>Ga0214471_10004252_pt1 | contig 11061 bp, 10 predicted proteins | sample RVTome_5_FD_207665 | JGI IMG/M metagenome (GOLD analysis project Ga0214471, IMG submission 207665) | Soil microbial communities from uranium-contaminated site in the Upper Colorado River Basin, Wyoming, United States - RVT142D155 | ecosystem: Environmental > Terrestrial > Soil > Contaminated >... | reverse complement strand
TCCGCCAAGGCAGATCCTGCAGTTGCAGTGTGTCTATGCGTCCGTCGGCTCCGACACCGCCGGGACTTTCTATCCGCTGCCCCCCACTCCGGTGTTACGTCCAGCTGATCAACGAGAACAACCATGCAAGCGTCCAGCTGATCATAGCGCGTCACCTCCCGTCAGTTCAGTCATACTCGTTCCCGAGTATGCCACTTCTGGTCGGCTCCGCTCACCTGCTCTTCCATTCCCGCTCACTTCGCTCAGCGGAAATGGGGGGCGTTAGTTCAATTGTATGGTCTGGGTGTGTACCGGCCCGTCAGGCGCCTCGGTCAGGGTCTTCCCCCGGCGCCTCCCGCCCACCAGTGCCTAACTACGGCTGGTGTTCGACAGCCACCGGTTTGTCGCGTCCAGCACCGCGAGCACACATGCCGTCTCGGGGCTCTCCTTCACCTCGCACGTCCCCGCCAACACTGCCGTCTCGCGTGCCAACAGCGCTGTCACCGCCACGAACACGAACGCACGGTCGAACGTCTCCATCAGCCGCGCTCCTGCCAGATCCAGCTGCCGCGCCACCTCATCCGACTCCGCTATCGCCTTCAGCGCCGCCCGACCCGCCAGCTCCAACCGCGACCGCTCGTTCTCCATGCCTTCCGCTTCGCCAGTGTAGGACTGATCACCCTTCCGAAGCGTCACGCGGCACGTAATGCCCTTCGCCCGGCTCCGCCGCACCTCCACGTCCTCGAAATACAGAGCACGTTGCGCACCAGCGGCCGATGCCGCGGAAACCCCGGCACCTGGAACGGGATTCCCTGACACGGGCGCAGCCGTGGGAACCGCACCGCCACTCACTGCCGCCGCCGGCCCGACCGGCACTTCGCCCGGCTTCCGCTGATCCAACGTCGTCGCCACCGAAATCTTCCGGTGATCCACCCGCATCCCCAGATGCGCTATCAACGCACTCTCGATGTTCCGGACGGTCTGCTTCGGTGTAACCTCCGCCGACGTAAGCACATGGATCTCGTCGACCGCCCCGGTCTCACTGGCGATGATCCGCGCGGCAATCACCCCCGGAAGGGTCTGCAGCAGTTCCTCCGCGCGCTTCAACGGGAGCACGCTTCCGGCTATGAGAGGTGAGGGCTGCGCCTGTGGTGTCATCGTTCCCAGATCTCCTGTCCCTGAAGGGGTCACGCCGCTGAACACGCCAACCTACAGACGTTTCTCAAGTGTGGCTGTTTAGACGATTGTAATTCAACAGGTTAGGCGCCGACACATTGTAGAGAAGCCAGCGTCCGTTAGTCAAGAACCAGTTCATCCACGGAAACCTGGTACTCCCGGAGCTTCCGATACAACGTTCGCTCGCCGATCTGCAACATCTCTGCCGCCTTCCGCCGGTTCCCCCGTGTCTCCCGTAACGCCACTTCGATCGCGGCACGCTCCACATCCGCCATCGACATCCCTGACCGGATCACGGCCTCATTCGGTGGCCGCGACTGATCCCGCGGTTCGATCCCCGACGACACGCCCAGCGCGGGCCACGACACTCCACCCGATTGGACTTCTCCAACCCACTGCCCGGGTGGTGGCGCAGTCATTCCCAGATCATCCACCCGCCGACGCAACTCCTCCAGTTGCAGCTTCAGTTCCACCAGGCTCCGGAGAATGAACTCCAGCTCCCGCCCACCGCTGGTCTCCTGACCCCGCAACACCGGTCCAATGTGCACCGGAAGCAGCCGCAGGCCGGCGCTGTCACGGATCTGCGGCGGAATGTCATCCGGCCCGATCTCCCGGCCAGGCGATAGCACCACCATGCTCTCGATCAGGTTGCGCAGCTCCCGCACATTTCCCGGCCACGCATAGTCCACCAGCCGCTGCAACGCCTCCGCGGAGAGCCCGTGAAACGGCCGCTCGTGTTCCCGCGACAGCTGGCGGATGAAGCGCCTGACGAGTATCGGGATGTCCTGTCGCCGCTCCCGCAGTGGTGGCAGGTAGATCCGGAGCACGTTCAGCCGGTAGAACAGGTCCGAACGGAAACGCCCCTGTTCCACCAGCTCGCGCAAAGGCGCGTTGGTCGCCGCCACGACGCGCACATCCACGGAAATCTCCTGGGTCCCGCCCACGCGCGTCACGACCAGCTCCTCCAGGACACGCAGCAGCTTGACCTGCGTCGATGAGGGCACCTCCCCGATCTCGTCCAGGAACAGCGTTCCGCCGTGGGCGAGTTCGAATCGCCCGAGCCGCCGCTCCGCCGCGCCGGTGAAGGCGCCCTTCTCATGCCCGAACAACTCGCTTTCCAAAAGCGTCTCCGGGAGCGCGCCCACGTTCACCGCGATGAACGGCTTGTTGCGCCGCGGCGACAACCCGTGGATCGCGCGCGCCACCAGTTCCTTGCCGGTTCCGCTCTCCCCCTCGATCAGCACGGTGCTCGAAACGGGTGCAATGTGCTCGACCTGGACCAGCACCTCGCGAATCGCCCCGGACTCGCCTGTGAGTCCGGTAACGCGCGACAGGTGCTGGCGGCGAGACAACTGCTTCACCACTTCCACCACTTCGTCCAGCACGACCGGTTTGGAAAAGACCTCCACGTACCCGGCGGCACGCAGGCGCTCGTCGGTGGCGGGATCGCGGACGTCCGCAAACCCCACCACCGCCACGTCATCCCAGAGCAGTTCGCGCACCACCTGCACGTTATGCGGATCCAGCAGGCCGCCGGTCATCACCACGATGCCCGGCTTCGCCCGCCGGATCGCGGATCGGAAATCATCCAGCGGCGAGACCATCTCGGTCTCGAACTGCTCCTCCTCGAGGAACTTCCCCAGGCGAACGGCGGGTTCGACGTCGGTCAGCGTGATGAGAACGGACAAGGCACGAGGGACGGGAGGACGATGGACGGATGCGAGGCGGCGAGCCCGACCCCACCTAGTGGTCGACCGGCCTGCCGCGCACAATGTCGCAGGCATGCCGGACGATGGGCTCGAGGGCGGCCAGCGCGTCGCGCACGCCGCTGGTCGATCCGGGGAGATTCACGATCAGGGTCCGATGGCGCACACCGGCAACGCCACGCGACAGCGCCGCACGGGGAAATCGCTCCAGCTCCGAGATGCGCAGGCGCTCCGCGATCCCCGGGGCGTCACGCTCCAGCACGGCGCGGGTCGCCTCCGGCGTGACGTCGCGCGCGCTCAGTCCGGTGCCGCCCGTCGTCAGCACCAGGTCCGCGACGTCGTGGTCACACCACTCCAGCAGGGCCGGCACGATCCGGGACGACTCGTCAGGCACGAGCGCCCGTGCCACGATGGAGTCCCCGCGTGCCGCCGCCCACTCCACGATCGCGTCACCGGAGCCGTCGGCCCGCTCGCCACGCGAACCGGCATCCGAGACGGTGAGAAGCGCGATCCTCAGCATGCCGGGCGAGCCCGACGCCGGTGGTCAGGAGTCACGACGATGAGACGGGTCGGATCCGGCATCGAGGCGTCCACCGGCCCGACCCACCGGACGTCGACCTCCAACCTATCGGTGCGAAGCATGCCGGTAGAAGGGCATCTTCACCACCGTCGCGGGCACGCGCTTGCCACGCACGTCGAGCTCCAGCACCGACCCTTCCGCAGTCGATGACAGCGGCAGGTAACACGTGCCGATCGGGATACCCAGACTGGGGCTCATGGTCCCGCTGCACACGGTGCCGGACGGCTGGCCCCCGCAATACACCGGGTAGCCATGACGCGGAAAGACCTTCTCGGCCGACGTGAACCCTGCGAGCCGCCGGGTGAGCCCCGTCTCCTTCTGCCTGACGAGTGCGTCCCGCCCGGTAAAGTCGCCCTTCCGGAGTTTCACGATCCACGCCAGGTTGGCCTCCAGCGGCGTCACCGTGTCGTCGATGTCGTTCCCGTAGAGCGCCATCCCCATCTCCAGCCGCAGCGAGTCGCGTGAGCCGAGTCCGGCGGGCGACACCCGGGCGTCGCCGATCAGTGCGTTCCACACCGGTTCGGCCCTGGCTGGGTCGAAATACAGCTCGAAACCGTCCTCGCCCGTGTAACCGGTTCGCGAGACGATCACGTCGGGCACGCCGGCGACCGTTCCCACAGCAAAGTGGTAGTACCCCATCGTCTCGAGGTCCACATCGGTGTGCGGCGCGAGCACCGCCTGCGCAACGGGCCCCTGAAGCGCCAGCAGAGCGGTATCGTCGCTGGCGTCCGACAGCTCGCAATCGAATGCTCCGGACCGCGGGTGGATGTGCCCCCAGTCCTTGGCCGCATTGGACGCGTTCACCACGAGCATGAAACGGTCGGCGAAGCGGTAGATCAGGCAGTCATCCACGAACGTTCCGCGCTCGTACAGCAGTGACGAATACTGGACCTGACCCGCGGCCAGCGCCGCGGCATCGTTGGTGGTCACACTGTTCAGGAAGTCCAGCGCGCCCGGACCACGCACCATGAACTCACCCATGTGGGACACGTCGAACAAACCGGCGCGCTCACGAACCGCCTTGTGTTCAGCCGTGATTCCACCGGGGTACTGGACGGGCATCTCGTAGCCGGCAAACGGTACCATCTTCCCGCCAAGAGCGACGTGGATGTCGTAGAACGGTGTGCGCCTGAGCGAGGTGTCTGCGGTGGTCATTGGCGTCGCGAAGAATGAGAGAGTCGCCCTGTCAGACGGGGACTCGGAATATGCCGTTTCGGCAGGGCCGGGGCCAGCGCGCCGCCGCTATCCTCGAAGCTGCGCCAGGGCGCTGGCCACCTCGGAAGGGTGATCCGCCGAACTCACCTTCTCGAAGACGCGAGCAACCATCCCCGGGGGATCGATCAGCACCGTGGACCGCACGACTCCCATGTACTCCCGGCCCATGAACTTCTTGGGCTGCCATACCCCGTACGCCTCGGCGATCGCGTGGTCGGTGTCCGCGAGCAGAGTAAAGGGGAGCTGATACTTCTCCCTGAACTTCGCCTGCTTCTTCACCGAATCCGGGCTGGCGCCGAGAATCACCGCGTCTAGTCCCTCGAACCGAGAGAGAGCGTCACGAAAGGCGGACGCTTCGATGATTCAGCCAGGGGTATCGGCCTTGGGATAGAAGTACAGGACGATCCATTTCCCGCGGTAGTCGCGCAGGGAAACCGTCCTCCCATCGTCCGCGTCAACGGTGAAATCGGGTGCCTGAGTTCCTTCCTGAATCACGTGAGGTCCTCCCCTCCCATCAGGACGGCCATGATGGCCTTCTGTACGTGCAGCCGGTTTTCCGCCTGGTCCCAGACCCGGCTCTGCAACCCGTCGATAACGTCCGCCGTGACCTCCTCACCGCGATGCGCCGGGAGGCAATGGAGGAAGATCGCGTCGCGCGCCGCCGCCGACATGAGGGCGGCATCCACGGCATATCTCCGGAACACCTTCGTTCGTTCGAGCTGTTCATCCTCCTGTCCCATGGAAGCCCACACGTCCGTATTGACCACGTGCGCCCCCTGCACCGCTTGTCGAGGGTCACGCACCAGCTCGATGTCCGCGTTCGCGCGTGCACGACTGAGGATCCCGGGATCCGGATCATACCCTTCAGGGCACGCCAGCCGGAGGGTGAATCCAAGACGACCGGCCGCGTTCACCCATGAGTTGGCCATGTTGTTGCCGTCTCCCACCCACGCGACGATCCGGCCCTCGTGGCCGCCGAGGTGTTGCCGCATGGTAAGCACGTCGGCCAGCACCTGACACGGGTGGAGGAGGTCGGTGAGTCCGTTGATCACCGGCACGGTCGCTTCGGCCGCCATCGCTTCCGCGTCGCGGTGCGCGAATGTGCGGATCATGATCCCGTGGACATAGCGCGACAGCACCCGCGCGGTGTCGGAGACGGGTTCCCCGCGGCCGAGCTGGACGTCTCGCGGAGAGAGGAAGATCGGCTGGCCGCCGAGCTGATGGCAGCCCACCTCGAACGAAACCCGCGTCCGGGTGGACGACTTCATGAAGATCATCGCCAGTGCCTTGCCGACGAGCGGCCGCCTGTCGTACGCACCGACGCGCATCGATTCGGCGAGCCGGAGGAGCGCCTCGAGCTCGAGGGTGGTGAAGTCGCCGATCGAGAGAAAGTGGCGGGGCATGGCAGCGAAGGTCAGAGGTCAGAGGTCAGAGGTCAGAGGTCAGAGGTCAGAGGTCAGAGGTCAGAGGTCGGAGGTCGGAGGTCAGAGGTGGGACGAACGCCTGGCTGGAGTCCATCTGACCTTCCCCTCTGACCTCCGCACTCGACCCGCTACAGGATGTACTTGCGCAGGTCCTCGTCCTCGACGATCGCTTTGAGCCGCTCCTGCACCATTTCGCGGTTCACCGTGACCAACTCGATCGACTTGTCGGGGAGCGTGAACAGCACGTCCTCGAGCAGCGTCGTCATCACCGTGTGCAGTCGGCGGGCGCCGATGTTCTCCATGCGCTGGTTCGCGATCGCGGCAATGCGGGCGACTTCGGCGACGCCATCCGGCGTGAACTCCAGGCTGGCGCTCTCCGCGGCGACGAGCGCCGAGTACTGCTTGGTCAGGGCGTTCTCGGGCTCCGTCATGATACGGACGAAGTCCTCCTCCGTCAGCGGTTTCAGTTCCACACGGATCGGGAACCGGCCCTGGAGCTCCGGAATGAGGTCACTGGGCTTGGAGACGTGAAACGCGCCAGCCGCGATGAACAGCACGTGATCTGTTTTGACCATGCCGTGCTTCGTCTGGACGTTGGACCCCTCGACGATGGGCAGGAGGTCGCGCTGGACCCCCTCGCGTGACACGTCCGGGCCGGTCCCTTCGCCACGCACACCGGCGATCTTGTCGATCTCGTCCAGGAAGATGATGCCCATGCGTTCGACGCGCGCGCGCGCGTCACCGGTGACCTCTTCGTGGTCGATGAGCTTGTCGAACTCCTGCTCCACCAGGATGCGCCGGGCCTCGGCCACCTTGACCGTCCGCTTCCTGCTGCGCCGTGGGAGCATGTCCTTCAGCATCTCCGTGAAATTCTCCATGCCTTCGGGCGCGCCCTGCGGCGTCATCACTTCCAGCATCGGCGACGAGACCTGTGAGACCTCTATCTCCACCTCCCGTTGCTCCAATTGGCCGTCACGCAGCAGCTGCCGAAGCTTGTCACGGGTCCGCTGGTACCGCTCGCGGACGGCGGACGTATCGGACTCCTGCTGGACGGCCCCCGTCGGGGACACCACGAACACTCCGCCAGGGCCACCAGGGCCACCAGTCGAACGAACCTGCGGCACCGGTGTTGTCTCGGCAGGCGGCTTCAACTCGTCAGGCACCGGCAGGAGCAGGTCGAGCAACCGCTCCTCGACACGCTCCTGGGCCAGGTCCTCGACCTCCGTCTCTCGCTCGGTCCGCACCATGTCGATGGCGCTTTCGACGAGGTCGCGGACCATGCCCTCGACGTCGCGGCCGACATAGCCCACTTCGGTGAACTTGGAGGCCTCGACCTTCACGAAGGGTGCGCCGGCAAGGCGAGCCAGCCGCCGGGCGATCTCGGTCTTGCCGACGCCAGTCGGGCCGATCAGGATGATGTTGTTCGGCGAGATCTCGTCGCGGATGGCGTCCGGTGCGCGCTGGCGCCGCCACCGGTTGCGCAGCGCGATGCCCACGGCCTTCTTGGCATCGTGCTGGCCGACGATGTAGCGATCCAGCTCCGCCACGATCTGCCGCGGCGTGAGGTCGGCGAGCCGGGCGAGCGCCTGTTCAGTCCTGTTGGTTGGCATGCGTGCTCAGGGACGGCTCCAGGACCGTGATGCGCAGGTTCGAGTAGATGCAGATTTCGCCGGCGATCTCCAGTGCGCGGCGCACGATGTCCACCGGCTCGAGGGTGGTGTTCACGACCAGGGCGCGCGCCGCGGCGAGCGCGTAAGGACCACCCGAACCGATCGCGAGAATGCCGTCGTCTGGCTCGATGATGTCGCCGGTGCCGGACAGGATGAAACTGTGCTGCCGGTCGGCGACAGCGAGCAGCGCCTCGAGCCGCCGCAGAACCCGGTCGCTGCGCCACTCCTTGGCGAGTTCCACCGCGGCGCGCGGGAGGTTGTCGGGCCACCGCTCCAGTTTTTCCTCGAACTTCTGGAAGAGCGTGAGGCCGTCGGCGGCGGTACCGGCGAACCCGGCAAGGAGTCGGCCGCCGGCGAGCGTCCGCACCTTCTGGGCGGTGGACTTCATCACCGTGTCTCCGACCGTGACCTGCCCGTCGCCGCCGAGCGCGACTTTCCCCTCGCGACGAACGCTGAGGATGGTGGTGGAGCGGATGCGGCGGGGATCTCTAGTGGTCGGCATCTGGGAAGGGCCAAGATAGCAGGTGACAGGAGCTTGAGTCAGGGTGTGTCGTAGTTGGGAGCGATGGTCAACTGTTCCGCGCGCGACCCCGCGCTTCAGGACGGTATCATGGCTGACGACTGACGACTGACGACTGACGACTCAAGCCCTCGGATGCGCCTTCTTGTACACCTGCCGCAGCCGCTCTACGCTGGTATGCGTGTAGATCTGCGTCGTGGAAATGGACGCATGCCCCAGCAGCTCCTGCACCGCGCGCAGATCCGCGCCGGCATCCAGCAGGTGTGTAGCAAACGAGTGGCGCAGGGAGTGCGTCGACAGCCCCGCATCCTCGTCAAGACGCTTGAGGAATCCCGTCACGGCCGACTGGATCCCGCGCACGGACAAGCGCCGGCCGCTGGGCGCCAGGAACCATGCCAGCCGGTCGGCCGTCGGGCCGATCCGCCGGGCCAGGTCGTCGCGACGGGACTCGTAGTTCCGGAGCGCCAGGGAGGCCCGGTCACCAACAGGTATGATCCGCTCCTTCCTTCCCTTCCCTCGCACCTTCACCTGTTGTGCAATCAGGTCCAGGTCCCCGCGATTGACGCCGTGAAGTTCCGACAACCGGATACCGGTCGAGTAGAAGAGCTCGATGATGGCCAGGTTCCGGACACCCGCGAAGCCTCCCTCCTTCGCGCGCAACTCGGCCATGTCGAAGAGCCGCTCGACCTGTGAGAGGTCCAGCCAAGCCGGCAGATATCTGTCGAGCTTCGGACTCGCTACGGCGCGGGCGGGATTCGCCTCGACCACATCCTCGCGATGGAGGAAACGGAAGAACGTGCGCACAGCGGAGAGAGAGCGCGCGATGCTTCGCCGGGACAGTCCCTGCCTCGTCAGCTGGCCCAGGAAGCCGCGGAGCGCAAGCCGATCCACATCGCTCCACACCCACGACTGCGTTCCGTAGTGCGAGCGCAGGAATGCCTCGAAACTCGCGAGGTCGCGCCCGTACGCGCGCAGCGTGTTGGGCGAGAGGTCGCGCTCCTTCGCCAGGTGCGTGAGGAACGCGTCGACGTCGGGATGGCGTGGCTGGGCCCCAGTGGCGGTGACCGTCATGTCGACTCGATCGACATTGCCGACGACTGGTCCAGCGCGTCACGCCATCCACGCATTGCATCAATCGCCCGCGCCGCAATCGCCTCCTTCTTCACCCGCTTGTCCCGAACGTCACGCCCCAGTGGTTCGACGAGCCCGAAGTTGGCGTTCATCGGCTGGAAGTGTCGAGGATCAGCCTCGCGGAGATACCGGTATAACGCCCCAAGCATGGTCGTCGGTGGCGGAACCGACGGCTCGGCGCCTTCGAGAATGCGAGCCAGGTTGATCCCCGCGACCAGCCCCGTCGCCATGCTCTCGGTGTAGCCCTCCACTCCGGTGAGCTGGCCCGCGAACAGAACCCTGGCATCGTCTCTCAACGACAGATGCGGCGAGAGGACCGCGGGTGCGTTCAGGTACGCGTTGCGATGGATCTGTCCGTAGCGGAGGAACTCGGCATGCGCCAAGCCGGGGATCATGCGGAAGACGCGTTGCTGCTCGGCGATTCGCAATCTGGTCTGGAAGCCGACGAGGTTCCACATCGCCCCGGCGCGGTCTTCCTGGCGAAGCTGCACGACGGCCCAGGGCCGCCGCCCGGTGCGAGGGTCAGTGAGTCCGACAGGTTTCATCGGCCCGAACCGCAGCGTGTCGCGGCCGCGTTGCGCCATGACCTCGACCGGCATGCAGCCCTCGAAGTACGGCACCTGGTCGAATTCGTGGGCCTGGTACTGGTCGGCGGCCGACAGGGCGTCCAGAAACGCCTCGTACCCTTCGCGCGACATCGGGCAGTTGAGGTAGGCGCCCTGATCGCCGGCACCCTCCATGGTCTCCTTGCCGTAACGCGACGCGCGGAACGCAATGCCCTGGTCGATCGATTCAAGCGACACGATGGGTGCGATGGCGTCGTAGAACGCCAGCGCCGCGGACCCTGTGCGGGCGCGGATCGCCTGGGCTAGAACGTCCGCGGTGAGTGGTCCGGTCGCGACAATCCCCGGCGTCGGCAGTGCCGCAACCTCTTCCCGCACGATGCTGATCAATGGGTGCGACGTGATCCGCTCCGTGACCGACCCCGAAAATACCTCCCGGTCCACCGTGAGCGCGGAGCCGCCGGGGACCCTCGCGGAGTCGGCCGCTTCCAGGACCATGCACCCCAGAAGCCGCATCTCCACCTTGAGCAGGCCATGAGCGTTCCACGTCTCCGTACTCTTGAACGTGTTGGAGCAGACCAGCTCCGCGAGCCGGTCGGTCTGGTGCGCCGGGGTGCGACGAACCGGACGCATCTCGTGGAGTACAACGCGATGCCCACGAGCCGCCAATTGCCACGCCGCCTCGCTCCCTGCGAGTCCGCCGCCAACGACATGTACGGGGTTCAGATCATGAGCCGACACGCCCTAAGGATAGCCGCTCGCTGCCGATTCCACGGCCCCGGGCCGCATCTCCAGGCGGTCAGTTCGTTCCTCCTCGCAACAGCGGCTGGGTGCTCCGCGAATCCCACGCCTCAGGAACAGCCGCGAGTCTCCCCGGACCAGGCCTGGGTTCAAGGCGCCTGCTCGCCGGAATCGTTCGACGCGACGGGCTGGCCACAGTACCGGCTGGGCGATCTGCTCATCTCCGTTCCCTCGCGGTATCGGGTGTCGCACACGATTCCCTACACTGTGTTGTTCCGGAACGCGAATGCCACGCTGACGCTGACACTCCACCGTAACGCGCGGTATCTCTTCGATACGGCGAACCGTCCCCGCCC
>Ga0214471_10004251_pt1 | contig 11061 bp, 9 predicted proteins | sample RVTome_5_FD_207665 | JGI IMG/M metagenome (GOLD analysis project Ga0214471, IMG submission 207665) | Soil microbial communities from uranium-contaminated site in the Upper Colorado River Basin, Wyoming, United States - RVT142D155 | ecosystem: Environmental > Terrestrial > Soil > Contaminated >... | reverse complement strand
TGTCGGCGGCGCTGCGCCAGGCCATTGCCGAGACCCTCGAGGCCGGGGAGCAGGTGCTGCTGTTCCTCAACCGCCGCGGCTACGCCCCGCTCACTCTGTGCCGCGCCTGCGGCCACCGCCTGCAGTGCCCCAACTGCACGGCCTGGCTGGTGGAGCACCGCCTCGCCGGGCGCCTGCAGTGCCACCACTGCGGCTTTGCCGCGCAGCTTCCCTCTGCCTGCCCGGACTGCGGCGCCGAGGGCACGCTGACCGCCTGCGGCCCCGGGGTCGAGCGCCTGGCGGAAGAAACCCGGCTGCTGTTCCCGCAGGCCCGCCAGGCGCTGATGACCAGCGACACCCTGGTCGGCCCGCAGTCGGCGGCGGAGATGGTGCGGGCGGTGCAGGCGCGCGAGATCGACCTGCTGATCGGTACCCAGATCGTCGCCAAGGGGCACCATTTCCCGCACCTCACCCTGGTCGGCGTGGTCGATGCCGACCTTGGCCTCTACGGCGGCGACCTGCGGGCTGCCGAGCGCACCTACCAGCTGCTGCACCAGGTGGCGGGCCGGGCCGGCCGCGCCGAGCACCGCGGCCGGGTGCTGCTGCAGACCGCCGAGCCGGAGCATCCGGTGATGCAGGCCCTGGCCGCCGGCGCCGGGGAGAACGGCCGCGATCGCTTTTTCGAGGCCGAGGCGGCGGCCCGCGAGGCTGCCGGCCTGCCGCCTTTCGGGCGCCTTGCCGCGCTGGTGCTCTCGGGCCCCGATGCGCGCCAGCTCGACGAGACGGCGCGGGCTCTGGCGCGCTCGGCACCTCGGGAGGCTCTGAAGGAGGGCGGCGTCAGCATCCTGGGGCCGGCGCCGGCGCCGCTCGCGGTGCTGCGCGGGCGCCACCGGCGGCGGTTTCTTGTGAAGGCGCCGCGCGGCTTCCGCCTGCAGCCGCTGCTGCGGGCCTGGCTCGGCCAGGCGAAGTTGTTGAGTGCCGTTCGACTGCAAGTGGACATCGATCCCTACAGTTTCCTGTGATCGCCGCGGCCCTCGGACAGGGGCCGGAAGTGATGAAAAAAGCGGCAGTTTCGCGCCGCTTGGCGACCGCCCGCGCGGCCGCTGAAAAGTGCGGAAAAGGCCGGGCGAGGCGCCTTGCAACACCCTCCGGCCTATGATACCAAACGCGCGCTCGTGGGCGGGGTCCCCCGCACTGTGCAAGGTCCGGCATTGCCGAAATCAGGGTCGTTTCCTCTCGGTTTCAGATAACGGGCCAGCCGCACGGGCAGGGGTGAACCCAGGCGGTACAACGAGGACTTCGAGGACATCTGGCTTGGCTGGTGACAACACGAGCTTGAGCGACCTGGCGGGACGCTATGCCGCCGCGTTGCTCGACCTGGCCGACGAACGCAAAGCGCTCGACCAGGTCGCCGACGACCTGCAGGCCCTGCGGTCGATGATTGTCGAAAGCGAGGATCTGCGCCGGCTGCTGAACAGCCCGGTGATCTCGCGCGACGAGCAGCGCCGCGCCATGACCGCGATCATGGAAAAGGCCGAAATCGGCGAACTCACCAAGCGCTTCGTGCTGGTGGTCGCCAACAACCACCGCCTCTTCGCATTGCCTGCGATGATTACCGGCTACCTCTCCGAGTTGGCGCGCCGGCGCGGCGAGATCACCGCCGAGGTTACCTCGGCCCGCTCGCTGTCGGATGCCCAGCAGTCCGCGCTACTGGAGGCGCTGCGCAGCGCCGTCGGCAGCAAGGTGCAGCTCGACCTCAAGACGGATCCGGCGCTGATCGGCGGCCTGATCGTGAAGGTCGGCAGCCGCATGATCGATTCCTCCCTGCGCAGCAAATTGCAACGACTTCAACTCGCCATGAAAGGGGTCGGATGATGGACATCCGCGCCGCGGAAATCTCCGCCATTCTGAAAGACCAGATCGAAAACTTCGGCAACGAGGCGGATGTCGCCGAGGTCGGCCAGGTGTTGTCGGTCGGTGACGGCGTGGCCCGCATCTATGGCCTCGACAACGTGCAGGCCGGCGAGATGGTCGAATTCCCCGGCGGCATCAAGGGCATGGCGCTGAACCTGGAAGTCGACAACGTCGGCGTCGTGATCTTCGGCGAAGACCGCGGCATCAAGGAAGGCGACACGGTCAAGCGGACCGGCGAGATCGTCGACGTGCCGGTGGGCCGCGGCCTGCTGGGCCGCGTGGTCGACGCCCTGGGCAACCCGATCGACGGCAAGGGGCCGATTGAGAGCTCCGAACGCCGGCGTGTCGAGGTGAAGGCGCCGGGCATCATCCCGCGCAAGTCGGTGCACGAGCCGATGCAGACCGGCCTGAAGGCGATCGACGCGCTGATCCCGATCGGCCGCGGACAGCGTGAGCTGATCATCGGTGACCGCCAGACCGGCAAGACCGCCATCGCACTGGACACCATCATCAATCAGAAGTCGGTGAACCAGGGCGACGACGAGTCGAAGAAGCTCTACTGCATCTACGTCGCCATCGGCCAGAAGCGCTCCAGCGTCGCCAAGTTCGTGAAGATCCTGGAAGACAACGGCGCGCTGGAATACTCAATCGTGGTTGCCGCGACGGCTTCCGAGCCGGCGCCGATGCAGTTCCTGGCGCCCTACACCGGCTGCACCATGGGCGAGTTCTTCCGCGACAGCGGCACCCATGCCGTCATCGTGTACGACGATCTCTCCAAGCAGGCGGTCTCCTACCGCCAGATGTCGCTGTTGCTGCGCCGCCCGCCGGGCCGCGAAGCCTATCCCGGCGACGTCTTCTACCTGCACTCCCGCCTGCTCGAGCGCGCCGCCAAGATGGGCGACGCCGCCGGCAACGGCAGCCTCACCGCCCTGCCGGTCATCGAGACCCAGGCCGGCGACGTCTCGGCCTATATCCCGACCAACGTGATCTCCATCACCGACGGTCAGATCTTCCTGGAAACCGGCCTCTTCTATAAGGGTGTCCGCCCAGCGCTGAACGTGGGCCTCTCGGTCAGCCGTGTCGGTTCGGCCGCGCAGATCAAGGCGATGAAGCAGGTTGCCGGCACCATCAAGCTGGAGCTCGCGCAGTTCCGCGAAATGGAAGCCTTCTCGCAGTTCGCCTCCGACCTCGACGCGGCGACCCAGCGCCTGCTGGCGCGCGGATCGCGCCTCACCGAGCTGCTGAAGCAGGCGCAGTACTCGCCGCTCGCGGTCGAGGAGCAGGTCGCGGTGATCTTCGCCGGCGTGCGCGGCTACCTCGACAAGGTGCCGGTCAACAAGGTGACCGCTTTCGAGGCCCAGCTGCTCGCCAAGCTGCGCGCCGAGGGCAAGGAGATCCTGGATGCCATCCGCAAGGAGCAGGTGATCTCCGATGCCACCGAGGAAAAGCTGAAGTCCTTCCTCGGCAGCTTCACCAAGACCTTCGCGGCCTGACCCGCAGAGCCTGACCACCCGGTAGAGAAAGCGGAGCGAGGCCCGGCGGATGCCGAATCTCAAAGACCTCAAGGTGCGGATCGACAGCGTCAAGTCGACGCGCAAGATCACCTCGGCCATGAAGATGGTGGCCGCGGCAAAGCTGCGCCGCGCCCAGGAGCAGGCCGAGGCCTCACGTCCCTATGCGCAGCGCATGGAGCGCATGCTGGGCTCGCTGGCGGCGGCCGCCGCCGGGCACGCCGGCGCGCCGAAACTGCTGGCCGGCACCGGCAGGGAGGACACCCACCTCATCGTGGTGGCCACCGCCGACCGCGGCCTCTGCGGCGGCTTCAACTCCTCCATCGTGCGCGAGGCGCGGCGCATGATCCGCAGCCTGGTGAGCGACGGCAAGAAGGTGAAGATCCTCTGCGTCGGGCGTAAAGGCCGCGACCAGCTGCGCCGCGACTACAGCTCGATGATCGTCGAGACCGTCGAGGACGTGGCCAAGCCGACGCTCAGCTTCGACAAGGCCGCCGCGATCGGCGAGCGCATCGTCGCGATGTTCGCGGCCGGCGAGTTCGACGTCTGCACGCTGATCTACGCCGAGTTCCGCTCGGCGATCTCGCAGATCGTCACGCCGCAGCAGCTGATTCCCTTTGCGCCGCCGAAGTCAAAGGACAAGAAGAAGGACGGCGACGAGGCCGCGGATGAGAACGGCCTCAACGGCGCGGTCTATGAGTACGAGCCGGGCGAGGAGGAAATCCTCACCGCGCTGCTGCCGACCAACATCTCCGTGCAGGTCTTCAAGGCCCTGCTGGAGAATGCGGCCAGCGAGCATGGCGCGCGGATGACCGCGATGGACAACGCGACGCGCAACGCCGGCGATATGATCAACAACCTGACACTGATCTACAACCGCACCCGTCAGGCGGCGATCACCGGCGAACTGATCGAAATTATTTCCGCCAAGGAAGCGATGTAACGCGGATGGCAGGCCGTCCCCCACGGGCGGCTGGCACCAAGGAGCAAGAAGATGGCAGCAAACCTCGTTGGCAAAGTTACCCAGGTGATGGGTCCGGTCGTGGACGTACAGTTCACCGGTGACCTGCCGCCGATCCTGAATGCGCTGGAGACCACCAACGACGGCAAGCGCCTGGTACTCGAAGTCGGTCAGCACCTCGGCGAGAGCGTCGTGCGTACCATTGCGATGGACGCCACCGAAGGCCTAGTGCGCGGTCAGGAGGTCACCGACACCGGGGCGCCGATCACGGTGCCGGTCGGCCCGGAAATGCTCGGCCGCATCATCAATGTCATCGGCGAGCCGATCGACGAACGCGGCCCGGTGAATGCCTCGCACAGCGCGCCGATCCATCGTTCGGCGCCGGAGTTTTCCGAGCAGTCGACCGAAGCCGAGATGCTGGTCACCGGCATCAAGGTGGTCGACCTGCTGGCGCCCTACGCGCGCGGCGGCAAAATCGGCCTGTTCGGTGGCGCCGGTGTCGGCAAGACGGTGCTTATCCAGGAGCTCATCAACAACGTCGCCAAGACCCATGGCGGCTACTCGGTCTTCGCCGGCGTCGGCGAGCGTACCCGCGAGGGCAACGACCTCTATCACGAAATGATGGAGTCCAAGGTCATCGACCTGGAAGGCGACTCCAAGGTGGCGCTGGTGTTCGGCCAGATGAACGAGCCGCCGGGCGCGCGCGCCCGCGTGGCGCTGGCGGGTCTGTGCCAGGCGGAATACTTCCGCGACGAAGAAGGCCAGGACGTGCTGTTCTTCGTCGACAACATCTTCCGTTTCACTCAGGCGGGCTCCGAGGTCTCGGCGCTGCTCGGGCGCATCCCCTCGGCGGTGGGCTATCAGCCGACCCTGGCGACGGACATGGGCATCCTGCAGGAGCGCATTACGACGACCAAGAAGGGCTCGATCACCTCGGTGCAGGCCATCTACGTGCCGGCCGACGACCTGACCGACCCGGCGCCGGCGACCTCCTTCGCGCACCTGGACGCGACCACGGTGCTGTCGCGCCAGATCGCCGAGCTCGGCATCTACCCGGCGGTCGACCCGCTCGACTCCACCAGCCGGATTCTCGACCCCCAGGTGGTCGGCGAGGAGCACTACAACGTGGCCCGCGAGGTGCAGCGCATCCTGCAGAGTTACAAGGCGCTGCAGGACATCATCGCCATCCTGGGCATGGACGAACTCTCCGAAGAGGACAAGCTCACCGTGGCCCGCGCGCGCAAGATCCAGCGCTTCATGTCGCAGCCCTTCGACGTCGCCCAGGTGTTCACCGGCTCGCCGGGGGTGCAGGTCTCCATCGAGGACACCGTGCGCGGCTTCAAGGGCATCTGTGCAGGTGAATACGACCACCTGCCGGAGGCCGCCTTCTACATGGTCGGTGCCATCGAGCAGGCCGTCGAAAAGGCCCGCAAGCTGGCCGCCGAGGCGGCCTGAGGCCCCGACCGGACTCTGGCGCGCTGAACCCTAGGAACGGACCTCGCTGATATGGCCGAAGGCAAAGTCGCATTCGAACTGGTCTCCCCGGAGCGCCTGCTGCTCTCCGAGGACGTCGACATGGTCGAGGTGCCCGGCGAGGAGGGCGATTTCGGCGTGCTGGTCCGCCACGCGCCGCTGATCTCGACCCTCAGGCCCGGTATCATCAAGGTGCACGACGGCGGCAACGTTACCCAGCGCATCTTCGTGGCCGGCGGCTTCGCCGAGGTGACGCCGCAGCGCTGCACCGTGCTGGCGGAGGAGGCCGTGGAGGTCGGCGAGATCGACAAGACCGCTGCCGAGCAGCGCCTCAGCGATGCCAGGGACGACCTGCTCGACGCGAAGGACGACGCCCAGAAGGCGACGGCCGAGCGCCAGATCAAGGTTGCCGAAGAGCTGGTCAAGGCGGCCGGCTGAGCCGGCTGTCGCTGGCTGGTTCGTCCGGCGACTCCGGGGAACCCGCCGCCACTTCCCGTGTTTCCCTCCAGGAAAGGCCTTGTCTCTCAAGGTTCTACTTCATACTTCATGGGAAGCCGTTGAAAAGGCTCAGGCTTCCTACTACCCTGCGGCTTCTCAAAACCGTCACGGAAGCGGTTTGTCGGCTTACCCTTGGGTTTCGCAGCAACCGCTGCGCGGATACCAGTTTGAAGCAGATGCGGTTTTGACGGGGCGTTGTAGATGACCAGTGGCCACTGGAGCCTGGACGACATTTCCTGGGAGCGCTTCGACGCCTCCAAGGTCGATCCGGAGTTGGTGAAGATCGTGAAGGCCGCCAGCATGGTCGAGTACAATGGCGGCGAATACGCGACCTATCTCTGCAACGTCTTTCCCGACGATGCCGAGTTTCAGGCTGCCGCCCAATCCTGGGCCAAGGAAGAGGTGCAGCACGGCGCCGCCCTGGCGCGCTGGGCCAAGCTGGCCGACGACGGCTTCGACTTCGAGGACAGCTTCGGGCGCTTTCGTGACGGCTATAGAATTTCCGTCGAAGCTTCCGACTCGATCCGCGGCTCGCGCTCCGGTGAACTGGTGGCGCGCTGCATCGTCGAGGTCGGCACCTCCTCCTACTACGCCTCCATCGGAGCGACCACGGAAGAACCGGTGCTGCGCGAGATCTGCCGCAACATCGCCGCCGACGAACTGCGCCACTACAAGCTGTTCTACTCGCACCTGCGCCGCTATCTGGAACACGAGGGCATCGGCAAGTGGAAGCGCGTCGCGGTGGCGCTCAGCCGTATCGGCGAGAGCGAGGACGACGAACTCGCCTATGCTTTCTATGCCGCCAACGAGAACCGGGAAAAGCCGTATGACCGCAAGGCCTGCGGGCAGGCCTACATGAAGCGGGCCTTCGCCTGCTATCGCCGTCCGCAGGTCCAGCGCGCCGTCGCGATGATCTTCAAGGCCGCCGGCCTCAATCCGCAGGGACGCACCGCCAATCTCGCGGCGCACGCGGCCTACGGCTTCATCCGCCTGCGCGGCCGCATGTTGAAGGCCGCCTAGGTTCTTCCCAGAAGCTCGCGGAATTCGGTGACGACCGCGCGGTAGGTATCCCGCTTGAAGGGAATCACCAGGCCCGGTACGTCCTCCAGCTCGACCCACTGCCAGGCATCGAACTCGGGATGCGCCGTCGCCAGGTCGATATCGCTGTCCCGCCCGAGGAAACGCAGGGCGAACCAGCGCTGCTTCTGGCCGCGGTAGCGGCCCTTCCACACCTTGCCGACCAGATGGTCCGGCAGGTCGTAGTGCAGCCACTGCCGGCTCTCGGCGACGATCTCGGCCTTGTCGGTGCCGAGCTCTTCGCGCAGTTCGCGCAGCGCCGCCTGCTGCGGCGACTCGCCCTTGTCGATGCCGCCCTGCGGCATCTGCCAGATGTTGTCGGCTTCCTTGCCCGCTTCTTGGGCGGTGTCGATGCGCCGGCCGACGAAGACCTTGCCCGCCGGGTTCAGCAGCAACATGCCGACGCAGGGCCGGTAGGGCAGGCTTTCGATCTCTGCGCGCGTCGCCATGGTCTTCAGGGCGCCGTCTGCTGGTCGGCGAGGGCCGAAATCGGCGCCAGGGCGAAGCCGCGCGAGGTGATTTCCGTGGCCCACTCCGCGAGGCGCTCGAGGGTCACCGGATAGGGCTGCGCCATGGCCACGGCGAAGCCTTCGGTGAGGGCGATGCGTTCGATCTGGGCAAGGCGGGCATCGATGGCGACGCGGCTGGCCTGGCGTTCATCGACGGAGCGGTTGTTGACCGCCGAGGGAAGGCCGAGCTCCTCGGCCAGCGCCGGCACCAGCGAACCCTCCGTGGTGCGGCGGTCGAGGAAGATCAGGCCGCGGTCCTTCACCTCGCGCAGCACCGGCTCGACCGAATCGCGCGACGCGGTGAAGCGCGAGCCCATGGCACCGGCAAGCCCGACGTAGGCGCTGCCCCGGCTCAGCACCCAGTCCAGGCGGTTCAGGTTCTCCTCCGTGCTGAGGCCGACCAGCAGTCCCTGCGGGCCGGGGTCCTCGTTCGGGAAGGTGGCCGGTTCCATCGGCAGGTCGAGCATCACTTCATGGCCGCGCGCTCGTGCCAGGGCGATCCAGCGCTCCAGGTTGCGGGCATAGGGACTGAAGGAGAGCGTCACCGCCGCTGGCAGCTGGTTGATGGCGGCCTCGGTGGCGCTGTCGGACAGTCCGAGGCCGGTCAGCACCACGGCGATGCGCGGGCGCTTGTCATCCAGGTTGAACGGCTGGCGGAAGCGTTCCCAGGTCGGCAACTGCTCCAGCGCGGGCGGGATCGTCGGAATGGCGACCTGCTGCTCGCCGGGCGGCCCGGCGCTCTCGTCCTGCGCGGTGCCGCCGGAAGCCTCCCCAGGACCGGCTGCCGGCGGCTCCGGCTTTGCCGGCGGCAAGGCGACGACCGCTGCAGGCTCTTCCTGGGCCGTCGTGTCGGGCTCGGCCGCCGTGGCCGGGGCCGCTTGTTCTGCCGCCGCCACGCCACGGCCTTCGGCGGCCGGTTCCGGCGTGTGTTCGGGCATCGGCTCGGCCGCCGGCTTGGGCAGGGCAACGGACGCGGCGGGCATCTCCGCCTGGGGCGGCGCTGCGGTTTCGCCTTGCTCGGCAGCCTGCCCGGTTTCCGCCGTTGCCTCCGGCGCCACTTGCGGCAGTCCGACGGTTGCCTCCGGCAGGGCGGCCGCGTCCTCCGACGGGGTCTCCGACGTCTCCGCGGCAGGGTCGACCAGCAGCATCACGATGGTTGCGGGCTCGCCGCTGGCCGGTGGGGGCGGCTGCAGCAAGGCAAGGGTAAGGGCGGCCGCCAGGCCGGCCAAGACGACGAACCATGCGGCGGCGAGCGTCAGCCGGCTGGTCAGGAAACCACTCAAGGCCAGTCGGAACTCAGGCGGCCCGGCGCGCGCGCAAAAAACGCGCGCGGCCGGGGCGCCAGCGCTGGAAGGGACGACGACGGAGCGTCATGAACAGGTTCCGGCCCTCTTTGCGGCGCGACTCCGCGCCGTTCTCGCGAGACTGAACCTACCTTTTAGTTCACCACCCGCTGATTATAAAGGGCGAGGCCGCGCAGCAGGTCGACGGCCCGGGCCAGCTGGTAGTCTTGCTCGGCCGCCTCGGAGAGCGCGTGCGCCTCCACCTCCGGATCTTCTGCCGGTGTGCCGCTGTCGACGCCGTTCTCTCCATTCGGATTGGTGAGGGCGCCGCGAAGATCGGCTTCGCGGCGGCCGGGGCTTCCGGCGGCTTCCGGTGCTTCCACCTTGGCCTGCTCGACCAGGATGTCGGGGTCGATGCCGAGCGCCTGGATCGACCGGCCGGACGGCGTGAAGTAACGCGCCGTGGTCAGCCGCATGGCGCCGTTCAGCCCGAGCGGAATGATGGTCTGCACGGAACCCTTGCCGAAGGACTTGGTGCCCATGACGATGGCGCGGCGGTGGTCCTGCAGGGCACCGGCCACGATCTCGGAGGCCGAGGCGGAGCCGCCGTTGATCAGCACGATGACGGGCAGGCCGTCGGCCAAATCGCCGGGCGTGGCGTTGAAGCGCTGCGCGTTCTCCACCTCGCGGCCGCGGGTCGAGACGATCTCGCCCTGCTCGATGAAGGCGTCGGACACTTCGACCGCCTGGGCGAGCAGGCCGCCCGGGTTGTTGCGCAGATCCAGCACGTAGCCGCGCAAGTCGCCGCCGACTTCCGTCTTGATCTCCTGGAAAGCCTGCTGAAGGCCTGGCATGGTCTGCTGGTTGAACGTGGTGATGCGGATGTAGCCGACAGAGTCTTCGATGCGATTGCGCACCGACTGGATCTTGATGACGTCGCGGGTGATGGTGAGATCGAAGGGCTCGGCCTCCTCGCGGCGAATGGTGACGGTCAGATCGGTGCCTACAGGACCGCGCATCTTCTCTACCGCCTCGTTCAGCGAAAGGCCGAGGATCGGTTCGCCGTCGAGGTGGGTGATGAAGTCGCCCGGCTCCACGCCGGCGCGATAGGCCGGCGTATCGTCGATCGGCGAGACCACCTTGACGAAGCCGTTCTCCATGGTGACCTCGATGCCGAGGCCACCGAACTCACCCTTGGTCTGGACGCGCATGTCGCCGAAGGAATCGGCGTTGAGATAGCTCGAATGCGGATCCAGCGTCGAAAGCATGCCTTGGATGGCATACTCGATGAGCTGCTGGTCGGTGATTTCTTCCACGTAGTCTGCGCGCACACGCTCGAAAACTTCGGAGAAGAGCTTGAGTTGCCGATAGGTATCGGAGGGGTTTTCCTGTGCCGGCGAAAACTGCGGCAGGGCGATGAGTAGGGCGGCAACAATGGCCGCGATCTGGAATTTGCGCATTAACCTCGCACCTTGTCGTCTGTTGTCGCCAGCCAGGGGAGGGGGTTGATCGCCTGCCCTGTCCGACGGAGTTCGAAATAAAGCTCCGGGTTGCCGCCGGCAGGTTTCCCCATCCGCGCGACCGGCTCACCCGCCAGCACCCACTGCCCGACCACGGCATCGATCCGGTCGAAACCGGCCAATATCGTATGATATCGCCCGCCGTGGTCGATGATCAAGATAAGCCCGTAGCCCCGAAAAGGGCCGGCATAGGCAATCTGTCCGTCGAAGGGCGCAACGACCTGGCCTCCGGTGCGCGCGCGGATTGAGATGCCCTTGGCCGTGGTCCCGGGGGTTTCGCTCTCCTGGCCGTACAGCCGCACGACCTGGCCGCGCACCGGCATGGTAAGGCTGGCC
>Ga0214471_10004250_pt1 | contig 11061 bp, 16 predicted proteins | sample RVTome_5_FD_207665 | JGI IMG/M metagenome (GOLD analysis project Ga0214471, IMG submission 207665) | Soil microbial communities from uranium-contaminated site in the Upper Colorado River Basin, Wyoming, United States - RVT142D155 | ecosystem: Environmental > Terrestrial > Soil > Contaminated >... | reverse complement strand
ACCACGACCAACAGAGTCACCGAGGCCAGGGCCTGGACCCATCCGATGTCACCGGGCAATTGAGGAGTCCATCAAGGTCCGGATGGTGCCACAAGCTGCGGGCGGTCGGCTCGGCCTAGAGATGTCCAGTTGGTAACCTGTGCTCGCCAGTCGGCACCACTCCATTCCGCGGTAGCTCAATTGGCAGAGCAGTGGACTGTTAATCCATTGGTTGTAGGTTCGAGTCCTACCCGCGGAGCAAGATTCTGATCAGCAGAAACGTCGAGTTCTGACCTCTGACCAGGGACGACGCTCCTTCAAGTGTTCTTTCGGTATCTTTCCCCGTTTCACGGGGTTTTGCTACAGTTCCACTTCTCTTGTGCAGCAGGGGTGCAACTGAAGGGTTAGCAGATGGGTTCCATCCAACGCATTGACCGCCCTAAACCATGGCTCGCGCGCTATCGAGGCCCCGACGGACGTCAGCACTCGCGAACTTTCAAACGAAAGATCGACGCAGAGCGGTGGCTGCGTACGGAGGAATCCCGGGGTGACCGTGGTGAGTGGGTCGACCCGACCGCTGGCCAGGTGACGTTCTCCGAGTGGTCGGAGAGATGGGTCGACGGCCTCGACCTCAAGCCCGCCACCCGCGCCAACTACGTCTCCAATCTCAACTCCCGTGTGCTCCCCACCTTCGGTAGCACACAGCTCGCCCGAATCACCCCAGCGGCGGTGAGATCGTGGCAGACCCGGCTTAGGGACGAAGGCCTCTCTGCGGCATCGATCCGCCAGGCCCGTCAGGTCTTATCCGCCGCACTCGAAGTGGCCGTGGCGGACGGGCTTATCGTGCGAAACCCGGCTGCCTCGGTGAAACCCCCGAAGGTCCGGCCCCGGAGGCAGCAGTACCTCACCGCCGAGCAGGTGGAGATCCTGGCCGACGCTTGCGAAGACAGACAGCCTGGCGCGGGCGCTGTCGTCTTCTTTCTCGCCTGGTCCGGTCTGCGCTGGGGAGAGGCTGTGGCTCTCCGCTGGGAGAACGTGGAAATCGAGCGGCGGCGGGTGGAGGTAAAGGTCGCGGCAACCGAGGTGTCGGGCCGGCTGGAGTGGGGGAGTCCCAAAACCCATGAGGAGCGTGCGGTCATCCTTCCTCAGTTCGTGATCGACCAGCTCGGGCCTCCCGGCCCACCAGATACGTTGGTGTTCTCCGCTCCACGTGGCGGGCCATTGCGCAACTCCAACTTTCGAAAATCGGTCTGGGACCCGGCGGTCAAGGCGTCAGGTATGCCCACCGACCTGGTGCCGCACGATCTCCGGGACACGGCAGCAAGCCTTATGATTGCCTCCGGCGCCTCGATCAAAGCGGTGCAACGAGCTCTAGGCCACGCCTCCGCGGCGATGACCCTCGACACATACGGCGGGCTCTTCGAAGATGACCTCGAGGATCTGGCCGACCGGATGGAGAAACGCTACGGCTGACCGATGCCCTCGAACACGTCAGACGAGACGGTGGTCAGACCTCGGGGCGAACGTACAATTGGCAGCGTGACCCAGCAGCAGATCGACATGATCGCGATAGACCCAGATGTGGTGCACGGGCAGGCACGCATCCGAGGCACCAGGATTCCCGTGAGCGTGGTTCTGGACTGTCTCGCCGCCGGGATGACCGAAGACCAGATCCTGGCTCAGTATCCGACGCTCACCGTTGAAGGCATACGCGCCTCTGCAGCCTACGGAGCGGCGTTGGCACGAGAAGAGATCATCCCGCTTCGGGAATGAGGCTCAAGCTAGACGAGAATCTCCCGTCTGATCTCGCCGACAACCTGTCATCTCGCGGTCATGATGTCGACACCGTCGCCGACGAAGGCCTCTCCGGTGAAGACGACCCAACAGTCCTCACAGCGGCGATCCAACACGAGCGATTGATCATGACCCTGGACCGCGGATTCGGGGATGTTCGCATCTATCCGCCTGGAAGTCATCCAGGAATTGTCGTGCTGCGCCCCGTGAATCAGGACCCTCGATCGATCGATCGTCTCGTCGACCGTTTCCTCGATGAGCACGACCTCGCCGATTTCAAGAGATGTCCGGTGATCGTGGAACCGGGACAGGTACGGGTCCGACGCCCTATCGGCTAGCCATCAGATATCCAGGGTTGGCAATGATGACGGTTGTCCAGCCAGGAATCATGCGCACGTTTTAGCTGAGCTGGACAACGCCCTCCTTCTAACTGACCGAGGTTCTTGTCGCGTTTCCGTTGTGGCCCCCGCCCCATATACGGGCATGAATACAAAGAACAGACGATTGCACACCTGCGGTCGCCTCGTTGAAGGAGGTGTGTCATCACGGTTCGGGTGAACTCGTTGAAGGGGCCGGAGGCGGGCCGGTATTACACGGATCGTCTCCCTTCCTACTACTTGGATGGTGATGAACCTCCCGGTCGGTGGTGGGGGAGAGCGGCTGGTCGTCTTGGGATACGCACAAACCAGCCACGCCACCCAAGGCCGGACTGTCGACGTGGCGGTCTCCTCCTCATCGATAGTCCCAACGACAGCCGGGGTGTCTACACACCGATGACCAGGGGACGAGGAGCCAACCACGCCTACGTCGTCACTGAGAACAACCAGACCAGCCTCGACGTACTCACCCAAGCATTGGCTCGAGACTGGATCGACAAGCCCGCGGTCGCGCGCCGAATGGAGCTGAGCCCAGATCGGCAACGGCAGGTCGAGCCACCCCTCCCCGGTGAAGCCGACGAGGTAGACGAACTTATGCGGCGTGCCCGCCGACGTATCGCCGAACGCCAAGAACGAAGGAGACGGATCGAGCGCACCCCGCGTCGCGGCCTGTAGTCGACCCTCATCAGGCGTGAAGGCGGCATCGACCCATCCGCTTGGTCGCGACCACGAACTGTGACTTACGGAGGTGCTCTGGAATGCATGATATGCCGGTTCTCGAGCGGGTCTGATTACCGATTTCGGGGATGGGTGGCGCGCGTTATGCGTGGGCGCGACCGGCCTTTTGAATGAGAACAACGCTCAGGAGGACCAGCCAGAGAAGGAACAGAAGAAGACCGACGATGCTGAAGATACCGGCACTCGAGAATGGACCCGTGTCGACGACTATGGCCAAAGCCCCAATCGGCGAGGAGAGCGCAACAGCTGCGCCGAACCATGCCAGCCACCTAGGAAGGGCATTGTGCCGGAAGGCGACCAAGGTCGCAGCTCCGGTGAAAACGGCCATGGGGAACCAGTTCACATCGTTGGCGAGGACCACCAAGGCATAGAGCGCTCTGGTCGTGTCTGGATCAGCGTAACTGGCTATCCCATCTGCCAGGGCGGTGTTCACAATCCCGCTCACGGACAACAGGGTCACGAAGATGATCCCCCCAGCGAAGGAGACAGCCGACAGTCGTCCGGTTCCGCCCTCCGAGAGGCGCAGATGGCTACGCACGGAACCGAGGAACCAGATGAGGAAGACCATCGACAGCCCATACAGGTACGCCTGGGTGAGAAGCTGACGTCTGTTAGCCACGAAGAACTCGACAATGTCCTGATCTCCAGGCTGTCCACCAATGATGGCCGCTGCGGACATGAGGGCGACGAAGACGACACCGGTCGCGGCTCCTAACCGATCCCAATTCATTCGTAGCCTCCATTGCGGATTCTGTCCTATTCGTCGGCGTCGGTCAAGGGTCGTCCAAGCTGAAGGTTCAGGTGCCCCGCGTGCTATAGCGCCGATCAACAAATATCTAGCGACCTTGCCCTCATCGGGGACCGCTCGATACCGGCACCTATCGGTTCCTGGTGTGTGGGAGCAGAGCTGATGGAAGATTCTCCGACCTAGTACTAGTTTCGGAGCATGGCCGTTGTGGCTATTCACACCGGGAACATCGACAGGCTTCCCGACATCTGCATCAAGACAGGAGAGCCGGCGGAAGGTGCTCGCCGTCAAGAGTTCGGAGACATCCCCGGTTGGACACTGCTGCTGATCTTCTGGGGTCTTATCCCTTTCCTCATTGCCGCCGGCTTCGCTCGTCGTCGATTGGCAGCGGAGATACCTGCCAGCGACCAGGTGCTCCGTCGGCTCCGCATGGTCGACTACAGCGCTATCGCCGGCCTGGTGCTAGCACTCGGGCTCCTCATCGCAACGTGGCCGACTCAGGAGGCGGCGTTTGCCTGGAGCGGGATCGCAGTTGCGATTGTCACGCTCGTAGGGGGAGCACTGGCGCGACGGATGCTTTGGGTGACCGGTCGGCTCGACGGCGACACCCTTTGGCTGTACGGAGTAGCTCCCGCCTTCGCTCAAGAAGCAGAAGGTTTAGCGCCGGAGAACATCGAACAGAAAGTCTCAAGGAACCGTTGGGCAGCCGGGATCTTGGTGGCGGCTGTCATCGTCCTCGGTGTTCTCTTGTTCTTGATGTTCGACGTCCGAACCTGAGCCCAAAACACCTGGCCGGACGGTCAACTTCAAGCGCAAGACTCTCCCACTCGTGGGGGCGCATAACAACCGATCTCGGGCGATGACACACACTTCTGGGAGCCGAGCCGAACGGCACGTATGCATGTGGTGCTGGGTCAGAGCAGGTCGTGTGATCAGGCGCATCCGACCAGCTCGGTTGAACTCGGCCAGGCTTCGACTCTGTCACCGTCGACGATGTATGCGACGGTCCCATCTGCCGATAGCCAGAGGTGACGACCGTCATGGTGATAGCCAGTATCCGAGGCATCGGACGGAAGGTCGGCGTCGGCGTCGAACGGGACGACGAACTCTACGTCAGATAGCGCACCCTCTGGGTCGCCCATGAATTGGCGGTCTTCGAACCAGAGGAATGTGACTGACTCCCAGTCACAATGCTCAGGACCCTGTGAGGAGGTGACGATCGATGTGGGGACTCGATTGCCATCGGCGTCGAGCCAGATGTCCATTGGGATCTGGTCGTCAGCTGCGGGGTCGTACTCCGCTGGGTCGCAACTAGCGAACGTCTCGACCACCCAACCATCCTCGACACCGACTGGGACATTGGCGCCGTCGGCGACGATCACGGCGACCTTTGCTTCACCGTCTACTGAATAGGTGTACAGCCGACGGTCTTCGTCCCGACCTTCCGCCACGTAGCCCTCCGCAGGAAGGGCGAACAGGCCCCCATCCACAAACTCGAGAAGGGCACCATCCGGATCAGATGCACTACCCGGTGGACCGAAGTCAGGCGACCATCCACCCTGTGAGATCCCGTACCTGCAATCTATGAACTCGGCGGCGGCGCCCGCTCGGTCGGCCGGGTCAGGAGCGTCAGCCACTGGCTGTTCGAAGAGGTCGACAACCGGGATCGAGCCGTCAGGGACGGACTCAACGCGCCCACCGCCAATGGGGCTGGGGTCTCCACAGGCAACAACCAAAGCGACGGTCACCACGGACAACACGATGCGGCTCACGCCAGTAAGACGTCTCCCGACAGGTACTGAGTTTCCGCGCATATCAACAATCTTGTGCGGATAGCGAGCACTTCGCAGACCGCCCGAGAACGGCACGTCGGCGTGCGGATCAGAACGCCGGACTTGGCCCGGTCATCCCCTCGGAGATCTCTGGAAGTTGACATTTGCCTATATAGGCATATGATCCACGGACATGGCTCGTGCCAGGACTACCGCCGATGCCTTCAATGCGATCGCGGAGCCTCATCGACGGGAGATCCTCACGTTCCTCAAGGGGCGTGAGCGAGTTGTCTCGGACATCGCAGATGCGATGGGCATGAATCAGCCCGCCGTCTCGAAGCATCTGAGGGTTCTGCGTGAGGTCGGGCTCGTCTATGTCCATCCAGAAGGCAAGCAGCGCCGGTACGGGCTCGATGCGCGGGGCCTGGAGCCGGTGCACGGCTGGACAGGTGGATTCGAGGAGTACTGGAGCGAGTCGCTCGAACGTCTCAACACGTACGTGAGGAAGAGACAGAGAGAGGAGGAGCGATGACACCCGACACTGCATTGTCGGATCGAGAGCTGATGGTCTCCCGGCTCATCGAAGGGCCGCGGGATGTGGTGTTCGAGGCCTTCACCGAGGTCCAGCATTTATCCCGGTGGTGGGGGCCAAAGGGTTTCACCACCACAACCCGCACTTTCGAGTTCTCGGAGGGCGGGGTCTGGGAGTTCACCATGCATGGACCAGACGGAAGCGACTACCCGAACTGGATCCAGTGGATGGAGATCCGCGCCCCTGAGGTGATCGTCTTGCGTCACGGCGAAGGGCCCGACGACCCCGATCAGTTCTCCTCGACGTTCTTCTTCGAAGAGAGGACCGATGGGTCTCGGGTGATCCTGCGTAGCGAGTTCAAGACCAAAGAGCTGCGTGACCGGGCGGCCCAGGAGTACGGCGCCATCGAAGGAGGCAATCAGACCCTCGACAGCCTCGCCACATACGTGACCGGGAGATTGGAGTGACCGAGATGAGTGGAGATCAGAAAGTCTTCGTGAACGTGTCCATGTCGCTGGACGGATACATCGCCCCGGAGGGCATGGACATGGACCACTTCCACGATCCCGAATACAAGGACTGGCTGAACAAATGGATGAGCCTCCAGGCGTGGCTGTTTCCTTTGAAATTCTTCAGGGAGAACCTGGACCTGGGGGAGGGTGGCGAGACCGGCACGGACAACGACCTGGCCGAGGCGACATTCAAGCGAACCGGTGTCTCGATCATGGGGAAGCGGATGTTCGACGCTGGCGAGCAAGCTTGGCCGGAAGAGGCACCGTTCCACACCCCAGTCTTCGTGGTCACCCACGAGGAGCGAGAGCCCTGGGAACGACCCGGTGGCACCACTTTCTATTTCGTCAACGACGGGATCGACAGTGCTCTGGAGCGAGCGCGGGAGGTCGCCGACGGGCGGGATATCCGTGTGGCCGGCGGCGCTGACACGATCGTGCAGTACTTGAACGCTGGCTTGGTGGACGAATTGGAGATCGGACTCGCCCCGGTGCTCCTGGGTGGTGGAACCAGCCTGATCCGGGAGATCGACCCCGATCGCGTCAAGGTCGGGATAAAGGAGGCGATCCATTCACCGCGTGCAACCCACCTCAAGTACGAAGTCCACACCGAATAGGGCATTTGATCGGGATTTGCGCGCGAACCACGGGCGGGCTTGGGACGTAACTGCACAGACCGGAAGGGAGGAGCCGGTCCACCTCCTCCGGGGCGTTCGAGAAGAAGTCCACGTCTCGTGTCTCCCGGTCGATGATTCCTTGCACTATCAAGGCACCGCCGCCTGCCAGAGCGAGATCTTCGGTGTCGGGCAATGAAGCGAGGATCTGTAGTATCTGAAGCTGAAGAGGTGTGAGCACCCTTCCCGCTGCCTACAGGTAGCCCTTGCGGTGCAGCCAGTCTCTCCACGCCGAACGTACATGTGGCGAGAGCACTATGTCCTCCCAGAGTCGGACAAGCTCGGAGACGTCGATAAAACGCCGAACGTCGTCTTCGGTGCCTTCTGTGAGCACCTGTTCGTAGACCCTCATCCTGTCCTTGCGGTCGGACAGGTCATATGTGTGAAAGGGTGCGCTCCAGCGGACATTCAGCGGCAGATCTACCACTCCTGACGCCTTCTTGACCTGCGGGTCGTCCACGTCATCGGGGATCGCCACCGGTCGGGAGGCGATTCCCGTTCGTCGACTCGGTTCAGGCGCCACGCCTATAGTCTACGGCCTCCCTGGATCTCAACCGGATTAAGTGTTGTGGCACATTGCCTGTGATGGGTCGAGTCGAACATGTTGAAGAAGCGTGCAAACGCTCGACACAGAAGAATTGGCTGACTCCCGTGCAACAGCTGTGAAACAGAGGCCGTGGATTCCTATACTTCCCCTGGTCACAAGCCTACCGCGGTAGGACTGTTAATCCATTGGTTGTAGGTTCGAGTCCTACCCGCGGAGCCTTTCAGCTCACGTAGGTCCAGAACCAGGTCTGCGATCTGGCGATTCCACCCTGGGTCAGGGTGCGAACAATCCTCACGGTCCCTGGGGCAGAACCGATGACTCGGGCGCTCACCCGTTTGGCGTTGGGTCCGCCTTGGTCGAGAACGGTGATTGACGAGCTGCGGGATCCAATGGGGTGGAATCCTGTCATCTGCCATCCCCCCTGGTATCCCCAGAGTTCGACGGTGACCGAGGTCGACGTGCTCGATGTCCTGATGGTCAACGGCGTCGGCGTGTTGTTGGTGAACTGGTAGTCGATCGACGAGTACACCAGCGTGGCTTCGATTCCCAGGGGATATCGCGAGATCCAGCCGGTGTGCGGTCTGTGGCTGACGACCTCGTAGCCGCCCCAAAAAACCGCGTTGTGGATGGTGGTGCCGAACTGACTGACTCCACCACCGATTGCACAGCACTCTCCCACGCCGTTCTGCAGGTAGGGGGCTGAGACGTAGCCCTTCGCCGTTGTCCTCTGCCCCACGACCCGGTCCACAGAGAAGGTCTCGCCGGGCAACACCACATACCCGTCAATGGCACGGGCCATGGTTCGGATGTTGGTCACCCGGTTTTCACAGCAGCTGAAGAACGTGGTGAATCTGGAGATTCGCTCGCTCGGGTGGTCACCCTGGAGGTTGACTGCGGTGATCTGTGACCACCCTTTGGTGTAACCGCTTCCGGAGGCGAGCTTTGCGCCGAGGGTGCCGTTGGAGCGAACGTCGTAGTAGGCATAAAGGCCGTCATCCCGGTAGAAGAACATTTCGTCTTGTCCGTCGCCGTCGAGATCCAAGGCTGTGATCTGAGACCAGTTCTTCGTGTAGCCAGTACCCGTCGCATACTTCGTCCCGAGGGTCGCGTTGGAACGAACGTCGTAGTAGGCATAAAGGCCGTCATCCCGGTAGAAGAACATTTCGTCCTGTCCGCGGCCGTCGAGGTCGACGGCGGTGATGACGTCCCAGCCTTTGGTGTATCCGTCTCCGCCGTGAATCGGGGCGGGGAGGCTGGCGTCGGGTCGGATGTCGTAGTAGCGGTAGAGGCCATCGTCGCGGTAGAAGAGCATCTCGTCGGCGACATCCTCACCGTCCGCGCCGGCAGGCGGGGCGAGCATCACTGCGCCTGCGATCAAGGCCGCGACCACTGACAGGAGCCGCGTCGGATATCGAAGAGAATCGGGTATTCGCACCGTACTGGCGCCAACCTAGCGTCGGGTGTTCGCTGCAGCCGCGAAAAGCGGCGGGGCCGTCCGTCCTACTCCGCCAATCGAAAACGGCTCTCCCTGTCCGCTGTCTGCCCACTATCACCCTGGAATCAGACGTGAGGTATTGGAACGGGCTGGGATATTGGCACTGGAAACCCATGGTGGAATCTTCGATCCGGTGATTCCGGATGACTGGGCGTGACCGCTTGGTATTGGATCCTTTGGACTGACAGTCAAGCCAAGGGTTCAATTCCCCTCGGCTCAATTCACTCTTCTCGATTCGACCATCGGCCAGAGATGTCACCCAGGGTGCCAACAGCCCGGTCGGTCCCATCCTGTCCCGAGTAGGCCCGGCCAGTTTCGAGATGGTGAGACGGCGTTTGAGCGGCCTCTGTCCTGGTCGAAAAGGCCGATCGGCTCTACCTTGCTCCTTCATCACGATGTATTTAACGCGTGAAGGAGGTCTGGTATGACCGCAAACACTGGTGATGCGCATTTTCACATTCATTTCTGGCCGACTGAGCGCTTTGGGCGTTGGTCGGTTGGCTCGGGCTTGGCTTTCGGCGTGGGTCAAATCGCCTTTTGGTTGGCGGTCCTTTCGGGGCAGGATCGAGGTGAATTCGATAACTTCTTTGACAACTGGTGGCTGGCCGGCCCCGCTCTGCTTATGGGCGTTGGTGGACTCTCTGCGCTGGCGAGCGGGGTCCTTGCGATGATCCGCGAGCATGACCGATCGATCGGGGTGATCCTTTCGACCTTGGTCGGGTTCCTGGTCGTCCTCTTCCTGGTCTTCGCTGAGTAGAAGACGCTTCGAACAGCCGCTCCGAATCAACGTCCCAAATAGGGGAAACTGGTCGAGCTCGCCGTTGTGGTGCCGTCGCATCCACACACCTCGACGCGGGTCGTTGTCGCACCGCGGTTCTCCGTCGCCCCTTCGTTGACGAGGAACGCCAGCCGGTGTGTGTCCGGCGACGTAAACCCATTGTTTGTAGGTTCAAGTCCTAACCGCGGAGCTCTGTCTTCTACCCGAGAGTGCCGACCGCCGATAAGGTATCCATGCGAAGACTCCCGGGTAGTTGGATGAAATAGGCCGCGGTCAATGCAAGATGACGAGCGCCGATTGCGCTACCTGGTTGCGGCATTCATCGCCGCGCTGGCTGCGACCATGGCGCTACTGGTCTTTGGCGCCGATGCGATCGATCTCGAGGCGGTCGTTCCTTGGGGTCCCGCGTCCAGTAACGATATCGAGTCGTTCGTTCCTGGGGTTGACCCTATGCCCAGTAGCAGTCGTGAAGGTCAAGGCCTGGCCATCGCAATTCTGGTGACCTTGAATATTGTGGCGGGAGCACCGCTTGCGTTCCGGGGCAAATGGCGAAGTCGTCTATCGGTGTTTTCGTTTTCGCTGGTGTCTTTGTTTGTTCTTGTGAGCATCAATCGCGTGGGGATCCTCTATGTCCCCAGCGCATGGATGCTCGGCCTTGCGAGCGTCGGCAGAATCCTTCGGGTCGCCACTTTGAATTTGTCACAAGGGCCCGGTTGGGACGATCTTCCCTAGCAGGAATAGTCCCTCGTCGCCTTGCCCGCAAGGCAGGCCGTCATTGCTCATCCGAGGGATAGGGTCAGACATGGGGCAAGGAACAACCAGGCTTCGGCAGAAACCCCGCGAGATAATGAGTAGGGAACTGCGATGAGAAAGATCATCTTGATGATGTCGGTGTCTGTTGATGGTTTCATCGAGGGACCGGACCGCGCGATCGACTGGCACATGGTCGACGACGAGCTGCACAGCCACTTCAACGAGCAGCTCAGCGCGATGGGCGCATTCCTGAACGGACGTGTCACCTATGAGCTGATGGCGAGTTTCTGGCCGACCGCAGACACGGACCCTTCGAGCACCGGCCCCATGATCGAGTTCGCCCGCATCTGGCGGGAAATGCCGAA
>Ga0214471_10004247_pt1 | contig 11065 bp, 4 predicted proteins | sample RVTome_5_FD_207665 | JGI IMG/M metagenome (GOLD analysis project Ga0214471, IMG submission 207665) | Soil microbial communities from uranium-contaminated site in the Upper Colorado River Basin, Wyoming, United States - RVT142D155 | ecosystem: Environmental > Terrestrial > Soil > Contaminated >... | reverse complement strand
CTCGATGCGAGTGGCCGGGTCTGGGTAGCAGACCAGAGCCCGGCTCGGCTCAAACTGTACGGGCGCGACGGCCGGCTGGTCCGGGTGGTGGCACGGGAGGGAGAAGGACCGGGAGAGTTCCGGGTAGGATTCATCGTGCCGGCCGGGACCTACCTGGTGCTGCACGATCCCCAGCAATCCCGCACCAGCGTGTTCGACTCCGCCGGCACGTTCCTGCGGAGTTTCCCGTCCCAGTGTTGTTACCACATGGCGATCGGCGCCGACCCCGAGGGCGGCGTTCTGATCGCTGGAATGGCCGCGGGCGAAGAGCGGCGGGGACAGGCATGGTACCGGTACAGCCTCGAGGGAAAGCTGCTGGACACGACCTTCGTCCCGAGACTGACGGAAGACAAGTTCTGGACCGTGGGTGACCCCAAGCGGATGATGATGAACCTTGCCATCCCGTTCACGCCGCGGATCGAAGCCGTATCGCACCCGGCGGGCGGCTTTCTGCTGGGTCACTCGGGGACCTATCAGCTGGCCCGGATTCGTCAGGCCGGGGACACCGCCCTCCTGTTTGGAAGAAGCTGGACCCCCCAGCCGGTCACCGACCAGGACCGGCGGGACATCATCGAGCGGATGATCCCCACCTTCGACCAGTTCGACGAAGCCACGCTCCGGCGGGCCTTTCACGCCGAGGATATCCCGGCCGTGCGACCGGCGTTCTCGAGCCTGTGGGTGGATCAGGAGGGATACAGCTGGGTCTTGCGGGACAGCGTGGAGTTCGATGTGTTCGATCCTGCCGGGGGTTGGCTGGGAGAGCTCATCATTTCCCCCTCCTTGTCCACGGGGACTGCATTCTTTGGCCGGGCCCGAATCACCTCATCGGTAGAGCAGAGCGACGGTCGGCCGGTGGTGGTGGTCTGGCGGGTCGACAAGCTCCAGCGTTAGTTCCCGGCATCACCACTGCGACGCTTTCCGATGGCGGAGCATCTCTAGTCCGCCGACCGGTTCGACGTCGGACCATGACGCCGAGGCCTCATTGATTCGTTCCTGGAAATGGGCGGTGCCTGTTTTCCTCGCGGCCCCGGCGCTCGCCCAGGCCCCCCCCGAGGTTACCCTGTCCGACGCCGTGGCGCTGGCCGCCCGAACCGACCCCAACGTGGTGCAGGCGCGCGGCAACGTGCACACCACCGGCATCGGGGTCCGGGCCGCTCGGAGCCGGTTCCTTCCCTCGCTCTCGTTCGGGGGATCGGGCGGCAGCTCCTTCAGCGAGGGGCCCGAGCGCTTCGACCCGATCACCAATCAGCTGATCAGCGGCAACAGTCAGAACCAGGCGGTGAACTTCGGCTTCAACACCGAAGTGGAGCTGTTCACCGGTTTCCGGCGCGGCGGGGCGATCAAGGAGGCGCAGGGCCGGGAGGCGGTGGCCGACGCCTCGCTGGTGGAAGCGCTCTCGACATCCGCCTTGCAGACCTCCAACGATTTCTTTTCGGCGCGGCAGGGACGGGAGCTGGTCGAGGCGCGACGCCGCAGCGTGGCGCGGGCCGAGATCCAGCTGCAGATCGCAATCGCCCGGCTGCAGACCCGGGCCGCGACGGTATCCGATTCACTTCGCGCCGTGGTGCAGCTGGGCGAAGCCCGGCTGAGCCTCGCCACCGAGGAGGCCCAGCTGGCCCGTTCCGAAGCCTCGCTGGCTCGGCGGCTGGGCCTGTCGGGTCGGATCGCGGCCGCGGCGGATTCGGCGCTGACCGCCCCCGGTCCCGCGCTCGACACCACCGCGATCCGGGCCGAGGCGCTGTCCCGCGCACCGGCAGTGCGCCGGACCGAGGCATCGGTCCAGGCTGCCCTGGGCTCGGTCTCGGCCGCGAAGGCCGACTGGTGGCCTCAGCTCTCGCTCGGTGCCAGCTACAACTACAACGGCAGCAACGCGACCAGCTATGAGCTGTTCAACAGCCGCAACGCCACCATCAGCCTGCGCTGGCCCCTGTTCAACCGATTCCAGCGCGAGCAGCAGATCGCGCAATCGCAGGCCAGTGTGGATACCGAGCGGGCCCGTTATGAGGACGCCCGGCGGCTGGTGGAATCCGATCTCACCACCCAGTTCGCCGCCCTCGACGCTGCCCAGCAGCGGATCGATCTGGCCCAGCTCTCCGTCCGCGCCGCCCAGGCCGACGTGGCGGTGGCGGTCGAGCGCTACCGGCTGGGGTCCATCAACATCACCGAGCTCAACGCGGCGGAATCCGGGCTGACCCGGGCCGAGGAATCGGCGGTCACCGCGCGATTCGATTATCTCAGGGCCAAGGCACAGATCGAAGCCATACTCGGGAGACGGGTGTGACACATTGTTCCGGGTTCCGCGTGCCTCGTGCCAAAGGTGCGGTGCTGGGTGCGGTGCTGGGTGCGGTGCTGGGTGCCGGGTGTAAGGGTGGCTCGGCATCAGGCGGGTCCGATAGCACCGCCACGGCTGACTCGGTCGCGACACCGTCTGCTCTCACTCTTCCCGTCGTGGGCGAGGAAGTCCGCCGGGGCGATCTGGTGCTCACCGTCTCCACTACCGGTCAGATCCGGTCCGAGGCGGTGGTGCCGCTCAAGGTGGAGGCGACGGGAACGGTCCTCGAGGTGCTGGCCCGGCCGGGCGATCGGATCCGCAAGAACCAGCCCATCGTGAAGCTGGATCCCCGTCCCTTCGAGATCTCGTTGCAGGAGGCGGAAGCGGCCTTGCGCGAGGCCCAGCTCCGGCTGCTCGACAACACTCTGCCCGACTCGCTGGTCTCGGGGAAATCGGTGACCGGCGAGCGACTCAGGAACGCCGAGGTTCGCTCCGGCGTGGAAGCCGCCCGGGTCCGCCTGGAGCGCGCCAAGTACGAGCGGGATCGGGCGGTGATCGCGGCCCCGTTCGACGGCACTCTGGACGATCTCCGGGTGAGCCTGGGCGAGCGGGTCAGCGTCGGGCAGGAGATTGGCAAGCTGGTCGATCTGCAGAATCTGCGAATCGATGCCGCGGTGCTGGAGCACGATCTGTCTCTGGTGCGAGTGGGCGGGGAGGCCCTCATCACCACGGCGTCGGCTCCGGATCGCCCGGTGCGGGGCCGGATCGCGGCCCTGCTCCCGCTGGTGGACAGCACCACCCGGGCCGGCCGGGCGCTGATCCGGGTGCAAGGCAACGGGGTGCTCCGGCCCGGCATGTACGCCGACGTGCGACTCGAGGCCACCCGTCTCACCAATCGGATCATCGTCCCCGAGCGCGCCGTCATCCAGCGCGACGGCCGCCCGCTCGTCTTCGTGGTGCGGGACGGCCGGGCCCAGTGGACTTACATCCTGCCGGGCCGGTCGAACGGACTCGAGACCGAGGTGCTGCCCGACAGCTCTACCGGGCAGATACCGCTCAACCCGGGTGACATGGTCCTGGTCGAAGGCCATCTCACGTTGACGCACGATGCGCCGGTTCGAGTAGTCCCGCGCGCCGAACGGCGGACGCCGTGACCCCTCCATCACTGATTCAGCCGTGCCAGGAAGCAGGGAGCGGGGAGCAGGGAGCGGGAATGCGGAAGCGGGGAGACCGGGCCCCTGCTGCCTGCTTCCTGCTCCCTCCTTCCTGGGTGTTCTAGGTCATGTCTTTCGCTGCCGCTGCGCTCAAACGGCCGGTTACCACGGTCGCCGCGACGCTGGCCGCTGTGCTGCTCGGCGCGGTCTCGCTTTCGCGGCTGCCGGTCTCGCTGCTGCCCGACATCACCCTCCCGGTCCTCACAGTTCGTACCCTCTACCCCGGCGCGGCTGCGACCGAGGCCTCCCGGATGGTGGCCGAGCCGATCGAACAGGCGGTGGCCTCCACCCCGGGCCTGGTCGAGCTCCGCTCGGTGAGCCGCAATGGCGAGGTCACCACCACGCTTCGGTTCGGGTGGGGCACCGACATGGCGCAGACGGTGCTGCTGGTACGGGAGCGACTGGACAATGCGCGGCCCCAGCTGCCGGAGCGGGCCGAACGCCCCACCCTGCTCACCAGCGATCCGGGCGAGCGGCCCATCGCGGTCCTGGCGCTGTCCGGCCCCGGCGACCTGCAATCGATCTCCCGCACCGCTGAAGACGTCCACGCCCGCCGGCTGGAGCAGCTGGCCGGAGTGGCGAGCGTGGCGGTCGCCGGGAAGCCGGAGGAGGAGATCCGGGTGGAGGTCGATCCGGAGAAGGCCCGGGCCCTGGGGGTTTCGCCCGACCAGATCGCGAGTGCAGTGCGGGAGGCCAACGCCAGCGCTCCCGGTGGCACCGTGCGACGGGGTCAGTTCCGCCTGCCGCTCCGGGCCTACACCGAGTTCCAGGATCCGTCCCAGATCCTGGAGACGCCGGTGGGACCGGCCGGCGCGGGGATCCGGCTGCACGACCTGGCGACGGTCGAGCGGACCATCGCCGAGCCGGTCTCGCTGACCCGGCTCGACGGCGTCGCGGCAGTCGGGCTGGTGGTGTACAAGGACGCGGGCGCGAATACGGTGACCGTCACCCGCGATCTCTATCGCGTGGTGGAGCAGCTGACGGGCGAATTCCCCGACATCACCATCCGCGTGGTGGCGGCGCAGGCGGAGTTCGTCACCGACGCGTTGGCGAATCTGGGGCAGGAGATCGTGTTGGGTGGGGTGCTGTCTCTCCTGGTCATTCTGCTGTTCCTGGGCGACCTGCGCACGTCCCTGGCTATCGGGCTGATCGTGCCGCTCTCGGTGCTGATCGCGCTGGTGGTGCTGCAGCAGCTCGACGTCACCATCAACATCCTGTCGTTGGGCGGACTGGCGCTGGGGGTCGGTCTTCTGGTCGACAACGCCATCGTGGTGGCCGAGGCGGCCGGGCGCTACATCGAGGACGGGATGCCCAAACTCGAAGCCGCTCGGCGGGCCGCCGAAGAGGTGGCCGGGCCCCTCACCGCGGGCACGCTGACCACGCTGCTTGTGTTCGGCCCCATCGTCTTCGTGCGGGGGCTGGGCGCGGCGCTGTTCCGGGACCTGTCCCTCTCGGTGGTGACGACGGTGGCGGCCTCCCTGATCCTGGCCCTCACGGTGATGCCGGTACTCATGGTCGGGCGGGCGGGTCGGCGGGCAGGCGGGCGGAAACAAGACCGACTGTCCGACCGACCGACCGACCGACTGGCCCCCTTGCATCGGCTGGGCCACCGGGTGGCCGAGCTCTACGAGCGGGGCATGATGTGGTGCCTGGCGCGGCCGGCCACGGTGTTCGGGATCGCCCTGGTCCTCACGTTAGGCACGGCCTGGATCGGTGCCCGGCTCCCCCGCGAGATCCTCCCCAGCGTGGACGAGGGCATCGTGGTGGCGTCGCTCAAGCTGCCCGACGGCACGGCGATCGAGGAAACCGGGCGCCAGGTCGCGCGGTTGGAAACCGTCTCACGGGACATGGGGGCCGCCGGGATCTACTCCCGGATCGGCACCGCCACCGACGAAGAGATCCTGGCCGGCGCGGATCCGGGGTCCTCGAGCTCGGCCCAGGTCCTGGTGCCGGTCCCCCCCGATCAGGACGCCGCCGAATTCGCGCGCCGGCTGCGGCGGGCGGTACCGGACCTGGCCCAAGGCGCTCTGGCCCTCGACCTGGCGGGTCAGTCGGAATTCGGAAGCCTGATCGGACGCGAGGGCCGGGTGGTGCGGGTGGAGGTTTCGGCTCCCCGTCCCGACGTCGCGGCGCGCTGGGCCGACTCGGCCCGCACCCTGATGGCCGGACTGCCGACCCTGGCCGACGTGCGGGACGCCTTCAGCGGCACCCAGCCCTCGATCGAGCTGACGCTGGAGCGGCGCCGGATCGCGGAACGCAATCTCACCGTCAATGCGGTCTCGGGCGCCATCGCCGGTGGGCTGGGCGGGGTACGCGCCAACGATTTCCGCGAGACCGACCGGCGCACTCCGATCCGGGTCCGGTTCGCCGGCGAGCACAACGAAAACCTGGAGACCGCGCTGGCCACCCCGGTGCAGGGCGTCCCGGTCGGCCAGCTGGTGCAGATCCAGGAAAGGCCGGCGCCCATCGAGGTGGTGCGGGTCGATCAGCGCCCGGTGTCGGTGGTGGAGGCGCTGGTGGAGGAAGGCGGCACCGCCCGCGCGACGCAGGACGTGACCGAAGTCCTGTCCCGCCAGAGCACCCCGCCGGGACTGACCTGGAGCCTCGGGGGTGCCGACCTGGAACAGCGCCGGACCACCCGGGAGCTGGGCCTGGTGGCGGTTCTGTCGGTGGCACTGGTCTTCCTGGTGCTGGCGGGTGAGTTCGCCTCGTTCACTACCCCGTTGCTGGTGATGACCACGGTACCGCTGGCGGCCGCGGGCGGGATCCTGCTGCTCTGGCTCACCGGGCAGAGCCTCAACGCGGTCTCGCTGATCGGCATGGTGGTCATGATCGGCATCGCCGACAACGACGCGGTGGTAAAACTCGACGCCATCCGCCGCTTCCGGGCCCAGGGACATGCGGTGGATCAGGCGGTGCTGTTAGGCGGGCGCCAGCGGCTCCGCGCCATCGCCATGACCTCGATCACCACGATCACCGGCGTCCTGCCCCTGGTGTTCGGCTGGGGCAGCGGCGGCGAGCTGTATCAGCCGCTGGCGGCGGGCGTGATCGGCGGATCGGTCTCGGCCACTCTGGTCACCTTCTTCCTGCTTCCCACCGCGTACGCGGTGGTGGAACGCAGGTACGGAAGGACTGACGGACTGACGGACGGACGGACCGACGGACCGACGGACCGACGGACACGACTATGAACCTGGCTACAAGATTCGGACGAAGGTGATGGTTACCGACCGTCGGTCCGTCTGTCCGTCCGTCCGTCCATGATCACCTGGGCGAGTAAACGACCCGCCGTCATCTGGGCGTTCGCGGTCGCCCTCATCCTCGCGGGCGCGGTGTCCTTTGCGCGGCTCCCGCTCGCGACCCGGACCCGGATCGAGCTGCCCCAGCTCAGCGTGCAGACCGCCTGGCCCGGCGCCTCCGCCGAGCTGATCGAGGCCTACATCACCTCGCCGATCGAGGCGGCCATCCAGCCGGTCCGCGGAGTTCGGAAGACCAGCTCCGAATCGGGCGAAGGGGGCCGGTTCGGAGGCGGCGGCACCGCCGGAAGCCGGATCCGGATCGACCTCGACCCCGGTGTGGACGTGGGGCTCACCCGGCTGGCGATCCTCGAGCGACTGGAGCTGCTGCGCCCCGAACTGCCGTTAGGCGTGAGCCCTCCCCGGGTCACCAACTACGTCCCGGAGGAGCTCTCCGAGGCGCCGTTGCTGCAGTACACCGTGAGCGGGCCGTACACCCCGGGAACCCTCGCCCGGGTCATGCAGGACGAGGTCGAGCCCCGGCTCGCGACGGTGGAAGGCGTGGCCGGCATCAGCAGCGGCGGCATGGCCGAGACCGGTATCTCGGTCATTTATGACGCCACTCGCCTGCGGCAGCTCGGGGTGACCCCGGCGGCCATCCAGGCGGCGCTCAATTCCGCCCGCCAGGTGGAGGCCCTCGGGATCGACCAGCGAGGGGACTTCGAGCGCCCGGTAGTGATGCGGGACCAGCCTACCGTCATGCAGGACCTGGAGCGGCTTCCGGTCCGGGGACCCGGAGGGCGGGTCTTTGCGCTGGGCGAGCTGGCCGACGTCCTCCAGGAGGAGGACACCCGGGGACAGTTCAACCGGTTCAACGCGCAGACCGCGGTCACCATGAGCGTGAACCGGCTGGCCGGGTCCGACGCCATCCAGACCGCGGCGCGGGTGCGACGAGCCCTGGCCGAGATGCAGCCGAGCCTGCCGCCCGGGGTGCGCTTCCATTTGCGGTCGGACGAGAGCGAAGAGCTGGCCGACCAGTTGCGCGATCTGGCGATCCGGGGGTCGCTGGCCTTCGCCGCCGTCATGCTGGTGCTGGCCTTTGCGCTGCGGAGTGCCCGGGGCGTGTTCCTGGTGATGGGCAGCGCGGCGGTCTCGATCGCCGGAACGGCGCTGGCGCTCTATCTGCTCAAGATCCCCGCCAATCTGCTCACCCTGGCAGGCTTGGGCATGGGGATCGGCGTGCTGGTGCAGAACGGGCTGATTGTGGTGGAGCGCCTGCGGGGAGTCGCGGACACTCCCGAGGCGCGGGCCGAGACCGGCCGCCGGATCCTCCCGGCGGTCGCGGGTTCCACCCTCACGACCGCTGTGGTGTTGTTCCCGTTTCTGTATCTGCAGGGCAATGCCCGGGCCGCGTTCGTCCCGTTCGCGGCAGCCTTCGCCTTCGGCCTGGCGTGGTCGGTGTTCGCGTCGGTGGTGATGATCCCGGCCGTAGGCGCGGGCCACGGCATGCGGACCGGTCACTGGCCCCGACTGGCTCGCTTCTACGACCGGTTCCTGATCACGCTCCTGCGTTGGCGCTATCTGACGGTGACCCTGGCCGCGGGACTGCTCGGGCTGGTGGGCTGGGGCTTTGCCACTCGGGTGGAACGGCTCTCGTTCGGAGCGTTCGGGGGTGAACGCACCACCCTCTCGGTCTTCGTGAGCTTCCCCCGCGGCTCCGATCCCGAGTCGCTGGATCGGGCCATTCGGGAGTTCGAGGTGATCGCGGTGGGTCGGGAAGGCGTCGAGCAGGTTCAGGCTCAGGGCTTCAGCGGGTTCGCCCGGATGGAAGTGCGGTTCACCAAGGAGGCAGCCTACACCGCCGTCCCCGCGATGATGCAGGACGAGCTGACCCAGCGCGCGGTCCTGGTGGGCGGCGCCACCATCAGCGTGTTCGGGCGAGGCCAGGGGTTCTCATCGGGCGGTGGCGGCGGCACGGTCGGCTTCCGGATCAAGCTGCTGGGCTTCTCTTTCGAAGGAGTCGAGCGGCTCGCCCGGGACCTGCAGCACCGGCTGGAGCAGATCCCCCGGGTGCGCAACGTCAACATCAACGCCGGCAGTTTCTGGATGAGCGAGCGGGCCATGAGCGTGGGCATCGAACCCGATCGCCCCGCGCTGGCGCGGGCCGGCGTCACGGCCACCGAGTTCGCCCTGGCGGTCGGTCGGGAAGTCCGGGGCCAGCAGGGCGGAACCCGGCTGGAGCTGGAAGGCGACGAAGTGCTGGTCACCCTCAAGGCCAAGGGTGCGCGGGAGCGATCGCTGCTGGAACTGGAGGACGCGATCGTGCCGAATCGGGCGGAGGCACCGGTGCGGGTTCGCGATCTGGCCCTGGTGGACGAGCGCGAGGGCCTCTCCATGATCAGCCGGGAAGACCAGCAATACGTGCGGATCGTGAGCTACGATTTCCGGGGTCCCGCCCGCCTGGCGCAGCGGACCCACGACGGCTTCATGAAGTCGATCGGGGTCCCGCCCGGCTACTCGGTGGCCGATGACCGATTCGCCTGGGAGGAAGACGACAGCGGCAAGCTGCTGTGGCTGGTGTTCGGCGCCGGCCTGGTGCTGGTGATCATTTCAGTGGCGCTGGTGTTCGACTCGACCTGGGCCTCGCTGGTCGTTTTCCTCAGTCTCCCGGTCTGCGTGGCCGGCGTGGCCGCCATCTTCTGGGCCAGCAAGACCGCCTTCGGGCGGGAGGCCGCCGTGGGGCTGATTCTGGTGATCGGCCTGGCGGTCAACCAGACGATCTTGCTGGTGCACGCGGCGTTGGACCGACGGACCGACGGACCGACGGACCGACGGTCGGCTTACCGTCGTCTGACACCCCGGGATGTACTCTCCTCGGCCAACGACCGCGCCGGCATGATCGTGCTGGTGTCGCTGGTGACCATGGCGAGCCTGATCCCGCTGGCGGTCGGCACTGATCCCGACAGCCTGTTCGGATCCATCGCGCTCGCCACCGCCGGCGGGACCGTGGCGGGAACGGTGGGGGCGTTGTTCCTGATGCCGGTCCTGCTGGTGTCGTGGCGACGAAGCCGGTCGAAGGCGGTCGAAGGAGTCGAAGCAGTCGAAGGGGTCGAAGGTAGTCGAAGGTGACCCTGCCCCTAACCGGCTTCGACTCCTTCGACTCCTTCGACTAGGTAGTGAAAAGATCGCGCAGCACCTGGGCCAGGGGTCGCATAAACACCGGCTTCTTGATCACCCGGCCCACGCCGGCCCGCCGGATTGCCTCTTCCGGGATGTCCTCGATGAATCCGGTGGTGAGCAGGATGGGCAGGTCGGGCCGGATACTGCGGATCTGGGACGACAGCTCCAGCCCGGTCATCCCAGGCATCAGGTAGTCGGTCATCACCAGATCCCAGTTGTCGGGCGCGGCCCGCACCGCTTCCAGCGCGGCCTCGGGATGGGTCTCGATTCGGACCTTGTACCCCAGATCGTCGAGCCAGCGCTCCACGAAGCCGACGATCTTGGGCTCGTCGTCCACCACCAGGATACGCTCTCCTCGTCCCGGCGGCAGCTCCGGGTCTTCGATCACGCCCGGCTCTTCCTCCCCTTCCCGCTCCGGGAAATAGCACCGTACGGTGGTCCCCTGCCCCGCGGTCGAGTCGAGCAGGACCACGCCGCTGTGTTCCCGGACGATCCCGTGCACCATCGACAGGCCGAGTCCGGTTCCGGTGCCGGCCGGCTTGGTGGTGAAGAACGGTTCGAAGGCCCGTTCCCGCACATCGGGCGTCATGCCGATCCCGGTATCGGACACGATCATCACCCCATACCAGCCTTCATGCAGGTCGGGGTGAGCCCGGACCAGACTGTCGCGCACATACAGGCGTTGCACCGTGACATCGAGGGTACCGCCCTCGGGCATGGCCTGGGCCGCATTGTTGGCGAGATTCATCATCACCTGGTGCAGTCCGGTGGCATCGGCCATCACCCGGGGACCGGGATCCGCGATGTGGGCCCGGATATCGACCGCGGGCGGCAAGGTACTGCGGAGCAGCTTCAGGGCCTGCTGGACCGGCTCCGCCAGATCCAGCGGCCGGCGAATCTGGTCCTGCCGCCGGCCGAAGGCCAGGATCCGCTGCACCACCTGCCGGCCCCGCTCCGCCATGCGGAGCACCTCCTGCAGATCCGACAGAGGCCGGCTCCCGGGCGGCAGATGCTCGCCCAGCAGCTCGGCGTAACCCACGATCCCCTGCAACACGTTGTTGAAGTCATGGGCGACGCCACCAGCCAGCGTGCCTAACGCCTCCATCTTCTGGGCGTGGCGCAGC
>Ga0214471_10004246_pt1 | contig 11065 bp, 13 predicted proteins | sample RVTome_5_FD_207665 | JGI IMG/M metagenome (GOLD analysis project Ga0214471, IMG submission 207665) | Soil microbial communities from uranium-contaminated site in the Upper Colorado River Basin, Wyoming, United States - RVT142D155 | ecosystem: Environmental > Terrestrial > Soil > Contaminated >... | reverse complement strand
GCGGCGTTCGCGCGCCAGAACGCCGAGCTGCTGGAGGCAGCCGAGCGCGAGCGCGCGCGCTACGCCGCGGCCAGCAACCTCGACGAGGTCATGGGCAGCGCACACGACGCGATGGCACTGCTCGACACCGAGGGGCGGATCGTCATCTGGAACCCGGCCATGGAGCGGCTCACGGGCTTCGCGGCCGCCTCGGCGATCGCGCAGCCGTGGTTCATGGTCCTGCGGCTGCGGGACAGCCGGGGGCGTGAGCTGCCCGTGGCCGGGCACAACCCGATCGAGCATGCCTTGACCCGGCGACGTCGTGGGTCCGAGCTCTCGCTCCAGGTGTTGCGGCGGGACGGCACGTGGCGGCACGTGAGCGTGCGGGTCGCACCGGTGACCTCGCCCGAGGGAGCGCCGGCGGGTGTGATGCTGGTGGCCCACGACCGCACGGACGAGGCCGGCGCCGAGCGCACCCGGTCGGACTTCATCGCCACCGCCTCACACGAGCTGCGGACACCTCTGACGCCGCTCAAGGCGCTGCTGTTGACCCTGAGGGACCGGGCGGACCGCATCGCGCCGAGCCAGGTCGAGGAGTTCGCCGAGCTGATGCTGCGCGGGTTCGATCGGCTGGAGCGGCTCGTGGAGGACCTGGTCGACCTGGCGGCGCTGGACGAGGACGCCCCGCCCGCCGCGGCGGAACCGGTCCGGTTGAGCGACGTGGTCGAGGAGGTCGTGGCGGGGCTGGATGCGGATCGAGCGGCGCGCGTGAGCACGAGCGTGGGTGTGAACACCCTGGCCCACGCGAGCCCGCGGTCCGTGCGTCGAGCGGTGAGCATCCTGCTCGACAACGCCCTGGTGCACACCACCGGACACGTCTGGATCCAGGTCACGGCTGTCGGCGGCGGCGCGGCGGTGCGGGTCGAGGACGAGGGCCCGGGGATCGACCTGTGGGAGCAGGAGCGCATCTTCGAGCGCTTCGAGCGGCTCGGTGAGCCGCTGACCCGCGCCACGCAGGGTCCGGGGCTCGGTCTGACGCTGGCCCGCGGCCTGGCCCGCAGGTTCGGTGGCGACGTCGAGGTCGAGTCCGAGCCTGGTCAGGGCGCAACCTTCCTGCTGCTCCTGCCGGTGGCAGCCGAGAGGCAGCCCGAGGGAGGCGATTTGGGTCAGCGCGATCACCGGCGCCGGGATCGACCGGCTCCGAGCGTTCGTGCGTGACGTGCAGGCGTGACGGAACGCGGTCAGCCGCGAGCGCGCAGCCCCCGAACGGCGAACGCGAGGCCCACCCCCGCAAGGACCAGGACGACGAGGGCGACCCACACCCACCCGGAGCCCGTGTCGCTGGCGGATTCGTCGTCGGTCGCGACCACGCCGTCCTCGGCCGTGTCGTCGGAGGTCGGTTCCGGCTCGCCGGTCGCCTCGCCTGCGTCCGTCGCGTCGGGCTCGGCCGTCGCCTCGCCTGCGTCCGTCGCGTCGGGCTCGGCCGTCGGTTCCGGTTCCTGCGTGGGCTCGGGCTCGTCGGTGGGCTCCGGTTCCTGCGTGGGCTCGGGCTCCTCGGTCGGTTCAGGTTCCTCGGTCGGCTCAGGCTCCTCGGTCGGCTGGGGAGCATCGTCGTCCGTGATGGTCACGGTGGCCGGGCCGGCGGTCCCGGTGATGCCTCCTTGCGGGTTGCTGAGCACGACCTGGAAGGTCTCGTCGCCTTCCGGCATGTCGTCGTCCAGCAGCGGCACACGGATGGTCTCTTCGCGGTCGTCGCCGGTGACGAACGTCGCCGTCCCGGAGGTCGCCGTGTAGTCCTGTCCTGCGACGGCCGAGCCATCCTGCGTGGCGTAGTCCACGCTGCCCGCGCACGCCGGCTGGCGTCCCTGCAGGAAGATGGTCAGCTCGACCTCGCCGCTGTCCTCTGCCGCGGTGACCGAGGTCTCGACGAACGCGGCGATGTGGCAAGCCGCGAACGCGGGTGCGGCCGGCAACGCAGCCACGACCACCGCCGCGACCGCCACCGCCAATCGAACACGACGCACGCCCACGAGCCTGCCTCCCGCGTTGGTCGTCCACGACCCTAGTCGCCTCCTGCGGCCGGTGTCGGCCCAGTGGTCGCTCACGGAGCTACGGAGGCGTTCGCGACCACTAGTGTTGGCGGCTCCCAAGGCTCGGAGGCGCCGTGCGCATCGCGACCCAGCTCGACTACTCCAAGGGGTGGCGGGCGTCCGTGGAGCAGGCGGTCGCCCTCGAGGCCGCAGGTCTGGACTCCATCTGGGTGGCCGAGGTGTACGGCTTCGACGCCGTCAGCCTCATGGGCTACCTCGCCGCCCGGACCGAGACGGTCGAGATCGGCTCGGCCATCATCCCGATCTACAGCCGCACACCCGCGCTGATCGCGATGACCGCGGCCGGTCTCGATGCGCTCACCGAGGGTCGCTTCCACCTCGGCCTCGGAGCGTCGGGCCCGCAGGTGATCGAGGGCTGGCACGGCGTGCCCTACACCGCCCCCGTCACGCGGACCCGCGAGACCATCGAGGTGTGCCGTGCGATCTGGCGGCGCGAGCGGGTGACCTACGACGGTCGGACCATCACGCTGCCGCTGCCCGAGGACCAGGGCACCGGGCTCGGCAAGCCGCTCAAGCTCATCACCGAGCCGGTGCGTGAGCACATCCCGATCTGGGTGGCATCGCTCGGGCCGAGCAACGTCCAGATGACCGCGGAGGTCGCCGACGGCTGGATCCCGACGCTGTTCATCCCGGAGCGGGCCGACGACGTGTGGGGCGAGCCGCTGGCCAAGGGGCGCGCGGCGCGCTCGCCGGACCTCGGTGACCTGCGCATCCTCGCCGGGGGCTTGACGGCTGTCGGCGAGGGCGAGGACGTGCGGGCGATGCGCGACCTGGCCCGGCACCTCATCGCGCTGTACGTGGGCGGGATGGGTTCGCGCGACCAGAACTTCTACAACGACCTGGTGTCCCGGTACGGCTACGAGCAGGAGGCCGCCCGCGTGCAGAACCTCTACCTCGACGGCAAGAAGCACGAGGCAGCGGAGGCGCTGCCGGCCGAGCTCGTCGAGGCGCTGACCCTCTGCGGCCCCGAGGGCTACGTGCGCGACCGCCTCGCGGCCTACGAGGCGGCGGGCGTGACCGATCTGCTCGTCCTGCCCGCCCCCGTCGGCGACCAGACACCACAGGACGTGATCCGCACCGTCAGGAGCCTCGCCGGATAATCCAGATCGAGTGTGCTAGTTGCTGCCATATATGGCAGGAACGAGCACACTCGATGCAGGACAGGCGGGGCGGCCGCCCGCGCGACCTCGGCGTGCCTCGCCGACCGATCTAGGCTTGGTAGGTCCCCACCGTGAGGAACGGCGCCACGATGGCCAACGAGCAGCTCGACACGATCGCCGCAGGCCGGGGGTTCATCGCGGCCCTGGATCAGAGCGGTGGCAGCACCCCCAAGGCCCTGGGGCTGTACGGCATCGCAGACGACGCCTATTCGGGCGACGAGCAGATGTTCGATCTGATCCACCAGATGCGCGCGCGGATCATCACCAGCCCCAGCTTGGGGGGTGACCGCGTCATCGGAGCGATCCTGTTCCAGCAGACGATCGACCGTCAGATCGACGGGCGTGACACGGCCGACTACCTGTGGTCGGTCAAGCGCGTCGTGCCGTTCCTCAAGGTCGACCAGGGCCTGGACGACCCGGCCAGCGGGGTGCGGCTGATGAGCCCCATCGACGGCCTGGAGGGGTTGCTGGCGCATGCGCGGGGCAAGGGCGTGTTCGGGACCAAGATGCGGTCGGTCATCGAGCATGCCGACCCGGCCGGGATCGCGGCGATCGTCGAGCAGCAGTTCGAGGTCGGCCTGCGCATCCTGGGTGCGGGACTGGTGCCGATCCTGGAACCCGAGATCGACATCCACAGCCCGACCAGGGCCCAGGCCGAAGCCCTGCTCAAGGCCGACCTGCTCGCGCAGCTCGAAGAGCTGCCCGAGGGGCAGCAGGTGATGTTCAAGCTCACCCTGCCCGACCACGACGACTTCTACCGCGAACTCATCGACCACCCTCGCGTGCTCAAGGTCGTGGCGCTGTCAGGCGGGTACACCCGCGAGCAAGCCACCGCCCGCCTGGCCCGCAACCCGCAGGTCATCGCCAGCTTCTCACGCGCGTTGACCGAAGGCCTGTCGGCCGACCAGACCGACGAGGAGTTCGACGCCGTCCTCGACGCCTCGATCGCGAGCATCTACGAGGCATCCATCACCTGAACGAGACCGCGATCGGGTCGAGAACTCGGGCCGGGCGTGCGCACCCACTGGCCGCTGACCACCCACGAGCCCCGAGCTGGAGGTGGGACCTTGGCTGACCGCTGGCCCGCCTGGGCGACGCAGAAGGTCGAGATCGTTGACTGGGATCCGAGCTGGAGCCAACGGGCCAGCGACCTCATCTCGGATCTCGACCACCGGCTGGCCAGGTGGCTCGCCGGCTCGGTGGAGCACGTCGGGAGCACCGCGGTGCCGGGTCTCGCCGCCAAGCCCGTCGTGGATCTGCTGGCTCCTGTGGTCTCCCTCGTGGATGCCCCGGGAGCTGACGACGTTCTATCGGAGGCGGGATGGCAGCTCGTCCCGCCTGAGCTTGACCGGCGCCCGTGGCGCCGGTCGTACGTGTTGGCGGACGACGATCGCCGTCTGGCCCACCTTCATCTCGTCGAGCGGGAGCATGCGCGGTGGCGTGAGACCCTCCTGTTCAGGGATCGACTGCGCCGCCACCCCGAACTCGCCCAGGAGTACGCGCGCGTGAAGCGGTTCGCCGCCCGCGCTCACGCCGATGACCGCGAGGCGTACACGGAAGCGAAGTCGGCCTTCGTCCAGGATGTCGTCGCACGGCCCTGACGACAGATGGAGGCCCAGGGGTTGACGGCCCGACGCCAGTGACCGCATCGAGGCCGACCCGAAGATCCGCGAGGGTGTCGCGCCCGACCTTCAGCACGAGTCAACGACGCAACTCGGGTGCGAGTGCCGCGAAGTCGGCCACTACGTCCGGGTGCCACTGGTAGACGACCTCGTTCAACGTCCGTGCTGCTCGACCTGGGCCAGAAAGTCCGCGGTGATGCCTTCGGAGAAGTTGCCGCCGTCGCGCTCGGCGATCAGCTCGGCGAGCCCGACGTCCTCGAGCAGGTTCTCGGCCTCGAGGAGCTGCTCGTAGCGACGCGCCGACATGTACACGCCTTCGATGCGGCGGTAGGCGCCGACGAACTGGACCGGGAAGTCCCCCTCACGGCGGACCCGCTTGAGCAGCTTCCTACGTTCTCACGGAACCCGTGGACCCCCCTTGGGGAGGTCGGCATGGTCGACGACATCGGGTACCTCCGTACCCGATGTTGTACCACAGCCTGGAGGGCGACTGACTCCAGGGCACTCCGTGCCAGGTCGGCAGCGAACGCATTGTCTCGCGTCATTCCCCAGACGAGCGGCCAATCGCAGCCCGGGAGACGTGCGTCACCCCCGGCCCGGTCGCCGTCGCTCTACGCGTCGCAATGGAGCCCGGATCTCTCGGCCCCGGAGACGATGGGACGGCCGCCGACGGGGTCGCCCTCCGCGGTGTCGGCGTTGTCGGCCCACTGCTGCTGGACCCACTCCAGGAAGAACAGCCGCGGGCAGTAGGTGTACTCGTTGAGCATCCGCGCCGGCAACAGGTCCGGCACCTCCGCGGCGTCCACAGCCTCGAGGCTCATCGCCGGCCCCAGTCGCCTGGGCGTGCTGTAGGATGTACAGCATGACGAAGCGAACCCGGACCCAGGTGTACTTCACCGAGGAACAGCGCCGCGCCCTCGATGAGCTGGCGGCGCGGGACGGCAAGACCATGGCCGAGGTCGTCCGAGAGGCGGCGGCGACCTACGTGGCGCGCCACGAGCGCACCGTTCACCTGCCAGCCGACGTCGCTGCCCTCCTGGAGTCCGCCGCGGCGGCGCGGGGTGCGTCCGCAGAACAGGTTGCCGTCCAACTCCTCAGCGAAGTGCTGGTAGCGGAAGCGCCGCGCCCCAAACTGCCGTTGTTCGACGAGGGATGGGACGAGAGCGACGATGCGCGCCGCGTCGACGAACTGCTCGCAGATGGGTTCGGGCAGGACCGGTGAGCCTCGTCCTCGACTCGTCCGGGGTCCTCGCCGCGTTGGAGCCCAACGAACGAGCTCACGTCGCCTGCCGCGACGCACTGGCCTCGGCCACTCCCCCGCTGTTGCTCTCACCGTTCGTCCTCGCGGAGCTCGACTACCTGTTCCTGAGCCGTAGAGGCATCGACGCCGAGTTGGCACTCCTCGGCGAGGTCGCCCGCGGGGCGTACCGGCTCGAACCGATGACGTCCGCCGACGTCGGACGTGCACGAGAGATCGCCGAGCAGTACCGCGACCTGCGACTCGGGATCGCCGATGCGTCGGTTCTCGTCCTGTGCGAGCGCTACGACACCCACGACGTGCTCACGCTCGACCACCGTCACTTCCGCTCCATCACCGACCACGGTCAACCCCTCCGCCTCCTGCCCGACGACCTGTGAAGCCACCCACACGGCTTTCGCCGGACCGAGTGGCCCGTCGCCCTGCTGGAGGGTCCGCCGGCTGGAACCGAACACCGCCGTGACCCCGAGAGCCTCGAGAACGGAGACGTTGCGCGGTTTCACTTTCGGTGTCTCTCCATCGACGACGAGCTGGAGTGCCGGGTGCGCCAGCAACGTCCGTGCGGCGACGGGATCCAGGAACGGCTTCCACGCGGGCCATACCAGCGACCGGCGCGTGAAACCCGGGATCGACTCCCCCAAGCCGTGGCGCAATCCGTCGAGGTCAAGCCGTTCCCTCCCGGCGGCGCCGGCGGGCACGTCGGGTGTTCCCGCGGTGTGATGGGTGCGATTCCTACGGTATGTCGCGCGTCCTGCACCCTTCCCGGCGCAGAGCGCGACGAACTCCGCGCCGACACCGACGTGGGCGTGCGGCTGACGGTCGTGCTGGCCTCCGCTGACCGAGGTCCCACGTCGCTGACGCGGATCAGCCCGCCCTCAACGGATGTGCGTGACCTCGAGCGGGAGGTCCAGGTCGGTCCAGGCATCATCCGCGGTCAACGTGGACAGCCCGAGCCGCCAGGCGGTCGCGAGACACAGACGGTCCCCCAGGGACAGCTTCGGACGGCCATCGTGCGCGGCCAGGTCGGCGCTGCGCACGCGGGCCTGGAGTTGCGCGTCCGTGGACGTGACCGGCTCGAGCCGCATACCCAGCGCCCCCAGGTCCCAGGCGACGCCCTCAGGGTCCACGCCCCGATCCACGTGCTTGGCCAGAACCTCCGCGAGGTTCGCGACCGACAGGACGGCGCCGTCGACGCACGCCGCCACCCGGTCTGCACCCGGCTCGTCGTAGACCAGCGCCAGGACGGCCGAGGCGTCGAGCACGACGGTCACTCCGCCGCCGCCTGGCTCCTGCGCTCGGCGATCAGCTCGTCGACGACCGACTCACCGCTGGCGGCGGTGCCTCTCACGCGCTCCCGCAGCCGCTGGAGCACGACATCGCGCGGCTCCAGGACCAGGGTCCCTCCCACGACCCGCGCCGCGTAGACCGCGCCCTCCTCCGCCGCGAGTTGGTCGCGCAGCTCCCGCGGGAGCACGATGCGCCCTTGCGTTCCCAGACGAACTTCGATGACATCCTCCACGAGCAGTCCTCCGTGCCACGATACCAAGACCATACCACGCTGGTCAATCCGTGGACATGCGCCTGATCAGTAGATCGGGATGCTCGGGTCGACCTGCTTGCTGTAGGCGACGATCCCGCCCCAGAGGTTGTAGGCCTTGAACCCCGCGCCGCGCAGCAGCAGGGTGGACTCGCGCGAGCGCGCTCCGGTCTTGCACTGCATCACGTAGGTCTTGGAGTCATCGAGCTCGCTGAGCTTGCCGGGCAGCTCGTCCATAGGGATGAGCACCGAGCCGGGCATCTGGTTGATCTCGTACTCGTGGGGCTCGCGGACGTCAACCAGGACCACGTCCTCACGCGTGGCCCAGTCCTCGGCGTACTCGCTCGGCAGCAGCTCGAGGTCGTCGACCTCGCCGGTCTCCTCACGGTCGTGGGCGGGCACGCCGCAGAACTCCTCGTAGTCGATGAGCTCGGTCACCGTGGGGTTCTCGCCGCACACCGGGCAGTCGGGGTCCTTGTTCACCTTGACCGTCATCCAGCGCGCCTCGAGCGCGTCGTACAACCCGAGCCGCCCGATCATCGGATCGCCGATGCCGGCCAGCAGCTTGATGCCCTCGGTGGCCTGCGCCGAGCCGATGGTCCCGCAGATGATCCCCAGCACCCCGCCCTCGGCGCAGTTGGGGACCATGCCCGGAGGTGGCGGCTCGGGGAACATGCAGCGGTAACACGGCCCTTCCTTGGCCCAGAACACCGAGACCTGGCCCTCGAACCGGAAGATCGACCCGTACACGTTGGGCTTGCCCAGCAGCACGCACGCGTCGTTGACCAGGTAGCGCGTCGGGAAGTTGTCGGTGCCGTCGATCACCAGGTCGTAGGGCTCGACGATCTCGAGCGCGTTCTGGCTGTTCAGGTAGGTCTCGTGCTTGACGACCCGCGTGAACGGGTTGACGTCCTTGATCGCCACCTCGGCCGAGTCGACCTTGCTCATCCCGATCGACGAGGTCCGGTGGATGATCTGGCGCTGGAGGTTGGACGCGTCGACCACGTCGTTGTCCACGATGCCGATCGTGCCCACGCCCGCAGCCGCGAGGTACAGCGCCAGCGGCGAGCCCAGCCCGCCCGTGCCCACCAGCAGCACCTTGGCCGCCTTCAGCCGCTCCTGACCGGCCATCCCGACGTCCGGGATGATCAGGTGACGGCTGTAGCGGGCGATCTCCTCACGCGTGAGAGGCTCGCGGGTCTGGACGACGGGCTGCATGACGCGCCTTCTGCATGGGCGGGAACAACGGTGTGGACGTCCAACTGTACGTACCCCAAGTGAACGTGGGGCACCGCGCCGGGCGTCGCGCGCCCGTGGGAACGGTGCGAAGTCGGCGGGGGCTGCGCCCGGTCGGCCAGCCCGTAGGCCCGCTTGGTGCGGCACACACGGTCCAGGCACGAAGTCGGCGGGGGCTGCGCCCGGTCGGCCGGCCCTACCCGACTCGGGCGACCTCCTGGGGTACGGTCCCTGACCAGCGGCGCTCGCCGGCGAGTGCCGTGCCGGGGCCCCGGCGGCGCGTCAGCGGGGCACGAGGGACGATCACGAGGGGTGACCATGAACCGCATCGGCGCTGTCCTGCTCGCGCTGGCTCTGGGTCTGGGGGCCTGCACGTCGGACGGCGAGCCCGACGACGAGACCTCGCCCACGGCGGCCGAGAGCCCGGCAACCGACGACAGCGAGTCCGAACCCGAGGACGACCCGTCCCCCACGCCCAGCCCGTCCCCCGACGACGCTGACGACAGCGACCACACCGACGCGGGCGAGACCGATGCCGGCGACACCGACGCGGGCGAGACCGACGGCGACGCCACGGATGGCGAGACCGACGGCGACACGACCGATGATCCCGACGAGCCAGACACCGCCGGCGACACCCCCGGGGGCCCTGCCGCCGACACGCCCTCGACGCCGGTGAGCTACGACGCGTCGGCCTCCACGTTCGCGGCCGACACCAGCCACTCGCGCGGTGCTGACTTCAGCGGGGCGTGCCACGTCGTGGCCGCTGCGGGCGAGACCATCCACGAGTGCGTCAAGCTGTTCTCCGACGTCAACAACGCCTGGATGGGCGTGGTCGAGGCCACCACCGCCGATGCCACCACCGTCACCGTGTACCGCCACGACGGCACCGGCTTCACCAGCGCCCTGCGGGCGCCCGCGGACTCACCCGACACCTACAGCCTCGCGGTGACTGCCTGGGAGCACGCCGAGGACCTGGCGCGTGCGACCAGCAGCGCCGGGACCGACCTGCTCGCGTGGGACCGCACCGGCCAGCCGCGGGTCGTCGCGCGCATCCCGGCCGACGGCACGACCACCTACACCGCACAACGGGTCGTGCGCCGGTCCGCGGCCGGCGTCGAGGTGCTCGCGGTGCCCGACTCGGGCGACGGGATCGCCGGTTCACGCACCGCCGCCGGCTCCGAGGAGGATGTGGCGCTGACGGTCTACGACGCATGGGTCCGGGCCGAGCGCGCCGCCGCTGCCTCGCACGCCACCGACGAGGTCCTCCAGGAGCTGTTCGAGCGCACGCCCGCTGGCAACGACAGCTTCGAGCTGAACGGCACGGACTGCGGCCAGGCGGGCACACAGGTCGCCTGCGGCTTCACGGCGCGGGTCGACGGTCGCACGTTCCAGCTCACGTGGACCCTGGGCACCATCGATGGCGCCCTGCAGGTCGTCGAGCTGGCGAGCTCCGGCTGAGCAGCCGGGTGGGATCGGATCAGGCCTTGGGGGCGTCGAAGAGGTTCATGAGCCGGCTGGCGAACATCAGGTCGCCCTGGATCTTCAGCTTGCCGCCCATGAACAGCATCGGGCCCTGCGCCTGACCGGTGACCAGCTTGACGAAGTCGATCAGGCCCAGCCCCAACATGACCCTGGGGTCCTCCACCTCGCCGCGTGACGTCTCGCACACGCCGTCGTGCACGTGTACCTGGTAGCGGTGCTGGTCGCCGTCGTCGAGCACGACGAACTGGATCCTGGCGCTGGTGGCCTTGGCACGCTCGGGCACGAACCGTTCCTCGAAGCCCTGGAAGATGCGCGTCAGCGCAGCCTCGGTTCCCACCGCATGGATCGCCTGCGTCAGCTCGTCGTCGCCGGTCGTCGCGGCGAGCTGCGCGAACTCGTCGGGGGTGATCGCGGTCAGGTCGACGTTCTCCAGGTCACTCACGGGCGTGCCTCCAGTCAGACGTTGGCCTCGAGCGCGCGGCCGATGACCTTCTGCTGCATCTGCTCGGTCCCCTCGAAGATGTCGAAGATCTTGGCGTCGCGGTACCAGCGTTCCACAGGGAAGTCCTTGACGAAGCCGTAGCCCCCCAGCACCTGGACCGCGCGCTCGGTGACCCGACGCACGACCCGGCCGGCGTGGAGCTTGCTCATCGAGCCCTGCGCCAGCGGGAAGTCGC
>Ga0214471_10004245_pt1 | contig 11065 bp, 4 predicted proteins | sample RVTome_5_FD_207665 | JGI IMG/M metagenome (GOLD analysis project Ga0214471, IMG submission 207665) | Soil microbial communities from uranium-contaminated site in the Upper Colorado River Basin, Wyoming, United States - RVT142D155 | ecosystem: Environmental > Terrestrial > Soil > Contaminated >... | reverse complement strand
CCTTGCCGCCACTGTCCCCGACCATCTGAACGTCGGCGGCGAGGAGCTCCCGAAGGCCGTCGACGTCGCCTTCCCGGAAGGCGTCGAAGAACCGCTCGGTGAGTTCCTCGCGCTCGGCTCGGTCGGTTTCGAAACGAGGCCGGCCCGCGTCCATGTGGCGGCGCGCCCGCACCGCGAGCTGGCGGCACGCCGCCTCCGAGCGCCCCACGGCCGACGCGATCTCGCGGAAGCCGAACCCGAACACCTCCCGCAGCACGAAGACCGCGCGCTCGAGCGGGCTGAGCCGCTCGAGCAGCAACAGGGCCGCCATCGAAACCGAGTCGGCCAGCTCCGCGGACCGCGCCGGATCCTCATATGGGTCGGTAAGCAGCGGCTCGGGGAACCACGGCCCGACGTACTCCTCGCGCCGGACGCGGGCCGAGCGCAGAACGTCGATCGAGATCCGCGTGACCACGGCCGACACGAACGCCTTGGTCGACGTGGGTTGTGTCGGGGTGGCCTCGTAACGCAGCCAGGTCTCCTGGACCGCGTCCTCGGCCTCGCTCACGCTGCCAAGGATCCGATAGGCGATCGCGAACAGCAGCGGCCGCAGCTGCTGGAACTCCTCGGTCCTGGTCATGCCGCCTCTTCTTTGAAGCCCTCGCGCCACGACGGGTAGCGCAGTTCCCAGCCGAGCTCCCGCTTGGCCTTGGCGTTGGAGAATGGGCGCCCCTCCGTCATCATCGCCACCCCCATCTCGCCGGCCAGCGGCCGGACCAGCCACTTGGGGATCCGCAGCGGGCGCTTCGCCCCCACGCACGCGGCCAGATAAGGCAGCCATTCGCTGACCGGGGCCGGCTCGTCGTCGACGATGTTGAACAGGCCATTCGCCTGCTGCTCCACAGCCAACACGGTAGCGCTCGCCGCGTCGTCGAGATGCACCCACGAGAAGTAGCCGGTGCCGCCCCCGATGATCGGGAGCATCCGCTTGCGCACGAGATGGATCTGCTCCTCGATGCCGCCTCCGGGACCGTAGAACCCGCCGTATCGCAGTACCGCGCCACCGGCCCTGACGACCACGTCCTCCACGTGGTGGAGCGGCTCCGCCATCAAGCGGAACTTCGCAGGCAACTCCCGGAGCGGCAGCGCCTCCTCCTCGGTCACCAATCCGCCCTCGCGGTTTGCGGGCCATATGGCGAAGCTCTGCGCGACGACGTGGGAGACGCCGGTTGCCTCGGCGGCGGCCAGCAGGTGGTCCATACCCTCGGTGCGCAGCCGGTTCGTGAGGGCGCCGAACCGTTCGGGGTGCCTGAAGTTGGGCTTGCCGGCGTGCGCGAAGGAGAGTGCCGTCATCTGGTGCACGATCGCGTCCGGGTGGGCCGCGGCCACCGCCTCACCGACCGACACCGCGTCCAACCCGTCCATCACGACCCCATCAGCGCCCAACTGCTCCAGCAAGCCCAGCTTGGCCGCGCTCGTCGTCGTCGCCGTCACCTGGTGACCTCGGGCCACGAGCTGCGGCACCAGCCGCCGCCCGATGGCCCCCGTCCCGCCTGCCACAAACACCCGCATGACCATCACCTTCCTGATTCCGGAATCGACTCTCTCAGCCCAGAGACGAGACAGCCCCGGCCGTCTGTGACATGGGGAGCCAAGACAGTTGGGAGAAGATCGTGGCGGCCGTTGACTGATGCGCTCACTGTGTGGGTAGTTGGGTCCACGATGGAATGCCCACCTAACTACTCATAGGGCGAACCATGGGCACGCGGAATACCGAGCGGATAAGCGCCCTGGACCGACGGTGAGCCGCTCGATGAGCTGTCGAAGGCTCGCCACCGTCTCACCACGCCGGTAGCGGTCCCACATCTCCTCGACCTCGTCGAGGGTCATCTGCCTGCGGGTCATCTCCCGCTGCTTGGATCGCGGGATCATCATCCCGATCATCAACGCCTTGCGATGACCCGTCGCGCGCGCGACCGCTTCCAGGACAGTCGTCGAAGCCGGTGAACTGGAGGTAGCCTCGTTCGAGGTTGACGACATCGGGCGGCGCTGCGGCGGTGACTTCGTGACCGTCGCAGCGCATGGTCCTGAAGGGCGCGCGCAGACGAGCAGGGTCAGGCCGGCTACTGGGCTGACGAGAAGAACTCGGTGAGTGCCTCGGCGAGCGCCTCGGGATGGGTCAGCGGGGCGGCGTGCCCGGCGCCGGGGATCTCTTGCATCCGGGCGTCTGGGACGCGGTCGGTCACTGCCTGCGCCGCGGCGGCGAAGAGTCGCTTGGTGTCCGATCCGAGCAGCACCAGCACCGGAGCGGAGATCGCGCCGAGCACGGCCGGATCAGCGATGGGGTCTCCCTGCTCCATCACCCTCTGGAAGTGGTTGAGCAGGTTCGGGACGTACCGCCCCGCGGCCTCGAGGTAGCCGGCGTCCTCGAGCATCGCGATCTCGTCGTCATTGAAGGGGAAAGCGGCGAATGCGCGAGCCGCATCGGCCAACTTGCCTTCGGCGGCCAGCTCGCCCATACGGGCGACGGCACCGCCAACAACGGCCTGGTCCTGTTCGTCAGCCTGGCTCAGCATTCCAGGCTCGAAGTGGGCCACGGCGTCCACGGCGTCGGACTGCGTCGCCGCGACAAGTGCGAACGGGGCGGACCAACCCATGAGTCCGGTGGGTTCCCCGATGCTGTCGACGTAGGTGAGGAAGTCGTCAACGATTCGACCGAAGCTGAGGTCGGGGTGGTCGCCGCTGAGGCCACGGCCCCGCATGCTCGGCAGATGGCAGGTGAACCGGTCGGCCAGGTGCCCCACGACAGCCTGCCAATCGAGGTCGCCATCGCCAATGGACCCTTGCAGGAACACGAGCGGGCGCCCCTGGCCGTGCACCGTCGCGCCGATGGTGACGCCGTCGGTGGTGGTGACGTGGTGGGTGCGTTGGGTACTCATGTGCTGTCTCCCTCCGTCTCGTGCGGTCATGCCTGCAACGATGACACAGGAGTCGCCGGAGAATGTCACCCGGCCGGGTACGTCTTGGCGGTCACGGGGGTACTAAAGGTCGCGACGGGCAACCTGTGCGGCGAGATCGGCGCGTCCGTCGACGTCCACCTTGGTGTAGACGCGGGACAGGTGCTTCTTGACCGTGTTGACGGAGATGAACAGGCGTTGACCGATCGAAGTGTTGGTGTGGCCTTCGGCGACCAGCCGCACGACGTCGCGTTCGGCCGGAGTCAGTGACGCCCAGCCGATCTGCGGGCGTTGACGCTCGCCCCGCCCGCGTCGGGCATAGGCGACCGCGTCGGCCAGCGACAGCTGGCGGCCGGCGTCCCAGCATGCGGTCGCGTCGGTGGGGTCCAGCGCGGCTTGTGCCGTGTCGCGCGCGCGTTCGAAGCGGTCGGCCTCGAGACCGAAGCGGGCGATGCCCGTGTCGGTGTGGAACCGTTGCGACGCGGCGAGCAGGCGAAGCGCCCGCTCGGGTTCGCCCAGGCTGAGGGTCAGCCCGGCGATCGTCTCCAGCGCAGCGGCGGCCCCAACCCGGTCCCCGTAGTCGTCGAGGACCTCCAAGCCTTCGTGGGCCAGCTCCCACGCGCCCTCGGGGTCCTCGTCCGCCTTGGCTAGCTCCGCGAGACCGAGCGAGGACCGACCGAGCGGGAACGGGAGCCTTGGGTCGGTTGACAGGGTGCGGCTGGTCTCCAGGTGCGCTCGCGCGTCGCCGTGGCGCCCCTGGCCGAGCGCGACGACCCCGAGCAGCCACTCACCGATCGACTCGTCGTGTCGGCTACCGCCACCACGGCCGATCCGCACGATCTCGGCCGCCGTCGCCCGAGCAGTTTCCAGGTCGCCGGAGGCGTAGGCCGACAAGGCGAGCCAGTGACGGAGGGCCAGGTCGTAGTGCGACCTCGCCAGGGCTCGAGCCCGCACCACCGCCTGCGCCCTGGACAGCCAATCGCGCGCCCCGCCCTGATCGCCTTGCAGGACCGCAGCCGCTCCCAGCCCGGTTAGTCCCCACGCCTCCCACCCGGGACGTCCGACCTGCCGGCTGAGCTCGACGGCACGTCGAGCGTGTCGGCGCGTCCGGTCGAGCCGCCCGGACCACTCCGGCCCCGGCCCGAGGCCCGAGCCGAGCGACGCGTGGGCGGCCGGCAGCTGGAAGGTGAGGTCGTTGGCCTCGCACACCTCCACGGCCTGCTCGAACACGCGGCATCCGGCGTCGATCGAGCGGCCGCAGAACATCGCGGCCCCGACGAATGCCAGGACGTAGACGTGGATCGACGCATCCCCGCATCGCTCCGCGTGTACGAGCGCCTGCTCGACGTCGGCGTCCACCTCCTCGCTGGTCGACAGCCCCGACATCGCCCCCGACCAGGCTCGTTGGCTCAACCCGACCGCGAGCGCACCGCCCACATCAGCGGCACGTGCTGCGTCGACCGCCTGGCTCGCCGACCGATGAGCGTTGGCCGGCTCACAGACGGCAAAAGCCAGACCTGCCGCGGCGATCAACCCCCGCACGCGCTCATCATCCGGGGCATTCGGGACCTCTGCCGCGTCGTGCAGCCGGCGGTACACCTCTCGGGACAGGCCGCGCTCGAACCAGAAGCGAACGATGGGCTCGGTGAGGTCCACCAGTCCCCGCAGGTCTCCTGTCTCCGCCGCCCAGTCCATCGCGGCACGCAGGTCATCCAGGTCGGCCGCAAGCCGCGCCACCCAGGGCTCAGGCTGTGCACCATGCAGACCCTCCTGCGCCCGCCCTGCCAGCCCGACATGGAAGTCCAGATGGCGGCCACGCACCCGATCGGGATCGTCCAACTCGGACAGTCGCTGCCGGGCATACATCCGGATCGTCTCCAACAGCCTGTAGCGGGCCCTGCCCTGGCGCTCGGCCACTTGCACCAAGGACTGCTCGACCAGTCCTGCGACCAGGTCGAGCACGTCGTCGCCGTCGATGCCCTCCCCGCCCACCACCTCCTCGGCAGCATCCAGTTCGAACGACCCGGCGAACACCGACAGTCTCGCCAACGCCAACCGCTGCACGTCGTTGAGCAGGTCGTAGCTCCAGTCCAACGACGCCTCCAGCGTTCGCTGACGTGCCGGCGCCCCCCGCACCCCGCCGGTCAACAACCCGAACCGGTCCGACAACCCGGCTGCGATCTGGCCCGGCGCCAGCGCCCGCACCCGCGCTGCCGCCAGCTCGATCGCCAACGGGATCCCATCCAGGCGCCGGCAGATCTCGGCCACCGCCGAAGCGTTGTCGTCGCCGATCCGAAAGTCCGCGGCCACCTGCCGGGCCCTGATTTCGAACAACCGCGCCGCGTCCGCTGCCGCGACCGTGCCGGCGGAGACAGCATCGGGGTCGGGCACGGGCAGTCCGGTGACATCGAATGTCGCTTCACCGTCGACGACCAGCGGCACGCGGCTGGTGGCCAGCACGTGCAGCTGCGGGCACGCCGACGACAACCCGGCGACCAGCTCAGCGCACGCCTCCACCACGTGCTCGCAATTGTCGAGCACGACCAGCAGATGCCGTGCACAGAGCTGCTCGGCGAGCGCGTCGATTGGCCCCTGGTCGGGTCGCTCGTGGACGCCCACCGCCGCACCAACGGCCGCAGCGACCACCCCGGCGTCGCTCACGCCTTGCAGGTCCACCCAGCAGGCTCCGTCGGAAAAGCTCGACGCCACGTCCCCGGCGACCTCCACCGCCAGCCGCGTCTTGCCGCAACCGCCGGTACCGGTCAACGTCACCACCCGGGCGTCCGCGACCAGGTCGGCCACCTTCGCACGTTCGCGCTCGCGGCCGACCAACGCCGCCACCCCAACAGGGAGCCTCCTCTGCATCTCCATGGACCACCCTGCCCGATCCTACAAGCACGCCATCACGGGCCCGCAGCTGCGCGGTGGCAGTGTCCCGGTCGGGCTGCACGAAGATGGTTCGGATCAGTGCAGGATGACCTGCCGCTGGTCGTGCCGGGCGACCGCGAGCAGGTTGCGCATGGCATGGCTCTCGCCTCGTCGGACGACGCACGGCCGCGCGCGAGTCTCCGAGACGGAAGCCCGCCGAGACGGCGGCCAGGCCGGCCAAGAGATCCGCCGCAGGTTAGGGCCTCTATCACCCAGCTGGGTGATGTTCTTGCGCGCCGGCGCTTCAAGACTGCTGGAGGGAGTGGAGCGGCTCCACGGAATCCTGCGACAATCGACCGGAGGCGGGAGATGGCATCGACGAGCGGGGCTGCGGGGTCGGACGGGATCCTGTCCGTCGGCACCGTCACGCTCCTGCTCGGCGATATCGAGGGATCGACCGGGCTCTGGGAAGCGAACCACGACGGGATGTTTACGGCGATGGGCCGGCTCGACGAGCTGGTCACCGATTCCGTCGCGCGCCACCGCGGTACACGTCCTCTCGAGCAGGGAGAGGGTGACAGCTTCGTAGCGGGCTTCGCGCGCGCCTCGGATGCCGTCGCGTGCGCGACCGACATCCAGCGCGCGATCGCAAAGGAACCGTGGCCGGATGAGGTCGACCTGCGTGTGCGTATGGCGCTTCATGTGGGTGAGGTGCGCGCGCGCGAGGACGGCCGCTATGTCGGTCCAGCGTTCAACCGGTGCGCCCGTATCCGATCGCTTGCCCACGGAGGTCAGACCCTGCTCTCCCGAGCGACCTACGATCTCACTGCGGACGCGCCACCGCCCAATGTCAGCTTCCTGGACCTCGGCGAGCACCGCCTGCGCGACCTCGCGCGGCCCGAGCGCATCTATCAGGTCGCGCACCCCGACCTGAGCGCTGACTTCCCGCCGCTGCGTTCCCTCACCTCGGTCCCGAACAACCTGCCGATGACGCTGACGACCTTCGTCGGTCGTGAGAACGATGCGGCCGAGGTGAAGCGATTGATCGGTGAGGCGCGGATGCTGACGGTGACCGGCGCGGGCGGGTGCGGGAAGACACGGCTCGTGCTCGAGGTGGCCGCCGACCTGGTGGATCGGTTCCCGGACGGCCTGTGGTGGATCGACCTGGCTCCGGTGGCGGACCCATCGCTGCTCGTGAGCACGGTGGCGTCCTCGCTCGGCGTCGCTCAGGTGCAAGGCGAGTCACCGGGGGACACACTCCTTGCGCGCCTCGATGACCGACGCATGTTGGTCGTGCTGGACAACTGCGAGCACCTCGTGTCCGCCTGCGCCGATCTTGCCGCCGGCATCGTGACGAAGTGCCGCGATGTGAGCGTTCTCGCGACGAGCAGGGAGGCGCTGGGTGTCGACGGCGAAACGACGGTGCGCATCCCGTCGCTGAGTGTTCCGGAGCAGGGCGCCGCGACCGTTGAGGATATCCGGTGCGCATCGGTTGAACTGTTCGTCGATCGCGCGCGCAGCGCGCGCCCGAACTTCCGCCTGACGGCGGAGAACGCCGAGCCGATCGCGCAGATCGTTCGGCGGCTGGACGGGATCCCGCTGGCCATCGAGCTGGCGGCCGCGCGCATCCGTCTACTCAGTCCTGCTCAGATCGCGGCGGGCCTGTCCGACCGTTTCCACGTGCTGATCGGCGGCGCGCGCACGGCGCTGCCCAGGCAGCGCACGCTGGAGGCGTCGGTCGACTGGAGCTATCAGCTCCTCGATGAGTCCGAGCGCACCGTGCTCGCGCGCCTGTCTGTGTTCGCCGGCAGCTTCGATCTGGACGCGGCCGAGACGGTCTGCGCCGGCGGGGACATCGAGCCCTACGACGTACTGGGACTCCTGTCCAGCCTCACGGAGAAGTCGCTCGTGCAGGTGGAGGAGCCCGAGCGCGAGGCGCGCTACCGCTTGCTTGAGACCATCCGCGCGTACGCGCGGCAACGGTTGGCCGACTCCGCCGAGGCGACGGAGGTGCGAACCCGACACTTGGATCACTACGTGGCGGTGGCCGAGCGCGCGGAGCACGGTCTCCAGGGTGCGGCCATGGTCGGGTGGAAGCGGCGTCTCGAGCTTGACCTGGACAACCTGCGTGTCGCGATGGACCATGCACTGTCCATCGGACGCTCGGATGAACATCTGCGGCTCACGAGCGCGCTGCTTGGATTCTGGGTGATGCGCGGCGTCTACACCGAGATCGCCTCGAGCATGGAGGCGGCCCTATCCGCTTCGGCGGAGGATCCGCACGTGCGCGCGAAGGCGCTCGGCGTGGCTGCGCTTCTGTCCGTGATGGCGGGCCATCATCCGTCCGCCGTTGTTCTCGCGGAGGAGAGTGTTGCGATCGCCCGCGAGAGCGGCGACGAGGCGACGCTGGCCCGAGGTCTGCTTTTCCTGGGCTGGTCGGAGTTCTTCGTCTGCAAAGGAGGCCTCGAGCACCTCGAGGAGGGCGCGCGCCTGGCGCAGCAGATCGGTGATGAGCCTTCGATCCTCAGCTCTCTCATCTACCGTGGCTTCATCTCCGGATGGCAGCGCACCGTGGCCTCGGGTCGCCCGTACTTGCAGGAAGCCATCGAACGTGCAGAGCGTGCTGGGAACCTCTACAGCGTGGGCGTCGGCGCGTTCTTCGCCGGCTGCCTGGAGGTGTGGGCCGGGCGTTTCGACGAGGCCGACGCGCTGTTCGAGCGATCGATGGATGCGAGCGGCGCCGTCGCGAACCAGACCTTCCTCGCCTTCGCGCTCACGTTCCAGGCGCTGTCGGCGATGTATCAAGGTGAGTACGAGCGGGCCCGATCGGCGATCGACCGCGCGCGCCATGAATCGGCGGAGATCGGCGAGCCGCCGGCTGAGTACGCTGAGGTCTACCACTGTGTGCTCACGTGGGCGGCGGGGGATCCAGCATCCGCCCTGGTGGACTTGGAACATGCGCTGAGCGTCTTCCGTGGTTTCGGGTCGCAATGGTATGCCTCCTATATCGGGTACATGCTCGGCGCAACGCACGTGGCCCTGGGAGGACTGGCGGAAGCGCGCACGCGGCTCGAGGAAGCCGAATCGATCGCGCTGGACGGTCGATACCGCTTTCAGCTCATGCAGATCCTGCATGTGCGCGCGCAAATCGCGCGGGCCTCGGGCGACCTGGAGCAGGCGGAGGCGGTCGCTCACGACGCCCTTCACGAGGCCAGCGATTGGGGCGGCGCTCCAACCGTGATCGACTGCTTCGAGCTTCTCGCGGGGATCGCCGCGGATCTGGAGAGCTATGACGAGTCGGCGCGGCTCTTCGGTGCCGCCGAACGGATGCGCGAGGAGATGGGCTACCGACGCTTCCCCGTGTACCAAGAGGCCTACGCTGCCGACGTCGCCGGCGCGCGCGCGGCGCTCGGCGAGGACGAGTTCGCGGCGCGCTGGTCGGAGGGAGCTGCAATGTCGACCGACGACGCGCTCGCGTACGCGGTCCGCGGACGGGGCGAGCGCAAGCGCCCGTCTGCCGGGTGGGCGAGCCTGACGCCGAGTGAGCTCGACGTCGTGCGTTTGGTCGCCCGCGGCCTCCCCAACCCCGAGATCGCTGAGCAGTTGTTCATCACCCGCAACACCGTCAAGACCCATCTCAAGCACGTGTTCGGCAAGCTCGGGATCTCTTCGCGCGCGGAGCTGGCGGCCGCGGCCGCGCGCCGGGACCTCTGATGCTCTGATCGATGGCTCGTCGGGTCACACCCGATCCAGGTCGCGATCCACGCTCGAGCACCTGCTCGTCCCCCTTCGGGTTGGGGGCATCGGGAGGAGTCCGGCCGACGCGCGCCGAACTCCTCCATGGCAGTTGCGGGGCAAGATCCGAGGCCCATCGAGGAGCTGGACGGATGAAGCGGCACCGCCGGGCGCGCGGCATCGGCGCCCTAGTTCTGGCGTCGATGCTCAGCACGGCGATGATCGGTGGCAACGCGCAGGCCGGGTCGCTCTCCCTCCCGGTTGATCTCTTTCCGCCTCGGATAGCGCTCGAGCACTCCGAGCTCGGGCCCCCACCGCTCACGATCGACTTCACGGCGACCGCCACCGACGATGACGGCAAGATCCGTTCCCTGGAGATCTGCGTCAGCGACATGGTCGATGGTCGGGAGTGCTCGAGCCGGCAGGGCACGCCGCCGAACGTGGTGAGCGACCTCGCCGCGTGCACTGAGGGCGACACCCTGACCGAGGTGGTCACGCATACCTTCGATGCGCCCGGGTGGTATCAGATCGAAGTGAGCGCGGTCGGCGCGACGTGCCCGGGATTCGCCGAGACGCAAGGGACCGAGTTCGAGCTGATCGTCCTAGCGCCGCCGTTGCCGCCGATCGTGTGTGCCCAGGAGGGCGTGCCGACGGCTACGGACGTCGGGGTTGAACCGGATTCCGTGCGGCTGGGTGCGGTGGTGTCCGAGACGGGAGTCGACGGTGACACGGATTTCTTGGCGCGGCAGGCGATCTGGGCAGCCGAAGACGCCGTCAACGAGTCAGGAGGCGTGTGTGGCCGCGATCTGGCCATCGACATCCTCGATGACGGCTCGCACCATCAGCCTGGTCGCGAGCGCGTGCAAGAGCTGATCGATTCGGGTGTGTTCGCGCTCGTCTCGATGCCCGGGTGGCGAGCGCTTCAGTCGGTGATCGAGGACGGAACGCTCACCGCCGCGGGCACCCCGGTGATCGGTAGCGCCGGCAGAGTGGCGGCCGAGTTCGGCCACGAGCTTGTCTGGCCCGCCGCGCCTCCGGCTGAGGTGTTCGCGATCGATGCGGTCGCGCACGCGTACGACGCGGGTGCGAGAACGTTCGCGATCGTGGTCAACGACGACGCCGTGGGTCTCGAGACCGCCGACCTGCTGCGCGATGAGGTCCTTTCTCGTCCCGGAACAGAGGTGCGCTTCTCGCATGTCGCGCGGTGGAGCCGGGACGACGCCACGGCGGCGGTCGTGGCCATGAGAGAGGAATGCGGCCCAGCGGGCTGCGACGCCGTGCTGTTGGATCTCGGCCTGGTCAACTCTGTGTTCTGGGGTTTGGACACCGAGGAACAGCAGGCGCAACCGAACGTGGAAACCTCGGCGTCGGCGCGCGCGGCCGTCGGCTCGCTCGCGCACGTGTGCGGGCCGGCCTGCGACGACTGGCTGGTCTGGTCGGGTTTCGATCTTCCCGTGCCGGGAGCCGGCGAGCAGGCCTTCCGCTACGCCGCGGAGGTCGCGAGACATCCCCCGCTCGGGGAGGTC
>Ga0214471_10004244_pt1 | contig 11068 bp, 9 predicted proteins | sample RVTome_5_FD_207665 | JGI IMG/M metagenome (GOLD analysis project Ga0214471, IMG submission 207665) | Soil microbial communities from uranium-contaminated site in the Upper Colorado River Basin, Wyoming, United States - RVT142D155 | ecosystem: Environmental > Terrestrial > Soil > Contaminated >... | reverse complement strand
TGGGCGGCCTGGCGGGCCGCGGCCTCCGAGTGGCCGGCGAGGCGCGCCAGCTCGCCGAGGCGGTACAGGGCTTTCCCGGAGCGCAGGGCGGCGACCCAGTCCTGCTGGCGGAAGGGCCCGCGGCCGCTCCGTCTGGAAGCGCCGCTCACGAGGAGGGCTTCCGTTCGGCGCCGTTCACGAGGAGGGCTTCCGTTCGGCGACGCTCATCCCGAAAGCGTCCGTTCGGCGCCGCTGATGACGATGGCGTCCGTTCGGACCCGCTCATGACGATTCCTCCGCCTCGCGGCCGCCGGGCGGCAAGCCGACAACCCCGGCAACACGCTGGAGGACCTGCTGGGCGGAGCGCCGAATTGCGGCGTAGCCTTCCGCCTCCAGCTGCTCTCGCTGGCGCCGCGGCAGGAACCGTTCCATCTCGGCGCCGATGTCGGCGGCGGCGACCGCGGCGATCCGCTCGGCGAGGCGCTCACGGCTGAGCTCCACGCCGTAGTCCTCGAGCTTGCGGCCGAGGAGCTCGGCATCGAGCGGCGCCCGCAGGACCGTTTCCAGGTACCACAGGTCGAAAAGGTCCCGTCCCTTGAGGTAGCGCCGCCCGAGCACCGCCGTGACCTTCTCCGCCAGCAGCTCGGGTGGCTCCAGCGCCCGGACGAGGGGTTGCCGCCGCAGCAGATCGAGCTCGCTGCGGACCGGGAGCACGGCGGCTCGATAGGTGGGGAAGCGGGCGAGCTCGATCTTCACGCGAATCCGCCGGCCGGTCGCCTCGGGCGTGAAGTGGAACCAGTGGGTGGCGACCCGCCCCCGCGGCCCGGGTTCTTTCCAGGCGGGCTCGCCCGGTCCGAGAAGCTGGGTGCTGAGCTTTTCCACCTCCGGTCGCGCCCGCTCGACGATCCGCCGCGCCGCGCCGGCATCGAGATCCGCGCCCGCCAGATCGAGGTCCTCGGAGTGACGGTACCCGCCGTGGACGAGATGCAGGCAGGTGCCACCCTGGAAGCCCATGAGCTCGCTGCCGGAGGAGGCGAACAGCGCATCGAGGATCACGACCTGGAGGGCCTCTCCGGCAACGACCTCGAGGGATAGGCCCTGGCTGGCGGCGTGCTCGCGAAGCGTAATGACGCTCATTTCATTTCTATTTTATGACAATTACGTATCATATTGGAAGTGAACGTCGCAGTTCGGCGAGCTTCCTGCAGGTCTCAGCGGCTGCCGTGGCTTCGCAACGCCGGCGAGGCGTCGAGCGGCCGGCGTTCAGGCGTTCTGCTTGCCGACCATCCGGTGGGGCTGGCCGGTGGCGTCGAGCACGCGCTGCCAGACCTCCTCGTGGGGGTCGAGCTGCTTGCGGCCGCGGCCGACCAGCTCCAGGGGGACGTGGGTGAAGGCGTGGTTCCAGAAGCCGACCATCATCGCGGTGCGGCCGGCCATGGCGGCGTGCACGGCGTGCTGGCCGAGGATCAGGCAGAAGCCGGAGTCCATCGAGTTGGCCGGCTGGGCGCGGATCGTGTAGCTGGGGTCGATGTACTTGAGGTCGGTGCGGATGCCGCGGGTCTCGAAGTGGGCGGTGATCCTCTCCTTCAAAAGCAGGCCGACATCGCGCAGCTTGAGGTTGCCCGAGCGGTCGCGGCCGGGGTCGACGCCGTTGTCGAAGAGGTCCTGGCCGGCGCCCTCGGCCGCCACCACCAGCGCGTGCTGGCGCTCCGCGATGCGCTGCTCGAGGAGGTCGAGGAGCCCGCCGGGGCCCTCAAACGTAAAGGGCACCTCGGGCACCAGGCAGAAGTTGACGTCGCCGCTCGCCAGCGTCGCCTGGGCGGCGATCGAGCCCGAGTAGCGTCCCATGAGCTTGACCAGGCCGATGCCGTTGTAGGTCCCGGTGGCCTCGGTGTGGGCGGCGTCGACGACCGTGCCGGCCGCCTCGACGGCGGTCATGAAGCCGAACGAGCGCTGGCTCCACAACAGGTCGTTGTCGATCGTCTTGGGAATGCCGATGACGCTGATCGGCAGGCCGCGCGAGGCGATCTCGCCGGCGATCGCGGCGGCGCCGCGCAGCGTGCCGTCGCCGCCGATGCAGAACAGGATGTCGACCTGCCAGGCCGACAGCGTGTCGAGCATCTCGGCGGTCTCCTGCGGGCCGCGGGAGGTGCCCAGCATCGTGCCGCCGTGGCGGTGGGCGTCCTTGACGTCGTCGAGGTCGAGCAGCACCGGCTCGGCGAGCTTGTCGGCGGCCAGCCCGGCGAAGCCGTAGCGGAAGCCGACCACCCGATCGATGCCGTAGCGGTGGTTGGCGGTCAGCACCAGCGAGCGGATGACGTCGTTGACGCCCGGGCACAGGCCGCCGCAGGTGACGATCCCGCAGCTCACCTCGCGGGGCTCGAAGAACAGCTTGTCGCGCGGCCCGGCGGCCTCGAAAGAAGGCGCCGTTTCGCGGCTGCCACGGCCGCCCTCGTCGGTGGCGCCGGCGACGAAGATGCGGGTGTCGTCGCCGACGAACTTGTCGTCGCCGCGCAGCGGCGAGGCGATCGTGGCCTCGCCGAGACGGCGGACGACCAGCTCCTCGGGACGCGGAAGCTCGCCGGCCGTCCCCGAGGAGGAGGCGCCGGTCACGTCGCTACCGCGTGAATGGGGGCGGCGTGGGCGCGAGCCGAAAGATCGGTACGATGCATGCGAAGGTCGTCCTTGCCGGGCTGGCCGGGAAACGAATGAACCAGGAAAAGGCTACGATATCCGCCATCCGACCGCACGCTTGGAGTCCGGCCGGCGCCTGAACATGACGGCGAGCCAGGAGCTTGCATGACGATCGATCTCAAGGACCGCAGCGTCCTGACCCTCGAGGACTTCTCCGCCGAGGAGATCCGCGCGCTGCTGGAGCTGTCCGCCGTCCTCAAGGCGGCGAAGAAGGCGGGCACCGAGGAGCCGCGCCTGCGGGGCAAGAACATCGCGCTGATCTTCGAGAAGACCTCCACCCGTACCCGTTGCGCCTTCGAGGTGGCGGCCTACGACCAGGGCGCCCACGTCACCTATCTGGGGCCGACCGGGACGCAGATCGGCCACAAGGAGTCGATGAAGGACACCGCCCGGGTGCTTGGCCGCATGTACGACGCCATCGAGTACCGCGGCTTCGCGCAGGCCGGCGTCGAGCAGCTCGCCGCCCACGCCGGCGTCCCCGTCTACAACGGCCTGACCGACGAGTACCACCCGACCCAGATCCTCGCCGACGTCATGACCATGCAGGAGCACGCCGGCAAGCCGCTCGAGGAGATTGCCTACTGCTACCTCGGCGACACCCGCAACAACATGGGCAACTCGCTGCTGGTCGGCGGCAGCAAGCTGGGCATGGACGTGCGGCTGGCGGCGCCCGAGGAGCTGTGGCCGGGCGTCGAGCTGCGGCGGCGCTGCGAGGGCTACGCGGCCGGCAGCGGCGCGCGGATCACGATCACCGCCGATGCCCAGGAGGCGGTGGCCGGCGTCGACTTCCTCTACACCGACGTCTGGGTGTCGATGGGTGAGGACCCGTCGGTATGGAAGAAGCGGATCGACCTGCTGCGCCCCTACCAGGTCAACCGCGCCCTCCTGGACGCCACCGGCAACCCGCAGGTGAAGTTCCTCCACTGCCTGCCGGCCTTCCACGACCGCAACACCGAGGTCGGCGAGGAGATCTTTGAGAAGTTCGGCCTCGACGGCGTCGAGGTGACCGACGAGGTCTTCGAGTCGCGCCACTCGATCGTCTTCGACCAGGCCGAGAACCGCCTGCACACGATCAAGGCGGTCATGGTGGCGACGCTGGCGGGATAGCTGGCGGTGGGCCACGGGGATTCACGGGGAGCGACATCGTGAGAATCGTGATCGCCTTGGGCGGCAACGCCTTGCTGCAGCGCGGCGAGGCGCTGACCGCCGCCAACCAGCGCGAGAACGTCAAGCTGGCGGCGCGCCACATCGCCCCGCTGGTCGAGGGCAACGAGCTGGTGATCTCGCACGGCAACGGGCCGCAGGTCGGCCTGTTGGCCCTGCAGGCGAATGCCTACAGCGAGGTCGAGCCCTATCCGCTCGACGTCCTGGGGGCGCAGACCGAGGGGATGATCGGCTACATGATCGAGCAGGAGCTCGGCAACCTGCTGCCCTTCGAGCAGCCCTTCGCGACGATCCTGACCATGGTCGAGGTCGACCGGACGGACCCCGCCTTCGACGATCCGACCAAGCCCATCGGGCCGGTCTATCCGGAGGCCGAGGCGCGCCGTCTCGCCGAGCGGCACGGCTGGTCGATCGCCCCCGACGGCGACGGCTGGCGCCGCGTCGTCCCCTCGCCGCTGCCGCAACGCGTCTTCGAGATTCGCCCGATTCGCTGGCTGATCGAGCGCGGCGTCGTGGTCATCTGCACCGGCGGCGGCGGCATTCCGACGATGTACGCCGCCGACGGCACGCTGATCGGCGCCGAGGTCGTCATCGACAAGGACCTGGCGAGCGCCCTGCTGGCCCGCGAGCTCGGCGCCGAGATGCTGGTGATGGCCACCGACGTCGACGGCGTGTACATGGATTGGGGCACGCCGACGGAGCGGCGCATCGACCGTGTCGAGGCCGACCGGCTGCGCAGCGGCGACTTCCCCACCGGCTCGATGGGGCCCAAGGTCGAGGCCGCCTGCGCCTTCGTGCTCGAGACCGGCGGCTGGGCCGCGATCGGCGCCCTCTCCGACCTGGGAAAGATGGTCGCCGGCGACGCCGGGACCATCATCGTGCCGGGCTGATACGCTGCCTCGCATGAACCGGCCGGAGCTCCTCACCTTCGACTGCTACGGCACGCTGATCGATTGGAACGGCGGCATCGTCGGTGCCTTGCGCGGCGAAGGCGAGCGGCAGGGACGGGTCGCCGACGGCGGCGCCATCCTCGCCGCCTACCACCGAGCCGAGCCGCGGGCGCAGGCCGGTCCCTATCGGAGCTACCGCGACATCCTCACGGCGCTCGAGGCCGAGATTGCCGCCGAGCTTGGCTGGGCGCCGCCTGCCGCCCCGGGCTACCTGGCGGCGAGCCTGCCGTCGTGGCTGCCGTTCCCCGACACCGCGCGGGCGCTCCGCCGCCTCGCCGCCGGCGGCTTCCGGCTCGGTATCCTGTCGAACGTCGACGACGACCTGCTGGCCGCGACCCGTCGCCAGCTCCCGGTCGACTTCGATCTGCTGGTCACCGCCGAGCAGGTGCGTGGCTACAAGCCGGCGCCGGGCCATTTCGAGGCCGCCCTGCGGGCGGTCGGCGGCGATTCCGCCAGGCTCGTGCACGTCGCCCAGAGCTACTTCCACGACGTCCGGCCCGCCGCCGGCCTCGCAATCCAGACCGTCTGGGTGAACCGCCTCGGCGAGCAGGCACCGGCGGGGGGGCCGCGGCCGACCGCCGAGGTCGCCGATCTCGACGGGGCCGCTGAATGGCTCGAAGGCCGGGGCTGTTGAGTCAACGCCGGGTTTGGCGGCGCGAGGTCGCCACCGGCTGCGTTCGTTGCTTCGACGGGCCCGGGGCCTGCGGGCTGCTAGGCTTTTCCCAAGTCAACTGATAGCTTGCCGGGTCGGCAACGACCCAGGGCGCAATCCATGCGGATCATCATCGCGGGTGGGGGAGAAATCGGCTTGCAGTTCGCCCGCGAGCTGTCGGTCGACAACGACGTCGTGGTCATCGAAGAAGATCCCGAGGCCATGCGTCCCTTCGAGAGCCTCGACGTTCAGGTGACCCGCGGCAAGCCCACCCATATCGACACCCTGCGCCGCGTCAATTTGGGCCCCGAGGACAAGTTCGTCGCCTGCTCGGAGTCCGACGAGCAGAACGTCATCGCCTGCATGGCCGCCAAACGCCTCGGCGGGGCGCAGACCTTTTGCTTCGTCTCCAAGGAGGAGTACTACGAGTCGTTCCGCCACGAGGGTGAGGAAGACGCCTTCACCGACATCGACGAGGTGATCTGGCCGCAGCTGATGCTCGCCAAGGAGATCTCGCGCATCGTGCTGGTCCCCGAGGCCATCGACGTCGAGGTCTTCGCCGGCGGCCGCATCTGGCTGATGGAGTACCGGCTGCAGGAGGACTCGCCTCTGGTCGGCAAGCGGATCACCGAGATCGGCCTCCCCAAGCGAGTCCTGGCCGTCGGCCTCATCCACGGAGAGGGGCTGCACATCCCCCACGGCGACACGATCTTCGACGCCGGCGACAAGGTCGTCTTCATGGGCAGGCGCAAGGCGCTGACCAAGTTCGCGCGCTCGATGTTCCAGCAGGGCAAGTCGGGGGTCAGCGAGGTCACGGTGATCGGCGGCGGCACCGTCGGGGTGACGCTCGCCAAGATGCTCGACCAGGGAGGCGTGCGCCTGAAGCTCATCGAGCTCGACAAGGAGCGCAGCGAGCAGATCGCCGCCGAGCTCGACTGCATGGTGCTGCACGGCGATGGCAGCGACCTGGCGCTGCTCCGTTCCGAGAACATCGCCGACAGCGACGTGCTGGTGTCGGTGACCAGCGATGACGACAAGAACCTGCTCGGCTCGTTGCTCGCCAAGCAGATGGGGATCCCCAAGATCATCACTCGGGTCAACAAGCAGGCGAACATCCCGCTGTTCGAGAGCGTCGGCATCGACGTGCCGCTCAACGCCCGCATCACGGCCGTCGCCGAGGCGCTGAGCCTGCTGCGCGGCACCAGCGCCCAGTTGCTCGCCACCCTCGAGCAGGGCAAGGCCCAGGTGCTGGAGATCGTCGTCCCCGACGATTATCCGGTGACCCAGGTCCGCAAGCTGCCGCCGGTCAACGGCGCCATCATCGGCGCCGTCGTGCGGGGGTGGCGGACCGTCGTGCCCCACGGCGACGACTACATCCGCCCCGGGGACCACCTGCTGGTCGTTTCCACCGAGAACGCCAAGGAAGCCGTCGAGCAATACTTCTGAGCCCGTCGCGAGCGGGCGCCATCGCGTGACCCTATGCGCCTTGCGGTCGTCGCCCATACCATTGGCCAGATCCTGCGCCTGTTCGGCGCGCTGCTGGTGGCGCCGCTCGTCGTCGACCTGGTCTACGGCAACCGCGGCCAGGCGCTCGGCTTCGCGGTGGCGGGGCTGGGCGCCGCCGGCGTCGGCGAGCTCGCCCGCCGGCTGCACTCCGGGGAGCGCCATCTCAGCCGCCTGGAAGGGCTGGCGACGGTCGCCTTCACCTGGCTGGTGGTGTCGATGTTCGCTGCCATCCCCTATCTGTGGGCCGGCCTGAGCGTCGTCGACGCCGCCTTCGAGTCGATGTCCGGCCTGACGACCACGGGGGCGACGATCCTGCGCGACTTCGGCGCCTACTCCGAAGGGCTGTTCTTCTGGCGCGCCATGACCCAGTGGATCGGCGGCATGGGCGTCATCGCGCTGTTCATCGCCATCCTGCCGGCGCTGGCGATCGCCGGCCGGCAGCTCTTCTTCGCCGAGGCGCCCGGGCCCGAAGAGGAGCGCCTGACGCCACGCATTCGCCACACTGCGATCCGGCTGTGGGCGCTGTACGTGGCGCTCACCGGCGTCCAGGTGACGCTGCTCTGGTGGTTGGGGCTGTCGCTGTACGACGCGGTGTGCAACTCGTTCACGACCATGGCGGCGGGCGGCTTCTCGCCCCACCCGTTGAGCATCGCCGGCTACGCGGACCCGGCGGTGGAGTGGGTCGTCATCGGCTTCATGTTCATCGCCGGCGCCAACTACACGCTCTGGTACCGATTCTTCCGCGGCCGTCCCCTGTCGTTGTTTCGCGACGAGGAGTTTCGCGTCTACCTGGTCGTGGTGCTGGTGGCCACGGCCCTTCTCGGCCTGTTCCTGTACGAGTTCTCCCTCGCTCCCGGCGACGAGTACATGGAGGGGTCGCCGCACGTCGTGCTGGATGGGGCGTCGCTCGAGACCATCGCCCGCCAGGCGAGCTTCCAGGTGGTGTCGATCCTCACGACGACGGGGTTCGCGAGCGATGACTTCAACCTGTGGAGCCCGAGCTCGAAGCTGGTCTTGTTGATCCTGATGTTCTTCGGCGGCTGCGCCGGCTCGGCCGCCGGGGGCCCCAAGCTGATCCGCATTTGGCTGGTCGCCAAGTTCACCGCCGTCGAGCTGTTCAAGGTCATCCACCCGCAGGGGGTGCGTCCGGTCCGTCTCGGCTGGCGGGTGGTATCGGGCGACGTCATGCAGTCGATCGTCGCCTTCTTCCTCCTGTATCTGGTCATCTATGTCTGCAGCGTGATCGTGCTCGTCGGTCTCGGCGCCGATATGATCACCGGCATCACCGCCAGCATCGCCACCCTCGGCAACATCGGCCCCGGCTTCAACGCCGTCGGGCCGATGACCAACTACGCGGGGTTCGACGCGGTGAGCAAGTGGGTGCTTTTCGTGAACATGTGGGTGGGGCGTCTGGAGGTCGTGACCGTGTTGATCTTCCTGCAGCCACAGGTCTGGAGGGTCGCCCGCTGGCGAAGCCCCGAGCGATCGCGGGAGGCGGCGGCATGAGCCCTGTTATTGCGTATCCGTATCCTGTGGGGACGCCGTACAAACGCCTTTTGACACGGAGGTGAACACGTGAGCGGGCTCTTCGCGGGGAAGGCGGCGCTGACGACCGGCGCTTCGAGCGGCATCGGCCGGGCCGCGGCCCTACGGCTGGCGGAGGAAGGCGCGGAGCTGGCCCTGGTCGGTCGCGACCGCGAGGCGCTGGAGTCGACGGCGGTCGCCGCGGCAGAGCAAGGCGCCCGGCCAACCGTGATCATCGCCGACCTCGCCGAGCCCGGCGATTGCCGGCGGGCGGTCAATGAGGCGGTGGCGGCCGCCGGTCGGCTGGACGTGCTGGTCAACGCCGCCGGGATCATCGGCACCGGCAGCCTGGCTACGACGACGGCGCAGGAGTGGGCCGAGATGATGCGGATCAACCTCGACAGCGCCTTCCTGCTCATGCAGGCGGCGCTGCCCCATCTGCGGGAGAGCCGCGGCAACATCGTCAACGTGTCGAGCGTTACCGGTCTGCGGGCGTTCCCCGGGGTGCTGGCGTACTGCGTCAGCAAGGCCGGCATGGACCAGCTGACCCGCTGCGCCGCCCTCGAGCTGGCCGCCGACGGGGTGCGGGTCAATGCCGTGAACCCCGGGGTGGTGCGCAGCAACCTGCACCGGCGCGGCGGCATGGAGGAGGGCGCCTACAAGGCATTCCTCGAGCACTCCGAGACAACGCATCCGCTGGGCAGGGTGGGGGAGCCCGCGGACATCGCCGAGGCGATCGTATACCTGGCCTCTTCACGGGCCGGATGGGTGACCGGCGTGACGTTGAGCCTCGACGGGGGCCGGCATCTGACCTGCGCGCGCTGACCCCGGCCGGCGAGCCGGGAAGGACAGAGAAAACCGTGCCGCTGCGGCGGCGAAGGCCGAGCCTTTCGTCCGCCGGCGGCGCGCCGGGCGCAAAAAACCGGCTCGAGTGACACAATGTGTCACTCGCAATGCGGTTCCGTGTCACTCGGGGCGCACTCCGAGCGGACGTTCGCTAGGGGGTGGTGCCCCGGGGGACACCGCCCCCTATGGAGAAGCTGCACGCGACTGCGGCGTCATCCATCAGGGTCGGCCGCGGCCGATGGGGCAACTACTGGCTGTCCGGCATCTGGGTGAACTGGCCGGTATTCATGATGAGGTCGGGCTCGAACGGCTCGTTGTACCAGAGCGCCGGGGGTGCCGGCCCGGCGGCTCCATCCTTGCCCAACGACGCGAGAGTGTAGGTGAGCTGGTTGCCGGCCGGCGTATAGAACCAGGGCGTTCCCCAGGCGTCGTTGGCGGGCACGGTGAGCAGGTAGTTCGGCGCCAGGTCGGCCAATGCGAGGACGAAACGGCCGGAATCGACCTGGGCCATGCCGTTGGCCTTGGCGAGGTTGGTCATGTCGGCCATACTGCGGCGCTGGCGGGAGCGGTCGACCGCCGTCAGCAGCGCCGGGATCACGATGGCCACGAGGATACCGAGGACCGCCACGACGACGATCATCTCGACCAGCGAGAAACCGCGCTGATTGTCTCGGTTGCGGGCCAACATCGCTTCATTCCTGGTTGGGGGGATCGGATTGCTACGTACCATGGAGCTGCAAGAGTCATTCCAGCGCAGCACAGAACTTTACACGGCCTCCGCTAACCAGAAGCGTGCATCACTGATCATCCGTTGCGCACCGGTGAGCGCTCGAACGGGCAAAGTGGATGATTCCAGCAGCTGGGACCTGGATGCAAGCCAGATCACACAAATTTTCTGACGGCCGGCCGGCCGCCGCGAAAGACCGCTGGCTGGTGCGCGGCCTCGTCGCCGCGGCGCTGCTGCTGGCGCTGGCGCTCGGCTGGGAGCGCGTCCGGCAGCCACCGTGGACCGGGGACGTGCCCTTCGTGCCGACGCGCCCGCTGGTGGTCGACGCCATGCTCGACCTGGCCGGCGCCGGCCCCGGCGATCGGGTGCTCGACCTCGGCAGCGGCGACGGACGCATCGTGATCCGTGCCGCGGAGCGCTTCGGCGCCCGTGGCCGCGGCCTCGAGATCGACCCGCGCCTGGTCAGCGAGAGCCGCCGGCGTGCCGCCGCCGCCGGCGTCGGCCATCTCGTCGAGTTCGTCGAGGGCGACCTGTTCGAGGCCGACCTCGACGGCGCCAGCATCGTGACCCTCTACCTGCTGCCGACGGTCAACCTGGCGCTGCGCCCGAAGCTGCTGGCCGAGCTGGAGCCGGGTACACGGGTGGTCTCGCAGACCTTCGACATGGCCGAGTGGCAGCCGGACGAGCGGCGCCGCGTCGCCGTCGATCCTCCCGCCGACCTTTATCTGTGGATCATCCCGGCCGCCGCCGGCGGGCTCTGGCGCTTGGAATCGGAGGAGCCGGACGGGCTCACGGGCATGGGTGGGGCAGTGAGCCTGCGCCTGGAGCAGAGCTTCCAGAGGCTCGATGGCGAGCTCGTGTTGGCGTCGGGCGCCTGGGTCCCGGTGACCGGCACGGTCACCGGGCGCGACGTTCTCATCGAAACCGCGCGCGGCCCGCGCGGCGATGGCGTCAACCTCCGCTTCGAGGCGCACCTTGCGGGCGAGCGGTTGCAGGGACGGGCGGCGTGGCAGGACGGCAGCCGGC
>Ga0214471_10004243_pt1 | contig 11070 bp, 8 predicted proteins | sample RVTome_5_FD_207665 | JGI IMG/M metagenome (GOLD analysis project Ga0214471, IMG submission 207665) | Soil microbial communities from uranium-contaminated site in the Upper Colorado River Basin, Wyoming, United States - RVT142D155 | ecosystem: Environmental > Terrestrial > Soil > Contaminated >... | reverse complement strand
TCGGCAGGCCTCGGACGCCTCGACGGCTTGTATCAGATGGCGAGCGGCACGCTGCTCATCACCGACTGGAACTCCGGTTCTCTCTCCAGCTGGACCACCAAGCAAGGCCTGAAGCCATTGGCGACCGGATTCAAGGGACCGGCCGATTTCGCCGTCGTTCCCAACGACAAGGGGCTGATGGTGGTGGTGCCCGACCTGGTGAAGAGCGAGCTCAGGATGATCCAGCTCGCACGGTAACGCGACCGACTTTGTCAGTTTTCGGCCGGCGGCACCGTCAATAGGCGGTGGCCGGTCCCGGTTTGGGTCGGGCGGCGCGCATCACCGACAGCACCCGCTGTGCCCCCGCTGCCAGCAGTCGGGCGTCGGAGGCGATGGTGACGAACTGGAAGCCCTTGTCGACCATCTTCAGCGCGTATTCCGGGGTCAGGTTGTGGACCCCGGCGGTGACCTTCTTTTCGCGGCATTTGCGGACGACCAGCTCGATGGCCTCCAGGACCGGCCCGTCTTCGTTGTCGAACTTCGGCTCGCAGCCAAGCGCCAACGACAAATCCGCGGGGCCGATGTAGACGGCGCCAAGCCCGTCGACGGAGAGAATTTCGTCGAGATTGTCCAGTCCCTGGCGGGTCTCGATCATGGCGAAGGGCACGATCGTCTTGTTGGCGTGCTTGGCATAGTCCGAACCGGCGTAGAGCAGCGCGCGGATCGGCCCGAACGACCGCTGGCCCGCCGGCGGATATCGGCAGCACGACACCAGGAGCTCGGCGTCCCGTCGCGTGTTCACCATCGGGCAGATCACGCCGTAGGCGCCCGCGTCCAGCATCTTCATGATGATCCCCGGATCCAGCCACGGCACCCGCACGATCGGCGTCACGGCGGTGGTCGAGATCGCCGTCAGCATGTTGACGGCCGCCTGGTAATCGACGACGCCGTGTTGCATGTCCACGGTCAACGAATCCCAGCCCTGGTGAGCCATGGTTTCGGCCGAAAACGCGCTGGGAATGGCGAGCCAGCCGTTGACGACGGCATCTCCGGCCTGCCAACGGTTCAGCATCGCGTTCTCTCTCATGGCATCAATCCCTCAAGTCGTGCGGGGCGACGCGCGGCCGGGCCAGCCAGGAGTTTACCAGTACGACGGCCAAAATGGCGGCGCCGATGGCGTCGGTGACCAAGCCCGGCTTGATCATCAGCAGCGCCGCGGCAAACAGCAGCACGCGTTCCCACGTTTGCACGGGTTTCAGGAAATAACCGTGCAGCGCCCCGGCAAGTGCGATGACGCCGATGCAGGCAGTGACGAACGAGCTCAGGATCACCGGCCATTCGCCGATCATCAGCAGCGAGTTTTCGAAAATGAACATGAACGGCACGATGAATCCCGCCGCACCGGTGCGCACCGCCGCCCAACCTGACGCCCAGATGTTGGCTTTCGCCAGCCCCGCCGCTGCGTAGACCGCCAGCGCCACCGGCGGCGTGATCGCCGACAGGATGGCGAAGTAGAACGCGAACATGTGCGCCGCCGGCGCGATGACGCCGAGCTTGATGATCGCCGGCACCAGCAGCGACACCATGACGATGTAGGCCGGCGTGGTCGGCATGCCCATTCCCAGCACGATGCCCGCCAGCATGGTCAGCACCAGCGCCAGAGCGAGGCTGTCCTCAGACAGTTTGAGAACGACGGCGGTAAACGTGATGCCAGTGCCGGTTAACGCAATGGTGCCGACGACGATTCCGGCGCAGGCGCAGGCGGCGGCAACGGGGATGGCGTTTTTAGCTCCGTCCTCGAGCGCACCCCACACCGTTCGCCAGGTGATGCCGGCGCGGGTGTTGGCGCGCATCATCGCGATCGGCACGCAGGTGAGTGTCGCCACCACGGCGCACAACGGCGCGCTGTAGCCGCTGAGCAGCCCGATCAGCAGGATGAGGATGGGAATGAACAAGTGGCCACGCTCGCGCATCACCCGGCCAAGCCGCGGCACCTCATGGCTCGGCAGGCCCTCGAGGCCGACGCGCTTGGCCTCGAAGTGCACCGCGAAGAAGACCGCCACGTAATAGAGCACCGCCGGAATCAGCGCCCACATCGTCACCTGCAAGTAGCTGACGCCGAGGAACTCGGCCATCACGAAGGCGGCGGCGCCCATCACCGGCGGCATGATCTGACCGCCGGTGGAGGCGACGGATTCGACGGCGGCGGCGAACTCCTTGCGGAACCCGGTGCGCTTCATCAGCGGAATCGTGATCGGGCCGTCGACCAGTACGTTTGCCACGGCGCTGCCGGAGATGGTACCGAACAGGCTCGAGCTGACGACGGCGACCTTACCCGGCCCGCCCGCCGTCCGCCCGGTCAAGGCGAGCGCGAAGTCCATGAACAGCTGTCCGGTGCCGGTACGTTCCATGAAGCTGCCGAACAACACGAAAACAATGACGTAGGTGGCCGAGGCGGACAGCGTCAGACCGAACACGCCCTCGGTCGTCAGGTACATGGACTCGATCATCGCCCCCGGGCGGGCGTCGGCAATGAACAAGCCGTAAATGACGAATAGCACCGCCGTCACCGGAAGCGCCGGCCCGATGACGCGGCGCGTGGCTTCGAGAACGAGCAGCGTGAAAATTACGCCTAGAACCAGTTCCTGGGGCAGCGGGTCGTCGACGAATACAAACCGCTGCAGCAGCCGGTCGTGATGCACCCACAAATAGATGATCGTCGCCGCCGACAGCACAATGAAAATATTGTCCGCGATGCCGGGCAGTGCACCCTGGCGCCGCCGGAACCCGGGCCAGATCAAGAAGATCAGGCTGAGGGCGAACAGCAGGTGCGTGCCGCGGAAGAACATTGCTTGCGGCGTGCCGATTAGCGGGATCACGAGGTGGTAGACCGACATCGCCACCGCGACCACGCCGATCAGCCCCTTGACCAGCCGCGAATAGGCTGGGGGCATGGCGAAGAAGTTGATTGCCATCATCTCGGCTTTTCGAAAACGGGCCGCGCCACGGTACCGGTGGGCGCGGCCCGTTGCCGGTTACTTCACCTTGGCTTCCTTGTAGGCCTTCAACGCTCCCGGATGGAACGGGATGCCGAGATCGGTGGCCATGTCCTTGGCGGACAGGCCCTTGACCGCGGCGACCACCAGGCCGAGATCGTTGACGTTGTCGATCAACGCCTTGGTGACCTGGTAGACCTTTTCGGTTGGCAGACCGCAGTTGGCGATCAGGTGGGTCCAGGTGCCGATGGTCTGGATGTCCTTGTCGTTTTTCGCGTAGCTGCCGGCCTTGATGATCCGCTTGTCGTAGCCGGAGTTGATCTTCTGTAGCGCCTTCAACTTGTCATCCGGAACCTCGAGTACCCGGACTTGGCGCGCCGTAGCAATATCCTGGATCGACGAGGCGGGCACGGTGGTGATCAAAGTGAACACCTGCGCGTGGCCGTCCTTGAGCTGCGCCACCGAATCGGCGTAGGAGCCGAAATTCACCTTCTTCATCTTGTCGTAGCCGAGGCCGTAGACCTCCAGCACGTGGCGGGTCATCTGCTCGCCGGTGTTGCCCTTCTGCTGGGTGGTCAACGCCTTACCGCCGGCGTCGGCGACCGTCTTGATGCCGGAGTCGGCGAGCGCAACGAAGTGGAAATACTGGAAATACAGCGTCGCCACCTGGCATACCTTGTCGGTCTTCTTGTCGAACGGCGCCCGGCCGTTGACGCCGTCGACGGTCGAGACGGCGTTGCCAAAGCCGAAATCGGCCTTGCCTTCCTGCACGCCCTTGACGTTTGAAATTCCGGCGCCGGGGAGCACCTGCATTTTGACCCCCGGCACTTTCTTCTCGACGACGTTTTGAATCGCGCCACCGAGCGGATACCAGGAGCCGCCCTGCGGCCCGGTCATGATCTTCCAGTTTTCGGCATTGGCGACCGTCGCGCCCGTGAGCGCGACCGCGACCGCGGCGACGAACAGCCCCGGCCTGATTGCGGATTGCATGTGTTGCCTCCCTTAACGGTTTGCTGATCGACGTAAAGTTTGGACGCCTTTTGCGGGCGCCGGATCGGGGATGTGGATGGGGCTTTCGCCGGCTACGGCCCACGTCACGGCGACGCGAACGTCGCCGCGGCACGCGATAGCAATAGAAGCCATATCGGAGATTCCCCAACCTGGTCGCCCGTCTCAGGCGATGTTAGCACGGGGCTCAGTTTCCCGGCGAGGCCTCCGCAGGCCACCGACGGCCGTTCCGCACGACCTCCGAAGGCGTCGACCGGCGGTCGGTAACTTATTGAAAATGTTTTATTTATTTAATATGCCGATGATCGCGGCGTCGGCCCTCCCCAAATGGCGGGCGTGCTCCGAAAAAAGCCACCCGGCGCGCCGCCGCCGTTCCCTCCGCCGACCCGTCCGGTCTTTGGGGACCGCTTCCCGTGAGTGCTTCGGGATCCACCCGAGATGCACCAGGTTTGACGCCCGTCCTCGGGTGTCCTCCTGGTCGTCGGCCGCTTCCCGGTCATCGTCCTCGGGTGCTAGTATCCGCCGCGTTGCAGGCAATCACCAGGGAGACAGCCGCCACCATGTGCCCGGTTATGAAAAACGACTATCCGGTTGAACTGTTGCCCCCGGACATTTCGCCTTACCGCCGCGGCAACACCGGCATGGACTATGTCACCACGCTCGACTCCGGCATCGCCGGCCCGCACGTGATGATCACCGCCCTCGTCCACGGCAACGAGCTGTGCGGCGCCATCATCCTCGATTACCTGTTCCGCGAAGAAATCAAACCGACCCGCGGCAAGCTCACCCTCGCCTTCGTCAACGTCGATGCCTTCAGCCGCTTCGATCCCAAGAATCCGATCGCCTCGCGGCTCGTCGACGAGGATTTCAACCGGCTGTGGTCGGAGGACGTGCTGGACGGCCCGCGTGACAGCGTCGAGTTGCGGCGAGCGCGGACCCTGAGACCGATCGTCGACCAGGTGGACCTGTTGCTCGACATCCATTCCATGCAGCACGCGGCGGCGCCACTGGCGATGTGCGGGCCACTGGCCAAGGGCCGGGCGCTGGCGCGTGGCGTCGGATTGCCGGAAATCGGTGTCGTCGACGCCGGCCACGCGGCCGGCAAGCGGATGCGCGATTATGCCGGCTTCGGCGATGAAAAGTCGCCCAAAAACGCGCTCCTCATCGAGTGCGGTCAGCACTGGGAAACGTCGAGCGTCGATGTCGCCCGCGAGTCGGCGATCCGGTTCCTGCTGCATGCCAAGGTGGTCGACCCGGGCTGGGCCAAGTCCCGCATCGCCGCCGGGCGGCTGCCGAAGCAGCGCTTCATCGAGGTTACCGGCCCGGTCACCATCGAGACCGACGACTTCCGGTTCGCCTCCGACTACCGCGGCCTCGAGGTGATCGCCAAGGCCGGCACGGTGATCGGTCACGACGGCAACAAGGCGATCGCAACGCCCTACGACGACTGCGTGTTGGTGATGCCATCCAGGCGGCTCCTGAAGGGCCAGTCGGCAGTGCGGTTCGGCCGCTACGCCTGACCCCCGCGCGCGGCGGCTCACGTGCTGTCGTTCAGGTGGCAAGCCGACAGCCGGCCCGGCGCGATCTCCCTCAATGCCGGCGCCTCCTCGCGGCAACGCCGCGTCGCGTGCGGACAGCGCGGATGGAAGTGGCAGCCGGACGGCGGGTCGAGTGGCGACGGGATCTCACCCGCCACCGGCTGGTAGGTGCGCCGGCGCTGGTCGAGCCGCGGCACTTCGTTCAGCAACGCCTGGGTGTAGGGATGGTTGGGGGTGGCGAACATCGCCCCAGTGGCGGCCACCTCGACGATGCGCCCGAGGTACATGATCATCACCCGGTCCGAGATGTGTTTGACCACGCCTAGGTCGTGGCTGATGAACAGGTAAGTGAGGTTCAGCGCCTCCTTCAAATCCATGAACAGGTTCAGGATTTGCGCCTGGATCGACACGTCGAGGGCGGCGATGGCTTCGTCGCAGACCAGGAACTCCGGCTTCACGGCCAGCGCTCGGGCGATGCCGATGCGCTGGCGCTGGCCGCCGGAGAACTGGTGCGGGTAGCGACGCCGGTAGTCGGGGTCGAGGCCGACCCGCCGCATCACGTCTTCGACGTAGCGGGCCTTGTCCCGGGGCGCGACGATGCCGTGGATGACGGGCGCCTCGCCGATGATGTCCTCGATCCGCATGCGCGGGTTGAGCGACGCGAATGGATCCTGGAAGATCATCTGCACCTGCAGCGCCGCCCGCTTGCCCTCGCGCTCGTCCATTGTGGCGACGTCGACATCGCGAAACAGGATGCGGCCCTCGGTCGGCGGCAGGATGCCGGCGATCATGCGCCCGAGGGTCGACTTCCCACATCCGGATTCGCCGACCAGGCCGACGACCTCGCCTTCGCGCACGGTCATATCGACGCGGTCGACGGCGCGGACTACCTCCTCGCGCACGTCGGCGCCGAGGCTCCCCGCGATCCTGGCCGCCAGGTCCAGGCGCTTGACGAAGCGCTTGCTCAAGTCCCGCGTTTCGATGATCGGCGTCATGACGGCCCCTGCGTGTGGGGATGGAAGCAGCGGATCCGCCGGCCCGGGACGGGCTCGCGCAGCTCGGGTTCGGCGTCGCAGGCGCGATCGGCGCGCGGGCACCGGGTCTTGAAGGCGCAGCCCGGCGGCAGGTTCAGCGGCGACGGCGTCATGCCGGGAATCTGCTCCAGCCGCTCGCCGCTTTTCTTTTGGCTCGGCACCGAGTTGAGGAGCCCCCGCGTATAGGGATGGATCGGCCAGTCGAGGACGTCGTCCAATGTCCCCTCCTCGACGATGCGGCCCGCGTACATGACGCAGATGCGGTCGGCCAAACCGGCGACTACGGCAAGATCATGGGTGATCCAGATCAGCGCCGTCCCGGCCTCGCGGCAGAGCTTCTGGGCCTCGAACAGGATCTGTCCCTGGATGGTCACGTCGAGGGCGGTGGTCGGCTCGTCGGCGATGATCAGGTCCGGCCGGTTGATGAACGCGATCGCGATCGCCACCCGCTGGCGCATGCCACCCGAGAATTGGTGCGGATAGGCGCTGAGGCGCTCGTCCGGCGAAGGGATGCCGACCTTGCCCATGGCGTCGCGGGCCATCTGCCGCGCCGTCGAGCGGTCCACGTTCTGATGCGCGAGCACCGTCTCGACCATCTGGGTCTCGATCTTCAGCACCGGATTCAGCGTCATCATCGGGTCCTGGAAGATCATGGCGATGCGGTCGCCGCGCAGCGAGCGCAGGCGTTTCTCGCCGGCGGTCAACAGATTTTCGCCGTTGAACAGGATGCGCCCGTCCGTGACCCTGCCCGGCGGATCGACGAGGCCGATGATGGAGAAGCCGGTGACGGTCTTGCCGCATCCGGATTCGCCCACCAGTCCGAGGGCGTGGCCGCGGTCGACCTCGAAGCTGACGTCGTCGACCGCCTTGACGATGCCGTCGTTGGTGAAGAAATGGGTTCGGAGACCCTCGACCCGTAGCGTGGGTCCCGTCCCGGCCATGATCGGCTCCGTCTACCTCTGTAAGCGCGGGTTCAATATGTCGCGCAATTGATCGCCGACCAGGTTGATGCTGACGATGGCCACCAGCAACGCCACGCCGGGGAAGAAGCTGATCCAATATTTCTCGCTCAACATGTAATCGAAGCCGTTGGCGATCAGCAGCCCCAACGACGGCTCGGTGATCGGCAGCCCGACGCCCAGGAAGCTGAGCGTTGCCTCGAGCGAGATGGCGTGCGCGGTCTGCAGCGTCGCGACCACGATCAGCGGCGCCAGACAGTTGGGCAGGATATGCCGGAACAGGATGCGGCGATGCCCGAGCGCCAGGCATTTCGCCGCCTCCACGTATTCCTTGTTGCGCTCCACCAGCGCGCTGGCGCGCACCGTGCGCGCATAGTAGGCCCACTGCGCCACCACCAGGGCGACGATGATCTTGTCGACGCCCTTGCCGAGAATGGCCAGCAGCACAAGGGCTACCAGGATGGCCGGGAAGCTGAGCTGGATGTCGACGATGCGCATGATCACGCTGTCGGTGCGGCCGCCGAAATAGGCCGCCGTCAGGCCGACCACGCAGCCGATGCAGACGGCGACGAGACCGCTGGCGACGCCGACCCCGAGGCTGATCCTGAGCCCGTAGAAGATGGCGCTCAGGAGGTCGCGGCCGGCGCCGTCGCTGCCGAGCCAGAAGGTGATGCCGTCAGAGCCCTTTGCTCCCGGAGGAAGGCGGGCGTCGAGCACGGTGACGATCGCCAAGTTGTAGGGATCGGTCGGCGAGATGACCGGCGCCAAGACGGCGATGAGGATGATGGCGACCAGCACGTAGAGGGCCGCGGTCGCCACCTGGCTGGCGAAAAAGTCGGCGCGGAAGCGCTGCCACGGCGTCAGCGCGCGGGCACCGGGTTCAGCGACGTGGATTCCTGCGACTTGCTGTTCGGCGGTTGCCATTATGCCTTGACGTCCCTGAGGCGCACGCGCGGGTCGAGGATCGAGTACAGGATGTCGACCACCAGGTTGATGACGACGAAGATGAGGACGATGATCATCAGGTAGGCGACGACCACCGGCCGGTCGAGGCTGTGTATGGAATCGATGATCAGCTTGCCCATGCCAGGCCACGCGAACACGGTCTCGGTCACCACCGAGAATGCGATCAGCCCACCGAACTCCAGGCCTAGCACCGTGACCACCGGGATCATGATGTTCTTCAGCAGATGGACGAATACCACCCGCGCGTTGCTGATGCCTTTGGCGCGCGCGAACTTGATGTAGTCCTGCAGCGCGGTCTCGCGGGTGCCGGCGCGCGACAGCCGGATCACCAGGGAAATCTTGAACAAAGCGAGATTGAGGGCCGGCATTAACAGATGCGCGAGGCCGTCCCAGGTCAGGAAGCTGAGCTCGATGCCGAGCACGTTGACGGTGGCTCCCCTGCCGGTGGACGGCAGCCAGCCCAGCATCACCGCGAACACCATGATCATCATGATCCCGACCCAGAAGGTCGGCAGGCTGAAGCCGAGGATGGAGCCCGCCATGATGGTCTTGCTGACCTTCGAGTTGGGCCTGAGGCCGGCGAACACGCCGAGCGGAATGCCGAGCACGATCGCCATCAATAGCGCCACCAGCGCCAGCTCGAGGGTGGCCGGAATGCGCTGCACAATCAGCTTCAGCGCCGGCTCGCCGTAGATGAACGACAACCCCAGATCGCCCTTGAAGGCGTTCAGAAGAAACAGCCCGAATTGTTCGTAGAGCGGCCGGTCGAGGCCGAAGGATTGTGTTACCCGCGCGATCTCCGCCTGGTCCGCTTCCGGATTGACCAGCATATCCACCGGGTCGCCGACCACGTTGACGCCGACGAACACCAGGAGCGACATCACCAGCACCACCAGCGCGCTTTGCAACAACCGGCGGATGATGAACACGGACACTCTAGGTCTCCCCCCGGATTCGACCCCCTGAGGACGCGCGGCCGGCGCGGATGTCGCGCCCCACCGACCGCCGCCTCAGGTCATTTCGCACTGGTCACGTCGTACGCGTGGGTTGCTTCGTCCGTCCGCGCGGCGTACGCTAGGCCCTTGCGCACCGCCCATGTGTTGACCTGGTAATGCAGGGGAATGATGGCCTGGTTACGGCCGATGGCGAGTTCGGTCGCCTTCTGCAGCAACTGTGAGCGCTTGCCGTCATCGACCGTCGCCAGCGCGTCCTCGATGAGCTTGTCGACCTCCGGGTCGGCGTGCCGACCCCGGTTCGACGCACCGAACCCGCGTTCCTTGTTGTAGGAGTGGATCAGCGACTTCAGCGGCGAGGACGATTCGCCGGTGCCGGCGCCCCAGCCGACCAGGATGAAGCTGAACTCCGGCCCCTTGTCGGGCGCGCCGCTCGAGGCGCGCTTGAAGTAGACGGCTTTTGTCATGGTTTCCACCGACGTGTCGACGCCGAGGCGCGTCAGCATCTGGGCCACCGCCTCGGCGATCTTGGCGTCGTTGAGGTAGCGATCGTTGGGGCCGTGGAGAGTCAGCTTGAAGCCGTTGGGGAACCCTGCCTGGGCCAGCAGCTTCTTGGCTCCCTCGGGGTCGAATTTTTCGGCCTTCAGGCTCGGGCTGACACCGAAGAACCCTTCCGGCAGCAACTGGCCGGCCGGGATGGCGACGCCTTCCATGACCCGCTCGACGACGGCTTCGCGGTTGATCGCCTTGGAGAGGGCGAGCCGGACACGCTTGTCGAGCAGCGGGTTCTTGATCTTGCCGCCGTCCTTGGCCTTGACGAACGGCGAGTCGGCGCGGAACTGATCCAGGTGCAGGTAGATCACCCGGTTGGAGACGCCCTGGCTGAGGCTGATCTTGGGTTCCTTCTTCAGCCGCGCGATGTCCGTCGTCGGCACGTTGTCGATGAAGTCGACGTCGCCGGCCAGCAACGCCGCCACGCGGGCCGGGCCGGTCTTGATCGGCTTGAAGGTGACCTTCTCCCATTCCGGCTTCTTGCCGTAATAGCTTTCGTTACGGACCAGCACGAGGCGGTCGTTGGGTACCCATTCGACGAACTTGTAGGGACCGGTGCCGATCGCCGCCTTGCCGGAGTTGAAGTCGGCGGTGGCGGCACCCTGGGCGGCCTTCTTGGAGATGATGTGGATGGTGGAGATGTCCGTCGGCATCAACGGATAGGGTTTCTCGGTTATCGCGTGAACGGTGTAGTCGTCGATCTTGACGAATTTCTTGCCTTTCAGATAGGTGCCGAAGCTGGACGGCGAATTGGGAACATTGGGCGCCCGCCCAACCGTGAAGATGACGTCGTCGGCGGTGAACGGCGAGCCGTCGTGGAACTTGACGCCCTGGCGCAACCTGAACTCCCAGGTGGTGTCGTTGATTGGTTTCCACGACACCGCGAGCCCCGGTATCAGCCGCTGCTTATCGTCTTGCTCGACCAGGCTGCTGAAGATGTGCTCCGCCATCGAGTTGTTGGGGGCGAGGTTATGGTAATGAGGGTCGATGGAGGACGGTTCGGCGTTCAGGCCGACCTTCAACTCCTTCGCCCATGCCGCGCCCGAAAGCGACAGCGCCACGACGATCGCGATGCCGGCCAAAAG
>Ga0214471_10004241_pt1 | contig 11071 bp, 9 predicted proteins | sample RVTome_5_FD_207665 | JGI IMG/M metagenome (GOLD analysis project Ga0214471, IMG submission 207665) | Soil microbial communities from uranium-contaminated site in the Upper Colorado River Basin, Wyoming, United States - RVT142D155 | ecosystem: Environmental > Terrestrial > Soil > Contaminated >... | reverse complement strand
CGATCCAGTCCCCCCCCTGGAGGGTTCCCTGGGCAGACTTGATCCGCTTGTTCACACCCCCAATGGCGCTGCTCTGGGCGTTGAACAATTGACCAATCTTCGACAACTCGTCAAAATCAGAACGGACTTTATCACTGGGCATGGACACTCCTTGTGGTCGGCCGAAGCAGGGCCGTTCGGGTGAGAAGACTGCTGTATTCTAAGGCCAGTCCCACATGATTTCAAGGTGCTCGATCCAGGCGGTGATAGCCTAGAGGTCATGGCCAAAGTCAACTCCGCACACGACGTCCTGATCATTGGGGGCGGCCACAACGGCCTGGTAAGCGCCGCCTACTTGGCCCGGGCGGGCTTCCGAGTCCTGGTTCTTGAACGAAGGTCGAGCTTGGGCGGCGCCGCCTCGACGGTGGAGCCCTTCCCGGGTTTCAATTTCGGCATCGGTGCGCAGGACGCCGGATTGTTGCTTCCCGAGATTGCGCCGGATCTCGAGCTCGCCCGGCATGGCTTGACATTGTTTGATAGTCCCATTCGCGCCCTTTCGCTCACGGCCGACGCTCCCGCGCTGCATCTGTGGCGGGAACCGGCCAGGGCAGCCAAGGACCTTGCGGCTCACTCCTCGGCAGACGCCATCGCCTATCCTGCCTTCCTGACCTGGGCTGTCCGGCTGACCGCAGTTCTGGGCCGGGCACTTACCCTGACTCCTCCTAATCTGCCTGAGCTGGGGCCGGTTTCGGCCTGGTTAGGCTGGGCCAGGTTCGCCTTGGCCATCCGCCGGCTTGGCAGAACCGGAATGATGGGGCTGCTCCGGACCATCCCGCTCTCGGTCGAGAGCTTGCTCGATGATTGGTTCGAGGCCCCAAGCTTGAAAGGTGCGTTGGGATCCCTCGGGGTAGCGGGCAGCGCCCAGGGCCCCAAAGCACCTGGCACCGCTCTGATGATGCTCTATCAGGGCGCCGGCGGCCTGCCAAGACCAAGTCGGTTCGTTTCGGGTGGAACGGCTCGGCTTATCCAGGCCCTGGCCAGTGCCGCCCGCTCTCAGGGGGCCGAGATCCGGACTGAGGCCGAGGTGGAGCGGATCCTGCTCGATGATGGCCGGGCGATCGGGGTCCGGCTGGCGAATGGAGAAGAAATCAGGGCCAGCCTGGTCGCCTCGAGCGCCGACCCACGGCACACGCTGTTCGACCTGGTCGGCCCGTCAGAGCTTGAGCTGCGGGTCGTGCGCCGGATCCAAAACATTCGATTCCGTGGAACCACTGCCAGAATGAATCTGGCGGTCAGGCGGCTCCCGAAGTTCTCGGGCGTGAACGATGCTTCCGAGCTTCTGGGCCACATCCTTCTTTGCCCGAGCCTCGATTATCTGGAACGGGCCTACGACGACTCCAAATACGGCCGGTGCTCGCAGCAACCTTACCTGGACATGGTCATCCCGTCGCTGCACGATCCCGCCAATGGTTCGGATGGGAGTCAGGTCTTGTCGGTAACGATGCAATACGCGCCGTATCGGCTCGCAGGTTCGTCCTGGGAGCAGGAGCGAGAGCAGCTTGGCGACCGGATCGTGGCGGCCATGGCCGAGTACGCTCCTGACCTGCCAGGGCTGGTCCTGCATCGGCAGGTGATCACACCGCTCGACCTAGAGCGCGACTACCGCCTCCCGGAGGGCAATTTCAATCATGGTGAGATGGGGCTGGATCAGCTCCTGAGCATGCGGCCGATCCCCGGCCACGCCCGCTATCGCTCGCCGGTGGCCGGGCTGTACTTCTGCGGCGCCGGAGCTCACCCTGGGGGAGGATTGACCGGCGCACCGGGGTACAACGCGGCTCGGGAGATCAAACTCGATCTCAATCGCCGTCGGAGGGCCAAACGTGTTTCCGATTGATGTTGGTGCCAGGCGCACGAGCCGGCGAGACCAGGAAGGCCCGGAATGAGGGTCGGGGTTCTCTCTGACACTCATGACGACGAGGCCAACTTGAAGCTGGCCTTGGACGCCTACCGCCAACAGAGGATCACTCAATTGATCCACTGCGGAGACATGATCGGCCCCGAGATCGTACGCCGATTCAGGGGGTTTCAAGTGATTTACGTCGACGGCAACATGGACCGGGAGTCCGGCGAGATTTACCGTAGGCTGCGGGAGGTCGATCCGCACAGCGTCGTGCTGCCGACCTTCGAAGGAGAGCTCGACGAGGTTTCAATTGCGGTCACCCACGGCGATGACCTGGCGGAACTCAACCGGGTGATTCGCTCGGGTATCCATCGGTTCGTTTTCACCGGGCACTCTCATCGGCGCCGAGACGAGACCATTGGGCCGACCCGGGTGTTCAACCCGGGTGCGTTGGGCGGGCTTCAGTTCGAATCGAGGTCCTTCGGCGTGGTCGATCTCGCGAGCGGCAAGGTAGAAGTCATCGAGTTGTAGACCGGCTAGCTGCGGATCTCGACTACTACCCCGTCTTCCGCCCATCCGTACAAGTGTTCGGCGGCTTCCAGATCGAGGATCACACAACCATACGAAGCCGGACGTCCCAGCACGTTCGCCCACAGCCGCACCCCGCTCGAGAGCAGCGGTAAGCCATGAATGCCGTTGAGCAAGTTGGGGGTCGCATGGTAGATGCCCAAGAAGTGCGGCATGTAGAGGTCCCAATTGGAGGCGTAAGCGTTCAGAAAGCGGGATTTGACCTGGAATAGGCCGGGCATGGTCGGCGAATTTGGGATACCCGTGCTCACGACATTGTCTCGAATCAGTTCTCCGTTCTGGTAGAGCCACATGTGCTGCTCGCTAATGCTGATGACAATCCGCTTGCCGGGAATGATCGGCAATTCCAACATGGCGTCCCGCGGAGGGATGGTCAGCGACTCTCCTGGAATGAGCCCTCTGGCCGTCACCTGCGGATTGCTTTCCATCCACTTCCAGTACGGGATCCCAACTTTGAAGCTGATCGAGATCAGGGTGTCCTGCGGGAGCACCACGTAATAGCGCGGCAGGTAGTGGAGCTGAATCGGATCGGCAGTCTGCCCGCTCAATCCAGCGAGCAGCGACCGGGCGGCGGCCTCCACGTCCAGCGTCCGTTCTTCCCCAACCGAGATGCCCCCGACGGATGTGCGAACCGCTTCCTCATCAATTGAGACACTCAGTCGGCCCCCTGCCTGGCTGATCCGCATCCAACTGCCGATCTCCGCTCGACCGGGGATCCATTCCAGCCACTCGTCGGTTACCGGGTCAAAGGCCCTCAAAGCGATGGACCGCGAAAGCAACTCTTCTGCCTGATCCGCTGCCCCAGTGACATCCTTGAGCTGCGGAGGGACCGATTCGGTCACTAGTGGAATGAACCCGTAGCGCAACAGGACGGCTGCGGGGTCGGCGGTCAACAGACCCAAGCTGGCTTCGAGGTCGAGCCGCCTTCCCCATTGCGCGGGCTTCGTGACTACCTGGCCGGCCTCGAGCCATATCGAGGCATCTTCCGCCGACAGCTCGACGGTCTTGGCCCAACCTTCGAGCGCGGTCCGAGCCTGCACAATGTCGAGGCGCACCACGGGAGCCAACTCCCATCCGTTTGTGAAACCTGTCACTAAGTTCGCCCCGCCGTTGATCAGCCCACCCTCACGCCCGTACGCGTAAGCCAATCGAGCGGTCTCAGCCGCCTCGATCCGAAAGCCAAATTCGCCGGGCGACACCTGCCAGACTCGGCCCGGGTCGCTGGTGTCGACCGCGACGAGCAACCGATCATGGTTCCAGACCTGATCAAGCTTTTTCGCCGCCTCGGCCTGCTGCAGGCCCCCGACCGGCGCCTGACCGACGGTCACGCCTGGGGCGATCGAGTCCGACAGCCGAAAGAATCCATAGGCCCCGAGCAGGATTGCGACCACCACCCCGATCAAGCCACCCACCGCCAGGCCCACGCCGAGCACTGCCCGCCGAATCTGTCCGGTTGGGAGCTGTGCCGCCCGAAGACGCTCCGTCGCCTGCATTGGAATCGTGGGTTCCGCCAAAGCGGCTAGGTGCAAGGAGCCTGCCACGGCGATTGAGGCTGCTGGAACAGGCCGGTAACCGGGCCGGTTTCCCTCGATTGAGAAGGTCTTCTGGGAAACGAGTTTCAGTGGCTGATTGCCGTGCGATGGCCGAACTGCCTGTCCCCTAGGCGCCGCACGACTTGAGCCCCTCGGCCGAGCTCTCGACAGAAGAGTCGAGCTCGAGGGCGGTTTCGAAATGGCCGATGGCATTCTCACAATCGCCCAGCCCGACATAGATCCAGCCGATGTAGTCGTTCAACCACGGATCTCCTGAGCTGCGGGCTGCGGCTTCAATCAGCGCCTGCAGCGCGCTCTCTGGGTCCCCGGAGTTGGTGTAGACGTTCGCAAGCTCGGCATACCACCAGCCATTCTCCGGCTCGGTCTGGGTCAGGGTCTCGTAGAGCGGAGCGGCTTCGGCGTAACGCTCATGTCCCACGTAGAAGCTGGCGAGATCGCTATAGAAGCCGGTGATTTCCGGGTGTGCATTCAATCCGTCCATCAGGAGCTGCTCGGCCTCCGCTGACAGGCCCATTTCGCTGTAGAGCTCTGCCAGCTTCGAGTAACTGGAGCTGTTGGCCGGATCGAGACCGATCGCTTGCTGGAACTCAGCCGCCGCCTCTTCTAGCTCGCCAAGCTCCCAGTGCAGCTCGCCGGCCGAGTGGTAGAAAGGCACGTGCTGCGGGAAGTATTGAATGCCGTCAGCCAGAACCGCCAGTGCGTCCTCCAGCTTCCCCTGCTGCTGTGCAGCCTCCGACAACCCTTCCCAGGGTCCGGGGACGTCCGCACCAACGGCGATGGCCTGGTTGAAGGTCTGCTCTGCCTGGGCAAGGTCGCCTAATGAAAGCAGTCCCCAGCCGATGGACTCCAGGCTGCCTGAGTTAGCGGCGACCTCGGAGTTGGCCAGGCCCTCGGCCAGCACCGCTGCGGCCTGCTCGGGAAGCCCGGCGGCCAGATAGGAGTCGGCGATCGTAGCGTAGAGCCAGTGCTGCTGCGGATCCAGCTCGAGCGCAGTGCGGAATTCGACCGCAGCCTCCTCGGGAAGTCCCAATTCCTGGTAGACCCAGCCCGCCGATTGGTGGACATTGGAATCTCCGGGAGTCAGATCGACGGCTTCCTGGATGAGATCGGAAGCCGAATCCGGGTCGCCGGAGGCGTAATAAGCCCGAGCCACGTCGAAGTAACGCTCCGGGTTGCCTGGCTCCCGCTCGACCGCGGTTTCGAACTCGCGGATCGCGGTCTCAAAATCGCCGGCCTGTAGACTCGCGTACCCGTCCGCCACCAACTGCTCTAGCGTCCGGACATGGGCCGGCTCGTCCACAATCGGACCCCCGGCCCCACCCCCGAGTCCGAGCGCCCGGGCCGCAGCGACTCCGACGACCCCCAGCACCAGAACCCCTGCCGCCAACCCGAGCCGAACCCACCAGGATCGCCCGCCTTTTGGCCGGCCTGCCGCCGGCCTGCCAGGCTTTTCCCCGAAATCTGCCCGCGGGGCGACCGGGAGCTGGGCGGCAACCCCTGAACCGGTCGCCTGCAGGGTCGTCAGCTCGTGGGAGGGAACCGCGGGAATGGCGCTCGCCAGCTCTGAGGGCATTGAACCCACCGCGGCGGTCAGCGCCTCGGCCAGTTGACCCACGTCCTGAAACCGATCGGCCGGGTCTTTGGCGAGTGCCCTCAGGATCACCCGTTCAATACCTTCCGACAGCTCAGGAGTCTTGCTGCGGGGGAGCGGGAGCGGGTCGATGATGTGCTTCACGATTACCGCCATCGGGGTCTCCGCCTGGAACGGCACGACCCCGGTGGCCATCTCGTACAAGACGATTCCCAGCGAGTAGATATCGCTCCGGTGGTCGACCTTCTCCCCGCGTCCCTGCTCCGGGGACATGTAGGCCGGCGTACCGGCGACCGTCCCCGATTGGGTGAGCTGCGTCCCGCCCACGATCTTGGCCAGCCCGAAGTCGGTCAGCAGCGGCCAGTCCGGCTTCGGCAGCAGGATGTTGCTGGGCTTGATATCGCGGTGGACTACCCCTTCCTGGTGCGCGTAATTGAGGGCGCCGGCGACCTGCCCAACGATCCTGGCCATCTGAGCGGGCGCAATCGGTCTGCCCATTTGAGCAGCCAGGGTGCCCGCCTCCACGAACTCCATGACCAGGTAGGTTGTTCGCTCCAGCTCACCATAGTCGAGCACGATCAGGATGTTGGGGTGCCGGAGGCTGGCAATGGCCTTGGCCTCCTGGCGGAATCGTTTGAGGAAGGTCTCGTCCTGTTCGGCGTAGTAGGGAGGCAATACCTTGATCGCCACGTATCGGTCGAGGGAGGGCTGGTAGGCCTTGAAAACCGTCGCCATCCCGCCCTTGCCGATCTGGGAGATGATCCGGTATCCGCCGAGGGTTTGACCGATCAATCCTTGCATTGGATTCCTCCAGCTCCCACTTCAGCCAGAAACGACCTCCGACCGAAATCGGGTCAGATGCTTCCGCCAGCCCTCGACGACCTCCCTCCCCGGTCCGGCGGAACCCAGCCTCAATCCCAAGACCCCACCTAGCGTGCGCAGTGCATCCTGGGCAGCCGCGACCTTACGGCCCCGACTCGAAGCCACCACGATCGAATCGGCCATGCTCCGCAATACGGCGATCGCCGCCGGGGTGTCGAGGTCTTGTTCGATTGCCTGGGCAAACTCAGAAACGAGCCCATGAACCAATATCGACTCGCCCTTGACGCTTGCCAGTGCGGCCGCGGCCGCGAGCGCCTGAGCCTCCCGGGCCGCATCCTGAAGGGCCTCGGGGTCGTGGGTCCACGATTCGCGATAGTGGTGACGAGCCAGATAGATCCGAATCGCATCCGGCGACCAGCGATCCAACAGGCCGCGCACCATGACCAGATTACCGAGTGATTTGCTCATCTTCTCTCCGAGGTGTCGCACCGGGGCGATGTGCAGCCAGTGGCCGGCAAAGCGCTCCCCGGTCAGAGGCTCGGTCTGAGCAATCTCGCTCTCGTGGTGAGGGAAGATCAAGTCCTCACCACCGGCGTGCAGGTCCACGGTCTGGCCGATAAACTGGGAGGCCATGGTCGAACACTCGATATGCCATCCGGGGCGACCCGGGCCCCACGGACTGTCCCAGGCCGGCTCGCCGGGAGCCTGGGACTGCCAGAGCACAAAGTCCAACGGCCGCCGCTTATTTGGATCGTCCGGCCGGTTCCCGCGCTCGTTGGCGATAGGCAGCATCTCTTCCGGCGCGAGCCTTGACAAACGGCCGTAGGCGGGCCACGCCTCCAGGTCGAAATACACCCCTCCCTCCGTGGCATAAGCCACCCCAGCCTGAAGCAGCTTCTCGACCGATTCGATGATCTGCGGAATGACGTCGGTTGCCCGCGGCAACACGTCGGGCGGACGGACATTGAGCGCCGCCATGTCCTCGATATAGTGGGAGGTCCAACGGTCTCCCATCCGCCGCCAGTCCTCCTGGCGCTCGCCGGCGACCCGCAACAGGTCGTCGTCGACGTCGGTCACGTTTTGGACGTAGCGGACCGACCGGCCCTGATATTCAAGATACCGAATCAGGATGTCGGCGACCGAATAGGTGAAGGCGTGACCGAGGTGAGTTGTGTCGTACGGGGTGATCCCACAGACATAGATCCCGATCTGGCCGCGCTGAGGAGCAAACTCTTGAATCTCCCTGGTGAGGGTGTTGTAGAGCTTCAATGGCAGTGGCGGAGATCCGTGGAGAGCTGGGGTATTGTACCTGCTGTGTTATAGTCCGCCCGTCTCTAGCCCTATGTCCCCCTCCAGTTTTCAAGATCACATGCCGGGAAACCTATGCTTCGGCTGTGGCTCCCAGAACCATGAGGGATTGCAGATCCACAGCTTCTGGCATGGGGACGAGGCCGTCTGTGAATGGTCGTCGCAGCCGCGTTATCAGGGCTGGGAGGGGCTCCTGAACGGTGGGATCCTGGCGACCCTCATTGATTGTCACTGCATGGGGACCGCGATGGCTGCCGCCTATCGCAGCGAGGGTCGCGAGCTGGGCTCCGAGCCGTATTACCGGTACGCCACCGCCCATATCGCGGTCGACTACCTGAAGCCCACTCCAAACGATCGCCCGATCACATTGCGGGCACAGGTGGTCGAGATCCACGGCCGCAAAGCCCGGCTCACCTGCCAGGCCATCGTGGACGGCGTTCAAACCGCAAAGGCAGAGGTCGTCGGGGTCCGGGTCTTCGAGGGCCAGCCTTCAGGGTCTGGAGCTTTTGGCTAGTCAAGGCGGGCTCGATCCGGGGGATTCTCAGCACGTCCTCCATGTTCCAGGCCGTAGCTGTAGTGCAGGACGTTTCGATTCGGTGGGTTGACGGTGAATCGCTTGGCAACTCGACCTTTGGTTCAGCGAAACGGGTCCTTCCTCCTGGCTATGCGCAGCGCGGCCTTTGCATTGGGAGCAGCGGCCGCGCTCATCGGCTGCCAGCGGACGCCTGGCGGGCCGACCCCCTTCCCGGCCATCCCAACCCCACCGGTCTCACTGAACGACGTCCCGACCCTGCCGGCCCCCACTCCATCCCCGCCCTCGCCGACCCCCGATCCTTACGCGGGGCTGACCATCGAGGACTTGATCCAGCGGACTTACGGCGAGGGCCGCATCGAGTTCGAGTCCGAGCAGCGGGTGTCCTCTCGCTTCAGCCGCTACCTGTTCCACTATCCAAGCGATCAGCTGACCGTCCATGGGTTCCTCAATCACCCCACCGGCCAGGGACCATTCCCGGTCGTCCTTGTGCTGCACGGGTACGTCGATCCAGATGACTATGAGACCTTGAGCTACACCACCGGCTATGCCGACTCGCTGGCGGCGGAGGGATTCCTGGTCCTGCACCCGAACTACCGCAATTACCCTCCTTCGGATCCAGGCCCCAGTCTCTTCCGGGTGGGCTACGCGGTCGACGTGCTCAATTTGATCGCCCTGGTCCAAAGTCAGGCAGGCGAGGTCGGACCGTTGGAGGCTGCCGACCCAACCGACATCGGTTTGTTTGGTCACAGCATGGGTGGTGGCATCGCGCTCCGAGTTCTGGCCGTAGGGTCCCCGGTCGAAGCGGCCGTCTTATACGGTTCGATGAACGCCGACGAGCACCTGAATTTCGAGAAGATTTATGAGTGGTCCGACGGGGCCCGAGGCATTGACGAGCTCAATGTCCCGCTGGCTGACCTGGCCCGGATCTCACCGAGCAACTATCTGGAACGGATCCAGGCCCCTGTCAGCATCCACCACGGCGGCGCAGATGAGCTGGTGCCGCCGGAATGGTCCGACGAGCTCTGCTCGCGCCTGTCGACCCTGGGGAAGACGGTGGAGTGCTACACCTATCCGGCCGAACCCCATACCTTTATCGGGTTCGGAGGCATCGAGCTGATCGAGCGGGCGGTCGGCTTTTTCCGATTGAACTTTAGCGATCCCTAAGGGTTGCCGCCCGCCGGGCTGAGTTCAACCCGGCATGGGACGAGTCGCCCGCTCCGATAATCCTGGCCAGCGGGACGCAAGCTGGAAAACTTCTCCGATGTCCCGGCTGGTCACCAGTCCAGCGAATTGTCCCCCCTCCTCGACCGGCAGCGCGTCGACCCGCTCCTCGATCAGCCGGTTTTGAGCCGACACCAGACTATCGTTCGGTGAGAGCGGCGTGATGTCGGCCCGCATGCTGGACCCGACGGTCTGCTCCGGCCCTCCCCGGCTCAGGGCCTCAACCAACTGGGTATGGGTCAGCAAACCCACCAGTCGTCCACCCTCGCAAACCGGGAAATCGGACTGAAACGAGCTAAGGGTGAGTTCGACCGCCTCCCGCAGGGTGGATTGGGGCGACAGCCACTTGGCCTGCCGCGAATAGGCCTGGCCGACCTTGAGCTCGCCCAGCACGCTGCGTACCAGCACCATCCGGCCCTCTTGTCCGGCGCCGGTGTAGACGAAGATCGCCACCAGCACCAGGAAGAAGCCCCCACCCAGAAATCCCCACAGTCCCATCAGCCAGGCCAGGCTTTGACCGATCGTCACCGCCAGAGCCGTCGCCCGGGCATAGTCCATTCGGCTGGCGAGCAGGGCCCGCAGCACCCGCCCGCCGTCCATCGGGAAGGCCGGGAGCAAATTGAACAGGCCGAGAAAGAGGTTGGAGACGAACACATAGCGGAAAACCGCGTTGAAGTTCGCGCTCCCCAGTTGACTGAGCACGCTCCCTAGTCCTCTTAGGCTCAGATCCAACCCGGCCGCCAGGCCAACGATGGCGAGCACACCCGCCAGAGCGAAGTTGACCAGCGGGCCGGCGATCGCGATCGCCAGCTCCTGGCTAGGTTTCTCGGGAATATGCCCGAGCTGAGCGACCCCACCGATCGGGAGCAGGACGATCTGGCGTACCGGAACTCCGTAGGATTGCGCGACCAGACTGTGACCCAACTCATGCAGCACCACGATCACGAAGAGCAGGCCGATCACCACGACCCCGAACAGGGCGCCGGGCAGCCCACGGCCGGCCAAGACCCCAAATTGAATCGCCCCCCAAACCAGGATCAGTGGAAAGGTGATGTGCATCCGGATTTGAATCCCGCGCACTTTGAAGAGAGGAATTCCGCCTTCCATTTTTAGCCTCCTTCTGTCAACCCGATCCGGACCCGGGGGTCCCTGCCACAGGGCTTGTCGGCCTCAGCGCGTCCGCTCTGGCAGTTCGCAAGTCGTTCTCCAGGGACTTCACCTGCCGATTAAGTTCCGCCACCTTCAACCTATTTCGGACCGATCCTGGGATCATCAGCAGCAGCCCGACCGCAATTCCAGCAATTAGCGTGATCATCAGCACCAGCGCCGCCGATCCGCGCACGCTCCAGGCCAGGAACTTCACCGTGGTATCGGCATTGTTTTGGACCGCGAAGATCGTGACCAAGAGGGCGAGAATCAAGGCGAGGGCGATGAGGGCGCGCATAGGGCCTCCTCCCGCGGATGGGCTGTGCCCATCCTACGGGGAGCCAGGCAGAGTGTCAAGCCTCGCGAGCGAAGCCCTGCGAGAGTACCTTGAGTTAGTCGGCGCCGCCTTCGATGCTGGGAGTTTCAGA
>Ga0214471_10004239_pt1 | contig 11074 bp, 13 predicted proteins | sample RVTome_5_FD_207665 | JGI IMG/M metagenome (GOLD analysis project Ga0214471, IMG submission 207665) | Soil microbial communities from uranium-contaminated site in the Upper Colorado River Basin, Wyoming, United States - RVT142D155 | ecosystem: Environmental > Terrestrial > Soil > Contaminated >... | reverse complement strand
CTTCGAATCCAAGACTTTTTGAGTGCTTTCATGACTACCTGGCGGGGATGCTGGCGCGGGTCGGTGCATCCGGCCGAACGGGACCTTTTCCTCAGAAGTAAGTCCCGAGCCCTCCGGCATACACCTGGACGTTTTCATACGAGTCTTCGCTGAAGAGAGTCGTGTTGCTCGCCTCGAGCCGGAACAGGATGCGCCAGCGGAGTGAGATCAAAAGGCCGCCTCCGGCGCGAGCGTGAAACAGGTTCCGTGCCTCTCGCACGAATTCTTCCTTTGGTTCTTCACGGACCCCGCCCGTACCGATGGTCACGAACGGCGCCACGGCCCAGTCGGGCGCCAGGTTCAGCGTTCCGGCGCCGCCGTAGACGAGCCGGCGGCCGTCGCTCTGGAGCGCCAGCCCGACGTAGGGCTCGAACGCGATGGCCGGCGCGATCACCCACGCGGGACGCAGCTCGACGTAGCCGTCGCGGTCGAATGCTCCGCCCATCAGCGCGAAACCAGCGTGCGCCGACTGCAACGCGGGCGGAGCGAAGAAACCGGGTCGAGTCGGGCCCTCGTCTCCCGGGCCCACCGCAATGCGATCGACCGTGTCGCCGAGGACGTACGCGGCCCTGCCGTCCGCCAGCAGTACCTCGAGCCAAAAGCCGGACGTCTCGCGCCCCTCGATCGCGAACGTCTCGCCGCGACGGGCCCGATAGATCACGCGATGCGATACGCCGGGCCCCGCACGAAGCTCGGTCTCACTCACGATGACGCGCGCAAATGCCTCGACGTCCTCGCGAACGCCGGACGCCGGCGCCGCCGCCAAAAAGGCGGCGATCGCGACACCGGCGGCGCCTACTGACTGGAAAAACGCGTTGCCCATTCTCGGATCGTGTTGGCTTCGTCACTGTCGGCGTCGAAGATCACGCGCGGATGTACGGCTTCCCCCGTGGGCCGATTCAAGAGCGCTGCGAGCTCGGGATCGCGTTTCATGCGCGCCTGAGACGTTTGGTAATTTTGGCGCGCGGCGGTGGGGATGTCCTCTGGAGGCGTCAGATCGCTGCAACCTTCGGCGACCAGCGGTGAATAGTCGGTGAGCTTGAAGCTCGTCACGTTGAAATGGCATCCACCGGGCGCATCCCCGCTGCCCGGATCGCCGGGGCCGCAGCGGCGGGCAAACAGCACCGGCTCGACCGCGCAGTAGAAGTACGCCTCGTCGAACACGACGTCCGCGATGCCAAAGTCGTCGCCGGGATCGACGGTGGTGGGGAACGGCCCCTCGTCACCGCATCCGGCAACGGTCGCGGCGGTGCCCGCGAAAAAGCCGAGCGCCGCCAGCGCCACGGTCCTCTGTCCGATCGCCGAGAACCCGACGCGGCGACCGTTCTTCTCGAGCGGCATGCCCGACACGCCGGAGCACGCTAACAAACGCGCCGGGCGCACGCGAGCCCAGCGGTTTTCTTCGTGCCGCAAGCGGTCGGCCCCCGACCCGAAGCAGGGCTCCCGATTTCCGGCCGGCTTGCCGAAATAAGGTCTTCCAGAAGTCCTCTCTTGAACGACTCGCCGGAGCCGACTAACTGTTGGCCCACGGTCGCGCCGTGTGCCACCTTGACGCACACCAACCCACCCGTCGGGTGCTTCGTTTCGAGGGGGAAAAGCGTACTGTCCCTCCAAAAACCGTTTCGATTTATCGGAGATACGCGGACGATGAAGCTGAATCCCTGGTACTTGGCCGCTGCCTTCCCTCTGCTGCTTCTCGCCACTACCAGCGCCGTCGGCGCCCAACTGGCCGTCCTGGGCCTGACGCTCGCCATATTCTTCGGTACTCTCTCGTTACGCCGCCCCGAGGCGGGAGACGCAACCACGACCAACCACTGACCACCGAAGCCGACTCCGAACCACCGCGCTCCGAGCGACGCCCCTCGGGCGTCGACGGCGCTCCGCGCCTGAAGACGCTGGCGGAGTTCGGCCTCCACGATACCGAGGCGGTACGGCTGGTTCTGCGCGGTGATTCGATCGTCGATTGGCACCGCCTGAACTTCGAGACGCCGGGTCAGGCGTGCCGGTTCGTGCGAAACCACGAGCTCGATCCGGAGCGTCCGAACGATCGCACGTTCATGGAGCACCTCAAGTGGGAGGCGATAAACTACCTGCGCCGTCACTTTTCGTTCGCGATTCCCAAGCCGGTCGAACAAGCGTCACTCGAAGAGCTGTTGCTGCTCGCCTCCGGCAAGGGGCACCGTCAACTCTGCGCCTGCACCATCCTGAAGACCGTCCAGATCATCAACCACATGGCGGGGCGGGAGCTCTTGTTCCGCTTGCCCGTCAGCGATCGCGACCTGTTCCACCTCGTGGAGGAAAAGGTCTATCGCGTCGTCGGCACGATGCTGAGCGAAGGTTTCCCGATCACCGAGTTCGTCGGCGGTCGCAAGAACCTCGACTCGACCTATACGAAGCTGCTGAGCAAACCCGAGGCGACGGCCGCGGCGCTCTACGACAAGCTCCGGTTTCGCATCGTCACGCGCACGCGCAACGACATCCTGCCGCTCCTGCTCTACCTGACCGAGCAACTGTTTCCGTTCAATTACGTGGTGCCCGGTGAGAGCACGAATACGATCCTCAGGCTGAGCAACCTCCTCGGGGACGGCCCGGCCCCGCTCGACGCCGGAGCGGACGAGGAGCCGATCGAAGACACCTTCGTCCCCGCCGATAATCGCTTCAGCGCCTCCTCCTATCGCGTGATCCACTTCGTAACGGATATTCCCGTGCGAGTGCCGAGCCACATCATGGATTTGGCCCCTGCCGGGTCGGAGCAGCTCGGCCCGATCGTCTTCATGCTGTGCGAATTCCAGCTGCTCGACGTCGAGAGCGACGCCCGAAACGAGGCCGGCGAAGCCAGCCACGAAGCCTACAAATTGCGCCAGCGGGAGGCGGTTTTTCAGCGTCTTCGTCTCGGAGCCCGGCGCCGCGACACGCCCGGCAACGGCTGACGGGGTCGGGGCGCGGGTCTCGGCTCCGGTCACAAACCGCGTCGCCGTCCCGGGGCAAATGCGGTAAACAGCCGCGTCATGCGTTTGCACAGCGCTCGGGTACCCCAGATCGCCGCCGAGATGGTGTCCGCTCTCAAACAGAGCGGCGACATCGAGACTCAATCCCCCAAGGAGGTTCAGCTCGACATCGAAGCGGTGCTCAATCAATACGTCCGCGACGAGCAGGAAATTTCCGAGCGCGCCAAGGACCTCTTGGCGGCGCGCGGCCTCGCTCAGTCGGAATACGCGAAGCTGCGACGGCTGATCGCCGACGAGCGGCAAATCAAACTCGGTGACGACGCGATCGACTACCTCCTCGATCAGCTCATCGAGATGTTGATGCATTCGGCCAACGTGGAGGAGATCTTCGTCGAGGACGTCAGCCTGCGGCGCAAGATGCGCGAGCCTCTGCGCCGTCAAGCGGCGGAAGAAGAACAGCTGCAAGCCGAAGTGCGCAGCCAGCTCAAGCACGTCAAGGAAGGCACCAGCCTGTGGGAGATCGAGTACCGCCGCATGATGGATGACATAAAGCGCCGCAAGGGCCTCTGAGGCGGCGGCCATGCTCAGCATGACCGGGTACGGCGTGGGCGAGGCCGCCCTTGGGGAAGGACGAGTGAGCCTCGAGCTCCGCGGGCTCAATCACCGCTACCTCGACGTGCGCGTGCGCGTGCCGACCGAGCTTTCGGACTACGCGTTTTTCGTCGAGCAGCACGCGCGAGAACGGCTGACGCGAGGCCGTTTCGACATCGGCGTTCGCATCGACGGCCCGTCGGCTGCCGCCCTCGAACTCGATCTCGCGCGGGCACGGGCCGTCTATCGCGCGCTCGACGCGCTGCGAAACGAGCTGGGAATCGACGGCCCGCTCGGCGTCGCACCACTCTTGAACGTGCCCGACCTGTTTCGACCGCCGGCCAGCATCGAACGCCGCGTGGTCGAACAGAGCCTCGCGCTCGCCTTCGATCAGGCCTGCGGGCGCTTGCTCGCGATGCGTGCATCGGAGGGCCGCACGCTGCGGAACGAGCTCCGCTCGCGCCTGGCCCGCGCGCGCGAGCTCTGTGCGTCCATCACCGAGCGCCAGCCGACGATCGCGGCGGCGGCACGCGAGCGTCTGCTCGAACGGCTGGGCCGTTTGCTGTCCGCGCTGCCGCAAGAGGTCGATCCCTCGCGACTCGAAAGCGAGGCCGTGCTCTTGACGGAACGCGGTGACATCACCGAAGAGCTGGTGCGGCTGGAGAGCCACTTCGAGCAGCTGGAATCGCTCCTGGAAGAGGACCAACCGGTGGGGAGGCGCATGGACTTTTTGCTGCAGGAGACGATGCGCGAAGCCAATACAATCGGCGCCAAGTGCCAGGACGCGACCATCAGCCACTGGGTGGTCGAGCTCAAGAGCGAGATCGAACGATTGCGGGAACAGGTTCAGAATGTCGAGTAGCAAGAGCCCGCTCGCGCTCATCGTTTCGTCGCCCTCGGGGGCCGGCAAGACCACGCTGACGAGCCGGCTGCTCGAGCTCTTCCCGGATCTCTGCTTCAGCGTCTCTCACACTACCCGCAAACCACGACCGAACGAAGAGGACGGACGCGAGTACCATTTCGTCAGCCGGCAAGCCTTCACCGGTCTCGTGAAAAGGAACGAGTTCCTCGAGTGGGCGGAAGTGCACGGAAATCTCTACGGAACGGGGCGCGGCGAGCTGCGGCGGGCGGCAACCGCGCGGGCGATCCTGTTCGACATCGACCATCAGGGGGCGCGGCAAATCAAGGCAGCCGTGCCGGACGTGGTCACGGTGTTCATTTTGCCACCGAACCCCGAGACTCTGCTGCTGCGGCTGCGCGGGCGCGCCAGCGAGGACGAGGCCACGGTGCAGCGCCGTTTCCGCACCGCACGAGAAGAGATCGCCCACTACGGGCTCTTCGACTACGTGCTGGTCAACGACGACCTCGACGAAGCGACGGAGCAGCTCGCCTCGATCTTTCGCGCCGAGGAGTGCCGCCGCAGCCGCATGGCCCCGAAGGCCGAGGGCCTCTTGGCGGCGGAACGCGACTTCGGCGTCGCTTCGCAATCCGACGACGGTTGATCGATGCGCGACGCTCGTGTTAGCGAAGCTCGGTGACACGAGTCCTCGGCGTCATCGGCGGCAGCGGTCTCTACGCGTTCCCCGGGCTCCGCGGTGCCGCGGTGCACCAGATCGAAACGCCGTTCGGACAGCCGAGCGCGGCCGTCGTCGCTGGGCGCCTCGGCGAGGTCCGGCTCTTGTTCCTGCCGCGTCACGGCGCAGGTCATCGAATTCCGCCCCACGCGGTGAACTATCGCGCGAACGTGTGCGCGCTCAAGCTGCTCGGCGCCCAACAGATCCTCGGTATTTCGGCAGTCGGGTCGCTCGAGGCGGAGCTTCGACCCGGGGACATCGTGCTCCCCGATCAGTACGTCGATCTCACCAAGCGTCGGGCCGCGACTTTCTTCGACGGTGGCGTGGTCGCCCACGTCGCCTTCGGAGCCCCGGTGTCAGCAGCGCTCGCCTCGGCCGGCGCGGCGGCAGCCGCCGCAGCCGGCGCCCGCGTCCACGGGCGCGGAACCTACGTCTGCATCGAGGGACCGCAGTTTTCTTCGCGCGCCGAGAGCCTCTTGTATCGAAGCTGGGGAGCGGACGTGATTGGCATGACGGCGCTGCCCGAAGCAAAGCTCGCACGCGAAGCCGAGCTGCCTTACGCGACGCTGGCCCTGGTCACGGACTACGACTGCTGGCACGCTTCTGAACCCGAAGTGTCGACGGCAGCCGTCGTCGACGTCCTCAAGGCAAACACCGAGCTTGCGTATCGCGTCGTGGCGGAGATCGCGTCGCGGCTGCCCGACCCTGCGACCAGCCCCGAAAGCCACGCCCTGCGCCACGCCTTCGTCAATGACCGCCTGGAACCCTCGGACGCCGAGCGCCGCCTCCTCGGCTGGCTCATCGACAAGTACACGAACCCCTCAGGCTTGAAGGACTCATGACCCACAGTGTAGATCCCGTTCTGATAGTCGGCTCGATGGCATTCGACGATCTCGAGCTGCCGACGGGCAGGTTCGACGACGTCATCGGCGGCGCCGCAACCTACGCCGCCTACGCGGCGAGCCTGTACGCTCCGGCGCAAATCGTCGCCGTCGTCGGCGAGGACTTTCCCCAGTCGACCCTCGAAGACCTTTCCCGGCGCGGCGTCGATACCGCGGGCGTCGCCCGCGCTTCCGGCAAGACATTTCGCTGGGCGGGTCGTTATTCGAAGAACCTGGCGAGCCGCGAGACGCTCGATACGCAGCTCAACGTATTCGCCGATTTCGAGCCCACGCTGCCGGAAACCTTCCGCGACACGCCCTGGGTTCTGCTCGGCAACATCCACCCGGCCCTGCAGCTGGCCGTGCTCGATCAAACGCGCGCGCCTCGTTTCGTCGCTGCCGACACCATGAACTTCTGGATCGAGGGCGAGCGCGACGCGCTCATGAAGGTGCTCGAGCGGATCGATCTTCTGGTCATCAACGACGAGGAGCTGCGGCAGCTCGCCGATATTCACAACATCCAGCGCGCCGCCCGCGCGGTGCTCGGCATGGGCCCGAAACGTCTTATCGTCAAACGCGGCGAATACGGCGCAATGCTCTTCGACAACGACCGAATCTTCTTTTCCCCGGCCTACCCACTCGAGGACGAAGTCGATCCGACCGGCGCGGGGGACACGTTTGCCGGCGCCCTCGTGGGCTCCCTCGCGGCCGCCGGAGGCGTCAGCCATCTCGGTTTGCGCCGCGCCGTGGTCAACGCGGCGACCGTCGCTTCGTACTGTGTCGAGGGAGTCGGAACGGCGAAGCTCGGCCGGCTGCACAGAAGCCAGCTCAGCGAGCGCATCGACTCGCTGCGCTCGCTGGTTCAGTGCACGGATTGAATGCTCGGCTCTCGGCGCCGGCGGACCCGCTATGCCGCGGTAGCGTCGAAGTCGATCTCGGCGGTGGCTGGGCCGTCGACTTCCGACCGCTGGCGGGCAACGAGCTTCAAGAGCTCGCTCTGGTCGACGACTCCTGTATCGAGCAAGGCTCGCATATAACCGTCCAGGTAACCGTGCGCCCGTGACAGCCGTGCGTACGGGACACCCTCGGTTCGCAGGCGCATGACTCCACGCATCATTTCGCTCAGCGTACGGACGAGCTCGGCTTTGGGCGTTGTCATCTGTGACACCTTTCCCCGGGTACGGACTCGCCCGGGTCACTCGAGGCCGTATCCGAAGAGCCGCTATTCGGGCAAGAAAACGCCGGAGTTGCGCGCGGGCCCGGGCGGAGGACGCCAGGACCGGCGCCCCGATTGAAATTCTGAAAAGATGCTCTATGGTGATCCTCAGTCCGACAGGTGGACCCGCATCGGGCGGGCCGCCATGGCGAGACCCGAAGCGACCATGAAGCTCCAAATGTTCAAATCCAAGATCCATCGTGCCACGGTGACGCACGCGGATCTGGCCTACGAAGGGAGCGTCACCATCGACACCGACTTGATGCGGGCGGCAAACATCCTGCCCTACGAGGCGGTGCACGTCTGGAACATCACGCGCGGGAGCCGGCTCGTCACGTACGCGCTGGAAGGCCCCGCGGGGAGCGGCGCCGTGTGCGTGAACGGCGCTGCCGCTCACCTGAACGAGCCGGGAGATCAGGTCATCATCGCCACCTTCGCCGATTTCGAGCCGGCGGAGGCCGCGCGCCACCGTCCGACCGTCGTGCGCGTCGACACCCAAAACCGCCCCATCGCGGATGCAAGGCCGGAGGCCGCCGGTCCCGTGCTGAGGTCGATCGGCTAGTCTTCTGCCGGCCTTTTCGCGAACGCGGTCGCGCCATTCCTTGGCCATCCGCTGCCGTATCGGATAAGCCGAGGGTCGACGTGGCGCTGCCGAACGACCAGGCCTCCGATACGAAGGCTCCCGATCTCCGGGCCATGGCCACCACGCTTCGCGAGCATCCGGACCTCGAAGCGCTTTCGAAGGCGGTCGCCGAGCGCGCCCTTGCCGCGGCGCGCGAGCACAACGCTCGCTTTCCCGAATTCGCCCCGGGCAAGACCGACTCCAAGGCGCCCGAGCTCCGCTTCGACGCCCAAACCGAGTGGGGTAACCCATTGGCCATCGTGCACGACGGATTGCCCGCCGGCGAAGCACAGCGCGCGCTCATCGCGACGCTCGTGTGCTTCGGCGTCAAGTCCGATTTCCCGAGCGCGCCGGAGACCGAGCTCCAAACCGCGCGAGAGCTGATTTGGCTCGCGACGCACGCGAATCTTCCCATCTTCGAGTGCGCCGACGCGGTGTACTCCGAGCCCGAGCCTTCCGCGACGCTGTGGCGGGCCGTCGCCGAGGTCGCGCAATCCGATTCCCGCGAGCGCGCAAGGTCCCCGGAAGCGCTCGTCGCCGCCGCCGCAGTGGCGTCGAGCACGAATCGCGAAGCGCGCGTCGCCGCGAACGAGCTGCTCCGGCCCAGAACGAGCGGGCTCGTGCGGGCCCTGGTCGAGAGCGCGGCCTCCCATCGCAACTCGGAGCTCCGAGGCGAAATCCAGCCGGTTCCGCGCGGCCCAATCGCGACGTTTCTGCTCAGTGTCACCTTCGTCTTGCCGCTGCGACAGCTCGGGCGCCTCCTGGCTCGCTTCGCTTTCGCCTATCGCCGCTCGGCCACGCTGTCGCTCGGCGCGCGCGGCCTCGAGCTCGATGAAGAGACGACTCTGCTCGGGCGCATGCTCCGGCAGCGCCGTCTCAACGTTCCGCTCGCGAACCTGGCCCGCATCACGCGCGAGATCCGCTACGCCCGCGCGGGAATGTACGCGGGGCTCGCGGCGCTGTTTCTCGGGAGCTACCTCGGAATGGGGTTTTTCATCGACGGGCTACGCGTTCCCGGAGGGTCGTTTTCTTTGATCGGCCTCGCGGTCCTGTTCATGCTGGGCGGGCTGGCGCTCGATTTCGGTCTCTCGTCACTCACCGACGACGTGCGGGGCAAGTGCCGCATCGTCATCGTGCCGAAGAAAGGGCGCAAGCTCTGTGTCGGCGGGCTGAATCGCGCGGAAGCGGACGCGATGCTACGCGCTGTTTCGCACCGCACCGAGGTGGACGCGCCCGACACGAACGAGCCCGAACCCGTCGCCCGCGCCGCGACGAGCTGACCCATCGAGGCCGTCAGGGCGGCGGCGCCGGGCTCGGCGTCGAATCGTCGTCAGGAGACGGCGTAGGAAGGTCGTTCGCGGGAGGCAGCGGCATGGGCAGCGGCGGCAATGCCGACGGTATTCCGGACGGCGCCGAGCCAGGGCTCGCGGCGGGCCGCGGCGCTCGGATGCCAAGGGCTTGCCTCACCCAGTTGAGCATGAGCACGAGCTGATCGCGGTTGACCCTGATTTCTCCATGAATTTCAGATCCTTGTGCGTAAAATCTGATACTTTCGACGAAGCTGACTCGAAATGGCCCGAAGCCGATGCCGCTGAGGCTTCCGAGCAGTTGGCCCAGCTGTTGAGCGTTCCTGGCCGCGGCGTCGGGAGATTCGTCGAGCGCCTGGATTTTCGCTCGAGCACCTCCACCCGCAAGCGGAGCGACGGATACTCTCGCCCACTTGATCGATTCCGGCAGCGGGACGCGATGGCCGATGAAGACGCGCCACGGCGTCTTGACGGTGGCGACGACGATATCGTCGCCCGGGCCCCCCGGAGGCACTGAAAGGTCCCTGGAGAGACGAACGACGCTTCTTTGAGCGCTGGGCGGCGCAACCACGACCAGGTGCGAGTTCGGCATCACGAAAATGCGCTGGGCTCGATCGGCCCTGGCGAGCGCCGCGGGCACCGCAGTGTCGAGCCAGCGGCCCTCGGGATCGCGTTTGACCAGCGCTTCCAGCGCGCCGCGCATGGCACCGGGCGGCACGTGATGTTGGACCAGCGCAATGATATTCGACGAGTCGCGAAACTGCGGCCCCACCACCAGCATTCGGTCGATGTCGTGGATCGGGTCGATGCCCGCGGGACCGAAAAAGTCCTTCCACTGCGGCAGCTCCACGATCAACGAGGCGAGCTGGGGCGCCAGGGGATGGCCGCGTACGCGCTCGGTGTATATGAAGAGACGAACGTTGGCGTTGGGGTCTGTCACGCGGGCGGCAGCGCCAGCGAGCTTGATGGGATCCGGGATCGAGCCCGCGTCCTCCGCGGCGGCGTCCGCCGTCCCACCCTCCCCGAGACCCGCGTCCACCGGCTCTCGGGATGCGTCTGCTAACTCTTCCTCGGCGTCAGCCCCTGCGTCGGCGCTGGCCGAGCCATCTTCGACCGCGGCGTCGGCGGCCTCGGCGCCCGCGTCCGCGACGGGGTGGGCCGACTCGGCAGCCTCTTCCGCGCTGGGATCGGCTCCACCCAGCTCCGGCGCCTCCGGTGCCGCCTCGGGCGGAGCATCCCCAGGCTGCTCGTCGAGCAAGTCGATGGGGATCCCGGTGACCGGAGGCTCGTCGGGAAGGGCTTCGGAGGGCAGCGGCGTTAGTAGTCGAAGCAAACCAAGCAATGCGACGAGCGGAGTCAACGGTGTGTGGAGCAGCAGCGACACCAGCACGAGCGACCAGAAGCGCAGCGTCCCGCCCCGTCTGCCGCCGCGCCACGCGCCCTGAGAATCGGCTGCCACGCTGGCACCCTAGCCTGGCGGGCGGCCTCGGGCGAGGCCCGGCCCATCGCGGCAAAGCGTCGCTCGTGGCGACCGGCCGCAGTGCCGAGAAGTGGATCGACGTTCGCGGTAACGAGTAGTAGACGAAGACAGACCCCGATGCGTCTCTTCACGCTGTCCCGCGTTCTCCTCCCGCCCGCTGTGGCGAGCGTGCTGGCGCTCGGTTGCGACGACGAGCCCGCTCCCCTGCTGCCGCCGAACTCGAGCGCTTCGAGGAGCGGCGTCGCGGTACCCAAACCCACGCCCCCCGAGGAGCTCTCGCCTTCGAAACAGGCCGAAGCGGAGCCCGAGCCCGAGCCGCCGCCTCACCCGGGTCCGTGGGTGTACGTCACGAGCTCGTCCGTGGGGATCTACGCAAAGCCGTCTTTCGACCGAAAGCTCAAGCTCGGCTACGCGCA
>Ga0214471_10004238_pt1 | contig 11077 bp, 9 predicted proteins | sample RVTome_5_FD_207665 | JGI IMG/M metagenome (GOLD analysis project Ga0214471, IMG submission 207665) | Soil microbial communities from uranium-contaminated site in the Upper Colorado River Basin, Wyoming, United States - RVT142D155 | ecosystem: Environmental > Terrestrial > Soil > Contaminated >... | reverse complement strand
AGGGAGTATGTACCATCATACGTTTCGCTAAGTGTCGAACTTCGAATTTAGCAATTTCCTTTCTAGGAAGTTCGAGACCCTGGCTGCCCTTGTTGGTGTTCTTTTCACCAACAAGCGAAACACTGTGAAATAACCTGTTGAACCCTATCGTCGGATAAAACAAGCTTCCAATCCAGGCAGGTTACAGTAATAAACTCAGCATACTCTTTTGCATATAACTCTTCCATTTAAATGTAATGCCGAGGCAAATTTATCTTATCAGTTTCATAACATTTTCAGTAACTCTGTCACATCTGCTAAACCCAAATTCAAAAATATTTTTATTATTTGATAAGTTGTAAAGTTTGTCTTTAAGCATTTCTTTAGAACGATGTAAACGCATTTTTACATTTGCAACGGTAATGTCTAAAGCGATACTAACTTCTTTCAAACTCATTTCTTCTACTTCTTTCATTATATAAACGGTTCTGTATTTTGTTTCTAAAAGGTCAATAGCGTTCTCCAATAATTGCTTTGCTTCATTCCGTATCATTTTATCTTGCGGATTTAATTGTTTATTATCTGGAATTTCTAAAATAGTGTTGCTCTTTAAATTACCAGATGAGTCGTTTAAATAATACAATTTCCCTTTTTCTTTTAATTGAGCCAGAGATTCATTTATTGCAATACGAATTAGCCAGGTAGAAAATGATGATTCTAATTTAAATTGATACAACTTTGTAAATGCTTTCAGGTAACTGTTCTGCATTATATCTTCAATTTCTACATCGTCTTTTAAATAACTGCGAATTATTCGATACAATTTTTGGTTATTCCGTCTCACTAAAATTTCGTAGAGTTCTTTTTCGCCACCGAGAATACGCTTTATAACTTCCGATTCTTTTATTTTATGATTATTAGAATCATAAATGTTTATAGCTTCCATTTTATTATGTCTTTTCCTTTAGATAAGGGGGCATAGAAAAAGTTACAAAATTTTGTATCCTTTTTTAAAATCCGTCATCAAAAGGGTGTAACAAATTTATAAGCAACTAAAAAGTAAAATTATGGATTCGAACGTACAACTGGTAAAAAATGTATTAAAATACACCTTTGGTTTAGTGCCAATCGTTGCAGGATTAGACAAATTCACCAATATTTTAACCGATTGGAGCCAATATATTTCGGAAGGTTTTGCTGGAGTGCTCCCTTTTGAGCCTTCTACCTTTATGATGATAGTTGGTGTTATCGAAATTGCAGCAGGTATTTTGGTGTTGACAAAAACAAAAATTGGTGCTTATGTGGTTTCTGCTTGGTTAGTAGCTATTGCATTAACATTAATTTTTAGCTGGAGTTATGTAGATGTTGCTGTAAGAGATTTAGTTATGGCAATTGCTTCTTTTAGTTTAGCTAAACTATCGGAAAAATAATTTTAGTAAAGCCCAAAATTAATAAAATGAAGTTGGAAATTTAAGCATTTCCAAAACCTCACATATGAACTAACAATAGTCCCTGCGGGGTTTTTCGCTTTGAAACAGTTCTTATCCCGGCGAGGAAACCCCGCGGAGACTTCAATGTTCAGATCAGAAAATTTTTTTTCTCTCACCTAACCGGTGGCTGAAGCCAAGTATCTTCCGCACCAGAGTTAAGCCAGAGTTAAGATTATAACGAAGAGCAGGCTTAATCTTCCGCTCCTTCTTCAGTGGCCGGCTCAGGCATAGGCATCGGCACATTCGAACACCAGATATCGCGATACTTCTTCCACTGCCCATCTTCCTCTTTCCATAGAACGATATACTTTCCATGATCCAGGCTGTTGCCGCTTGTATCGGTAACTTCATAAACACCTTCTCCAACCAGCACATCCTCATTGCCCCATACCGAAGTAGACTCAAGCTTCAGACCGATATTGTCTATCATTCCTAAAAATGCCAGGATTGCATCACTTCCTGAAACAGGTTCAGCGTTGTCTGGCATGATGATGGCATTGCTATGATAGAGAGTAGCAGCCGCAGCTGAATCTCCATTATCAACGGCTTCCATAAACTTTTGATTGGCTTCCCCAATCATTGCCTTTACTTCTTCCAGATCAAAAGTTGAAACTGGTTCTCCAGGCTGGTTACTGCAAGAGGCAAGTGCACATGCCAGTGCAACTGCCGAAATAAATTGGATGGTTTTCATTGGTTGGTTTGATTACGTTTGGATAACTGGATAAGTTATGGAAAAGTGAATTGAACGACAAGGGAAAACGTAGAAATAAAAGGGCTAGTCATTTCTTTTTCCCATAGCAATCCGGATTAATCCCGAAGGGATTTAATTTTTAATAACACGGCATGAAATGCCGTGCAAACCAAAATCCCAGATAACAACCCCGCAGGGGTTGAACTATAACAAATACTTTTCTTCATATGGGGAACGTAAGCGGCCATGTTCAACTGCTGAATGTTGAAGAGGTCTTTCTGTCCTTTTTCTGATGTTTTCTTTTTCCCATTGCAATCCGGATTAATCCCGAAGGGATTTAATTTTTAATAACGCGGCATGAAATGCCGTGCAAACCAAAATCCCTGATAACAACCCCGCAGGGGTTGAACTATAACAAATACTTTTCTTCATATGGAATACCATGTTCCGTCAGTAAGTCAATGTACTCCTCACGAAAGGTTGTTGTCCGGTGATGCGCTTCCTGGTTCTTTATGTAATTGATCAATGCATCTTTCCGGTCTACAGCATAAGTAAAAGCGCCGTAGCCAACTTGCCAACCGGTAAACCCATCAAATATTCCTTTCTCTTTAATTAACTTGGTGCTTGCCAATTTGATGTCCTTCACCAGATCGGAAAGGGCGATGGAAGGATGTAAATGAGTAAGGATGTGGAGGTGATCTTCTACGCCATTGATTTGATAAAGGTGACACTTTTTGTTGTCCAGGATTCCCCAGATGTATTTAAAAAGTTCTTTGCGGTATGTGGCGGTCAATACGGGCGCTCTGTTTTTTGTGCTAAACACAATCTGATATAGTATCCGGGTGTAGGTGCTCATAGTTTTGTTTCCCATCCGGATTTCATCCGGTCCTCCCCGGATTTTCATCCGGGGTTATTTATATTAAATCCTTTCAGGATTTTGATACTTCTCCCTTTCAGGATTCTGATTCTTCTCTATTGAACCGCTTCGCGGTTCAGGTATCTCATCTTTTTTTATCCCCGGATTTCATCCGGGGTTATTTATATTAAATCCTTTCAGGATTTTTTCTATCCATACCTCAACCTCAGGAAGTACTTTATATAAATTCAATACTTTTTCACTAATTCAATATCATTTGCACCAGACAACTTTATCTCCTCCATCTATTAGCATTCTTACCTGGTTTAAAATTTCTTCGTGTTTCGATTTTGGCCAGTAATCAAGGAATTCCGGGATGGAAATTTTTTTATCACCTAGTTTTTCCTTGAGCAGTTTTGTATCAATAGGAACCGGGTTTTCTTTTCTGGCCACACATACATCACAGATTCCGCAGGGTATATAAGATATTTCTCCAAAATAATCCAGCAACTGCTGAGTCCGGCAACGGCGATCATTGGAAACATAAGCCACCATACTTTCAGCCTTACTGATTTCCAGCTTAGACCGGATTTCATACTGTTTAGCAGCCATTGGAAGTTTCGTAGCTTCATATCTTCGGTTTACAAAGCCCAGCGAAGGTTTATCACTACCGGGAATATAATCGATAAACCCGTGTTCTTTTAAATGAGTAAATTTATTTGTGATTTCTATGATTTCAATTTCAGCAAGTCGGCTTACATCCTGTTCATTAATATTTACATAATTGTTAAATACCTCCCCGCCATAGAGTCGAAGCAAACCTTTTACAATCTTATCCGCGGTTTTATCACTCACTTGTTTTTTATACAATGTTTGCTGATCAATGATAATTCTAAGTCGTGAAGGATTTTTATATCCTTCAGAAGTTGCTATTATTCCTTCACTTTCAAGTACCCGAACTGCTGCTGCCGTTTCAATAGGATTAAAATTAAAATTTTTGCAAAATTCTTTAATGTTGAATGGGAATAATTCTTCGGATTCTGAACCGACAGCTACCCGGAAATAATTGGCAAGCGCCTGGTAAACTTTTTGGATGGATTTTAGATCTGGTCTTCCCTGCTTTACTTTTTCAATAAGATCCTCCAAATCATTTTCGTGATAAACAATTACCGCGTAGGCCTTTTTTTCGTCACGACCTCCTCTTCCCGCCTCCTGATAGTAAGCTTCAGGATTTGCCGGAATATCCATGTGAACCACCAGGCGCACGTCAGGTTTATCTATCCCCATTCCAAAAGCATTCGTAGCCACCATAATCCTTTTCTTATTTTTCAGCCAGGACTCCTGTCGGGAAATTCTTTGCTCCATGGTTAATCCGGCATTGTAGTATTCCGCATTCATCCCTTTTTGTGAAAGATATTCAGCCAATTCTTTTGTTCTTCGTCTTGTATTGGCATACACGATAGCAGTGCCGGCAACCTTTCCCAATATTTCCAACATTTTTTCATTCTTATTTTCTGTTTTTCGAACTGAATAAGAAAGATTTGCCCTGCTAAAACTCTTAACAAATACTTTCGGATCTTTTAGCTCAAGGTACCTGGTTATGTCTTCCCTTACCTGCGGAGTGGCCGTAGCGGTTAGCGCGATTATATTCGCGTCCGGCTTCAATGATCGTATTTCTGCTATCTGCAAATAAGGAGGGCGAAAATCATAACCCCATTGAGAGATACAGTGAGCTTCATCTACGGCAAAAAATGAAATATTCATCTTTTGCAATCGTTCAAGAAAAATTTCTGTTTTAAGTCTTTCGGGTGAAACATAAAGAAATTTGATTTTTCCATAGATACAATTGTCAAGGAGGATATCTATCTCCCGCATTTTCATTCCCGAAACGATCGCTTCCGCTTTGATTCCTCTTTTCTTCAGGTTTTCCACCTGGTCCTTCATTAAGGCAATCAAGGGTGAGATAACAATCACCAATCCTTCCCGCATCATTCCCGGAACCTGGAAACAGATAGATTTACCACCTCCCGTGGGTAGCAAAGCCAGGACATCCATTCCATCAGCAACGGATTCTACAATATCCTGCTGCAAAGGACGGAAGGCATCAAACCCCCAATATTTTTTTAGTGTTTCAACTGAATTGCCCATAAAGGCCAGTCTTCTTTTTTGCAACTAAGATAGGCCATATTCAAAAATAAAATATCTCTTATTCTCCTGGGCCGGGATTATCGATAATGATTAAATTATTATTCGTGCCTTAAATTATTCGCAGGATTCGTCATAGTTGTCTTCACCGCATGGTAAGAGATTGTTAGCATGGCTACCAATAAAGAAATACCTCCGGCAGCCAGAAAAAATACCGGTGTAATGGATACCCGGTATGAAAATCCATTCAACCAATTACTCATAGCAAAATAGGTTACCGGAACTGCCAATACCAATGCAATTGCAATCATGATCAGGAAATCCCAGGCAAGCAGAGTGAGCAATGTCTGATTAGATGCACCAAGGATTTTACGCATGCTGATTTCTTTCACCCTTGCTGTCATATTTAGCGAAGCAAGTCCAAGCAAACCTAAACTGCCAATCAGGATTGCCAGAATGGATGCAGAAGTAACCACCTGTTCCAGGTGCCGATCGTTTTCATATTGAGCATCCAGGGTTTGATCAACGAAAGAAAAGTTAAATTCTTCGCCTGGACTGAGCTTGTTCCAAACGGCTTTTATTTTTTCTACGGATTCACTCAGATTATCACTGCTCATAGAAATCATTAATTTCGGTGCGATTGAGGTTCCAATTCCTATATCCGAGATACCTTTTAAGATTATTCCAGGATCCATCACCATGACAAGTGGGGTCACCTGACCATGAAGGGAAGCATAGTTAAAATCCTTTACCACTCCAATTATTTCATGATCCGGGAAATCATTGCCGGGAATTTTTTCAATTAATGGATCTTCCCAGGCATATTCCTTGGCAAATGCCTCATTGATAATTATTCCACGTCTTATATCGGAAGGGATATTGACATCAAAATTTCTACCATGTTTAACTTCAATTTGCAGAGCCGGGATATAATCTTCATCAATACTATTCATATCGAAATTTCTGAAATTCCCCTCAGAATCCGTATATCCCACACCTGTCCAACCACCGGTGCCCATAATATGACTGGCAACTCCAACCTTGACGACTTCAGGTAATTTCATCAATTCATTTCTAAATGGTTTCGATGCCTGCATCCCGGACTCAACCACTGCCGAATAGCGGCCCGCACTTATGTTTAGAGGTACAACTAGTACTTGTTCTTTTTTAAACCCTAAATCTTTATTTCGAAGAAAATTTATTTGCGAACGCATAATAAGTGTACTGGAGATTAAAAATATGGAGAACACAAATTGCACAATCACCAGCAATTTCCTCAGCGTTTGCTTTCCTCCGCCAACTTTTACATCATTCTTTAAAACCATGATAGGTCTGAATCCGGATAAAATAAAGGCCGGATAGCCTCCTGCAAAAAAGGTAATTAGACCTGCCAGCACTCCAAGAAACAAAATAGTGGTACCGGAAATATTCAAGGCCAGGGTCTTCCCGGCCAAATCATTGAAAAGAGGTAAACCTAATATAGAAAGCAAAACCCCCATCCCAAGGCTGATGAGAGTTACAAGGCTCGCCTCTGCCAGAAATTGAAATATCAGTTGACGTCTTTGAGCGCCTGCAACTTTGCGCACTCCAACTTCTTTAGCACGGACCATAGATTGGCCTAATGAAAGCGTCATAAAGTTAACTGCCGCAACAACTAATATAAGTACGGCTATTGCCGACAGGATATATGAATATTTCGGGTCAGAAACCGGCGCGTATCCAACCGGCATGTCAGGATTCAGATGTATATCCGTAATAGGCTGCAGTCCGATAGAGTAAGTTCCTTGATCAAAATCAGGAAGAATCTCATTTATCAGATTGGGAAATTTATCTGCAAGTGCCTCAGCGTGATTATTCTCATCAAGCAATATATATGTTTCACAGATTACATTTGTCCAGCTATCTACAGTTCTTGGATTATATAGCGTTTTATAATGCAGGTCTGAAATTAGATAATCAAATTGCAAACTTGAATTGGCAGGAATATCACTGAGAACTGCTTTCACAAAGAAATTCTGAAATTCTGCTCCCATTTGAATTTCCATCACCTTACCAACAGCCGGATCACTTCCGAAATATTTTCGGGCTGCTTTTTCAGTTATAACAATCGAATTAAGTTCTTCAAGCGATTTTTCTGTGGAACCGGAAAGAACAGGAAAGTCAAAAATATCGAAGAATTCAGGCCCGGCCTGCCATATCAGCTCATTAAACATCTGACCGTCTTTTCTGATAAGTCCACCCCTGTTGGAGAAGCGGGTAACTTTACTAATTTCATTATAATGACTGGATAGTGTCGGAGCAAGAACCCCGGGAGTAACGGTATTAAAGAACACTTTTCCGTCACCGTAATCTTCCAGCACCCAGGCACGGTAGATACGTTCAGATTTGTTGTGGAAAGTATCAAAAGTAATTTCCTCTTTCACATAAAGAAATATGAGAATACAACATGCCAGGCCAACCGATAATCCAAATACATTAATAAATGCAAAGCCTTTTTGGCGCCATAGGTTACGTATTGCTACTTTGAAATAGTTTCTAACCATAGTTACAAAAATTAAGTTCCGCTAATTTATTCAAATCTAAAATAAAAAATTTGCGTGCTAAAATATTCTAACCTGTATTGACCGATTTGATGATTGAACCCCAAGTTCTTTGTTGTAAAATGCCAATTTCCAATTAAAACAAGTGTGTTCAAACTTCAATAAACCCGGGTATTTTATGCAATTAAAGGCATTCCAAATTGAGTTCTTCAATAGGATTGGGTAAATTCGTCAAAAAATTTTGAATGGAAGAAGTAATACTGGTTGACAAAAAGGATCAGGTTGTAGGTTCGATGGAGAAACTGGAAGCCCACAAGAAAGGAGTGCTACACCGGGCATTTTCGGTTTTCATTTTTAATTCTGCAGGTCAACTGTTACTTCAAAAACGCGCATTAAAAAAATACCACAGCGGTGGGCTATGGTCTAACACTTGTTGTAGTCACCCCCGACCTGGTGAAGATACGCGGGATGCTGCCGCCAGACGGTTGCAGGAGGAAATGGGTTTGACCTCACGATTGAAAAAAGCCTTTTCATTCCAATACAAAGTTAAATTTGAAAATGGTTTAACTGAAAACGAGTTTGATCATGTCTTCGTAGGATTGTGCGAGGTAGATCCCAACCCGGATCCACGAGAGGTAGCTGACTGGAAATTTATAGATATGGATTTTGTTCTCAGAGATTCAGTTAACCAACCTGAACAATACACCTATTGGTTTAGAAAAAGTATATCAAAAGTTCTGGATTACCTGCACAGGAATCCAGTTAAATGAAGTGCTTCTCCCAAGATTAAAATGGACCAATCTGGATGACGGATTGGCTTAATGAGTTTCTTCAATTATCAAATTCTATAAAATTGTTATTCCTTCTTCTCCGCGCTCTTCCATTTATTTTGAAAATGTAACTGCCGGAATACACAATGCATTTTAAGGGTTAGTTAGTCCAAAGGGAGACAGATCCTAACTTACCCCTTATGCAAACTTATACTTAACATGCAATTCTTAGATATTTGATAAAAATTCATAAATTATAACTATATTTATACAATATGGTACCTAATTAGCATGAGATATCTTCCAATTTTATTGTTATTCTTCCTCTCTGCCTGCAAATGCAAAGATGGCTTGACCTTTCTCCTGGATGAGGAATTTAAATCGTACACAGACTTCCCGGAAGGAAGCTGGTGGGTCTATGAAAAAGTAGGCGATCCTTCCGTTACTGATAGTATTTATTTGTACCGGAGAAGTGAAAGGTTAGCACCGCCCCGAGGTTCGTGCGATGAATATCAGCTTTTCTTTTATTACTTGGTTCGACATCAGGCAAAAGATATCAAAGAATTTTCTTTTGTTTCTGAACATTACACTGACTCCACTAACTATTTACGATCTGGTCTTTGGTATGGTACACAGTTTCTTTTTACCAAAAAGAAAGGCCTAGATCCACTAGCCCAAGTTGAAACTGGGATAATTAACGGGATTGTATTTGATTCAACGATTACATTTAACCATCGTTCTTCTTCTTATTTTTTGAGTGAAACATACGCAAGGAGAATTGGAGTTGTGCGCCGCTTGTACCAGGATTCCTCACTATATGAAATCAAAAAATATTTTATTAACCATTAAACTGTGAACTTCTATGAAAAAGCTATTCTTTTATTTTATTGTAATTTTATATTTTGTACTATTCAATGAAAGTATTGCATCTATAAACTTACCCTTGAAATTAACTGTACAATCCAAAGAAGAAGATAAACTTAATGGCCGGGTTACGTTGCAGATCATGGCAGAAGCGCTGGATTCCATATACTTGGTTGATACGCGGTTTAAATCCCAGGCAAGAGAGGACCATCCGCTGTTCAGCAGCCTGGGCGTGCCTCCTTTTGTGAAATATAAATTATTCACCAAAGCCGACCTCTTCTCACTTTCCTATACGCTCGTCTATGATCAAAATGAGCAGCCATACCATCCACAGGAAGTCGAATTTGAGGGATTTACGTTGTAAAAGCCAGGTTTGGTAATAAAGTCAAAGAGATGAAAATTATTAAGATGAACTAAAGCTTTGAGAAATTAAATTAAATTAAAATCACAAGAATAAAGAAGGTAATAGCAATATAAATAATCTACGAGAGTGTTCTCTAAAATAATTACTTAAATTATCTACTATGAAAGTTCTACCGTTTTTGAAGAAGTGATGACCTTGTATTTGATTTACTATTCAAGCATTGTAGTGGTGGCCTGCTGCCGTCCGGCAGAGACGATCAACTATAATCTAAAAAGGATTAGTATAACACCCTTTGTTCATTCTGAGGGTGAATATACCCGGCTTTCCCAGACTGATACTATAGAAATATTTAACAGTTTTCTTAATAACCGAATTTTATAAAGAAGGAGAACTCACTGGCAGAAATAAGTTTGCCTGAAAAAATTCTAAATGATAACTAACTTCCAGACTATTGCTCCCTTAAATAGTCTACTGGATTTGTGCGGCCTGCCTTTAAAGCATGCCAGGCAATGGTGGCAAAAGCAATCAGGATTACAAGCAGTAGTGTGAACAGATAAATATCGGCTCCAATCGTAATTCGATAGGCAAAGTCTTCAAGCCACATATTCATTCCATACCAGGAAAGAACAAAGGCAGGAATACCGGCTACTCCCACCAGTAGCAAATATTTTCGTGAAAATGCGGTAATGATGGATTGAACAGTGGCGCCCATCACTTTTCTAATCGCGATCTCTTTTGATTTCAAAGCCACACTAAATGATGCCAGCGCGTAAAGTCCAAGGCAGGCAATCAGAATTGCAAACGACATGGAAAAAGTAAGTACGCTGGCAACATTTTCTTCTGTTGCATAAAGTTCCCTGAATCTTTCTGCAGGAAAGTAATATTCTAATTCCTGACCGAAATCCATTCGCTGCCAGGTTCTGGCAACTTCCGCAAGTATCTGTTCCCGCGAATCAGGATTGATCTTGACAGAAACAAACCTGTATGATCTGGCGCTGTCACCTCCATAATAATGAACAAGCGGCTGCACAGGTTCTCTAAGTGACTGCACATTAAAATCTTCCACCACACCAATCACATCCAATTCTTCTCTGGAACGGGGGAAATACAATTTCTTACCTACGCCCGTTTCCCAGCCTATTTGCTTCAGGGCTGATTGATTTAGAATTACACCGCGATCAAAATCGCTACTTGAACCTTGAATGAACGATCTTCCTTCAATCATTTTGACTCCATAGGTTTCAAAAAATTCATGGTCAATTACCGCTACCTGCCAGTCAAGAGTGACGTCCATTTTTCCTTCCGCCAGAAAAAGAGAAAAACTTTGACGGTAATTTCCCGGCACTGAACTGGAGCCGGTTACGGTATTCACTCCCGC
>Ga0214471_10004237_pt1 | contig 11077 bp, 15 predicted proteins | sample RVTome_5_FD_207665 | JGI IMG/M metagenome (GOLD analysis project Ga0214471, IMG submission 207665) | Soil microbial communities from uranium-contaminated site in the Upper Colorado River Basin, Wyoming, United States - RVT142D155 | ecosystem: Environmental > Terrestrial > Soil > Contaminated >... | reverse complement strand
CGGGCATGAGCGCGTTCGTGCTCGAGGACGGCGTCGTCGACCACAGCTATTCCACCTATGCGCGCGGACTGGACGGCCTCTGGGGCATGTACCAGTGGCTCGACCGCGCCCCCAGGGGGCGCAACGAGACGGGCGTCTGGTGGCGCCGCCACGACGAGTACGACAAGCGCTGAGCGAAGTCGTGGTTGTCGTGGCGCAATCGAGGGACTGGAGATCTCACGACGCATGGCTTCCGAGCGAGCTTCCCAGCAAGCGTTGTTGGGCGTCTCAGCGCTGCTCTTCGCTGTCAGCGCAGCGGTAACGATCGTCTGGTGCGCGTCCATGTCGGCGATGGGCGAGATGCCGATGCCCGGCGCCTGGACGATGTCGATGGCGTGGATGCGGATGCCCCAACAGACGTGGCCCGGCGCCGCGGCGTCGTTCCTTGGCATGTGGGTCGTGATGATGGTGGCGATGATGCTGCCGTCCTTGGTCCCAATGCTGTGGCGCTACCGCCAGGCCGTTGGCAGGACAGGCGAGACGCGCCTCGGTCGGCTGACCGCGCTCGTGGGCGTGGGTTACTTCTTCGTCTGGACCGTGTTCGGAATGGCCGCTTTTCCGCTGGGCGTCGCGCTGGCGGCGATCGAGATGCAGCAGCCGGCGCTGGCGCGCGCCGTTCCGATCGCGGTCGGCGTGGTCGTCCTCATCGCCGGCGCGCTCCAGTTCAGCGCGTGGAAGGCGCGTCACCTTGTCTGCTGCCGGAAGGCATCCGGGCGCGGCCGTACACTGCCGGCCGACGCCGGCACGGCCTGGCGACACGGCCTGCGCCTCGGGCTCCACTGCAGCCACTGCTGTGCCGGCCTGATGGCGATCCTCCTGGTCATCGGGGTCATGGACCTTCGCGCGATGGCTGTCGTGGCGGCAGCCATCACCGTCGAACGTCTCGCCCCGGCCGGTGAGCGCGTCGCGCGGGCCATCGGGGCCGTCGTCGTCGGGGCAGGGTTGTTTCTGATCGCGCGAGCAACCGGGCTCGGATGATGCATCCGCATCGTGCACCTGAACGTCGCCCACCGTGCGCGCCGCGGGCGTCGCGCGTGGCGCCGCGGTGGCACGCCAAGCAGCGGGCATGAGCGGCTTCGACTTCAGCAACGCCATGGTCGTCGTCGGGGGGCCGGCGCCGGCATCGGCCAGGGCATCGCCCAGGCGTTCCACGCCGCCGGCGGCCGGGTGGCGCTGGGCGAGCACGGGGTGTCCTTCGCGAAGGCGCAGTTCGCGTTCGCTGACCCTGACCGCGTGCTTGCGGAGGATCTCTCCCACAGCTCGAGCGAAAAGCGGTACTACTGCTTCGGTTGGGTCGACGGCGGGGTCATGACGGTCCGATTCACGTATCGTGACGACGTCATCCGAATCTTCGGGGCCGGCTACTGGCGCAAGGGCAAGGAAACCTATGAGCGAGAACATCAGGTACACGGACGAGCCTCGCGGAAAGCTGAAGGTCGTTCCTGACTTCCTTCCTCGCCCCGAGGACCTGGTCTTCCGGGACGAAGGGGTCAAGGTGACGATCGCATTGAGCAGGCGCAGCGTCGAGTTCTTCAAGAACGAGGCGCGCAGGCACAACACGCAGTATCAACGGATGATCCGACGGCTGCTCGATGCTTATGCCGAACACCATTCTCGACGTCGAGCCGCGCGTCCGGCACGGGCGCGCGCCAAAGCTAGGCGCGCCGGATAGCGCCGGTCGCGAGCTCGCGAGACCCCTCGGACGGGAACAAGGATCGGTTCTTGGACGCCTCCGACCTCGAACCGGAACTCGATGCTGGGTCGCCGCGGCGAATCCTGCTCGGGCCCCCGCAACCACCAAGCGAACAGCCTCCTGGTTCGGCGCCGGGAGGCTGTCGGCTTTCAGCCCTCCACGAGCTCAGGGGGTGAGCTGCACCGCGCGCGTCCAGTGCGGCTCGTCCACTACCTCCCCGCGGGCGCGGACGATGGCGTCGGCTTCCGCGGTCGCCGCCCCGGCGACAAAGCCCGCGCGGCCCTGGGCTGGCACCGTGACCTCGTAGCGCTCGAGAGCGCCGGTGCACCGGCCGACGGTGATGCCGTGGCCCGAGGCCGCGCCCTGGATCAACTCGATGCGGATCTGCACCTCGGCCCCGGCCTCGCACAAGGCGAGCGCCGTCACCGTGGCCACGCGGCCGCGGCGGCCGAGCGCGACGACTTCCTCCACGTTGAAGGCAAACGACGGTACCGCGGTCACGAAGAGGCGGTCGGTTGGCCGGCCGCCGTCGCCGATCTGGCCCTCGCCGTTGTCTCCCCAGCAGCCCACCTGGCCGGTGACGAGCCGCGCACAGGTGTGCTGGGACCCCGCCGCGAGGTCCACGCCGCCTGTGAATGGAATGATGACCGGCGGCTGATTCGGGATGGGCACGACAGAGAAGAGCACCAGCACCGGGGCGGGCGGGTCAGGGGTCGTTTTCGTCCCGTTGCCGAGCTGCCCCTGGGTGTTGGCGCCCCAGCATAGGGCCAGGCTGGAGGCGTTCACAGCGCAGGCGTGACGGGCGCCGGCGGCGAGCGCGACGACCCCGGTCACACCGGCGGGGACCGGAAAGTTACGGTCGACAACGGTGCCATCGCCGAGCTGACCGTCGTCGTTACGCCCCCAGCAGCGGACGCTGCCGTCGGCGCGAAGGGCGCAGGTGTGGTTGGCGGCCGGGCCTGCCGCGAGGGCCGTCGCATCGGGAAGACTGGCCGCCGTGACCGCCCGGGAACGGACCGCGACCGTCGTCGCGTCGCCCAGCTCGCCGAAGGTGTTCCCGCCCCAGCAGCTCACTGAGCCGCTGGCGTGGAGCGCGCAGGTGTGGTTGACGCCGGCCGCGATGGCCACGACCTCCAGCAGGTCCCCTCCGTCGGACTTGACCACGGTGACGGGGACCGAGCGCGGACCGGTCGAGCCCGAGCCGTCCCCGAGCTGGGCGCTGGCGTTGTAGCCCCAGCAGCTCACACGGCCGCCGACCCGGACGGCGCAGGTGTGACGAGTGCCCGCGGCCAGGGCCACGGCGTCAGTGAGATGACTGACCTGGGCCGGGCTCATCGAGAAGCTGCCGGCGTTGGGGTTCCCGAGCTGGCCGCTGGAATTGTCGCCCCAGCACCGGACGGTGCCATCGAACCGCAGCGCGCAGCTGTGGAGGCTGCCGCCCGCCACCGCCAGGACGCCACCATGGTGCAAGATGGTTCAGGATGGTGTAGCATAACCCAAGATGGCCGAGGCACAGAGGACGGTTCGTCAGAGCGTCTCGATTCCAGCCGGTGTCGCCAGACGCGTACGCGCCTTGGCCAAGACGAGGAAGACGAGCGCCAATCGCGTCCTCGTCGATCTCATCGAGGCCGGCCTGCAATCCAAAGAAGCCGAGAAGGAACGGTTCTTCGCGCTCGCCAGTCGGCTCGCGGAGACGTCGGACACTACCGAGCGGCAACGATTGAAGGAGGAGCTTGCGCGGATGACCTTCGGTGACTGATGCCAAAAATTCGGTGGACCGATCTGCCACCGGGTCTGCGCGAGCACCTCTTTGATCGCGTGGCGGAACGGCAGATATCCGCCGAGGATCTGTACAAGCTCAAACTGTGGCGTGAATCCGAGCCAGAGGCGCCGGCCGGCCCCTGGTACAAGGACTTCGGCTCTTTCAAGATTTGTGGCGAGGGTGAGTTTCCGAAGACATTCCTGCTGAAGGGGCAGGCCGCGAAGGGCAGAGCGTTGTAAAGCACCCATCGGGCCCCCGACCCCGAGGCGTCGCTGAGAAAGCGACCATGATGCGGACGCCTGGGGCGTTCCGACCTGAAAAGTCCGGAGACCGGTACACCGTCAGAGTATGAGTTTTGGTTGCGCCGGGGTTGCATCCGCTGCCGCGAGTTGCCACGATCTGCACATCGGGGAGCCGTAAGTATCCGTAGTCTGCGGGAGCTGGACCAGCTCATAACCCAAAGGTCGCTGGTTCAAATCCAGCCCCCGCAACCACGAAAAACAGTGGGTTACGGTTCACGCTGTAACCGCTCGTGGCTTCTCGTTGGGCGCGAAACCCAACGGTCTCTCCGAGGTTCGGCGCGGAATCCGTCTGTTCGCGTGCGGGCTTGCGCGTCCTACCGCGAAACGCCGCGATCTGCTCATCTCGGCATAACCCAAACGTCCGCCGGTCCAAATCCCCCCTGCCACCAATCAAGTCGCATAGTTCGCGAACGCGTACTTCTTCGACTCTCCGAAAACTCTCCGAATTCCGTCCGCTCGCGAGGGCGATCGTAATCGCGGCGGTACGCCTCTCGCGGAGCCTGGCCTGAACTCTGCTCATGGCCCCCAGCGCCTCCGCGCTCGCTCAAGGAAAGACGGCGCCTCGCTCGAGGTGTGACCAGCGGCGAGCCGTTCGAAGCCGGCCATGAAGCCGGCCTTTCGGTGGTGTGCTCCACGCACGTCCGCGACGAGTGCCGCCCACTCGCGATGGAGGACGGCGCGCTGGTAGCAGCGCCTGGCGTTCTCGAAGTGCGACAGCGCAGCGTCGTAGTACTTGCTCTTCTTCGCGGCGAGGATGCGCATGCCCAGCGCGCGGTAGACCCTGGCCGCTATGTCTGGGTGCGACCTCCCGAGGCGCCCGACGGCGGGCTCGGTCCGGTAGTGGCTGAGCTCCTCGAGCTCCGCGTCGGTCGCCGTGCGGAGCCGTCTCACGAGACGCTCGATCTCCCGCATCTGGAGCCAGAGCTCGATGAGCGCCCCGAGTTCCGCGCGCTCCGCGGCGTCCATCGCCTTCGCGTGCCATGCCGTGCGCTCGGCTTTCGGCACGAAGCGCATGAGCTCCTCGTAGCTGAACATGCTCGGGTGCTCGCGGAACGCGGTCCAGGCCTCCTCCAGCGCATTGCCGCCCCGGCCGAGTTTCGTGAGCAGCTCGCGCTTCAGCTTCGCGAGGTCATACCGGGCCATCGAGCCGTGCGGGTGCTCCCTGTCCACGGCGAGACGGCGATCCACCCAGGCGAGTACCTCGTTCAGGTTGCGCTTCGACCGGAGCATGGTGGCGACGACGAGGCAGTCCTGGGCCGAGAGCTCGGTCTGCTCGCAGAGGGCGACATAGGCCCGCACGTCGCGCCGCCGGGTATAGACCGCGCGCAAGACGTCGCCCCAGCGGCGGCGCAGGTATGCGGCGTGGCGCCGGTGCGCGTGCTCGGAGGCCTCGCGGGCGGGTTCGGTCGCCTCGAAGCGCGCCTTCACCTGGCGCTCGAAGGCGGCGAGGCCGTCCCTGTGCATCGCCTGCACGGCATCCCCCGTGAGGGTGGACGCGAAGCCGTATGGGTCGTGCTCCATGCACTCGAGCAGCCACCGCGCGGTCGCGTCTGGATCCGCTTGGGCCGCCTGTCGCGCCCTGATTCCAGCCGCGGTAGAGGCTCACGACGAACGTCCCGAAGTTGCCGCCCGAGTCGTCCACCTCCTGCGCTTTCTCGTAGCAACCGGCGAGGAAGGTCTCGTAGAGGGCGACGGCTCGCTCGGGGTCGGCGTGGACGAGCTTTGCGAGCTGACCGGCAACGCCTTCGAGGCTCGAGACGAAGTCCCAGCCGGCCCCGTACGCGATGAAGCGGGGCTCGATGCCGACGAGGACCCTACCGGCGACGCCGCCGAACTGGCGGAGGCGGGCGATCCCGAAGGCGCGCGGGAACTCCGGCCCTGGGCATACGGCAGCGTGCAGCCCGCTCCTTGACGGGACAGTTGAACCGGACAGGACACGTTGATGCCGTCGCCGGCGCCCACGGGCGGTCCGGCGATCGCTACGCGCTCTTTGCCCGGACGACGAGATCGACATCGCAGTCGAGGACCTGGAGCAAGCGAAGCATCTGGTCGACCGATTTACGGTAATTCGTCTGATCGAGGAGCCGGTAGAGCTGCGTGGGGGACGTGCCGAGCCGCCGGATGATCTCGCGCCGGGCCAGGGGGGTGGCGGCAATCCGGTTCTGGGCTTCGAGCGTCAGTCGATAGAGGAGGAGGTCGCGGAGGGAATCGGGGTCCTGGTTGTACTCGAGAACCTCCTCGATGTGAACGGTGCCCTCCCGGCCGGACTCGAGAATGTACGTGAACCCCTCGGAGCCCAGCTCCTTGTCGACGAACACCTGGGCGACGAGGTCGTCAGGCCTCGGCTGCACCTCGAGCCTGGCGAACGGAAACGTGAGCCGCTTCTTCGGCGTCGTGACCTCGAACACCTTGCGCCGGTTGTTGACCTTCACGGCTCGAATCTTCATAGACGCCCCTCGGCCTCGAGCTCCCTGATCAGCTCGAGGACGCTCGCCCCTTCATCGGCTTTCCGTTCTCCAGGTCCCACTTCACGACGAGCCTCCGGCTGCGATACACGTGCACGTGCCTGGGCGGGTGATCGCTCCGTCGGGCGATGAACACGTAGCCTCCTCGCCGAATCTTCGACACAGGTTACGTTATCCTGGAAGGTAACGCTTTTCAAGTCGGCCTTCGGCTCCAGGGCGCCGCTGAGCGCGAGTGTCGCCTCTCCGAAAGCTCTCCAAAAGCTCTCCGAAAACATCCTCCCAAAGGCGCCAACGCGAGCCGGTCCGGGGGCGCGTATCCATTGGGATTTCTTGGAAATGTACGGTTTGCTTCGGGGCCTTGATTTCCCTCATAACCCAAAGGTCGCTGGTTCAAATCCAGCCCCCGCAACCATCGATGACGTGGGGTTTGCGGACGTCGCAGCCGCTAACCCCTTTCGTTTACCGAGACTTCACCCAGGAATCGCCGCGAACGGTTGCGGCGCCGGTGCCGGCGACCCGCTGCATGACAACAACGCGAGCCGACAGTCGGTGCGAAAGCCTGATGTCAGGCCCGTCTGGCTTACGTGCCTTCAGCGTCGAGGTCAGCCGTGCCGCCCGCCGTGGCCCTGGCCCTGGGAGCTACCGCCTGAGACCGTCACGGCCGAGCGCCCGGTCGGGAGCGCCCGGAGCCGATGAGCAGCGCACAGACAGTCCCGGCGGGAATTCCTGCGACTACGAGTCGTCGGAGAAATCCGACATCGAGATCACCAACCGCCGGCTCTGATACGGTCAGCAGATCGTACCCGGACACGAACAGAAAAAACACGAGACAGCCGAACAGGCCGGCGCTGGCGCCCAGAAGCGCTCGCGTATACCACGGGGACGGGGAGCCGTTTCCGCGGGCTCTCAGGCCTCCATATGCAACCCCGGCGATCAAGGCCGGTATGCCGCCGAAGACGTACGACAGCAGCACGACGTCCATGAAGCCCCCCGGGGGTCGCTGGAGCCATATCACCGCCGCACCGATGGCGGGTCCCACCGCGCCGAAGACGACGGTGGTCATCGTGATCGCCCGAAGATTCTTCACTGGCAGTGGAGCGGTCCGGTGGATCTGGAGTCGCTGGACCACATCTCGATGAAGTCCGCGCGCTGCTTCTCGAGCGATGATAAGTCGTGCGGCACCAGGTCCACGGGCAGGTTAGCCAGGGAAAAGTCGAGGTCATCGTACGTTGAATCGATTATGGCCAAGAGCCAGTCTCGTCGCAGGTAGCGGGGCTTCCTGATACACTTGCCACCCTGATACAGAAACAGCTCACATAGAAAACCACCGCACGTCTCGCCCTGTTTCAGAGTCAGTGAGCTATCGAACAGCTTCCACTTCTCGGCGCCGATGGAGAACCACGCCTCCCCATCTAGGAGATACTTGGCAACCAGCACTTTCCCCCCTCGGGGGGAGCGCAGCAACTGCCCCAGGCCGGAATAGCCAGCACAGTCCTTTCGAGGCGTCGGAAGCTTCAGGTGCGAGTAGACCCCGGTGTGGGGATCGAACTCGAAGCAGTGCTCGTCGGACGAGTAGTCGGCCGCCGCATCTCAGTATTGACGCCCCGCGCGGTCGACACGCGCCAGCATCGCTCGCGTCGCGTCGATCCATCGAGTCATCCGCATTTCGTTGTAGAGCGTAAGCGCGGCGGCGATGTGCGCGAGTGCTTGTTGGGGCCGCCCACCGGCGGCCAGAGCCTCGGCCAGCCCGCGATGACAGTGAGCCTGGCGAGGACGCAGCCTGGGCTCGGTCGCCATCGTGAGGGCCTCGCGATAGAGAGCCGCCGCGAATCTCGGGCATTTTCTGGGCGCCGTGGATCTCGGCGAGCGGCCGCGCCATCAGCTCGATCCCACGCTCGCCCCCGTCAGGAGGCGGTGCGCGGCGGCGATCGCAGCCTCCGACGCACCCCGCGTGTGCTCGCGCCGGGCGAGCTTCGACAGCACGTCGATCGCCACGTCGCGGCATCGCTCCCGTTCTGCGCGAAGCCAATCCTCGAATGCCTCCAGGCCGACGTCGAGCCCCTCGAGGAGCTCGCCTCGGTACAGCTCTCCTGCCTGACGAAGCGCGGCGTCGCTGCCATCGGCGGCGAATGCGTGGAAACGGGCAACATCGGTCTCGACGGCGCCTGGAGCGAGTCGAACAGTATCGTCGTCCAGGACGATACAACGCGAGGCGTGGCCGAGCGCGCGTCGCAGCCTGAACAGGACCTGGCGCAGATTGTTTCGTCCCTCCTGCCCATTCGCATCGCCCCCAAAAAGCACGGCCAGCGTCGAGCGTGAGGGTGCCGGCGCCGCGGCGAGACATTGGTAGGCGAGCAGCGCCGGCGCTTTGCGGGGCAGGACGACTGCCCCGGGCCCGCATCGGGCCTCGAAAGGGCCGAACAAAGTCAGTCTCACGACTGGCATCACCATAGCCTGCGCGTGCGCGGGCGATTATACGTGCTGGGCGGCTGGTAACGCTGGGGTAACGGGTGCCGATCGATCGTCCAACCCAGGTCGAGGCGCCTGGACGTGACCGGACTCGTAGACCGTCCGGCGACGTACGGGATAGCCGAACTGAGGAGCCGCTCTCGCGCCGAGGTGGTCTTCACCGTGGAGTGCGGCGGCAATCACGGGTTGCCGTGGCTCATCGGTGCCATCGGCAATGCCCGCTGGGCCGGCACACCGCTGGCGCCCGGATACGCTGGCCCTCGCCGAGGGCTTCGTGCAGGTGACGTCGCGCGGCCCGGTGCCCGTGAAGGGGCTGGCGGCACCGATCGAGATCTTCGAGCTCGCCACCGGCGGCCCGTCGACTGGGCAGATCTATGCACGCTACAGGGTCACGAGCTCCGGCGCCGCAGGAACAACTCGATCGGATTGCCGGAGGGGTCTTCCAGCAAGGTCTGTGACCCTCCCGGCCCGGTCACGATGTCGTTGCGAAAAGGCACCCCGGCGTTGCGGAGGCGCGCCACCTCGGCCTCGAGGTCATCGACGATCAGGTGGATCCGGTTCCAGCCGCCTGGAGTGGGCCGGCGGCCGTCCGGCATCGGTCGCCCGGCCGAGCTCGCCGGGCCGCTCAGCAGCAACCGCAGGTCGCCAAGGGCGACATCGGCGAACGCCGGAAGTGTCTTCGAGACGAGCTTGAAGCCGAGCTGCGTCGTGTAGAAGGTGGCGGCTGCCTCGACATCGTCGACGATGTAGCGGACGTTGACTGTAGCCATCGCTCGTTGTCCTCCGTGCCATGGTCTGGAGCCGGTTCGGATACTCCGCGTTCGTCGATCAGTTCTCGGGCCACAACGGCGACCCCGTCTTCATCGTCCCCCAGGGGCGCCGGACCGTATTGGAAAAACTTGACCCTATCCGGCGAGCGGAAGATGGTGCCGCTTGAGGTGTACTCCTCGCCGCTCGAGCTCATGGAGATGCCGCGCAAACTCCGCGGCGCTGAAGCCCGAGAATTCGCCGAAATCGCGGATCAGATGGGACTGGTCAAAGAATCCGAAGTCGACAGCGAGGTGACTCCATTCCAGCGTCGCGGCCCGCTGTACGTGTGCCACGACCCGTTGAAACCGCCGCACCCGATGAAACAGCTTCGGTGTGAGACCAACATGTGTCTTGAACACCTCGATGAATCTGCGGTGGCTGACACCGACGCGCTGAGTGACATCATGCACGGTCGTGACGCCGAGTCGGCTGAGCGCGTCGACAGCAAACCGCACCACGTCACCTTGCATCGAGACACTGGACAGCCGTGCCACGAGCATTGCTTCGAGGACACGGAACTTGTCGCTCGGGCGCGGCGCGTTGCGGAGCCGCTCGCGAAGCTCGCTGCTTGACCGACCCCACAGCGTCTCGAGGTCAACATGGGTGTCGACGAGCTCACTCACCGGCAGGCCGAAGAAGGGGAAGGCGCCACCGGGTCTGAAGTGCACGCCCAGCAGCGATGCTTCCTCCGCGGTGTCGATCACGAAGGAGCGGTCGTAGGTTCCGGAGACGACCGCCCCGGAGAAGCGCTCGCACACACCTGGCCGTACGCGATCATAGATGCGCAGCTCATCCTTGCGCAGGTTGATCACGAGCTCGACCGTTCCGCTCGGCAGGATGCGCTCCCGGAGATGTTGCGGCCTGTAATCGTCATAGAGCCAGAAGTCATCCACGAGATCCGCGAGGACTCGCAGTGGAGCGTACGACCGGTACAACATGCCGCCAAGCATACGCCCGTCACGCTGCCGACTGGAGGGGGTCCAGGCCCCGACGCGCGGGTGTTCCACGACGCTGATGTAGAGCGCCGCTCCGGCAAAGAGCGCGGCGCAGAGGACGGCGAGGACCTCGAGTGTCTCCAGCATGGGCTATGAGCCCGGGTCGTGGCCCGGCTGCCGGCGTAGGACCCGGCTGTCGATCGGGCCCATCGCCGTTCGACTATCGAGAAACAGGCGGCAGAGGAGCCCATATGCGCTACCTGATGCTCGTGTGCGTCGACCCCTCGGGCGAGCCCTTCGATCCAGCCCAGGACAACACGGAGGAATGGGTTGCGACCAAGGGGGCGAAGGGGTGCCGGATCCTCGGCGACCGTCTGGCCCACGCGAGCACGGCCAGGACCGTCCGCGTGCGCAAGGGCCAGCATGATCAAGGCGGTGGTGGCCGGGCAGGCGCCGGGCACCTTGACGAGTGCCATGATCGACGAGATGAACGCCAGGCACGCGAGAGACTACGCCCACTGCAGCAAGGCGGAGACGATCGCGCTTCTCGAGAAGGGCGCGGCGGTGGCGGCTGCGGTGGTCCATGGGCTGAGCGACGACCA
>Ga0214471_10004236_pt1 | contig 11079 bp, 8 predicted proteins | sample RVTome_5_FD_207665 | JGI IMG/M metagenome (GOLD analysis project Ga0214471, IMG submission 207665) | Soil microbial communities from uranium-contaminated site in the Upper Colorado River Basin, Wyoming, United States - RVT142D155 | ecosystem: Environmental > Terrestrial > Soil > Contaminated >... | reverse complement strand
GCCCATCAAGGCACCCGCGGTAAGCGCCTCGGGCCATGGAATCCCGGCAAGCCATACCAAAGGGGCCATCAGGACGCTCAGAATCCGCTGCAGCGTAATGGGCGCGCCGTAAAAGTCCGGCAATACCTGCAGCATGAGATTGGCGAGCGTCACCAGTGCGACCAGCACAATCAGCAACGCGACGATGTTGAGCAGGAGCGCGAGGCCCTCGAGCGTGCCGCGCGTAATCGCGTCCATTGCACCCCTCGCGGCCGAATGCGACATCAGTTCACCGGCGGTCGGTGCGCCTTCCGGCGGCACCATGAGCGCCGCGACCATGATCGCGGTCGGCGCACTGATGATGGACGCCGACAGGATGTGTCCCATGGCGTCCGGCACGACGGGTCCGAGCATGCCGGCATAGATCACCATGACCGTTCCGGCGACGCCGGCCATGCCGCAGGTCATGACGATGAAGAGTTCGCCCCGGCTCATGCGCGCGAGATAGGGACGCACGAACAGCGGCGCTTCAACCATTCCGATGAAAACGTTCGCTGCGGTCGAGAGACCCACCGCTCCGCCCACGCCCATGGTTTTTTCGAGCACGGCCGACATCGATCTCACAATGAACGGAAGCACTTTCCAATAGAACAGGAGGGCGGAGAGCGCGCTCACCACGAGTATCAGCGGCAAAGCCCGGAATGCGAGCACGAAACTGGTCCCGGCATGGGACTCCGCAAAGGGCAGCGGTGCCCCGCCGAGGTAGCCGAACACGAATGCCGTACCAGCCTGCGTCGCGCGCTCCAGCGCGAGCAGCAACTCGTTCAGGGCGAGAAAGAAGTGCTTGACGGGCGGCGCCTTGAGCAGCAGCGCGGCGAGCAGCAGTTGCAGAATGACGCCCGAGACCACGATGCGCCACGGCACTGCCCGGCGGTTTTCGCTCATGAGCCAGGCGATCGCCAGCAGAGCGACCAATCCGAACGCGCTTTGCAGCACCACTGGCCCTCCCCCCTTGAGACCGTGAGCGCCACGTTAACGTCCCGCGTCGTCCCGGACAAGCGTGCCATTTTTGGCGCACGGCGGGTCAAAATTGTATTGACCCGTCGATGGCGCTTGGTTACGCTCCGAATGCGGGACATTATGGAACGTCAGCCATGAATCCACTGCTTCAATTGCACAGCCTCGGCCAGCGTATCTGGCTCGATAATCTGTCACGCACGCTGCTGCGCGAGGGCGGCCTCAAACGGCTGTTGGATGAAGATGGCCTGGCCGGCGTCACGTCCAATCCCACCATTTTCCACAAGGCGATGAGCGAGAGCCCGTACTATCGCGATGACCTCGCGGCGCTCAGCCGTGACGCAACTCTGTCGCCGGAGGAGCGCTACGAGCGCCTCGCCGTTCCCGACATCCAGTCGGCATGCGATCTATTGCGGCCGCTCTACGACAGGACCGGCGGTGAAGACGGCTACGTGAGCCTGGAAGTATCGCCTGCGCTTGCGAACGATACCGTGCGAACCGTTGCTGCCGCAAAGCGCCTGCGGGCGATGACGGACCGCGACAACGTGCTGATCAAGGTGCCCGCCACGCCCGCTGGAATCCTGGCGATCGAGGAGCTGATCGGACAGGGCATGTCGATCAACGTCACGTTGATGTTTTCGCTGGAGCACGTGCACCAGGTGGCGCGGGCCTATATCCGCGGTCTCGAGCGCTGGACCGGGACCGGCGGAGACGCGCGGCGCGTGAAATCGGTTGCAAGTCTCTTCCTGAGCCGGGTCGACACCCTGGTCGACCGGAAAATCGAGACCGTCGGCGGCGCAATTGCCTTGCGCGGAAAAGCCGGCGTCGCGCTCGCCAAACTCGCCTATCGTGAATACAAAAAAGTCTTCAAGGACGAGCAGTTCGCGCAGCTCGCGGCACGCGGCGCGCGGCCGCAATGCCTGCTGTGGGCAAGCACCGGCACCAAGAATCCGGCGTACAGCGATGTGCTCTACGTCGAACCGCTGATCGGCCCCGAAACCATCAACACGCTGCCCGATGCAACGCTCGCCGCGTTTCGGGACCACGGTCGAACGGGTTCCACCCTCGAGCAGGATGTCGAGGCCGCGCAGGGACACTTCGACGCTCTCGCCCGCAGCGGCATCGACATGCGCCAGGTCGGGGAAACGCTGCAGGTCGAAGGCGTGAAGCTGTTCACGCAATCGTTTGACGAATTGCTCGCGCTGATGGCGCTACCGTTGAAACAAACCGCGTAAGGGACCAGACCGCTAATCTAAGCCTCGTCCTTACGCCCCTTCCAGGCGCCTCCAAACGCACGCTCCCCCGCTCGCCCTGTCGATGTCCGCAAGCGCCTGAAGGTGCGCCGCCAGTTCCTCGGCGCTGGGCGCGAGCACGATGAGATCGAGTTGCACGGGCGCGGCCTCGAACGCGCTGCCGCTCGCGTGCGTGTGCTCCACTTCGATCGCGAGACTTTCCTGGCCACGCGTCATGGCGAGATACACTTCGGCAAGCAGCTGCGCGTCGAGCAGGGCGCCGTGCAGCGTGCGCGCCGAGTTGTCGACCTGATAGCGCTCGCACAGCGCATCCAGGCTGTTTTTCTTGCCGGGATGAATGTCCTTGGCCATGCGCAGCGTGTCGATGATGCCCGGACAATGATGGGTGATCGACTTCCTCCCCAGCAGGTCGAGTTCGTGATTGAGGAACGCGACGTCGAACGGCGCGTTGTGAATGATCAGCTCGGCGCCATTGACGTATTCCAGAAACTCGCCGACGATCTCATCGAACTTCGGCTTGTCGCGGAGGAATTCGGCGGTAAGTCCGTGCACCTGCAGCGCCCCGTCCTCGCTTTCGCGGCCGGGATTGAGGTAGCGATGGAAATGATTGCCCGTTAGCCGCCGGCTGACGAGCTCCACGCCTGCAATTTCTATAATGCGGTGCCCGAGCGCCGGATCGAGCCCGGTAGTCTCGGTGTCGAGGATTATTTGCCGCATGTTTTGTACCTCGTGGTCAGGGGAACGCCCGCGCCCTGTCTCCTACGTTTCTTCCCTTTCCTTTTTCATCCCCGCCAGCACTGCCTCGACGCCGCGGTTGGCGAGCGCGTCAGCCTGCTCGTTGCCGTCGTTCCCGGCGTGGCCGCGCACCCATACCCATTGAACTTCGTGGCAGTTTGCGAGCTCATCGAGTCGCCGCCACAGGTCTTCATTCTTGACCGGCTTGTGGTCGGCGGTGCGCCAGCCGCGTTTTTTCCAGCTATGTATCCAGACGCTGATGCCCTGCTGCACGTACTGCGAATCGGTGTGCAGCCGCACCTTGCAGCGGCGCTTCAGCGCCTCGAGCGCACGGATTACCGCGGTCAGTTCCATGCGGTTGTTGGTGGTATGCGCCTCGCCGCCGTAGAGCTCACGCTTTCTGCCGTCATAATGAAGCAGCACCCCCCACCCGCCGGCGCCCGGGTTACCCTTGCACGCGCCGTCGGTGTAGATTTCGACCGCTTCGCTCATTGAGTCTTGAGCGGGGTGCGCAACGGGTGCGGCCCGGGTCGGGTCTCGCGGGACGGCGCGCGGCTCGCCAACGCTACGACGTTATTCGGCGGACCTTCGGGGTAGCGCGCGCGGGCGGCCGCTGCCTCCTGCGGCTCGCTCACTCTCTTCGGTATCGCCGCGAGATTTTTCCTCGGCACCAGCTGATCCTTCCACGCCGGCATGATGAGCCGCATGCCGTGCACCCGCTTTACCGCCTGCAGAAAAAAAACGCCGCCGCCCATCGGCCACCAGCGATCGCCCGCCTTGTCCATAAAACCGAAACGGTCCAGCCATTTCTGGTGCATGCAGGGTGGCGCGTAGCAGCCCATCTGACCGCCGACGATCTCGAATCCGAGCAGCGCGAGCCAGTCCTTGAGCCGCGGCAGATTGATAAATCGCCCGCACCAGGGATACTCGCTGCGGGAATCGAACGCACGGCGGAATCCCCACAGGCTCCACGGGTTGAAACAGGCGATGATGACGTGCCCCTCCGGGAGCAACACGCGCGCCACCTCGCGCAGGATCTGGTGCGGGTTGTCGCTGAATTCGAGAGTATGGGGAAGCAGCACCAGGTCGGCGCTGTTGGTGGCGATGGGCAGTTCGCGGAAATCAGCCTGGAGCTGCACCGCCCCCGCAACGTCGACGTGCACGCGCAGCGGGATGCGGCTCGCCTGCAGCAAGTCGTGCTCGGCCATTCCGAGCTGAAACGCGTTGTAGCCGAATACGTCAGCCACCGCGTGGTCGAAGTACGCCTGCTCGCGCCCGACCAGGTACCGTCCCAGCGGAGTCGCGTACCATTCGCTCGCACTGCGCGCGGTGAGTTGCATTGACATGCCGGCAGTTTAAATCAAATAATTCGCCTGAAAAACATTTTTACGGGCGGGTCGCGCGCATTCGGTCGCATCGGCGAGACCGCTCCCGCGACGCAGGGACTCCGAAACGCCGGAATACGGCCGACGAGTCCTGTGAGCGCGCTCGCCGCTTCCGCTTCCTTTAATCTCGAGGCTGCCAAATGGATGCATTCGAAGTCGTCCCCCTGCCGGCATTCACCGACAATTACATCTGGACTATCCGCGACGCCCGCCGCGCGGCGGTGGTCGACCCGGGAGACGCCGCGCCCGTGCTGGATTTTCTCAGGCGCGAGCAGCTCGAACTCGTGGCGATCCTCAACACTCACCATCACGCCGACCATGTGGGCGGCAACAGCGAGTTACTGCGGCACGAAAAGGTTCCAGTCTTCGGGCCCCATGACGATCGCATTCCCGAAGTGACACAGCGCCTGGCAGACGGTGAGCGCATGACACTGCCGCATTTCGGTATCGAATTCGAAGTCATCGAGATCCCCGGTCACACCCGCACCCATATCGCGTTTCGGGGTGGCGGCATGCTGTTCTGCGGCGACACGCTGTTTGCGGTTGGATGCGGACGGCTCTTCGAAGGCACGCCGCAACAGATGCACGACTCCCTTGCCAAACTGATGCGCGCACCGGACGCAACCCGCGTCTACTGCGGCCATGAATATACGCTCTCCAACATACGCTTCGCCAAGGCAGCCGATCCCGCCAATAAAGCGCTGCGGGAACTCGAATCGAGCGCGCAGCAATTACGCGACCAGGGCCTGCCCACGCTGCCGTCGACCATCGCACAAGAGAAAGCGACCAACCCCTTCGTTCGCTGCCGCGAACCCGCGGTCATCGCCGCGGCCAGCAACTACGCTGGCAAACCGCTCCCGGACCCGGTGAGCGTGCTGGCCGCGATCCGCGAGTGGAAAAATAATTTTCGATGATGCGGCGCCGTGAAACGCGAATCTCGATCGCTGCAGGATGAAAGTGATTTGGAAATCACGGCATTGGTGGTCCAATCGGCACATGCCGGCGGCATGAGCGTTTCGCGATAGACAGCGAATTGGACGCCTAGGCTCAAACCTGACAGCGCCGAAGCGCGGCGGCGGCCACCGCCGGCGCAGTCGGTCTCAGGCGCGGCCTTCCCGACGCTCCGCGCGGTTCGGACGCCGCCTCAAACTGTGGATTAGGTCTCAAACTACTGGAAGAACCGCGTGAATTGTCATGATTCTTAAGCCGAATTCCGCTTGACGCCCGTTTAGTGCCGCGGTTACTATCGCTCTACCCCAATAAAAGACGAATAAGAATCTTGAACTCGCTTACGGCTGCGACAGTGGCATACCGGCTCAGGACCGCTGCGGTTCTCGGGCTGGTGCTGATCGTAGCCGCGTGCGCCCAGGTACCCGCCGCTGACATTGCTTCTGAATCGACCCCGCCCGAACCGGCGCACGAGGCTGCGTCTTCGGCTGCAGAAATCACCCCGCCGCCCGCCGAGATGCCCGCGCCCCCCGCCGCCGAGCAGATCGTCATACCTGCGGCACCTGCTGCCGCGCCCGCCAACCTCTGGGTGCGGATCCGCAAGGGGTTTGTGATGAGCAATCTCGACAATCCACTGGTCCGCGACTGGGAGCAGTGGTATTCGAGCCGTCCTGATTACGTCGCGCGCATGGTCGAGCGCAGCAGTCGCGTGCTGTTCCACGTCGTCGAGGAAATCGAGCGGCGCAAGATGCCGGCGGAAGTCGCCCTGCTGCCGATGATCGAGTCGGCATACAATCCTCAGGCCTATTCGCGTGCGCATGCGTCCGGCATGTGGCAGTTCATTCCCTCGACCGGAAAACTTTATGGACTGCAGCAGAATTGGTGGTATGACGGCCGCCGCGATATCGTCGCCGCCACCCACGCGGCGCTCGATTACCTGGAAAAGCTCTACGCCATGTTCGGCAACTGGGAACTCGCGCTCGCCTCCTACAACTGGGGCGAAGGCGCGGTGGGCCGCGCCGTTGCAAAGAATCAGGCCCGCGGGCTGCCGGACGACTACGAGAGTCTCAGCATGCCGAGCGAGACCCGCAACTACCTGCCCAAGCTGCAGGCGGTCAAGAACATCATCTCCGACCCGGCGCGCTTCGGCCTTGTGCTGGCAGACATTCCCAACGAGTCGTACTTCGCCGCCATTACCACGCCGCGTCACATCGATGTCGAACTCGCCGCCCGCTTCGCCGAGATTCCGATCGAAGAATTCCGCTTTCTGAACCCGGCACATAACAAGGCGGTGATCAACGCGAACGCCGCGGAGACGATCGTACTGCCGAAGAACAAGGTCGAGACCTTCCGGCGCAACCTGGAAGGCCATAAAGAGCCTCTGGTGTCGTGGCAGGCCTATACGGTGAAGCCGGGAGAGCGCATCGAAAAGATCGCGGCCAAGCACGGCATGTCGGTCGGCGAGTTGCGACGGGTCAACAAGATCAATGGCCGCACCAGGATTCGGACGGGCCAGCCACTGCTGGTGCCGGTCAAAGCGGGAGCAAAACCGAACCTCCCGGACCTGCCGGCGCCAGCGCTCGTCAAGACGCGCACGGCAAAGACCCGCTATGTACCGCCGTCCCGGCGTGGCGCGCTCACTCGAAAGGCGGTGCACCGCCAGGCGATAGCGAAGAAGTCCGCAAAGGGCGCCAAGTCCACGAAGGCGGCAAAAACGGCACCGGCCAAACGCGTCAAAGTAACTACCCCGGCCAAGTCAACGCCATCCAAGCCGCGCGTCACTCTCGCGGAAAACCACTGAACCCGGTCTCGCCCGGCGCGGGCCGGACGATTACTGCTGCGAATAAAGATGGCAGTGCGTCGAATGCGTCGCGGTTAAGTGCGTATTCTCCGGATAGGTGCGCTGGCACTGCGGCATCGCCGACGGGCAGCGCGGATGAAAGTGGCAGCCTGACGGCGGATTGACGGGGGACGGAAGGTCTCCCGTGAGCCGGATGACTTCCCGCTTCGTGTCGCGATCGAGCACCGGCACCGCCGACAGCAGCGCGCGCGTATACGGGTGCTGCGGATTCTCCAGCACTTCCTCCGTCGTGCCCCGTTCGACGATACGCCCCAGGTACATCACCGCCACTTCGTGTGCGACGAATTCGATCACCGAGATATTGTGGGTGATGAACAGGTACGCCAGACCCTTCTTTGTCTGCAGGTCCTTGAGCAGGTTCAGGATCTGCGCCTGGACCGAGACATCGAGCGCGCTGGTCGGCTCGTCGCACACGATGAGCTGCGGCTCGACGGCCAGCGCGCGCGCGATGGCGATGCGCTGGCGCTGTCCGCCCGAAAACTCGTGGGGGTAGCGGTACTTGACCTCCGGCGCGAGACCGACTTCCTCGAGCAGCTGATCCATGCGCGCCTGGCGCTCGGCGCCGTCCGCGCCGATGCCGAGCGAGGCCATGCCTTCCTCGATCGTCTCCATCACCCGCATGCGCGGATTGAGCGAAGCGTAAGGATCCTGGAACACGATCTGCGCATGGCGGCGGCGGGTGCGCAACACGCGGCGCGGAAGCCGAAGGAAGTCTTCGCCGTCGAACAGCACTTGTCCGGCCGCCGGCTCGACGAGCCGCAGGAGGCCCTTGCCGACGGTGGTCTTGCCGCAACCGGATTCGCCTACAAGGCCCAGCGTGGTTCCACGCTCGATCGCAAACGACACGCCATCGACCGCCTTCACGTGACCGGCGACGCGCTGGAACACCCCCTTATGAATCGGGAAATGCACCTTCAGGTCGGTGACCTCAAGAAGCGATGAGTGATGAGTGATGGGTGACGAGTGGTCCTCCGTGCGCGGCTGTGCGCTCGACGGCTCTGCGCTCTGCGCTCTGCGCTCATCGCCGTACAAGTGACAGCGCACCGCCTGTCCGCCGCCGATTTCGTACCAAGGCGGTGTCGCGTTGCGGCAGAGCCCCCAGACATGATCGCAGCGTTCAGCGAAGCGGCACCCCGTGAATTCAGCGGTGAGCGCCGGCACGGTGCCGCGGATTACCGCCAGCGCGTTGCCGCGCCTGGTCCTGGCCGGCAGGGAATCGAACAGCTTGCGGGAATAGGGGTGCGCCGGCCGCGAAAAGAATATTTCCCGATCCGCGATCTCGACGATGTGGCCCGCATACATGACCGCCACGCGGCGTGCCATCTGCGCCACCACCGCGAGGTCGTGCGTGATCAACAGCATCGACATGTTGCGGCGCTCCTGCAACTCGCGCAGCAGATCGAGCACCTCCGCCTGTATCGTCGCATCGAGCGCCGTGGTCGGCTCATCGGCGATCAGGAGTTCGGGATCGCACGCGAGCGCGAGCGCGATCATCGCGCGCTGCTTCATGCCGCCCGAGAGCTGGAATGCATATTCATGACGGCGCCGCACCGCGTCCGGAATGCGCACGGCGTCGAGCAGTTCGAGCACGCGCCGCTCGAGGCCCGTCCCCTCGAGCGCGGTGTGACGCTTCAGCGTCTCGGCGATCTGCGCGCCGATGGTCATCACCGGATTGAGGGAGAGCATCGGCTCCTGAAAGATCATCGCGATGCGGGCACCGCGCACGTCCCGCATGCGGGTTTCCGGCAGCGCAAGCAGATTGTCGCCATCGAGCTCGATTTTCCCGCCGACGATCTGTCCCGCATCGGGCAGTAGCCGCATCACCGAGAGCGCGGTGAGCGACTTGCCGCACCCCGATTCCCCCACGAGAGCAAAGGTCTCCCCGCGCGGGATATCGAACGACACGCCGTCAACTGCGCGAACCAGCGTATCGCCCGCGTCGATCCAGGTGCGCAGGTCTTCGATGCGGAGCAGCGGGCGCGTCATGAGAAGCTCTAAATGCGTTCCGCCGTCGGCCGCAGTGCCGCCGAATCCGCGACCCGCTTCGCGAGCTCTCCTGCCGAGAGCGTGCGGCTGCGGATGCGCGGATCGAACGCATCGCGCACCGCGTCGGCAAAAAGATTCGCGGAGAGCACCAGCATCAGCATGAAACAGAAGGCGGCCGCCAGCGACCACCAGACCATCGGGTCCCGCGCCATCTCCAGGCGCGCGTTGTTGATCATCGTGCCGAAGCTGATCGTCGACGGGTCGACCCCGACGCCGACATAGGACAGCACCGCTTCCGCCAGCACCAGCCCGCTGAAGTCCATCACGACTGCAATCAGCACGATGTGCATGACGTTGGGCAGGATGTGCCGGGTGATGATGCGCCAGTGCGATACCCCGAACGCCTGCGCCGCCTGGATGTACTCCATCTCCCGCAGCTTCAGCGCCTCGCCGCGCAGCAGCCGCGCGAGGCCCGTCCAGCTGGTAATGCCGAGAATCATGCACAGAAAAAGCAGACGCAAATCGGCGCGCGCCGTGATCGTGTCGAACAGCTCCGGGTGCGTCTCGATGTAGACCTGCATCATGAGCACCGCTGCGGCAATCAGCAGCACCCCCGGGATCGACGACAGCGTTGTATACAAATACTGGATCACATCGTCGACCCAGCCCCGGAAGTAGCCTGCCATGATGCCGAGCAGAAGCGCGAACGGCAGCATCACCAGCGTGGTGAGCGTGCCGATCACGAGCCCGGTGCGGATGCTCTTGAGCGCGAGGTAGAACACGTCCTGTCCGACCTTGTCAGTGCCAAAAACGTGATACTTCGCGCCGAGCGCTGCAATCGGCCCAACGACGATGAGCACGACAGCCAGCGTCACCATTACCGCGCGCCACGGCACCTCGGTCTCGCCGCGCCAGATCGCCTGCCAGGCTTCGCCCAGCCGGCTACCCGTGCCGTGACGGGCGAGCCGCGCACAGAGAACGGTGCTCAGCACGAACCACACGATCGCCGCGGCAGCGATGCCGTAGAGCACCCGCCGCAGTACGTCCCCCGCCCAATCCACTGCGGGATCCTCGAGATGGACGCCACCGTGCACGAGACGCGGGTAATCGCGAGCCTGCCCGCCGTCGGAAAGATCGATGCTTTCCTTGGCGTAAAGATGGGTGGCGAGCGGCGCGGAATAGGTTTTCTCCCTGCGCACGCGCAACGGCTCCGCGAGCCGGTCGAACGCGCTCAGCACTTCGACCGCGTAATAGCGATGTTCTCCTTTTGCGGCAGGCAATGCCGGCCGGTAGTGCAACGAATCGAGAATGCCGATGGCGATGAAAAAGACCAGCACGGTGAGCGCGCTCATGCCGCTCGCGCTGCGTGCCACCCGCCGCCAGGGCGCGAGCAGGTGCTCGTGCCGGCGCACGTACCATGCGAACACGACGAGCACCGCGATCAGCAGGTAGATCAGCGCATCGGTCCAGAGGATTACGGGCTTAAACGGCATGGTCATTCCAGCCGCACCCGCGGATCGACCAGCGTATAGGAGATGTCGGTCAGGATCAGCCCGATGATGTAGAGCACCGAGCCGAGGAACACCATCGCGCGCACCACCGCGAAATCCTGCGAGTTGATGGCATCGATGGTATAGCTGCCGAGACCGGGTATGCCGAAGAAGGCCTCGGCGATGAGGCTGCCCATGAAAAGCAGCGGGATCACGACCACCGCCCCGGTGAGGATCGGTATCATCGCGTTCTGCAGCACGTGGCGGAACAGCACGCGCAATTCCGACAGCCCCTTGGCGCGCGCGGTCCGCACGTATTCCTTGTTGATTTCCTCGAGGAACATGGTGCGGTACCAGCGGGCGTTCGACCCCACGCCGCTGATGACCCCGATCAGCACCGGCAGGATCAGGAACTTGACCGAATC
>Ga0214471_10004235_pt1 | contig 11079 bp, 14 predicted proteins | sample RVTome_5_FD_207665 | JGI IMG/M metagenome (GOLD analysis project Ga0214471, IMG submission 207665) | Soil microbial communities from uranium-contaminated site in the Upper Colorado River Basin, Wyoming, United States - RVT142D155 | ecosystem: Environmental > Terrestrial > Soil > Contaminated >... | reverse complement strand
CTTTCATGAAGCCTCCGTCAAAAGTCGCCCGCGTTCGGGCGGGCGCGCAACCACACCTCACCAGGTGCACGATGAGCACCGTCGGTAATCCGGGGAAGGCGAGCGCCGGCCGCCGCGGCCGGCGCTCAGAGCATCTCTAGAGAGGCGGACGCTCGGGGGACTCGGAGGCGAAACTGGTGAAGCAGTGGGGTGCGATGAGCACCCGGTCGGTGGCGGATCCGTCCCGAAGCGGGGAGCAGAGCCAGTCGGTCAGGCCGGGAGTGCCGTGGCAGAACCCCGCAAGGACGCAGCAACTCGCCGAGTCGTCGTCGTGGGGCAGGAGTGCGGAATGAACGTCGCCGGCATCGTCTTGCTGATCGCCGTGGACCATCGTCGCCGGCGCTGCATGCCCCATTTCACCGGGAAGCGCATGCGAGATCACCGCTGCAAGGCTCCCCAGCGGCAGGGCGACGAGCAGCACCACGGCCAGAAAACGCTTTATCGCCAGCGACACTGAAAGCATCCCGTTGTTGGTGCCAAATGCGGCAGATGGTAAGGAGCAACGCGCCGGTCGAGATTGATCTGGATCAAACCCGGCGCCGCGATCAGGCCCGACCGCATTTTGCTCCTGCGCTCAGATGGCATCGGGGGCGGTAAGCCTTCGGGCGGCCGCAAACCGGCACCGCGGACATACTTGATCACGATCAAAGGCAAACACCGCGTTTGCGCTAGCTTGGCCGGCAGCAGACCATAGGGGGCAGTGGCCATGTTCGGTCTACCGATCGCAAGCGTGATGGAGCGCAACAGGATCCTGATTGCGCCGCCCGAAACCAGCGTCGGCACGGCCGCCAGGCTGATGGCGGAAAAGAAGGTCGGCGCGGTGATGGTGGTGGAAGACGGGGGTCTGGTCGGAATCTTCACCGAGCGCGACGCGGTCTATCGCGTCATCGCGCAGGGGCGCGACGCCCGCACCACCCGCCTGGCCGAGGTGATGACGCCCGACCCGGACACGGTCACGCCGGAAGAATCGTTCGGCTACGCGCTGCTCCTGATGCACGAGCGCGGCTTCCGGCACGCCCCGGTGATCGAGAACGGCCGGCCGGTCGGGATCGTCTCGGCGCGAAGCGCGCTCGACCCCGACCTGGAGGAGTTCGAAGCCGAAGCGCAAAGGCGAAAGCACATCCGCCGGCGCGCCTGAGGGCGATCGCGCTACGTCGGACCCATCGGGATCGGACCCGCCTGATGACAACGGAATGGCCCGGGTATCTTATGAGGACCGATGATGAACATCCTGATCGTTGGTGCAACCCGCGGCATCGGGCGAGCGCTGGTTGAACAGGCGTTGGCTACCGGGAACAGCGTGACCGCGCTGGCCCGCCATCCCGAACGGCTCGCGGCGCAGCACGAGCGGCTCGGGAAGGTGCGCGGCGACATCCTGGACGCGCAATCGCTGTCCGGCGCGATGGCGGGCCAGAACGCGGTCTGCTGCGCCATCGGGGTCAGGACCCCCTGGGAGCAGCCGGGCGTGTTCGCGAAAGGAATGGAGCGGCTGCTTCACGCGATGAAAAGCAACGCGGTGCGGCGCCTGGTCTGCGTGACGGGGATCGGCGCGGGCGACAGCAGGGGTCATGGCGGCTTTCTCTACGACCGCGTTTTCTTCCCGCTCTTACTCAAGTCGGTCTACGCGGACAAGGACTTACAGGAGGCGCTGATCCGGGCGGCCGACGTTGACTGGACGATCGTGCGGCCGGGCTTCCTGACGAACGGCCCGCTGACGCGGAGCTATCGGGTGCTCACCGATCTCGCGGGGGTGACCGCCGGAAGGATCTCGCGGGCGGACGTCGCGCACTTCATCCTGGGGGAGCTTCTGGCGAACCGGTATCTGCGGCAAACCCCGTTGCTGACGTACTAGGCTGTCGCTGCCGATGCCCTTGTCAATGTGCGAAATATCTGCGCGTTGGGGCAAAAGCTATTGTCGCCTTCGACTTTTCCGGCGAGCCACCTGTCGCACAAGTCCTCGAACCGGCACCTGCCGCACCGGCGCCGCACGTCTTGCAAGATGGCCTCGGTGTCACCATGCCTGGCAACTTCGGGGTCCACGCCAGCACGCGTCAGCATGTGCATCATGCGCCTTTCCGAGGCAGCCGCCACGTATCTCGAAAACCACAGGACGAGGGCAATGCTCACGGCCACCATCAAGATGGCCAGACCGATCTCGAACAATGTTGGGTTCATGCTCCAGTTCTCCTATTAAAGGAGGCAGCGGCCAGTTATCGTCCTACCGGACCGCAGCCGCTGCTTTGAGATAGATCAACATCCTCGACGATAGGCCATGGCAGCCACCTACACCGGCATCGGCACTGTCCCGCAATCCAGGCGCCGCGACTTCAGCTACGTCTCCTGCCACGAGGCGTTGCGCCGGACTCGCGACCGCGTTCCCGAACTCAGGGAACGTGCCCAGGCAAGCGAAGACGCCCGCGTCCTGCTGCGCGAAAACGAGCAGCTCCTGCACGAGCAGGGCCTCTTCGCCCTCGGCGGACAACACGCCCATCCGACCCTGTGACCCCGCTCCCTCTCTCCAACCTCGGCGACATCGCGCACGTCATCCAGCTCGCGATCGCCCCGGTGTTCCTGCTCACCGGCGTGGGCACGCTGCTGGCGGTGCTCAGCAATCGCCTGGGACGGGCGGTGGACCGCAGCCGCGTGGTCGAAGCTCGCCTGCCGGAACTCGCCGGAGAGGTGCTCGCCCTCGCCCAGGACGAGCTCGTGCTGATCTCCCGCCGCACCCGCCTCATCTACGCCGCGATCGTGCTGGCCGTGACGTGCGCGCTGCTCATCTGCCTGCTGATCGCGGTGGCTTTCATCGATGCCTTCCTGGTCGTGAATCTCGCCAAGTTGATGGGCGCGCTGTTCGTGCTGGCGATGTTCGCGCTGATCGCCAGCCTGGCCGCGTTCCTGCGCGAGATCTTCCTCGCCGTCAGCAGCGCCCGCGGCGCGATGCGCCGCACAACCGGGGACTTGAGGGCGTGAGCGGGCTGGATTTCGTTCCCGCGCCCGGCGCATGACCGCTCGGCTAACGGGTGTCCCCAATTACGCTGCGGCGCGGTCCTCCTTCTGCTGCAGGGCGAAGATGGAGGTGTAGCCGCCCGACCAGTCGGGCGGCATCAGGCAGGGCTGCGCATCGTGGTGCGCCCAGGCGGCGCGATTGCCGCGGATGATGGCCTGGTCCTTCGACGAGCGGATCGGATTCACCGTGTAGGGGAAGGCATCCGCCGCGCTCAAGGTATTGAGAAGCAGCGGGCGCCCGAGGTCGGAGCGGTTCTTCGCCGAGTAGTGGAGCGTGCGGCAGTTGTGCAGCGTGAGCGAGCCTGCCGGCCCGGGAAGCGCGACGGCCTTGGCGGTATCCAGCTTCGCGGCATCCTCCTCGCGCAGGCAGCCGATCCAGCGGCCTTCGCGATCGTATTGCGTAGGCATGGGGTCGACGAGGTGGCTTTTCGGCAGCACCTGCAGCGGTCCCTGGTCCATCGCGCAGTCGTACAGGTAGGTGCCGATGGTGAGCGGCGAATAGTTGGTGTGCGGCCAGAACGAGATGTCGTAGTGCCACTTCACTTCCTCGCCGCCCTGCGCCCACTTGAAGTTGATCTTCGAGTGGTGGAACTTGACGTCCGGGCCGACCAGGTCGGCCACGATGTCCCCCACGGGCGACTGGGCCACGTAGTCCCAGAACGCCGGATGCTGGTCCACCGGCGCCGAGACGCGGCGCAGGCGCGGCGCCTCCGGCCGGTGCCCGGGCTCGAGGTCCCACACCGCGTCGGACCTGGCCACCTTGCGGCTGCGCTCGATCAGCTCGTCGGTGGCGGCGCGCAGCCGCTGGATCCACTCTTGCGGAATGATTTTCTCGAGGAGCAGATAGCCCTCGCTGAAATAGAACTCGCGTTGCGCCTGCGTGAGCACGCGCGGCGCGTGGGAAAGGACTTGTTCCGGCGTCATGTTGCGTCTCCTAGTTGAACCCCAACAGCTTGCTCGGCAGCCACAGCACGGTCTGCGGGAAGACCATGAGAATGGCGAGCGTCGCGATCTGCAGCAGGATGAACGGCACCACGCCCTTGTACATGTCGAGCAGGGTGATGGAGGGCGGTGCGATGCCGCGCAGGTAGAAGATCGCCGGCGCGAGCGGCGGCGTCAGGTAGCTCGTCTGGATGACGATCAGAAACAGGATGCAGAACCAGACCGGGTTGAAGCCCGCCGCGTTCACGAGCGGCATGAAGATCGGGATGAAGATGAGAAGGATGGAGATCCAGTCGAGCACGAACCCGGCGAGGAAGGCGATGCCCAGCAGCAGGAACAGCAGCTCCCAGGACCTGAGGTCGAAATAGCTCACCAGCTGGTTGGTGAGCGCGATGCCGCCACCGGCGAAGAACACGCCGGTGAAGATCGTGCCGCCGAGCAGGATGGCCATGATCATCGAGGTGATGCGCAAGGTCTTGAGCACCGAGTCCTTGAGCATGGCCAGGCTGAACCTGCGGTAGAAGAGGGTGAGCAGGATGGCGCCGAAGGCGCCGAGCGCCGCCGCCTCGGTGGGCGCCGCCCAGCCGAGCATGATCGAGCCCAGCACGGCGAAAATCATGAACAGCGGCGGCACCAGGGCGTGCGCCGTGACCGCGAGGCGCCGTGCGAGCGGCGGCTCGTCGGCGCCCGCCGGGATGCGCGGCCCGGCGGCGGGCCGCATCAGGCACAGCACGAATATGTACAGCACGTACAGCCCCGCCATGATCAGCCCGGGAAAGATCATGCCCACCAGCAGGTCGCCCACCGACACGTTGGCCACCGGTCCGAGCACCACCACCACCACCGAAGGCGGGATGATGGTGCCGAGCGACCCTCCCGCGCAGATCGTCCCGCAGATGAGCGGCTTGTGGTACGCGTACTTGAGCATCACCGGGATCGCGAGCAGCCCGACCACCGTCTCGGTTGCGCCGATCACGCCGGTCGAAGCGGCGAAGATCACGCACATGATCACCGTGCCCAGGGCGAGGCCCCCGGGCAGGCGCCGGGTCCACAGGTGCACCGCCTCGAACAGCTCCTCCGCGATCCCCGAGCGCTCGAGCATGGTGCCCATGAAGACGAACAGCGGTACCGCGGCGAGCACGAAATTGGAGGCGATGTCCTCTATCTTCTCCATGAACTGGAAGATCACCGCGCCCTGGAACACGAGGTAGCCAAAGATGAGCGCCGTGCCGGCGAGCGCGAACGCGACCTGCACGCCCAGGAAAATGAGCGCGAACATCGCCGCCAGCATGAACAGCGGCAGGTATTCGGTCATCGTGTTTCACGGTCGGTGAGAATCTGATAACAGCGCAGGAACTGGGCAAGCGCCTGCAGGAAGAGCAGCACGAAGGCGGCGCATAGCACGGCGCGGAAGGGCCAGATCACGGGGTTGAACGCCGACATGCCCGAGCGCTCCTGGCTCTCGTAGGCCTTCGCGACCTTCTCCCCCAGCCCGATCGACAGCCAGGCCGCGACCGGCAGCAGCAGCACGACGTAGGTGAAGGCATCGATGATCGCCCGCTTCCTGCGCGAGAGCTGCGCGTAGAACAGATCGACGCGCACATGCTCGCCCTCGCGCAGGGTGTAGGCGAGCCCGATCAGGAAGTGGGTGCCCATCACCAGGTAGCCCACCTCGAACGCCCAGAGCGTCGGCTTGCCCAGGACGTAGCGCGAGAACACCTCGTAGCAACTCGCCGCGATCAGCGGAATCACCAGCCAGGCGGCAATCGCCCCGGTGGTCCCGCTAATACGGTCCAGGAAGCTTACAAAGCCGTTCAGGCCGGCTTGACCTTGACGTTGCGGTAGCGTGGCGCGTCCTTCCACAGCTGCTCGAAATCCCGCTGGCTCTTGAGCGCCTTCTCGAACCAGGCATTGCCGGCCTTGGTCTTGTCGGCCCAGGCATGCCCGCGCTCGCGCGCCGCGTATTGCACCTCGACGTCGAGCTCGATGATCTCGTTGCCGCTCTTGCGGAAGAACTCCAGGGCCTTGGCGTCCTCGTGGCCGATGCGCGTGAAGGTCTCAAAGGTGACGAGCTTCGCCGTCAGCTCGATGAGCTTCCTGTCGTCGTTCGAGAGCTTGGCCCACACCTCGTTGCCGATGCACAGCTCGAAGGGCGCGGTGGGCTGGTGCACGCCAGGGATGATCAGGTACTTGGCGACCTTGTAGAAGCCCGGCGAGATGTTCTCCCACAGCGTGCCCCACTCGGTGGCGTCGATCACGCCGCGCTCGAGCGCGGGATAGATATCGCCGCCCGGCGTGGTCACGGGCGAGGCGCCGAGCTCCTGCGACATCTCGATCCAGGCGCCCGCGGTGCGCAGCTTCAGCCCTTTCAGATCCGCAAGGGTCCGCACCGGCTTCCGCGAGTGCAGGAACACTTCGGCGGTGCGGATGAACAGCGGCAGCGACACGATGCCGAACTTCTCCTTGCGGAACTGCCGCTGCATGTCGGCGCCGCCCGCTTCGTACAGCCAGTGCAGCATGTACTCGGAGTTGAAGCTGCCGGCGTAGCCGCCGAACACCAGGGTGGTGGGGTCGGCACCCCAGTCGTAGCCCATCCAGGTGTGGCCCATCTCCGCCACGCCGTTCTTGACCGTTTCGGAGACCTTGAGCGCATTGCCCAGCGCGCCGCCGGGGAACACCTGGATCTTCATCCGCCCCCCGGAGAAGAACGCCAGGCGCTCGGCGAATGCCCTGGCGCCGATGTCCATCAGCGGACCCCCCGCCCAGGCAGTGGCCATCTTCCAGCTGTACGACGGCCCCGAGCGCTGTTGCGCGACTGCGGGAAGTGCGGCCAGGGCGGCGGCAGCGCCGGCGCCCGCTTTCAGGAACTCGCGTTTCTTCATCGTCTCCTCCTCAGGAGTTAAGTTAGGTCGACATGATCGGACCGTCGATCGTCACCGGCGCGTCGTGGCGACGGAAGCGTTCCATCATCGGCTGCAACTCCGGCTTCACGTGGTCCTCGTTGTAGCCGTTGAACAGATGCCCGACGAGGCCGCGGTTGAGGTCGCTCGTGCCCATGAACCAGTCGGCGATCGGGAAGGTGAGGTTCATGTTCACCTTCATCATGATCCCGTAGTTATGGTGCGCGGTATGGTGGCGGCGGATCGTGTTGACGAAAGGCACGTTGCGCACGATCCAGTTGTCGCGCACGTGGCAGGAGTAGTGGAAGGTCTCGTAGATCAGGTACTGGCCGACGATCGTGACCATCAGGATGTAGCCGGCGTTGGGATTGACGAGCCAGCCGAGCGCGAGCGCGAAGGGCATACCCATCGCCATGAAAGTGAACAGCGCCCGCCACGGAAAGAAGATAATGCGCCACTCGCGCGTCGAGTCGACCGTCATCTCGTTGTCGGTGAAGTACTGGTGGTGCTGGCGCGTGTGGCGGTCGTAGATGGCGCGCAGCGCCCACACGTCGACCAGCCGGTGCATGACGTACTTGTGGATCCACCATTCGAACAGGTTCGAGAAGAAGAGCACCGGGACCACCAGCAGCCACTCCCAGGTCGCGTTCTGCAGCCGGCTCACGCACCAGGCGATCACCGCGAGACCGACCGCGTAGATCACGCCGATGTGGACCGGGCCGCTGTAGAGGGGATGGATCTGCGCCAGATACTCGGCGCGGAAGTTCTTCTGCCGCTCGCTGATTGCATGCCGCTCGACCAGGCTCGCCATGGCGCATCTCCTTGCTGACACACTACTGATATGTTAGGCCAGGTCAGGCGTCGGCGTCTACCGTGGCGCGGGTGAAGGCCTCGATGTTGTCGAGCAGCCGGTCGAGCGCCACCGCCGCCCCCTTGCCGTCGCCCGCGGCGATGGCGCGCGCGATATCGGCGTGCAGCTTGGCGGTCTCCGGCATGTTCGCGGCCTGCTTGTAGTGGTGGAACCAGAAGCGGCGCGAGAGCGAGTTCATGAGCCGCATGGCGCCCTCGGCGAACTCGTTGCGCACCGCGGCGAGGCACAGCTCGTTGAACTCCCGGTCGACGCGCATGAAGGTCTTGTCGTCGCCGGTGCGCGCCGCGCGCTCGAACAGGCGCGCAAGCTCGGCGAAGCGCGCGCGCTCGGCCTCCGAGGCGCGACGCGCCGCCGAGCGCGCCACCAGGCGCTCGATCTCGCGGCGCACCTCCAGCAGCCGCAGCTGGCTGCGCACGTCGATGGCGGAGACCATCACGCCGCGCCGCGGCAGGATCACCACCAGGCGCTCGCGCGCGAGCCGCTGCAGGGCCTCGCGGATCGGCGTGCGCCCGATGCCCAGGCGCTGGGCGAGCATCTGCTCGGAGAGCACGCTGCCCGGGGCGAGCTGCAGCGTGACGATCAGCTCCTCGAGGTCGGTATAGGCGCGGTCGGTGAGCGTCTCCGGCGAGCGCTCAGCGGTGCTTGCGCTTCTCGACGAGCGTGAGGAATTTGTCGTACTCCTTGTCGTCGACGCCATAGCTGTGATCCTCGTCGGGAAACTTGCCGCTCTTCACTTCGGCCACGTACTGCTTCAGCCCGTTCACCGCCACCTCGGTCAGGTTGGCGAAGCGCTTGGTGAATTTGGGCTTGAAATCGGTGAATACGCCGAGCAGGTCGTAGGACAGCAGGATCTGGCCGTCGGTCCCGGCGCCCGCGCCGATGCCGATGGTCGGGATCTCGAGCTGCTCGGAGATCAGCCTGGCGATCTTCGCCGGCACGGCCTCGAACTCCAGCATGAAGCATCCGGCGTCCTCGATGGCGAGCGCGTCCTCCAGGATCTTCATGGCGCTGTCAGCGGTGCGGCCCTGGACGCGGAAGCCGCCGAACATCGCCACCGTGTGGGGGGTGAGCCCGATATGCGAGGCCGTGGGGATGCCGGCATCCACCAGCGCTTTCAGGATGTGTGCCTGGGACTTGCCGCCCTGCGGCTTCACCGCGTCGCAGAGCGCCTCCTGCATGAAGCGCGTGGCGTTGAGGAGCGCCCGCTCGACCGTGTTGTAGCTCTGATAGGGCATGCACCCCAGCACGAAGGTGTTCGGCGCGCCGCGCCGCACGGCCTGCGAGTGCAGCACCATCATGTCCATGGTCGCCGGGATGGTATTAGGATGGCCGTGACAAGTCATGGCGAGCGAGTCGCCCACCACGCACACGTCGACCCCCGCGGCCTCGGCCCACTTGGCCGAGGTGTAGTCGAGCACCGACGTATAGACCATCTTCTCGCCGGTCTTCTTCGAGTCCTGGATCTCGGTGATGGCGCGCTTCTTGCGCTCGGTGCCGGCGGCCGCCATGGGTCTCCTCGCGGGGCGGTTGATATTCGGCTGATATGTTACCGTGCTTGGGGGCAAAATAGAGGCTGGCATTGCGGAGGAGAGGTCATGCCGGTCACCGAACTGAGCCGCCTACGCGGCGCGGATCTCAGCCGCTTTTTTGGTTTTCGGCGACATACCAGTCGAGGATCCTCTCGCCCGTCCAGTGCAGCACGCCGGGGCGGCGGCCGACGTGGTGGTAGAGCTTCTCCAGATAGCCGATGCGGTGCGCGACGCCCATGATGTAGGGGTGCACGCTGATCGCCATGACGCGCGTGATGCGCTCGCTTTCCGCGTACAGGCGCTCGAACTGCTCGATGCCGCGGCGCAGCCACTCTTCCGAAGGGTGGCTCTGCAGCACCATCATGGCGATGTCGTTCATTTCCACGGTGTAGGGAATCGACACCACCGTGCCGCTCGCGGTCTCGACGCGGCAGGGCTGGTCGTCGAGCACCCAGTCGGCGACGTACTCGATGCCGGCCGCGGCGAGGTGGTCGATGGTCTCGGGCGTCTCGGTGAGGCCCGGGCTCTCCCAGCCGCGCGGCGCTCTTCCGGTGCATTCCTTGATCGCGGACATCGTGTCGGCGATGGCCTTTTTCTGGTCTTCGACGTGGTGCATCGGGCGCTGCACGTAGCCGTGCCCCATGAACTCCCAGCCGGCCTCGTGCGCCGCCTGCGCGATCCTCGGGTAGCTGCGGCACACCGAGCCGTTGATCGCGAGCGTCGGCGTGACGTTGAATTTCTGCAGCACTTCCAGAAAGCGCCAGAAGCCTACGCGCATGCCGTACTCGTGCCAGGCCCAGTTCGGAAGATCCGGGAGCAGGGGCTGGCCCGCATTTGTACTCATGGGCGCGGGCAGCACCATGCGCGGCATGGCGCGCTCGATCGACCACTCCTCGACGTTGACGATGGTCCACACCACGAGGCGTCCGCCTTGCGGGAGCTTCAGCGGCGGCCGGTCTACGATCGCCGAGTAGGGGATGCGGCTAGGCAGCGGTCGCACGCTTTCCTCCTTCGCCCAGCGCCTTGTTCACCGCCGGCAGCACTTTCTCGGCCATCAGCTCGAGCGATCGGTGGCGTGCTCGCCGACGTAGGCCTCGGTGTAGCCGAGGCGGTCGCACATCGGGATCGCCTCGCGGTCCTCGCGCAAGGACTCCACCCACGGGGCGACCCGGCGGGTGCAGCGGCATGGTGAAGTATCCGAGCTTCATCGGGCGGCGCGCCCGAGTGTACCTCATGGGGTGCCGGCGACGCCGCAACCGGCGCGCTACTGGCCGATCGGCGTGGCGCGCGCCTCGGCCACCAGCGCTTCGATCCCGCTCCCGGTGAGCGCATCCAGGAACGCGACGAGCGCGGCCCGCTCCTCGCGGGTGAGGCCGAGCGGCGCAAGCAGCGGACTTCTTCCAGGATTGTCGATGCCGCCACGGTCGTAGAACCCGACCACGGCCTCGAGGCTCGGTAGCGAGCCGTCGTGCATGTACGGGGCGGTGAGCGCGACGTTGCGCAGCGACGGCGTCTTGTACGCCCAGCGGTCTTTCGGGTCGAGCGTGATCTCGTAGCGCCCCAGGTCCTGCGCTGGCGCCTCGGAAAACGTCTCGATCGCCTGGCGCTCGAGCTCGGCGTGGATGCCGGGGGCGAGCTGCACGCGCGTGCGCGCCGCCGTGCCGGCGCGGCGCCGCCAACCGACGCCGGTGTTGTGGAAGGCGTGATCCGTGAACAGCGCATCCTTTTCGCCGACGAGGTGGCAGGCGGTGCAGCGCCCCTTGCCCGAGAAGACCTCGAAGCCGAGGCGCTC
>Ga0214471_10004233_pt1 | contig 11083 bp, 10 predicted proteins | sample RVTome_5_FD_207665 | JGI IMG/M metagenome (GOLD analysis project Ga0214471, IMG submission 207665) | Soil microbial communities from uranium-contaminated site in the Upper Colorado River Basin, Wyoming, United States - RVT142D155 | ecosystem: Environmental > Terrestrial > Soil > Contaminated >... | reverse complement strand
CTGAAGATACTGCAGCCATCATTCCTTCAAGTCGAGGAATCCAGCTGCCAGTTATCGGACATGGACGTATGAGTTCGAATCCAGATCAGGCATCTGCCACTGACGATTGGCCGTTTGTCTATATGCCGGTCCCGACGATCCCCACACTTTATCTTGGCGCATTGGCTGTTATATCTCTTCTGGCATTGTTATTGATAGCGGTTAGCGCGCCGAAAGAGATTATCAGACACTTCGATTGGCATTTCTTCTTTCTCGGTGTCGCCTTTATGCTGCTTGAAACCCGCAGTCTTGTCACTTTTGGGCTTTTATTTGGCAACACCTGGATGGTCAACTCGCTGGTGTTCTTTGCCATCTTGAGCAGTGTACTGCTGGCGATCTTGTTCAACGCCCGTTTCAAGTTGACGCGTATCTGGCTGTTATACATTCTTCTCTTTGTGCTCTTGCTCCTGAATTATTTCCTGCCGCTAAAAACCCTGCTGGAAGTCTCCTCACCTGTCTTGCGGTACGGGTTGGCAAGTCTCCTGGCTTTTGCGCCGATCTTTTGTGCGAATGTGGTCTTTAGTCATTCCTTCCGTGACAGTCTCGCCGCAGATATGGCCTTTGCTTCGAATTTGCTCGGTGCGATGCTCGGGGGTATGTTCGAATACTTTGCTCTCGCCTTTGGATATCAAGCATTGCTGCTCTTCGTTCTTGTTTTTTATGTTATCGCTTATCTGACGCGTAATGCTAATGCCAATGTACTTGCCAAGAAATACAATTTCGGCTGATTCTTGCGAAGACTATGCCTGATGAGTGCTGCGTACAAAAGCGGATCCGTTGCTGGGTGCGGGGAGTTGGAAAGGATGAAGTTGGAAGGATAAATGATTTGAGCGCGGGTGGTCGCGTCTGTAGCGTGGAATGGTGAAATTTGCGGTAAGATATTGTCCAAATGAGCAAACTCAGTTCACACACCTTTGCTTATCTTGATGTGGAGACTACAGGACTTTCTCCATGGTTTGGTGACCGAATCTGTGAAATCGCAGTTGTTCGCTGCGAGGGAGATAAGGTCATTGAATCTTTTGACAGCCTGTTAAATCCGGAAAGGCCAATCTCACCTGGCGCGGCGCGGGTCAACGGGTTGAAAGATTCTGATTTGCGGAAAGCCGCTCACTTTATCGAGGTTGCTGAACAGGTTGTAACTCTCATCAAAGATGCTGTGATTGTGTGTCACAATGTTCCTTTCGATCTCGGATTTCTCAGCAGTGAACTGGGGCGAATTAACAGACACCTTCCCACCGCCCTCACTTTAGATACATTGGGAATTGCTCGCCAATATTTCGATTTTGACTCCAACAGTTTACAATCTATTGCTCACTGGCTGGACATCGAAGTTGCCGCTGCACACCGTGCCCTGGACGATGCCTTTACTACACGTGAAGTATTGAAGTATTTTGCCCACAAGTTGAGAAGTACAGATATTGAACACGTTATTGTGCCATATTATCCGCCTCTCACATCTCCGCAGGAACTTAATTTGCCTCCTGTGATTGAAGAAGCCCTGCAAAGCAAAAAACGAATATTTATTCGATATATTGACAGAAAGGGAGATGCAAGTGAAAGATGGATTACACCCAAGCAAATCCTTGCTTTGAATGATTATTTGTATGTGGTTGCACATTGTCATTTGCGCGACGACGAACGGAATTTTCGACTGGATAGAATAGAGCAGATGGAGATTGAGACACAACGTGCCAATCAACGCAAGAAAACTGTGAAACCGCAAAATGCCCAACGCTAAAACGCGCTGGTTGCTAGAGCATAGGGGTAGATAGACCTAACCTGTCCACAAAGTAAAATTCCTTTGTTGCATTTTTGTCAGTATTGCTCTGGAGGTATTTTATGTCACAGGAAGATAACGGTTGGGAAGAATATTATCGAGCGATCAAGGGACGTCCGCCTCGTCAATTATTGTTGGATGCACTTACATATTTTGCAAGTAATTCTGCCCAACCTCAACTGCTAGCCATCGATCTGGGCTGCGGAGATGGAACTGAGACTGCTGTTTTGCTCGAGCGCGGCTGGAATGTCCTGGCCATTGATGGTCAGCCTGCATCCGTAGAATATCTCTTGACGAAGATCCCGGAGCAACAAAAAACGAGATTGCGAACCCAGATCACGAAGTTTGAAGATGTGATCTTGCCGTCCGTTGATCTAGTCCATGCAAGTCTCAGCCTCCCATTTTGTTCGCCAGAACACTTTGACGCATTTTGGGCAAAGATCGTGCAGGCAATAAAGCCAGGTGGGCGATTCGCGGGTCAGTTCTTCGGGTTAAGGGATTCCTGGGCAGATAGTCCTGATATGACATTCCATACAGAAGAACAAGTCCGCAAGATGCTTGAGAATTTTGAGATAGAGTATTTTCACGAAACGGATGAAGATGGTTCTGCTGTCAGCGGCCCCAAACACTGGCATATATTCACGGTCATCGCCAGGAAAAGATAACCATATTCACAGTTGAAATCTATCGGTGAAGATGCTACACTACATGCGACGAACCTTGCCATAATCCCAAGAGCAATTGAAAGCATCCTATCAAATCGTACCAGCGTGAAGGAGGAAAGATGAAAGCGTTAGATCTAAGTCCTGAAGCAATTTGGCGCCAGCGTTTTCTTGCTGCTGACATCTTCTGGGCGGTAGCTGCCCAGCAGAATCCACAGCGAGGTCTTGTTTGCACAAATAAGGATGGTATTTATCAATTGTATGCCTGGGATATCCCTACTGGGGAACTGACACAGGTTACGGACCAGCCCGCAGGTGTGATCCTGGGAATCATTTCGCCGGATGGAAATCACATCTACTTCCTGAAAGATGAGGGCGGCAATGAAATCGGTCATTATGTAAGCGTTCCGTTTTCCGGAGGCGATGCTGAAGACATCTCACCCGAACTGCCCTTGTACAGTTCATTTTATATCAATCAAAATCGCATGGGAAATGTGCTCGGATTTATTGCGGCAGGAAAAGATGGCTTCAGAATCTACATAAAACGCGATGATGGCACGCCAAAATTACTTCATGATAGTGAAAGCATTACCCGGGATTTCAGTCTGTCGAGCGATGGAAAAATCGCGGTGATCACTTCATCGGAACGCACAAAAAGCATGGACTTCTCGCTGATCGTGGTTAATATCGAGACTGGCGAACAAATCAATGAGCTTTGGGATGAGAACGCCAGCATCGAAGATCCAAAATTTTCCCCGATCGAGGGGGATCCACGTCTGGTCTGCACTTCGAGCAAATCAGGGTTCGAGCGTCCGTTTCTCTGGAATGCTGTTACCGGCGAACGAGTCCCGTTACAACTGGATGAAATTCCGGGAACCATCCTCGCCAGTTCCTGGTCTGACGAAGCGGAACAAATCCTCCTCTGCCAGGTTTATCAGGCTCAATACCAACTCTATCGTTATCAAGTTAGTACGCACACAGTGGTGAAGCTGGATCATCCATCCGGGACATTGGGATTTTTCAGCGGAGGATTCTTTACACCGAACGGCGAAATCTGGGTGACGTGGGAAGACTCCTCGCATCCCTCCTGTTTGATTGCTTTGGATGAAAAAACAGGCGCCCTCAAGCGGACAGTTTTAAAGGCGGGCGATGCGCCGGCTGGAAGACCATTTCGATCCTTTGCTCTGGTCTCCGAAAATGGAGAGACCATTCAGGGATGGCTGGCCGTGCCCGAGGGAGAGGGACCTTTCCCCACGATTCTGCATACACATGGCGGCCCAACCTCCGTCATGCCATCTGTTTTTGCACCCGGAGCACAATGCTGGCTCGACCATGGGTTTGCTTTTTTCAGCGTCAACTATCACGGCTCGGTCACCTTTGGGAAAGCTTTTGAGAAGTCCATTTGGGGCAATCTCGGTGATCTTGAAGTCCAGGATATGGCCGCCGCGTATAAGTGGCTGGTGGATAACAAGATTGCTCTCCCTGATTCTGTCCTGTTAACGGGCGGATCCTATGGTGGCTATTTGACCCTCCAGGCCATCGGTCGCCGCCCTGAGCTTTGGGCGGGTGGTATGGCAGAGGTGGCCATCGCCGATTGGAAAACCATGTACGAAGATGAAGCCGAATCCCTGCGTGGTTATCAACGTGCATTATTTGGCGGCGCGCCAGATGAAGTGCCTGAAGCAACGCGTAAAAGCTCGCCTATTACTTATGCCGAACAGATCAAAGCTCCAATCCTGGTGATTCAGGGTGAAAATGACACGCGCTGTCCTGCGCGTCAGATGAAAGTCTATGAAGAAAAATTACTGTCTCTTGGCAAACAGATCGAAATCCATTGGTTTACAGCCGGGCATGGTTCAAGAGCACAGGATCAACAAATTCAACATCAGGAAAAGATGTTGAACTTCGCCTATCGCGTACTTGGATAAATTCCATTTACTTCTTTCTTAAAAGATACCGATGAACAACCTTAAGCGTCACCCCGTTCTTTGGTATACGGTCATCACGGTTGTACTTTCTTTTGCAACGTATTTTCTTCCCCTGCCCCTTGAACAAAAAAGCCTGCTTGTCCCTGTGCTGATGGTCTTTATCCCGACCCTCGTGAGTATTCCCATGGCACTCGTCACCGAAGGGAGAGCTGGCATGCGCCAGATGCTCTCGACGGCCAGTCTGCGACGCGGCGGAGTCAAATGGCTGTTTATCGGCGCAGGTCTGGGCGCATTGGTCCGTGTGATCGCCTGGCTGATCGCAATTCTGTTTCGAATGCCGGTCAAAACTGATTTCAGCGATCCAAGCGCATGGTTCATCCTTCTAGCCACGATCCCGTTGGCATTGTTCGAAGAGATAGGATGGCGCAGTTATGCACTCGACCGTGTCTTGAGGACACGGTCACCCCTGGAGGCAAGCCTGCTGATCGGTGTGCCGTGGGGATTCCTGCACCTGACGATCCTTTTGCCTGGCATGATGTCTGAAAGTGTGCCAGCGATTGCGCAAGTGGGATCTGTCGTCTTGATTTCCATTATCCTCACATGGACGTATGTCCGCAGCCGTCACAGCTTGTGGGCGGTGACATTCCTGCATGGTGTGCAAAATGGCCTGGTCGTTCTCAATCGCGGGCTTTCGATAGTACCCGCGAGCTGGTTGTTATTTGGATCCTGTTTGATTATGGCAGTGCTGTTGATCCTTTTGGACCGGCGCACATTTTTCGCAAAACCCTCTGTTTCGTGATGCTTGTGGGCGAAATTTATCAACTCATTTATGTCCCGATCTTCAAACTTTAACCAGATTTATCCTGATCAAGCCATTGCCATTTGCACGCGTGAACAAGCAGAGCAACTGGCGAATTATGATCACCATGTGGTCAATGTCAATGGACGTCCGGGGGTCATGCTGACGTCTGAATGGATGCCGCTGGAGGAGCACAGGGGTCCCTTTGTGTTGACTGTCGTATTTCATCATGCAGAGAAACATCCACCCGCGCCTGCGAAGATTCAATCCATTATGGATGGGCTCAGTTTCCAGGTCCGCGGGCAGCCACGCTAAGTGAGGTGCTGATTGTCCATCACCTGCTCCCCAAGGAAGAGAGGTGTGTGGGCAAATCGGGATTTCCCTTTGCCCATCTAGTTTGTTGCGATCTGGAAAATAGTATTACAGACCTAATGCCGCAGCTTGCTTTTGGGAATTAGAACACCAGTATAACCCACCAGGTGTAAGCCAGCATCAATAAGGCAAACAGACCCATGGACAAACGATCTCGTCCGTTTGCCTGGTGGTAGCTTATGCGCCAATATTTCACAGTTCTCTTGAATTTTTCTTTTATCCGTTTCATAATGCACAATCGCTTGTTCAATAAATTAAACGAAAAAATCAGGAGAATTCTGCAGGATCCGTCATCCTTGGGACGACCGATAAAGCAGAACTCCAAAGTTGTTCGACTTTGGAGTCCTTTCTGCTAGAAGCCAGGCCCTCGTTTTGTGTCTAAGATATGTTCTTAGTAATCAGGGTGAACAGGAGGCGTGATCGCTAGCTGATCCATGCATCCACAGCGCTCTTTACGATTTCATTCGGCCTTGCTTGTGTTTCCAGGCAATATAAAAACTTAAGGCTCCTAAACCTCCTAGTATGACCGTGCTAGAAGTTGCCCCAAGAATTGTCAGAATGTATTTCGTTATGATCTCTGCCAACGTTTCCTCCTCGAGGACCTGGTGGAGGCCCTCAACATAATTGGCTATAGCTGCGCTAAAATACTCTTCCTGTTGCTTAACCTGCTTTATAGCTCATTTGATCGTTGCATTAATCCAGGCTTCCATGGCCGTTTCAAACGTCTTCTCAAGAAGCCCACCTACCTTGGTGCCGATGGATTGGCGCCTCTTTTGAAAAACCTCGAGACTTTGTTGTTTCTCCAACTCCTCCAGGGGGTTCTTCTTTTCCTGAATTGAAATGTCAATGATGGCAAAGATGAGGCGCATTCGGGTGGCAATGTCTGCCGCCGTCATCCGGGTTAACTTGATGGCAACATGCTCTGGCGAGCGAATATCTTCGAATATAAGCAGACAGGGGAACTCTGTAAATTCAATTCCGAATAGCTTGGCAACGACAACGCTATGGCCTTCCCTGGTGTGCGCTTCTATAAAAGTTCGCCAGCCTGCATGATCAATACCCGGTCGCTGGAAGCCTGTTTTGCTCAATGCGATCACCAGGCAGTTTTTCCCCGAAATAAGGTCGAGTTCTTTGCTGTATTCGGTCAGGTAGCGAAGAGCTTCCATGTCGGAAGGCAGGGTGAGAAATATGGCATAACAGGAGTACCTTCCGTGAACGCGGAGTATTTCATGCCACCACTCTCGGAGCGAGTGCCTATCTGTACGTATGAGGATGGTCGCACCGGTATTATCGGTTAGCACATCGCCATGGCTCGTGGGTATTTCTCCGGAAACCGTACCCATCTGGGGATCAGGCGCTGCTTGCTGCTCGTCTGACATACTGTTACTCCTAGGCGAACTATCTAGGTCCGTGCAGTCACCATTTCGATAGAGTCTATCACTTTTGGGGAATCTCACCGGAGGCGGAAGCTCGAACGGTCTTCCCTCAAATCAGTTATTAATACCGGCTCTATCTCGCAACCATTTTGCAGTTTCCGCCAATTGCTTTTCCCTTTCAGGGCCAGTTAGTGATAAGGCTGTCTGAATTGCACGTAGATAGCGAGTCTGCTCATCCTGCTGCCTTTCAATAGAAGCTGCTTTTTCCTTGAGCCCTTCCTGAAGTCGCCGGAGTATTAGCGATCCCGCCCCGCCCAACAGACCAACAATCTCTACGAGTATGGCCAATACATTGAGCCCACTTTGGAACATAATATAGCCTCCCCAAATGATGAAAAAGAGTGAGACCACGGAGAAAATAATCATGAGCCTGAAAACTGTAGATTCCTGAGAATTTATGTTTCTCAGCATCCGTGCTTTTCTCTCTCGACTATCTTGAAAATCTTGCTCAATTTGTTTCAGCGCAATCTCTTGAGCAGGAACCGAAGCACTTGCGTTGATTGGCTCAGGTTCTCTTTGGGTTGCGGTTGGGGGAACCCTGTCTACATCCTCCTTCTTTGGAGGTGGCACAACTCCTGTCTTATCTTCTACAGAATCTTGTTTTTTATTAAGCAGTACATTGTTACCGGAAGGTTCCGACTTTTTCGGCTGAACAGGGGCATCAACTTGCAGTCGCCTCTTTATAATATCATCGGCACTTTCAATGCGGGCCAATAATACTGCCGTAACCTTCTCAATGAATGGAGCCAGGAAGGGCAATAACTTGGCGATGCGATTAATAATGATCAGTATGGATCTGCGATTCATCTTATGCTCCTTCCTCTTGTTCTGGTCTATACATCAACCCAGCTACTTTGCAACATTATACCGCCATCCCTAAAGCCGACCTCCCTAGCTCCAGCACCGAACCTAGGGAGGCATCATCGACCGCTTATGAAAGAAGCAGTTATGTTTAGCAATCATGGCGCGCGAGAACTATCCTTCGGCGCGCGGGGTTTGGGAATCAGGACACCAGCATCGCCCACCAGGTGTACACCAGCATCACTAACGCAAACATCCCCAAAGACAAGCGATCTCGACCGCTTGCCTGCTTGTAGCGGATGCGCCAGTATTTTACAGTTCTATTGAATTTTTCTTCTATCCGTTTCATAAAACACACTCGCTTGTTCAATAAATTAAACGAAAAAATCAGGAGAATTCTGCAGGATCAGTCATCCTTGGGACGACCGATAAAGTAGAACTCCAAAGTCTGGTAACTTTGGAGTTCTTTCTCTTTAAAAGCCAAGCTCCTCTTTTACGATGATCATCGTGATGCGGCCCGGCTGAATTTCCTTATTGACCATCAACACCTTGTTGATGCCGCTGTGCTTGCCCATTGCCCGCATCAGGCGTTCATCTTCACGCGGGAAGGCATACTCTTCAATCCGCTGCATGCCTTCCTGAAAATCTCTGACGATCTTTTGCGCCCCGACCACCCAGATCACCTTTTCGGCGCCAGCGGAATAGGGGCCGGGCTGACTCCCTGTATTCGATGCGACGAACACCTGGCCTTCCTCGGTCACGGCATGGACACTGCCGATGATGTACTCAGGCGTGGCTCCCAGTTTCACCATTTCTCGGTTCTGGGTCCTGGGGTCCATCTTCTTTAATTTTGAACGGACCAACTCATATTGTTCTGATCTTTCAAGCGCGGCAGGGATATCCAGTTGTTCAAGCGTTTGTGATGAGGCTGTAAATACTTCCGCGCCTTCGGGCAAGAGATCAAAGACCATTTGTTCCGCTTCTTCACCATTCTCAGCAATTAATGTATGGATGCCATGTGCCTCAAGTGCCTGTGCGGCATGCTCGATTTCCGCATCAGAAGCCAGTTCAGCAAAATCCCAGTTCGGGGTCAAAGTCCTGGTTATATTCGTTGCTTCCATGGACCATCTCCTTTCTTGCCTTCCTTAATCATAGTCGAACGGTTATGATATGAAATAGTTACTAACCCCATATTCAAGGCGGGATTCCCCCTATAACTCGAAAGCGTTCCTCTTACGCAAGATTAATCCATTTTTTGAAAAATGAATAATTCTTCAACACCGCGGCGTGAAGGTACCGAGTCTGCCGGGACTTCATCGAAGATCAATTTGAATTCGCGCCTTTGGAAGAGATCGAGGATCTCCGAGGCCGAAACTGCAAATGGGGGCCCGCCTGTGCGGCCATCCAGCGGAAATGCGAGGTCGATGTAAATACCATTGGGCTTGAGCAAATGCGTCACAACGTCGGCATATTCGCGGCGGCGCCTGGGGTCAATGGCACAAAAACAGGTGTATTCAAGGACATAATCGAAGGATTTATTTAGCGTCTCCGGCAACGCAAAAATATCATGCTGTAAAATTTCCACGGAGGCCTCAGGGCCGGACAAGCGCTGCATCTCCTGGACAGCCTGTGACGCAAAGTCAACGGCGGTGACCTGAAACCCAGTGCGGGCAAACTCACGCGCGTCGTGACCGCGCCCGGCCCCAAGCACGATCATTCGTCCTGGAATCAGTTGTCGGCTTAAGATAAGGCGTTTGAATATGGGTGTGGGTGCACCCAAATCCCAACCATCGGTCTTGCGCTCGTAATCCGCTTCCCATTTGCGCGGCGAATTGACATCATCCTTCATATAAAGTTTTAGAATTATTGCTCCAAGGATAAGGTCTGCTCAGATGGCACTTGATAAATCTGAACGTTATCTGCATCATACACCTTAAGCAAGGTGCCGCCCTGCGCCATCACCTGAAATTTGTTCAATCCGGCCACGTCGTACACTGCGCGCTCCAATCCACCAACGACCACGTACGAAACATCATAACGCTGCGCGATTTCCATGGCCCTGTTCGCGTCCGGCGTGCTGTAAAATTCCCGAACCAATTCGACGCGGTAGTCGATCAGGTCGCTTGGTAACAAGGAATATTGCTGTTTGGTGTGCCAGTCCCAGCCGATGATCGTGGGCAATCCTGTATAAACCGAATAGCGGTTGCCCCAGTGGTACAGTCCCGTATTGCCTTCGACAATGACCGGCGATCCTTTGATATTCTTGCGCATCCATTGAATGGCATCATAATCCTCACGCAGAGCGAGCTGCTGATTATTTTCGTTATAGGTGGCCTTGCGCATATAGGCCATGCCATTTAGTCCGGGTGGTGAACCCTCGACGTAACGGTCATTCACTTTTGCCCGGGTGGCTGCCAAGGTATAGAGCAGGCCGGCGGAAATCAAAACAGCGAACACTCCCCACCATACCCAGCGAATTGTCTTCAGCGTCGACGACGAAAAGATTCCTGGCGTTTGCGTCATCGTGGAGGACACATCAGCCGGGGCGGGCACTGCACCACGCGCAGGAACCAGATGCTCGACGACCAGCGCCAGACCGGTTGCGCCTGCCACGCCAAAGATCACCCAGGCCTGCAGGTAGAATTTGAAGACAGTATTCATGCGCCCGACGTCACCCTTGAGGATAACCCCTTCCACCATTAATGTGAGCACCAGGCTTACGAGCATGAGCATGCCTACCCAGCGTACCTCAACGGGTGTGCGCCTGTGCAGGACAAGCCAGACTCCCAGGATAATAAGTGGAAGCAGGAGGGCAAACACCCAGAGCTTTAATGCCATTAGTGCAATCTCGGCGATGAATAAGACAGGCACCAGATAGAGTGCCCAACCGGTAAGCTCGAAGCCTGACGGTCCGGGATAATCCTTCCGCAGAACGTTTGTGAGGATTGTTACCACAAAAAAAGTTGCCACGATAAAAAGAAAGATCCCGTGGACGGTGAGGTACTGAATCAGCGTTGTGCGGTCGCCACGCCACAATTCAACTTTGGCATATCCCGTTGCATAATCGAGGATATAGGGCAGAAAAAACGATATAGAAAGGATCATAATAGCCAGAAATCGCCAGCCGAACCTGCGCGCCAAGTCAGATGGGTCCCAGCGCCATCCAGCCTGGCTCAGACCGATCCCGATGCCGAAAAGTAAGAGGAGCATATAGATTGCTGCAGGGAGCGTCGCCCGTATGCCCAGAATAGTCAGTGGGACTACAAACA
>Ga0214471_10004232_pt1 | contig 11083 bp, 11 predicted proteins | sample RVTome_5_FD_207665 | JGI IMG/M metagenome (GOLD analysis project Ga0214471, IMG submission 207665) | Soil microbial communities from uranium-contaminated site in the Upper Colorado River Basin, Wyoming, United States - RVT142D155 | ecosystem: Environmental > Terrestrial > Soil > Contaminated >... | reverse complement strand
AGCCCTCCGCGGGCGTGAGTCGTCATGCCGTAAAAATGGCCGGTCCGGAAAGAAATGAGCTCGCCTTCGCCGGTGGTCGCGATGTAGCCCAGGTCGTCGCGATCGAGTCCTGCCCCGCCGACCGTTTCGTCGAAAACCGTTTCGGCGAGGCGGAAAAGCTCTCTCTTGCGAATGCGCTCGGCGCGTCCCGCCAGCACGCGCGCTCCGGTTTCTCCCTTGTCTTCCATGACGACGACTTTGATGGTGGAGGAGCCGATGTCGATGCCGGCGGTCAACAGGGGCTTGTTCTCTGGCATCGTGACATCCTCACTTGGCTCAGTTGGCGGCCGCCGCTTGGTCTGCTCGCCGGGAATCTCTCAAGGCGAAGAGAGCCGCTCCCAAGGCACCGGTGTAGATCGAGTCCGGCGAGGTGTTGATCTTGATGTCGCCGTAGTTCTCGGAGATCAGTGTCTTCAAGGCGTCCACCGCGGCAGGATTCTTCGCGACGCCACCGGTGAAGGTGAACTCGTTCTTGACGCCGCCCGAGCGCGCGAGCAGGGACATTGCGCGCAGAATGATGGCACGATGCAGTCCCGCCAAGATGTCCTCAAGCTTTTCTCCCAAAGACAGCCTTTCCCTCAGCTCGGCGCCCGCAAAGACCGTGCAGGTCGAGTTGATGCGAACCGGACGGGTGGAATCGCGGGCGAGGGGACCGAGCTCGTGCAGACCCAGATTCATCTCGTCCGCGATATAGCCTAGGTAGCGCCCGCACCCGGCCGCGCAGCGATCGTTCATCTGGAAGGACGTGACGATGCCTTGATCGTCGACCTGGATAGCTTTGGTGTCCTGCCCGCCGATGTCGAGAACGGTGCGAGTCGTCGAGAACAGGGCGTGGGCTCCCAGGCCGTGGCAGAGAATCTCGGAGCGGATCTGGCCTTCGGGGAAGGGAAGCCGTTGTCGACCATAGCCGGTGCCTACGCTGCCGACTTGATCCAGCTCGATGTCGATCACGCGCTCGACCGCGCCCTGAAGTCTTTCATCGGTTTCGGACATTTGGGCGAGGGCCGCCGCCGCATGGGTCTCGAAGTTTCCCGCCGCCGACGGAGAGTTTTCGACCTCCAGGATCGCCTTGTCGAAGAGCCCCACCAGATAGTCGAATCTCACTTCTTTGTTCTCGATGGATTCTGCCTCGGCGAGCTTGAGGTAACGGCTCCCCGCCAGATCGCGAAAAAAGTCGCTCTTCCGCGAGGCTCCTTCCGCGAAGAGCTCCGCCGCCTCGTCGTGCATCGTGCCAAGAATTCTCTGCACGCTGGGGAGAAAGCCGCCGGAAGGATTGATCCTTTGGAGCAGCTCGGTCAGATCCTCTTCCAGCACCCGGAGCTGGCCGAGGTATTGTTGTGTGCGAAACCTTCGCTCGAGCGCGCCATGGAGCTGCGCCTTTCTTGCTTCCGTTACGCCGGCCCGATCGAGCTCCGAGGCCACCAGAGAGAACCGCGTGTTGATCAAGGCTTCACTTAACACGATCTGGCAGGCGACGTCGTAGTTGCTGCGAGAGTTGGTGATGCCGCGTCCCAGGATCGTGCCCGTCTCTCCTAGGATGACTGCCTTGGTGGTGGTGGACCCGAGATCGATCCCGACGTGGTAGTTCATGCCGCGCCCTCGCCCAAACGTTTTTGCTCGATCATCTGAAAGTAGGACTCCAGCCGGTTCTTGATGTTCGCCGCGGAAAAGTAACGCGGGTCGACGAGGTCGCTTTCGATGAACCCGCCCGGCTTACCGACGCGATTCTCCACTTCACGCAGGATGTGGAGCTGTCCGGCGGAAAAAGAGTTGCAGCTCTTGACGGAGTTGATGAGAAATCCGTCCGCTTGATAGTCGCGGACGTAACTCACCAGCATTTCGACCCGTGAGGGCAAGTTCAGATTGGTGTAGCAGCCCATGCAGTACTCGGCCAGAGTCTCTAGTGGTCGGGAGGGATCGTGCCGAAAACCGAAGTCGTAAACGCCTCCCACCTTGGTATAGGTGGAAGCGACCACCACCGCGCCCTCGTCGGCGAACATCTTCCAGAACTCGCGGAAGCTGGTCCAATTGGGCGGTCCCTCGACGACGATCCGGTAGCGCTCTTCGGTGAGCTCTCCGTCGGGTGTGACGGGGCCCTTGCCAAGACGGATACTCTCCTCGGTCTCGGCGCGCAGTGCTTTGTAGTATTCGACCGCGTCTTCGGTTCCGCGAAAAGAAGAGAAGATGGGTCCGATATAGTAGACGCCGCCGAAGTAGGCGTCGATGGGGGAGGGTTTGTTCTTCGCCGACTGGAGCACCCAGACCAGATCATCCTCCGCTTGGGCAGAGCGGGCGAGACACTCCTTCAATCGATCTTCGTCGTAGCTCTTTCCGGTGATCTTTTCTAACGCGGGAATGAGCTTCTGGCGGATCTGATCGACCACGTACTGCCTCATTGACTCCGTGATCCGCCCCTCTCCCTGATAGGGGACGTGGACCATGACCACCGGGCACTTGTATTCCTCCCGCAATAGCTCGAACCACTTCATGAAGGTGAAGCAGCCGGTGTAGGAGAGGAGAAGCAAATCGGGCTCGGGCAGTCGCTCCCCGGTGGGTCCGACGTTGCCCGATTTCATCATGCCGATGTCCGACTTGACGTAGGTGCAGACGTCTTCGGAGTGGCCGAGCTTCTCGGCAACCGCGATGTAGTCTTTGGATTTACCCCGCATTCCCGATTGCAACGCATTGATCTCGGGGAGCACGGGCAGGACGTCGAACGCCAGAAGGAGCTCGGTCATGTTGCCGGGAACGAAGGTGTAGACGGATTTTTCGCCGGTCGCTCCCGCCTGCGCCAATCTGGTGAAGTGCTCGGCGAGCATCTTCTTTTGCCGCAGCTGGCTGGTGTCTTTTTGAACGGTTGTCCTTTCGGTAGGATTCGCCATTTTCTTTACCAGTCAGACGGACATGCGGCTCAAATTGTCCGCGGAGGTGGATGGTTCTGACGTTTGTTCCCACAACTTGATGGAGTCGGCAAATGTTCCCGCTTGTTCCCGGATAACCTGAAACTGGCCGCTGTTCTCGGAGTACTTGAAGGCGGTCCAAGGAATTCCCGCTCTTTCCACCGCGGGCGTCACCATGGGTTGGTCGAGCAACGCCGGATCACAGAAGCTGGGAGCGCAGAAGAGAACACCTTCCGCGCCGCTCGCCTTCACACGCCCGACGAGATCCTTCCCCTTTTCCGCCTGGTCGATGTAACGGGTAGGGCTCGCCATCGAGCTTTCGAGGAAGGCCGTCACCAAATTGTCGAGCGGATCGCCCTCGACCGCGATGTCTTTAGTGATCCAGCGGTGCACTTGTGCGAAGTCATCGTCCACGATGTAGCACCCGGCGCGTTCGAGCGTCTTGATGAGCCCGAGGGGCGGCTGCTCGCAGAAGGAGCCGGTGAGCACGACGCGCGCCTGATCCATGGGCTTGCGTTCGTTCGCCGCTTCCACCAATGCCCGATAGGCTCGCAACATGCCGGTGTGCTCCTCGACGGGCAACGGCAGACCGGCCCTTAGAACCAAGTAGAGCTCGTGGGTCGGGACCCGCCACGGTTCCTTCTGGCGAAGCTGGTAGAGTCCTTGCACCAGACGACGGTGCTCGTTGTAGACCTCGATCGACTTGCGCAGCGCGTCGTCCTTGAGTGGTTTCGCACCATGTTCCACGAGATCCCTCGATAGCTCTTCGAGCTCGCGGCGGAAGAACGCGCCGCCGATCTCGCGATCGAAATTCTGTGGAACGTCCAGGTAGCGGACGAGCTTGCCGGGGAACTGCATCTTCCAAATGCCGGAAAGATTGCGGATGACGTCGCAGATCGCGGGGAAGAGCATGCCGTCCAGGCAGTCGAGGCTGCCATTCAACCCGAGCTCGATGGTGCTCCTGGGGATGTGGCAGATGTAGGACTGGTAGAAGGCATCGCCGCGGATGATCTCGAGGTCATCGGCACCTCCCATGATGCCTACCGGTAAAACGCCCTGGGCCCAGAGGAGCTCGCGCGGCACGTAGATCGGCATGAAGCCGATGGCGAGGCCTTTTTCACGACGTTTCCACTCGCGGACCGATGGCAAGCTGTAGTCTCGGTAAAGAGTTTCGGCTCGCTCCAGGAGTGATTCCAGGTCCTTGCTGGTCATCGGTTCTCCCATTGGGGGTCGCGCTTTTCCATGAAGGCCTTGAGACCCTCCACCGCATCCCGGGTTGCCATCAACTCTTGCAAGTAGATCCGTTCGACCTCTTGAAGCTCGGCGGTAAAGCGGGCTCGTAGACCGCTCCGAGCTGCTTTCACGGCATAGCGAAGGCTCGACGCCGAGCGGGGCAATAAGTGCTCCTTGGCGTAATCGAGAGCCGCTTCGCTCGGATCCTCCGCGATGACATCGATGAGCCCCATCCGCTGCGCTTCGTCCGCCTGGATGATCCGGCCCGAGAGGCAAAGGTCTTCCGCGTTTCCGCGCCCTACTCGTTCCGGGAGAATCACCGAAGCCACCGGCGGGAACACGCCGAGCACGATCTCGGGTTGGCCCAGACGGGCGTCACTCGAAGCGAAGACACGGTGGCAGCAAGTAACGAGCTCGAGCCCCCCACCGAGGCATTGTCCTCGCACCGCTGCCAGGACGACATAGGAGCCATCGAGCATCGTCTGCAGCATTCCATGAAAAGCGCGAAGCATCGTCTCGACGTGCTCGGGCATGTGCTCCGGCACGCTCGCCCCGAAGGAGAAATGAGATCCACGTCCTTCGAGACAGAGAGCCTTGAGATCAGCGGCGGCCGCTGCGCGCCGGAAGACCGCGGTGAGCGACTCGAACATCTCGCCGTCCAAGATGTTGCCCTTGGGGCGATCCAGGAAGACACGCCAATAGGCTCCGCCCTCCACCGGCTCGACGGTGACCGGTCCTTCCTGGGCCATGGTTCAAACCTCCTTGAGGTCGAGCTCGAGCTGCACGTAGGGGCCGCCGGTGAAGCCGTTCGACCGGAAGAACGAAAGCACCGGAACGTCATTCCTTCGCACCATGGTCCTCAGTCGGGTGACGCCGGCTTCACGGAAGCGCCGGCAGGTTTCGGCCAGGAGTCCCGAGGCGATCCCGGTTCGGGCGTAGGGCACGTCGGTGGCGACCGCGAAGATCCAACCGCAAGCCTCGGAGCCGAACTCGAAGGCCCTCACCTCGCCCAGCAGATATCCGGCAAGGGCCGACTCGCCGTCCGCGGCCAGACCAACGCGGAGCGATCCATCGGGAGAGTCGAAAAAATCCTTGAAGACCTGCTTCCAATAGTCTTTCTTGAGGAGACCGGTCCGCAGGGCGTCGATACGAGCCACCTCGGATAGATCTTTTGGCTCCAGTTCGCGAAGCTTGAGATTGGTGATCTGGGGAGTTGGTATCACGGGACTCTTGCTCCGTGCGCTCTGGCGAGAATCTCCTCGACTAATTCCTCTGACCAGACGCCTCCTTCGGCCAACCGCCGTCGCAGCAGCAAGAAGTCGGGCTCCCGGCACTCTTTCGTACCTTCGTGAAACGCGCGAAACCCTGCCCGGCCTTCGGTCATCATGTTGAGCGCCAACCAGGCGCGATTCGTTTCCTTGTTGCGATCCCAGTGCTCGAGCTTGTGCTTGCGAACACTCTCGATGGTCTTGGAAAGGCAGCCAGGCATCGTCATCGCCAGGCGGTAGACGAGGGAATCGACTTCTTGATCGAGGAGTGACAGGTCGGTCTTTCCGCTCGAAAGTGTGTCTTTCCCCTTCTTGCGATCTTCGCCGGTTTTGAACTCGCCGTAGACGATTTGGCCGCTCTCGTCGATCCACCGGTCGGTGATGACCAGAGGATTGGTGACGAACCGGTCTTCTATCTTGAGTGCCGGGACGACCTTGGTGATTAAACCTAGACGAAGCGCCTTGTAAGGACTCCAATGCTCGCAGAGGGTGCAGCTTTCCATGGCAGCTTCTATGCCGACGAAGAGCGGTAGGAAATCAGTGCTGCCGCCGTCGGGTGCCGAGCCGTGCTTGGGGCCAGCCTGGCCGAACAGAGCCAGATCCTGAGCGATAGAGAAATCGCAGGCCATACCGATCTCCTGCCCACCGGCGATGCGCATGCCGTTGACGCGGCAGATCACCGGCCGGTCGCACATCAGAATGGCACTCACCATGTCGTTGAAAAGCCGCATGTACTGCCGGTACTCTTCCGGTCGTCCCGCGTAGTACTCTGCGTATTCGGCGGTGTTGCCACCGGTGCAGAAGGCACGATCGCCGGCACCCGTGAAGACGACCCCCACGCATGCGCGATCCATCGAGGCTCTCCTCATACCGAGGATGACCCCCCGGACCATATCGGTGGTGTACGAGTTCAACTGCTTGGGGTTGTTGAGAGTGATACGGACGGAGTGGAGCCCTTCGACGGTCTTGCCTTGAGGATCTTTAAGAGGCGTTTCTTCGTATAGCACTCCGGGAACGTCCGCTCCTGTGGTGAGGTTGTGATCTTTCAATTCCATGGCATTAACTCTCCGGAACGAGGATCACGCGACGCGAGACTTTTCCGTCATGCAGGTCCCTCAGGGTCTCGTTGATGAAGGCGAGGGGGCGACTCTCCACGAACGGGGTGAGAGCGACTTTCCCCGAGAGGATCAGATCGACAACGGCCGGGTAGTGTTGGGGCAGGCAGCCCCAGTTGCCCTGGGCCGTGGCGTCGAGGGCCATCAGGTTTGAGAGACGAAGCTCGACCTTACGGGGAGTGTAGCCGACGACGGAGAGGTAGCCGCCCGGGTCTAGCAGACCGAAGGCGGTGCTCTGTCCTTGAACGGTACCCGATGTCTCGAAGATCTTGCGTCGCCAGCTGGGGACTCCTCGCTCCTTGGCGAAGCCGCGAACCGCGTTGCGCACGTCCTTGAAGGTCATCTCATCCGGCCGCAAGGCGAGTGAAGCCCCGTGCGCCGCGATCAAATCCAGTCGTTGGGGATTGACGTCTAGGGCGATGACGTGGGCGCCCAGAGCGGCCGCTATCTGTACGCCGAAGCCCCCCACGCCTCCCACTCCGACGAAGATCGCAACATCGCCTTCCGACAAACCACTGCGGATCACGGCTTGGTAGGGTGTCGAGACGGCGTCGGCGATCACCGAGAGCTGGGACAAATCCAAACCGTGGGGATTCGATTTCGGATCGGCCAGATCGGGCACTTCGCAGAGTCCGTTGGCGGGAACCCGCAGGTGCGTCGCGAAGCCTCCGTGAACGTCGTTGCCGGGGAAGATCTGTTGCGGGCAAACGGAAGCGTGACCCTCCTGGCATGCCTCGCACGCCCCGCAAGGAATCACCGCCGGGACAATGACGTTCTTCCCCAACCAGGACTCGGCTCCAGGCCCCGCCTCGATGACGGTGCCACTAACCTCGTGGCCGAGCGTGAGGGGGAAGGGATGGCGCGTTGGGACTCCGTCGTACAGGAAGCCCAGATCGGTGTGACAAACCCCGCAGCCCGCTACCTTTATGAGGACTCCTCCTGGCCCAGCGGATTCTTCTCTTTCTTCCAGGACCAGGGGCTCACCAGGGTGGTGCGCAACCCAGGAGGTGAGAAGCATCTGTTTTATCCTTTGAAATCAGTTACTTCCTAAAATAGATAAAACAATACTCTTATATCTATATAAGGCCGAAGACCGCGTTTTGTCAAGGGAAAACTGAACAGGCCGGTGGTGGGAAAGGGAGTAGGGGGAGGCAGAGCCCTCCCCCTACTCTAGTTAGTTCTCGATCTCGGTGGCGATGAACACCGGCGGTACGCCGAGGTTGAGCGGTGGCACCAGGCCTTCCACTCGGACGACACTGCCGGCCGCGAAGGCGTCGATGCTGGCGCCGTCTCCCACCACGAACTGTAGGCTCAAGCCGTCGACGGTAAGTGCGAAGGAGGCGCCGGCAACGAGAACCGAGCTGTCGGCGGATATCGTTCCGGTGGCCTTGATCTCGTCATCGATGCGGACTCGGGAGGCGTCGATCACTCCGCCGTTGTCGCTGCCGCTGGCTTTTATGGGAAGTCCCGGCGCCAGGAAGGTGCAAAAAGTGGTGGCATCCAGTCCTTCCTCCAAACCACCGCAGCCGGGCTCGCAGTCGAATCGCGTGCCCTCGTTGGGGACGACCGGAGTGGCTCCGATGGTGAGAGTGCTCGGGCAGCCTTCGATAAGGGAAAGCAGCCCACGAACGCTTGATCCCTCGGCACCGGCCGGCACAGGACCACCGTTGCCTACGTCATCCGCGCTGTCGTCATCGGCGCTCTCGTCGTCCACGCTGTCGTCGTCCACGCTGTCATCGTCGACACTTTCGTCGTCGACACTGTCGTCGTCGACACTGTCATCGTCGACACTTTCGTCGTCGACACTGTCATCGTCGACGCTGTCGTCGTCGACACTCTCGTCGTCGACGCTGTCGTCGTCGGCGCTCTCGTCGTCGACGCTGTCGTCGTCTGCGCTGTCGTCGTCTGCGCTCTCGTCGTCTGCGCTTTCGCTGTCACCGCTATCGCTATCTTCCTGTGCGAGGGAGTGCGTCGCCGGTCCAAGCTCCGACCCCGATGACACTGCGGAAGCGCTGGTAGGGCCGGTCAGCAGACTGTCTTCGTCGTGGCTACAGGCGGGAAGGAGCAACGCCGCGTAGAGCAAAGCGGTCGCGGCACATCCCACCCAAGTGATTTCCATTCTTTTCATGTTCACCTCGTTTTGGCGCGCAGGCGGCTTCTTCTCGTGATCGGTGGCGTTCGCCGAAGCCGGAAAGGACGACACCAGAGACGGGGTGGCTCATAGCAAGGCCATTCTATTCATGGCCGCCGATTGGGGCAGTGATCCCGAGCACCCCCAAAAGTGGGGGGAAATGCCTACCTCGATCTCGCAATCGATCCTACTCGCCGCGCGGTTCGGCAGTTCACGAGTGGACCGCCGGTCGGCTTGAAAACCATCGGCTTATGATGCTAGAAAAAACTGTGCTTCGCATGTGGAAGAAGACCCCGCTGATCCTTCTGTTCCTGGGGCTGGTTCCCTCGTTGGCGACCTCCCAGGCCCTGACTCCCCTCTGGCCCAATGCCGAAGAGATTGAGGAGTTCTTGAAAAACGCGAAAATCGTGGATCGGGTACCCCTGGGCACCGGAATCACCAAGCCGGAAAAGGTTACCCTGGAACGAAACGGCGAGACCGGCTATGCGATCTTCAAGAAAGTCGACAAGGACCACGACAACTGGCGGTGTGAGGTCGCTGCTTACGAGCTGGATAAGCTCCTCGGCCTGGGCATGGTTCCCCCCACCGTGGAACGTCGCGTGGGCGGCCGCAAGGGATGTTTGCAGTACTGGGTGACGGGAACCACCATGGAGAGTTATCCGGAGACCCCCGTCGACCTGGAGACCTGGCGCCAGCAGGTTAGCGTCATGTGGCTCTTCGACGATCTCATCGCCAATATCGACCGGCACCTGAACAATGCCATGGTCTCACCCGCGAACCGTTTGGTTCTCATCGACAACTCCAAGACGTTCCACGGCTACCGCACGCTACTGAACGATCTGGACGCCAACGGAACGGGAACCCATGCTCGATTCTGGTACGTTCCTTATGATCCGGCCCGGGTGCGCTACCCCACCCGCTATCCTCGCCAGTTCGTCGAGCGTCTCCGCGCGGTGAGCGAAGACGAGATCAAGGATGCCATCGGGCGTTACATCTGGGGCTACGATCAGAAACTGGTGCTCAAGCGATGGGAGCTGATCTTGGCTCGCTTGGAGGAAATGGAAGGATCGGTTACTCCTCCCTCGCCGTAGTTCCGTCCGTCTGGCTCAGCCGGCGACCAGCCATACGGCCCCCACCGCAATCGCTCCCGCCGACGCGACTCCCAACCCCAGTCGGTAAGCCGGGACTCCCCAATCGCTGAGCCTTGCCCCCGCCCATCCCACCAACCAGGCAAAGCCGCCCATGGCCAGCAGATTTCCGCTGCCGTAGCCGCACAGATAGACGGCGGCGAGATGGGTGGGTAGAGCCAGGGCGGGGATCAAACCGAAGAGGTGCGTCGTTCCTGCGAAACCGTGAAGCAGGCCGAGCGCCACCGCGGTGTGAGAATGCCGGTGAGCGGCGGATGACTCGCCTTGACCGGGAGGATGGAAGTGAATGTGCGCGTGCGTGTCGTCGTCGTGCCGGTGATGGTGAGAATGAACCCATCTCGAGGTTGCCCGGCGAAGTCCCCAAACGCCCAGCCCAATGAGTACGACTCCCACCAGGCGCTCGCTCCACCAGGAGAAACGCTCCAGATCCAACAGATGTTGAAAAGCGAGGAGCAGGCCGCCCATGGAAGCGACACCCAGCGCGTGGCCGAGGCCCCAGCGCAAGCCCACTCGCCAGGCGCGCCGGTTCTGGATGGAAAGCGGTGTGATGGCGGCCAGATGGTCGGGGCCCGATAAGGCGTGCAAGGCGCCGGCCGCTAGGCCTGCCAGTACGGAAGCGAACAATATTTATCGTCCCAAGAAGCTGGCCGTCCCCAGGCTACTTCAAACCCGCCCTCGAATCAACGAACGAGGATGCTCAAACGCTCATTCCGGGGCCTTGGGAAGGCTCAGCAGGTTGGCGAAGAACTTGTAGGCGCCGGGGACGCCGGCGGGAAGCTGGCGGAATAGCGTGAGACCACAGTAGATCCAACGCCCCTCGCCGTACTGGGCTTCGACCAGCATGCCGCGTTTCTCGCCGGCGTTGTATTCCCAGGGGTCTTCGGAGGCGAGGAGATCGCGGTAACGCGCGTCCCGTTCGCCGAGGAAGTAGGTGCCTCGTTCTTGAACCCACCCCTTCCAGTCGTCTTCGGAGATCGGGTTGGGAAAGTGGAACAGGGGATGCTCGGGCTCCAGGATGCGGATGGGCGCCTCTTCCACGGTAATCCGATCGCCGCTGATGTTGGCGGGATAGGGGCCCCACTGCGCGTCATCCCACTCGTCACGGTTGTACTGCACGATCATCACCCCGCCGTCTTCCACGTACTGGAGCAACCGGTGGTTGTAGGCTCTGAGGTCGGCGCGGGCGTAGTAGGCGCGGATTCCGGCGATGATGAGATCGAAGCGAGAAAGATCTCCCTGCGCGAGATCT
>Ga0214471_10004231_pt1 | contig 11084 bp, 6 predicted proteins | sample RVTome_5_FD_207665 | JGI IMG/M metagenome (GOLD analysis project Ga0214471, IMG submission 207665) | Soil microbial communities from uranium-contaminated site in the Upper Colorado River Basin, Wyoming, United States - RVT142D155 | ecosystem: Environmental > Terrestrial > Soil > Contaminated >... | reverse complement strand
TTGCGGTGCACGTCGCGACGCTCGCCGCCGAAGATCCTGCGCTGGCCGCGCCCGTCGCGCCCGGGCTGCCGGTCACCGGCGCCGAGATCCGCTGGGCCGCGACGCGCGAGATGGCCGTGACGCTCGAAGACGTCCTTGCGCGCCGCACACGTCTGTCGCTCACCGACCGCGCCGGCGGACTCGCCGCGGCATCGATCGTCGCCGACGCGCTCGGCGGGGACGAGGCCCTGCGGCAAACCGAAGCGGCCGCGTACGCGGCGGCGCTCGCGGCCGAACGCGGACCGGCGGTTCCCGCTCCGGTCTCGTCCTGATTCGCCGCACCGGCCGCTGAATCCGGGTTCGCACCCATCCGTCCTGGCGTGTCCGGTTCCGACTCGCCCGAATCTGGGCATCGCGGAGCCTCAGCCGGGTCTCAGGCCGCCTGGTAGCCTCGAACCGGGACATCGGGGACCATAACCGGCCGGGTGGGCCGGTCGTTGATTGGTCGGAGGTACACGACACTGCACGCTGCCCTACGCGCCACAAGCTGGCGACGGTTTGCCGCGGGAGTCTTCGCGACTCTCGCGCTTTCGGCTGTGCTGGCACAGGCGCCGCCGGCGACGACGAGCGCGGCCGGCCCGCTGATGTGCGGACCCACCACGCTGCACGGCACCATCGTCTACAAGGACGGAAAGCTGACCTGCGGCCCGGCGCAGCCGCTGAAGCTGCGCGAAGACCTGGGCGCGAAGGCCAAAGCCGGACGACACGGTACGCCGATCCTTTCGTTCGCGGCGCTCACCGACTTCCAGCTTCCCGACGAAGAGTCTCCCCTGCGCGGCGAGTTCCTCGACAAGTGCACGAAGCATCCGGCCGACGCGGCGTTCCGCTGGAACGACACGCTGCTGCCGGCGCTGCTCAACTCGCACGTCCAGGCCGTCAACCGGCTGCAGCGCGGCCCCGTGACGGGACGCGCTTTCGACTTCGCGATCCAGCTCGGCGACGCGTCCGAAAACCAGCAGTACAACGAGGTGCGCGACTTCATCGACTTGCTCGACGGCGGCACGGTCGTCGATCCCGATTCGGGCGGCGACGGCTACGAGGGCAACCAGGCCGCCGACCCGTACGCGAGCCCGGTGAAGGGCGAGTCGCTGCGCGCGCTGGCGAACGAGCCGTTCTGGGCGGCGGGGTTGCGACGCGCCGACGGATCACCGCTTCCCTGGTTCACGGTGATGGGCAACCACGACATGAAGGTGCGCGGCACCGTCCCGAACACCGATGCGTGGAAGGCGTTCGCGCAAGCCTGGGTCACCGGAAACTTGATGGTCAACGATCTGCCGCCGGACACGCAGCAGCGCGTCTGCAACGATCCGGCGCTCCTGCTCGACCCGATGTTCTGGGCGACGCTGGCCGCGCAGCCAAACAGTGTGCGGCTGATCACCAACGATCCGCAGCGACGCTTGCTGGATCGCGGCGAGTGGCTGGCCGAGCACGACAAGACCCGCGGCCTTCCGCGCGGACATCGCGGAACCATGTGCCCGGTCACCGACGCGAGCGGCGCGCAGACCCGCGCGTGCTACACCGTCGACATCGCGCCGGCGATTCCCGGCGAGCCGCCGATTCACATGGTCATGCTCGACACAGCGTCGGACGAAGGCTTGGAGACCGGCAACATCGATCAGGCGCAATGGGATTGGCTCAACGACGATCTGAAGAAGCATTCGGGGTGCGTCTATGCCAGCGACACCGCCGCCGCCTGCGACAAGACCGGCAAGGCCACGTCGCTGATCGTCGTGTTCAGCCATCACACCGTCACGACGATCACCAACACCGCGCCGCGCGCGGACGGCGGGACGGCCAAGACCGGCACCGACTTGGAGAAGCTGCTGCTTCGCTTCCCGAACGTGGTCATGCACGCGAGCGGCCATACCCATCAGAACAAGATCTGGCAGCACGTGCGCGCGACCGGCACGGGCGGCTACTTCGAAGTCAACACCAGCGCGATTGCCGACTGGCCCCACCAGTCGCGCACGATCGAGCTGGTCGACAACCACGACGGGACGATCTCGGTCTACGCGGTCACCTTCGACGGCGCCGCGCCGGTGGATCCCGCGGCAATGCGTTGGGCGGGCGATCCCACGCCCGAGACCGCATCGCGGTTCGGCGCCAAACAGCGGAACATCAACGAGGATTGGCTCGCGTCCGTCGCCCGCTGGGTCGGCGCGAACGATCCGCAGCATGGGCACGACGCGATCACCGACGCCGCAACCGCGCTCGACAAGAACGTCGAGCTGATCTTGAAACACCCCACGGGCGGCGCGCCGCGACCCGGTTCGATCATCGACGTGCGGCGCCCGCGGATCCCGACCCGGCCGCGCTTCCCCTTCCCCTTCCCCTTCCCGTTCCCGCGCTCGGGTCCGGCCGTTCCCACGTTCCCGATTCCGTTCCCGAACGTCGGGCCGACGGCGCCGCCTCCGTTCCCGTCGGTCAACATTCCGGCGCAGCCGACGTCGCGCGGGCTGGGCGCGCCGGCGAAGGGCCCGGCATTGCAGTTCCGCGAGTACGCGATGCTGCTCGCGGGCGTCGCCGGATCGCTGTGGCTGCGACGAAGCCGCATCCGCCGTAACCAAGTCGGCCTGTAGCGACTCGCGTATGCTTGCCCGCGATGAGCGGGCTTCCTCGGTCGGTCGAGTCCTGGCGCAATGCGGGCAGCTTTCTGGACGTTGACGGACGCAGCGTCTTTGTCACCGGTGAAGGCGACCGCGGATCCGATGTGCTGATCCTGCACGGCTTTCCCGCGTCGTCCTATGACTGGCGAAACGTGATCCCGCACCTGGCCGGCAAGGCGCGCGTGACCGCGTTCGACTTCCTCGGCTACGGCTTGTCCGACAAGCCCGCCGATCCGCGGGTGACGCTGTTCGATCAAGCCGACCTGGCCGAGCAGATCGCTGCCGAGCACGACATCGAGCGCTGCGCGATCGTCGCGCACGACATGGGCGACACCGTCGCGGCCGAGCTGATCCACCGCCACAACGCCGGCGAGCTTTCCTTCGAGATCGACCGAGTGATCCTGACCAACGGCTCGATCTACATCGACATGGCGCAGCTCTCGCCCGGCCAGCAACTGCTGCTGCAGCTCCCCGACGAGCCGCTGGCCGAGTCGCTGCCGCTCGACGGCTTCAAGCCCGGCATCGCCGACACGTTCTCCAAAGAGCATCAACCCAGCGACGCCGAAGTCGAAGCGATGATCGCGCTGATCGCGCTCGGCGGCGGCGACCGCCTGCTGCCCCGCCTGATCCGCTACATCGAAGAACGCCGCGCCAACCAACAGCGCTGGACCGACGCGCTCAACGAATACACCGGCCTGCTGCACGCGATCTGGGGCGAGCAAGACCCCATCGCCGTCGTCGCCATGGCTCACGAACTGAAAGCACAACGGCCCATGACGCGCGTAGAAACCTGGCCGGATGTGGGACATTGGCCGGAGATCGAAGTGCCTGAGCGGCTGGCCGGCGCCATCATGGAACGACTCTGAGATCCGCCGGGGGTGCCGCCCCCTGGAGGCGATCCGGGTCTACGGAAGCGGAAGGACCGCTGGGATGTTGCGCGCGAACTCCGACGTGTTGCCGTAGACGTCGGTCGCCGTGGCTGTGATCTGCGCGCCGTACGGCACGCTCGGCAGGACCGCCTGGAACCGCCCGCTCGGGCCGGGCTCGACGCTGCCGAGATAGACCGCTCCTTCGCCGTGTCGCGTTGGGTCATCCCCAGGCAGCGGCACGGGGTTCGAGTAGAAGTGGATTGTCGCGAGCTGTGGGTTCGCGGTGTCGAGCCGTCCGGCGACCGCGAGGCGCAGCGGGGACCACGCGGCCGCGTGCAGCTCGGGGAAGTTCTGGAGACGGTTCGGGCCGGAGTCCTCGTCACCCGGGTCGTTCGGCGTGACACCGCCCGGGCCGAGGTCGATGCCGAGACCACGGTTGTTGCGGATCTCGTTGTCGACGATCGTCGTGCCCTCCGACTCGTCTCGCACGAAGACCCCGGCGTCGCCGAGCTCGTCGTCGCCGGGTGCGTGGCCGCGGCCGCTGTGGGCGATCAGGTTCCGCGTGATCCGGTTGCCGGCCGACTGGATTACTCGGTTCGGGGGTCCCGCGGGGACCTCCCACTGGCCGACGACGATCCCGTCGCCCCAGTTGCCGTTCGGCCCGGCGTCGTCGACGCCGATCCGGTTCCCGGCGACGAGCCCGTTCGTCGACCCGGCGAGCACGACGCCCGGCCCGACGTTTCCCACAATCGTGTTGCCCTCTCCATCGTCGAAACCGCCGATCTCGTTGCCGTCGCCGACGGAGACAACGCCCGGGCCGCTGCTGCCGGCGATCCGGTTGCCGACGAGCCGGTGGTTCGCAGCATCCTCGATCTCGTCGGCGCCCGAGGGCCCGAGGAACACGCCCCCGCCCGGCGCGGCATCCTCCATCCACCCGTTGCCTTCGATCACGTTCGCGGACCCGGGTTCGACACCGCCGATCCGATGCCCGCGGCCGGCGGCTTCCACGCCGAACATCAGGTTGTCCCGGATCTCGTTCCCCTCCACGACCGCGTTCGACGAGTCGCTGAAGAGAAGGACGCCGTTCAGGCCGTTGCCGGTGATGGTGTTCCCTTCACCGGGCTGGCTCCCCCCGATCACGTCGCCGTCGTCCGACTCGATCGCGATGCCGGTCTCGCCGTTGGCGAAGATCGTGTTGCCGCGATACGCGTTCGCGGCGCCGTCGGACGCCAGCACGCCGTGGCGGAAGTTGCCGGCGATCACGTTGCCGGAGATCGCCGCGCCGCTCGAGAACGCGAGTCCGATGCCGACGCCGTTCCCGCTCGGCGCGAGCGGATCGTAGATCTGGGCCGTCTCCGCGTCCCCCGCGCCGGCGGCGATGAGCACCGTTCCGTCGGCCAGCAGCGTGGACGTGTGGAACCAGCGCGCGCCCGTCATGTCGGGAACCGGTCTCCATTCGTTCGCGACCGGATCGTAGAGGTCGGCGGACGCCGTGAGGGCCTGCTCGTCACCCACCGAGCCTCCGGTGACGAGAACCGTTCCGTCGCCGAGGAGCGTTGACGCGTGCATGACGCGCGGGGTCGACATCTCGCCGGCCGGCGCCCAGAGCCCCGTCGTCGGGTCGAAGATCTCGGCAGTCCGGAGCGGATTGCTGTTGTCGTTGAGGCCTCCGCCTGCGACGAGGACTCGCCGGTCGTCGAGTACTGTCATCGTGTGTCCGGCGCGTCCCTCGTCGGGATCCGCCGTCGGCGTCCAGGTCTGCGCGACCGGGTCGTACACCTCGGCGTTGTTCCACACTCCGATGCCACAACTGGTCTCGTCGCAGCTCCCGTCGTAGCCGCCGGAGACGAGCACTCTGCCGTCGAGCAGCCGCGCCGCCGCGAAATGCAGCCGCATGTGGTTCATGCTCGCGGTCGGGGACCACGTTCCGGTCGCGGGGTCGTACAACTCGGCCGAGGCGGACTTCTCGATGCTGCAGCCCGTGATGCAGGTCGGATCGCCGCCGCCGGCGACCAGCACTCGGCCGTTCGGCAGAAGAGCTGCGACGTGCATGCTGCGTGCCTCCGCCATGCTGCCGGTGGGTGTCCACACGCCTGTCGCGGGGTCGTACACCTCAGCCGAATTCTGCGCGCCGTTGTCCCCCTCCATCCCGCCGGCGACGAGCACGGTGCCGTTCGGTAGCAGCGTCGCCGTATGACCGGTCCTGGGCACGGTCATGCGGCCCGTGTGTGACCACGAGCGAGAAGCCGCGTCGTAGGTCTCGGCGGTGTCGATGCCCTCCCCTCCGCCGGCCACGAGCACGCGTCCGTCCGGCAGGCGTGTGGCCGTCGGGCCGAAGCGTCCTTCGTTGAGGCTCGCGGTGTCGCTCCACGGTCCGTCGGTCGGGTTCCCCGACGCATCGGTGCCGACGTAGCAACCGATCACCGTGTTGTTCGATCCCTCGATGCGGATGCCGGACGGCTCTTGATCTGCCCCGAAGCCGTTAATCACGAGCGCGCTCACCGTGTTGCCGTTGGAGAGCAGCGTCAAACCGTGCGAGCCTTGGCTGCGCCTTCCGTTGACGACGATCTCAGGGCCGTCGTCGTTGGTGTCTCCGCTGAAGGCCGTCTGAGTCGTGCCGTCGATCGTCGTGCCGTCGTCGGTGACGGACGGAAGCCCGTCGCGCACCTGAATCACGAAGACCGAGCCGTTGAACCCAGGGTCGGTCGCGGGGATGGCGAAGCCGATCGTCTGCGGCCCGGGGGTCGCGTTCGCCGTCTCGATCCCTTCGCGGAGGGAGACGGCGGGCCCGTCCTCGACATCGGCGGTCGTGGTCACGACGATGTCCGCGGTCGCGCGGGCCGGCGCGGCCGGCGCGGAAACCACCCCAACGACGAGCACGACCTGGCCGAACGCGCGCCAACGACGCCCTCGCTCGGGCGGTCCTTCTGTTCGTAGCCCCAACGCTGCCCCCCCCTAGAGCATCTGTGGGTGACTTCGACGGTCTCGGTTCGATCTCCTTCCTCCCGCCGAGAAGTTGATCAGCACCTTCCCGTCTCAGATCTTTAGCTTCAGGGCGGCGGGGACGAGGTCGAAGGTGGCGGGGGTCGTGCCCAGGACTTCGCCATCGGCTTCGATGAGGATGGGCTTGGGGCCGTCGAGGGTGAGTGAGGTGGCGAGGTATTCGCCGATGTTCTTGTTGGGGATGTGCTCGCCTTTGGCGATCTTTTGCATGACCTTCATCGCATCGGACTTCGAGCCCATGGCGATCTGCACGTCGAGCATGCCGTCGCTGGGGATCGCTCGCGGCGCGACCTTCATGCCGCCACCGAAGAACTGGCAGTTCGCCACGACGAGCAGCGACAGCTCGCCTTCCCATTCGACGCTACCGAGCGGCGACCCGACCGGCAGGCCGCGCGCTTTGCGGCCGTGCATGGTCACGCGCGCGGCGAACGGATCGTGGCGCGCGATCTCTTTGACGGCCGCGATCTTGTAGACCTTGCCGCCGAGCCACTTGGGCAGGCGCGCCGCCGCGGCGACCACGTCGGCGCCCAAACCGGCTTCGGCGATGTTGGCGAACCAGCGAGCGCGCTGCGCGCCGCCCTCACCGGTATAGCGGACGCGCGCGACGTCGATCTCGCCCCACAATCCCCCGCCGAGCAGATGTTTCGCGGCCGTCGTGGGATCCTGCGACAAGCCGAACGTCTTGACGAAGTCGCAGCCGCTGCCCGCGGCCACGACACCCAGCACCGCATCGGGAACGAGCGGCCCGTCGTCGCCCATCATCCCGTTGACGACCTCGTGGACGGTTCCGTCGCCGCCGACCGCGACGACGAACCGCTCGCCGGCCTCGATCGCCTCGCGCGCGGCACGACTCGCATGGCCGGCTTCCTCGGTGATCGTGACGCGATACTCGACTCCGCCTTCGTCAAGGACGGCCTTCGCGGCCGGCCAGCCGCGCTCGACGGCGCCGCGGCCGGCGCGCGGGTTGATGACGATCCGCATCGGCCCGAACGGCGAGCCGCTCACAGCCCGGACTTTCCCGGATTCATGATCCCTTCCGGATCCAGCGCCGCCTTGATCGAACGCCACACGCCCATCGCCTCCCCCAGCTCGCGTTCGATCCACGGCGCGCGCAGCATGCCGACGCCGTGGTGGTGCGTGATCGTTCCCCCGGCCGCCAGCACCGCCTCCATGCCGGCTCGCCATGCGGCCTCGTAGCGTTGCCGCGCGATCGTATCGTCGGGCGAGTTCAGCAGCACGAAGGTGAAATACAGGCACACACCCTGCGGGTAGACGTGCGAGGCGTGACAGGCGACGACGTCGGCGTGCGGCGACAACGCCTCGCGCACCGCGCGATACAGGCCGTCCGCGGGCCAGGCGCCGGCGACCTCCATCGTGTCCACGGCGCCGGTCGGACCCAGCAGCCCTTCGCGCATGATCTTTCCGAACGTCTCGACGGCCGCGTTGCGATGCGACCACCAGGTCTCGGATAGCGACGCGTCCAGATCGCGGGCGCCCGCCCGGCGCAGCATGCCGAGCGCCGCGTCGCGACGAGCGGCCGCGACCGGCCCGTCATCGCCTTCGAAGCGCACGATCAGCACGCTGCCGCCCGGCGCGCGGTCACGAAACGCGATGGCCGCGTCCGCCTCGTCGTAGAGACGCGCGACGGCCGGCAGCGCGCCTGCGCGCGCGAGCAGGCGCAACGCGTCCAGGCCGTCTTCGAAGCGCTCGAACCCGAAGGCGGCGTGGGACGCCTCCGACGGCTGCGGGTGCAGGCGCAGCGTCGCCTCGGTGATCACGCCGAGCGTGCCTTCGCTCCCGAGGAACACGCGCATCAGGTCGGGGCCGGCGCTGGTGCCTGCGCGCGCCGGGAAGCGCACCAGGTCGCCGCCGGCCAGGGCCACCTCCATGCCGAGCACCATGTCGTCGATGCGCCCGTAGGCGCTCGACTTCTGGCCGGCGCCGCGCGTCGCGCACCATCCGCCGACGGTTGAGATCTCGATCGACTGCGGATAGTGCCCCAGCGTCAAGCCGCGCTCGTTCAAGGCGGCCTCGAGCACCGATCCCATCACGCCGGCGCCGGCGACGACCGTCAACGCGGTCTCGTCGATCTGGATGCGATCGAGACGGCGGGTGTCGAGCGCGATCGCGCCGGCGACGGCTTGCGCGGCGCCGCACACGCCCGAGCCCCCGCCGAACGGCACCACCGGCGTGCCTGCAGCCGAGGCCCAGCGAAGCGTTGAGGCGACCTGCTCGGCCGAGGATGGTCGGATGACCGCGACCGGTAGCGTGAGCGTCTCGCCGGACCGCTCGCGCAGCAGCGCATCGGGCCACCAGTCGTGCGCGTGGGCGGCCAGGTCGATGGGATCGGTGGAGACCGAGTCCGCGCCCAGCAGGGAGGTGAGATCCGGAAGAGTCATCGCGGCGATTTCACCGTCGCCGGCGCGCCAATGCAAAAGCGGGGTGCTACAGAACCACGACTTGATACTCGCCCGTCTGGGCGCCGTCGAGCTTAACGTAGTAGCCGTTGTAGGCCGAGCCCGGCGAGAAAGTGGTCGTGTAGCCGTCGGTGAAGCGGAACACGTAGGACAGGGTCGGCGCCACCACCGACGAGGCCGGCACCGTGTATCCGTAGGTGATCAGCTTCGCCCCGCCGACGAACGTGACCGTCGTCTGGCTCATCGCGGCGATCACGATCGGTCCGCCGAAGGTGTGGTAGCGGATCTGCGCCGAGCAGGCCTCGGTCCAGCACAGCGCCTGGAACTGCAGGCTCAGCGGGGTCGCGCGGGTCGTGGAGTATTGCACCTGCGCGTGCCAGGCCAGCGCCGGATTGACCACGTGCACGTGCTGCCATCCGAAGCGCGTCCCGTCCGACGGCGCTGCGTAGCCGTTGTAGACCGTTCCCGGCCAGTAGCTCTTGGTCCGGCCGTCGGAGACGCGCACCGCGTAATCGACACCGCGCGTGTCCACGTATGCCGACGGGATCTGCGCAGTGAAGGTGTAGAGGCCGGCGCCGTATTGCTGGAACGAGTTGTTGACCGCGGTCAGGTTCATGCTGATCGCGTTCCACTGCACGTCGGCGCCGTCGGTCGGGTTGGAGCCGGGATCGTCACCGCCGAGGAACGTCGGCTGCAGCAAGCCGGTCCGCCGGAAGAACAGCGTGCCGCTGCAGGCGGATGGGCAGTTGGCATCGACGCGGATCGGGATCGAGGTGCGGTAGGTGGCCGTCGCGACCGGCGCGTGCGTGATCGAGGTCGGCGCCGCGACGAACACGTGATGCGCGCCGCTGCGGTAGCCGCTGCTGAGGCCGCCGCCGAGCAGCGCGGGCGATCCGGGCGACCAAGAGACGGCTGCTCCGTCGATCACCTTGATGATGTAGTCGACTCCGCGCGAGTCGGCGACCGACCCGGGAAGGGTGACGAAGAACGAGAACACGGTTTGCGTTCCGAGATTGATCCCGGGGTCGCGGCCCATCGTCAGGCTCGCCCAGGTCGGATCGTCGCGCGTGAAGAGGTCGGCCGGCGCTTCCGCGACGGTCGTGCGGTAGAAGATGCGCGCCGTGCAAGGCGCGTCGCACGTCGCCTGCGCCGTCACGCCGATCGCCGTCCCCGCGCCCGCGTACGGGACCGGGGTGTGCCAGATCATCGGTCCCGCAGTCGCGGCGCGCCCCGGCATGATCGTGAGCGCACACAGCAAGCCGCCGGCTATGGCGGTGCGCACAAGACGGATCCCTGGTCGCATCTTGCCTTTCCATTTCGCCCTTCCCCCGCTCGATCCCTTCGCCGCATCCCGGGGAAGACGGTAAAGCGGGACCTCAACGCTGTCCGGTTAGCGACAAATGCCCGACTCAGCGTCTGCACGCCGGCAACTACAGCGCGCCGGAGTATGCGATGACGCCGCGGTAGATCTGGTCGGCCGCCTTGCGGCACCGACCGCGCAACTCGTCGCCGGTCGCGACCTCGGCGAGCTGGCGCAGCAGATCCCAGACCTGCTTGGCCGAGCGCACGAAGTCGCCGGGCGACATCTCGGCGAAGGCAAGAACCTCTTCGAGCGGTTCGCCGTCGGTCCACGCGTGGATCGCATCGACGAACCCCGGTTCGGGTTCGCGCGTGAGCGCCAAGCCGTGCCGCTCCTCGGTCTTTTCGATCTCCCGCCACAGGCGGCGGATCTTGATATAGGCCTGCCGGACGGTCTCGTTCGGCCATGCCGGTTCGACGGCCAGGCCGCGTGCGGAATACACCAGGCACGAGACCGCACCGGCAAGATCGGGGATCTCCAGTCCGTGCAGGATCTCGTTGTCCAAGACTTCGGCGACCAGCAGATCACCTTCGTTGTAGATGCGACTGAGCCGGTCGCCCTTGTCGGTCAAGCCGCCTTCTTCGCGCAGATACCCGGTCTCGCGCAGGACCGACACGACGCGTTCGAACGTGCGCGCGAGCCCCTCGGTTCGGGTGCGCAAACGCCGGCGCTGCGTCGCAAGCTCCTTGGTCAGATCGTCCACGCGCGCCGCCCAGCGCTCGTGCTCGGCGCGGTCGGGACACTCGTGGCAGGGATGCGCGCGGATCGCTTCCCAGACGCTTCCCGCGGG
>Ga0214471_10004230_pt1 | contig 11084 bp, 6 predicted proteins | sample RVTome_5_FD_207665 | JGI IMG/M metagenome (GOLD analysis project Ga0214471, IMG submission 207665) | Soil microbial communities from uranium-contaminated site in the Upper Colorado River Basin, Wyoming, United States - RVT142D155 | ecosystem: Environmental > Terrestrial > Soil > Contaminated >... | reverse complement strand
TCGGCAGCGGGCCGGCCATGGATGGCGCCGGGCCGCCGAGCGACAGCGGCACCAGAAGAGCACCCGCCAGCAGGAGTACGCTCGTGCTGACGCCCAGAGCCAGAAGGAAGCTCCTGCGGTCGGGTCTGTTTGCAGCGGTCAGCGTCGTCGTCGTCATCGCTCGTTGCCCCGTGGGCCGCCGGTCATACGTTCGCTCATCGCCGAAGTCCTGTCAGTAGGTGAAGGTCGCCACCGCGAACGTGTCGTACAGCGTATCGCCGGTGAGGATGTCCTCGAAGCCCCCCAGGGGCGTGAAGATCGAGAGCCCGCCCTGGATGATCGCGTTGTCGTTGAGGAACGGCCGCCACTGGAAGCCGACGCTCAGGTCGATGCCGAGGTCCTTGCGGATGCCTTCCTGAAAGAGCACCGCCTGCAGGACCTCGACCTTGTGGAAGCGCAGATAGCTGGCGTTGATCAGCGAGCGCAGCTTCGGCGTCAGCTCCATGTCGAGGCCGGCGTTGGCGATGAGAATTCCCGGATTCACGAAGCTCGCCTGGCCCTCGATCTTGCTGCTGCGCATCGCCGGCAGGATGCTCGCCGGGCCGACCAGCTCGACCCCGGTGCCCGCCAGCCGGATCCCTTGCCGGTTCCAGAAGCTGAAGGGACCGCCGATAACGTTCGGATTGTCGAAGATGGCATCGAAGCCGCGCGCCTCGTCGTCGTCCGGAGTGCCGTCACCGGAGGCGAAGACGAAGGTGGCACGCGGCCGGTACCAGTCCTTGTCGATCGACAGCTCGAGCGCCGCGAACTGGGCGTTGATGTCGGCCGGCTGGGCGGCGATCCCATTGAGGTGATCGCGGCCGAGGGCCTGATAGAAGACGTGCGTGAGGTTGAGGCGACCGATGTGGCCGTCGCCGCCGAAGCCGACGTAGTAGGCGCGTACCTCGTGCGGCTCGATCCGGCCGATCGGCGCCGGACGCACCAGAAAGCCGTTGTGATCGAAAAAGAACTCGTCGCCCTGGTCGATGTTGGCGTGGAAGCTGGCGGTGATCGTATAACCGAGGGTGAAAGTGTCCTGCCGGTAGTAGTTGGCGATGAAGACCTGCTGGTCGCGCCGGTCCAGAGTGTTCAGGAAGCTGTTGGTGTCCTTCTCGAGCTGGTTGAAGTAGGCCGCGTTCCACTGGCTACGGTTACGGCCCCAGCTGCCGAATGCCCGCACGCCCATGTTGTTGTCGCGGAACAGAAAGCCGCGAAAGTCGCTGGAGAAGGGCTGAATCCCGCCGCGCACCGAGACCGAATCGTAGTTGGGGCCGACGTCGAAGAGCTTGATCTCGCCGAAGGCCTCCTGCAGCGCGAAGTGGTTCTCGAAGCGGTTCTTTCCCTCTTCGGGAGAGACGTTGACGACGTTGCGCTCCTGGGTGTTCAGGTAGTTGAGGTTGAAGACTGGCGTCACCCGAACGGCCCAGGTGCGGGGCTTGAAAGCGGTATCGCCCTTGAAGAGCTCGAAAGAGCCGATGAAGCTCTGCAGCAGCGAGTAGCCGGTGCCGCGGCCGAAGAACTCCTCGAAACCGGGGACCTCCGTGCTCACGCCCGAAGGCGTCGGAACGTTGCGGAAGTCGAACGAGGTCTCGCTGATCCCGGTCAGAACCATGAAAATGTCCTGGCCGAGGACCGGCTTGTCACCCTTGAGAATGTTCTGGTTGAAGGGGTCGAGCGCGCGGCCGCGGACATAGGGGTAGTCGCCCCCCTGCCCCTCCGGGTAGCGCTGCCAGTCGGGAAACTCGAGCGCCCAGCGGTCGGAGGTCGGCACGAAGTCCGGCCGCATCGGCTGCAGGACGACCTCGAGCGCCTCGTCCTGGCCGGCAGCCAGCGTCAGGCTCGGCAGCCTATAGGCGGCGTAGAGCGTATCGTCGACCCGGAGCTCGTAGTTGCCGGGCTCCAGGCCGCCGATCGAGAAACGGCCGTTGGCGTCGGTCACCGCCTGCCGCTCGCGGCCGCTCTCCAGGTTGATCATCCGCACGGTGACGCGCCCTTGCGGGGCCCCGGCGTTGTTGACGACGGTACCTTCGATACGCGCCAGCTGCTCGCCCTGCGCGGCGGCCGACGCCACGCCGACCGCAAGGAAGGCGAGAAGCGCCAGCCCGACCTTCGCAACGGGTCGCCGTCTCATTTCCTCACCACCTCCAGACGCAGGCTCGCGCCTCCGAACTCCAGGAGGTCACCGTCGTCGATTTGCCGTCGTCGGGTCACGGCCTCGCGGTTGGCGCGGGTACCGTTGCTGCTCCCCAGATCTTCGATCTCGACGGAGTGACTCGTAACGTAGACCATCGCATGCTTGCGCGAAACACCTTCGCCGTCGAGCCAGACCTCGGCGGCGAGGTCGCGGCCGATGAGGAAATCTCCGGTGCCCAGGCGAAAGGACCCCATATCTCCTTCGAGGCGAATCCCTGTGATTGCCGGCTCACCGGCGGCGGCCGGCTCACCCCCGGCGGCGGGCGCGCGCTTGGCGGCCCCGGCCGCCGCCAACACGTCGCCGGGCACCGGGCCGGCCAGGTCCTTTACGCTTCCCGCCTGGGTCGCTTCTCTGTCTGGCGCCGCCGCCCTCTGCGCCGCCGCCAACACGTCGCCGGGCACCGGGCCGGCCAGGTCCTTCACGCTTCCCGCCTGGGTCGCTTCTTTGTCGGGCGCCGCGGCCTTCTGCGCCGCCGCCAGCACGTCGCCGGGCACTGGGCCGGCCAGGTCTTTTACGCTTCCCACCTGGGTCGCTTCTTTGTCGGGCGCCGCCGCCTTCTGCGCCGCCGCCAGCACGTCGCCGGGCACCGGGCCGGCCAGGTCCTTCACGCTTCCCACGTGCGTGGCTTCCCTGTCGGGCTCCGCCGCCCGCTGGGCCGCCGCTTCCAGCAGCTCCGGCGCCGCCACCATGGTGCGCTGGCCGGCGGGTTCCTCCTCGTCGGCGCGGGCCAGCGCCTCTTCGATCTTCTTGTCGTCGAGCTTCTCGGTGTCTTTCGCGGCCGGCCGGCCGATACCGTCGGATCGGATGCGGGCCCGTACCGACTCGATCTCGGCGAGCTCTTCCGGCGACCAGATGAGCCGCGTGCGCCACTCCTGATCGAAGACCTCGGCGTCGACGGTATCGACGGCGCGCCGCTCCGCAACGCGCGCCGCCGGATCGCGCTGCACGTTGACGCGAAATCTGACGCCGCCGCCGAGCGACACTTCCTCCCGGCCGTTGAGCGTCAGCACACCCTGCACATCGCGCCCATCGACGGCGGTTCCGTTGGTCGAGCCGAGGTCCTGAATCGTCAGGAAGTTGCCGTGGCGGGTCAACCGCGCGTGGATCTTGGATACGACCGACACCTCGACGGCGATGTTGCTCGACCAGTCGCGGCCGATCGTCGTCTCGCCGAGAGGGATATCGACGACGGTGCCGGCGTCGGGACCGTCCAACCACTCGATCGACGCCGCCTGCAGCGCCTGACCGTGGACCCGGCGCGACGGCCCGCCATCCTGCAGAAAGATGAGGTCTACGTAGCGCGCCAGGCTGACGACGTCGAGGTGACGGAGCCGAAACGTGTCGATCCGCTGCCCGTTGACGAAGGTCCCGTTGGTGCTCCCCGAGTCCTCGATGTAATAGACTTCGCCGTCCTTCCAGATCCGCGCGTGCTGACGCGACACGCCGGTAACCGGCAACCTGACCTGGTTGCCGGCGGCGGCGCCGAGCTTGGCGTCGTCGCCGAGCGCGAAGTCGGTTCCGGCAGCCTCGCCGGTACGACCGATCAGCCGGGCGCTCATCGCAACCCCAGGAGGCTGCCGACCGACGGCGGATGATAGCGATGGCAAGTCTGGCAATCGTCGCTGACATCGGAGGGGTTATGACAGACGGCGCACTCGCCGACGCCCGGGACGTTGACGTCGGTGGCGAGCTTGGAAGCGTAGACGCGACGAACGACCGGGGCTTCGGAGCTCGGGTCACCGTGACAGGCGACGCAGTCGACCTGGGTGACGTGCGGCGCGTGATTGAAGATCGAGTTCGCCATCACGGGCTCGGCAATGCGCACCGGGGCGAGACGCGCCGTGGGCAGCTCGTGGCACTTGAGACAGGCGACGTAGAGGGCGTTCAGCGTCGCCTCCCGCAGTCTCCGCTCGTCGTCGCCGACGGCAACGCTGCCGCGGGGGCCGCTGCGTAGCTCCGCGAGCCGCCCGCCGATCTCGACGATCGCGGCATCGATGGCGGCCAGATCACGCTGCGAGCCGAGCGCCAGGGGACGCTGCCGGGCGCGGAGCTCGGGGCCGCTGCCGCCGCCCTGCGCCAGCAGCTCGCGTTCGAGCTGCACGCGCTCGAGCAGCCGCCGCGTCGCCGTCACCCGCCGCCGCAGATCCAGGTCTCCGGAGTCACCGATGCGGAGCGCGAGCACGGCGGCTCGCAGTTGGGTCACTGCCAGCGTCAGCTCCTCGCCGCCGCGGCGCTCGATCGCGTCGAGCAGATCGAGGAGCTCACGGCGACGACTGGCGAACTCGGTCGGCGCCAAGCCGCCGCCGACGCGCTGACTCGCCAGCGCGCGTAGGCCGGCAACCTGCGCGGCGCCGATACGACCCTGTGGGTCGCCGAGGGAACTGACCGTGCGTAGAGCGTCGTCGAGGGCCTCGAGCTGCAACCGCAGCGCGCCGGCATCCCCGGCGCCGGCCGCCTGATCGGCGACGACGGTCTCGACGGCCCGGCGCAGGTCGGCGGCGCGCGACTGGATAGACTCGTCGCCGCGGGCGGCGATCGCGTCGAGCAGGCCGAGCAGCTCCTGTTTGCGGCGCTCGAAGCGATCCGCGGCGATCGCCTCGGGCTCCGCCGCCGCCTCGCCGGCTTCGCCCAGGTTCGCTTGCAGGTCCTGCAAGGCGTCGACGAGGGGCCGGCCCGAAGGATCGAGCCCGCTACCGGCGGCCACCAGGCCGGCGCCGTCCAGCTCGCCGGCGAGCATCCGGGCGCCGTCGGCAAGACCCTGCAACGCCGTCGTGTCGTCGGTGTCGGCGACCACCGCGGCAAGCCGCTCCTCGAGACCGCCGAGCTGCACGCTCAGGCTGGCCTCGATGGCATCGAGCTGGGTCGAAGTGAGCGCTCGAAGCGGGCTCTCGCGGCGTTGTTGCTCGAGCCAGGCGAGCTGCGCCTGCAGCGTTGCGATCTCGGCGCGCTCCTCCTCTGGATCGATCTCGCGGCTGAGCTTGATGGCGTTGTACAGCACCCACGGGTCGCGGTGCGCCATGCCGGATACCTCGACGCGGCGGCGCCCCGGTGGTCCGCTCGCTTCCACGATCAAGCCCGGCTGGCGCGAATCCGCCGGAACGTCGTCGCCCAGAACGAGAAGAGCCTCGCTCATCCTGCCCGTCTTGCCGGTGATCAAGCCGTCGGGCGCGTGGCAGGCGGCGCAGTGCCGATCGAAGTCGATGGGTTCGAAGTCGGCGAGGTCCGCGGCCGGCACATGGCATGCGGCGCACTCGGTGCCGAGGTCGCGCTGCACGTCGACAATATGGCGCTCGTGCGGAAACTTCATTCCGAGGCCGGTCTGAGTGGCGGCGGCGACGGCGGCGAACTCGGGGTGCCGTCGCAAGCTGGAAAACGTGTGACAAGTGCCGCACTCGCGATTATCCGCCTGCCGCAAGGGATGCTCGCGGCCGCGATGGTCGGTGTGGCACTCGATGCAGGCGACGCTTTCTGCACGGTCCGCCTTGCGGACGTCGCCGCTGCCGTACAGGACGTGCGCCTGGTTGGTCAGCCTGGTGGTCCCGGCGCTGTCGTGGCAACGCTCGCAGCGGATGTCGTCGACGGCGCTGCCGACGTTGTGGCACAGGGCGCAGTTGCCTTCGATGGGGGCATGGGCGCCGATCACCGGGCCAGGTGAGAGCGCGCTCTTGGCGCCGGCGAGGTAAAGAGCGATGAGGGCCAGCATCAGGGCCGCGCCGGCGCCCGCCGACCGCAGCCAGATGCGCCGCTTGCCTTTGGGATGGACGTATCCCGCGGAGCGGGTCGGCGTTCCGCTGGGAAGTCGGCGGCTCATGTCAGTGAATCACCACGGCGAAGACGTGCACCGTCAACAGCCCCATCAAGACGATGGCCGGCGGCAGGTGCAGGTAGATCCAGTACTTCAACGCCCGCTGGATGCTCAGGTGCAGGTCGAGCTCGAGCTTCTCGTTGACGATCGCGGTCAGGTCGGCGAGACGTTCGCGGTCTCGCTCCTCGATGAACGGCTCCAAGTCGGTGATCGGGGCCAGCCGCCGGTCGCGGCCGGCGCGCAGATTGACGATGTAGGACCAGGCCGGCTCCGGCGCCGCGAGACGGGGCCGGATCTCGGCCATGTACACCTGCTCGAGTGCCTCCGAGCAGCCCACGAGCAACGCGTCGCCCTCCTTTTCGAGACGCCCGACCACCTCGGGAATGCGATCGTAGATCGCCTCCACGGAGAGGTTCCCGGTAATCACGGTGGGCAGCCATTTTTGCAGCAGGACGCCGAAGATGCCGGTTCCTATGACCCACAGGGACAGCAGCAGCAGCCACCACCCCATCCGTCCGGCCGGCAGCTCGAAGCCGACGTGGATGAAGATGAAGAGGCCGGCCAACAGCCCGCCGTAGATGTGGAGCTGCAGCCACCGCTGCGCCGTACCGAGCGGCCAAGACAGCAGCCGCCGGCGCAGCGGGTAGAGGGCGTCGAGCACGAAGATCGCCGCCGCGAAGGAGCCGTAGGTCAATCCCCAGAATCGACCCGGCTGCCAGGGGCCGAGCCAGCTCAGCAGCGCGTACAACAGCAACGACCCGGCGGCGATCGCCAGCGCGGTCCACATCCAACGCGGCTTTTTTGGTCTGAGGTAGGCGAACGACATGGATCAGCGCGTCAACGTTCCGATCACCGTGCTGACTTCCTTGAAGTTGATGCGGATGGCGGCCTCGTGCGGGCACATCTGCACGCAGGCGGGCCCCTCGTCGCGGTCGTAGCACTGGTCGCACTTGGTGGCGAGCTGGATCTCACGGCCCAGCGTCGGGCTGTCGTACTCGACGCTGATGATGTTGCCCCAGGGGCAGCGGCGGCCGCAGTTGCCGCAACCGATGCAGGTGTCGCTGTTGATCAGCACCTCGGCGGTGCCGATCGGCCGCGTGATGGCGCCGGTCGGGCAGCCGATCATGCATACCGGGTCGGTGCACTGATAGCAGGCCGTCGGCACGCTCCAGTTCCGATACTTAATGCCCTCCCGGATAAAGCGCGGCAAGCCGCCATGGGTGTCGGTGCAACCGCGCACGCAGTCGTCACAGCGGGTGCATTTGTCGAGGTCGATCAGCAGCACGCTCTCGCCGTGGATCAGACCCGTGTCGATTGCCATCTGCAGGTATTGCGACGAAAGCGGGTTGCGAGCCGCGAAGCCGCGCTCCTTCAGGCGCTCCACGACCACCTCCCACAACAGTTTCTCGACCTCCGGGTGCCGGGAGATGGCCGCCTCGAACTCGGCGCGAGAGATCTTGACGAGCTCGACGTGCTCGAGCGCGGAGAGCGAAAAGGGCCAGGGCTCGTCGAGCAACAGGGCGACTTCGCCGGCATAGTCGCCCTTGCGCAGGTAGGTCACGGCGAGGTCGCCGGCACCCGATCGGACCCCGACCTTCACGAAGCCGCCGCGCACGAGGTAGAAGGCGTCGTCGGAGGTGCCCTGCTCGACGATGACGGCGCCCGGCTCGAAGGAGGCCAGCTCCGCGACGTCGCGCAAGCGGTCGACAGCCTCGTCGTCGAGCTCCGCGAAGAGGTCGACGCGCCGCAGGTGCGAGCCAAGCGTGCGGGAGCGATAGCGCTCGTCGATCATCTCCTTGAACGCGGCGAACTCCTTCTTCTGGATCATCTTGCGGAGAGCCGCCGTGGCGATGAGCAGGCACTTGGTTCGCGTCTTGGCAACGACGTCGGCCGAGATCGGGTAGCGCGACAGGGCGCTCATCTCGCCGAAGAGCTCACCGGCGCCGAGCTCGACGGCGCCGCCGGGTTTCACCTCGACCGGCATGTCGGAGAGCACCACCGTCCCCTCCGGTGTCGCGCCACGGGCCGAGGTGGGCGGCTTCTGGGCGGCGGCCCGCTTGAAGATCCCGGCGAGGCGGGCGCCGAGCCCGGGGCCCTTCGACTTCGGCCGCGGCGGCGGCGGCTCGCCTTCGGCGCCCATGAGCCGCACCTCGACCGAGCCTGCGGCGATGTAGAACGCGGCGTCGCTGTACTCGCCCATCCGCAGAATGATCTCGCCCGGCTCGTAGATGCGCTCGGCCGTGTTGGGCTGGAGCTTGGAGAGCAGCCGGTCGGCGACCTCGGCGAAAAACGGATAGGTGCGCAGCTCATCGAGGCTCGGCGGCTCGTTGTAGGGGTAGAAGGGATTGTCGGGGTTGCCGTGCCCCACATCCGGACTCACGGGCTTGCCCGGTCCGCGCGTCATTGCTGCGGCTGCCTCGGCGGCCTGCTCAGCGCTTCGAGAGCCAGCGCGATGATCTCCTGCTGCAGGCGTAGGAGCTGGGCATCCGCGCCGGTGTAGGGCACGGGATCCTCCGGTGGCGTGATCCGGCGCGGCGAGGTTGCGCCGCGGTTGAGCAGCAGGCGCAGTACCGTAACCAATCGCCCTTGCACGGCGGCGACCACTGCCGCCGGAGTCGGCGGCAGGGAATCGACGACCTGGAGCTGGGGGTCGACCGGCACCAGCACGCCGCTGCCCGACGGCACCGGGCGCTCGACGATGCGTTCGACGATCCTCGTTTCGACGCGGCTCGGCGGCTCGCCCCGGGCGCCGGGCGACTCGCCTCCACCGCCAGCGGTTCCTCGTGCGCCGCCAGCGGCATCGCCTCCACCGCCGCCGGTCTCGCCTCTCCCACCGCCGCCGGTCTCGCCTGCCGTACTGACGGCGGCCGCGCCGGCGCCACCGCCGGCGCCTCCCGCAACGGGCGCAACAGCGGGCAAGTTGGCCCGGATCGTGGCCGCGTACCCGTTGCCGATCGACGCGATGCTCGCTGCCGTGTACGTCGAGCGATTCTCGATGAAGTGCAGCGCCGTGGTCTGGAACTTGACGCCCAGGTCGAAATCCACGCCGCTCGGGTGGCCGGCATCGATCAACGCCTGGTTGCTGAGGACGTGGCAATTCATGCACACGGCGCCCCAGACCTCAGGCTTGCCGTAGATGTCCCACAGGCCGGCGACGATCGCGGCGGGACGATTGCCCTCCTCTTTGTGGGGCTCGAGGTAGCTCTGGGCGGGGCCGTGGCACGACTCGCAGGAGACCCCGTAATCGGCGTAGCCGTTGACCACGGTGGCGTGGCAGCGCGCGCACGGACCGCTCGGCTGGTAGACGAAGTCGACCCAGTCCGAAACAGCGGGATCGAACGCCCGCGCGAAGGCCGCGCTCTGCCGCTCGTACTGGCTGTCGGCGAGCTGATTGAGGGCGTTCTTGTGCAGCCGGTTGGTGCCGGGCACGCCGTCCTGCGTGTTGTACCAGGTGAACTCGTCGCCGTGGCGACCGTTCGGCTCGTGGCAGCTCTCGCAGTTCGCCGGCCCGAGGTAGGCGGCGTCGCGGGGCAGCTCGCGGGCCTCGCGGAGAACGATGTCGGGCTCCTGCGCCGGCGCCGGCGCCGGTGCAGGAGGCACGGCGGTAGGCGGCGCCGGCACCGACGTAGGAGGTAAGCCGGTAGGCGGCGCGGGCACGGGCGCCGGCGGCAAGCCGGTAGGCACCGCGGTCAAGGCCCCCGCGGCGACAAGCGAGCCGAGAGAGACGAGGACCGCCGCCCCCAAAACTGCAGCAGGTCGCCTCATCGTCTGGTGGGATTGCGCGGGAACTTCCAGTAGGGGAGCCGCACGGCCCTACCCTCGGCGGTGACGACGACGCTGCGATCGACCCGCAGCTCGGCAGGAGCGTAGAAGCCCGCGGCGGCCAGCGCCGAGACGAAATCGTCTTGCTCGACGCCGTCGCCACTGACGCCGAGGCCGCCGACGAGCTGGCCACCCTTGTAGAGCGGCGCGCTCCCCGGAAACCAGACGATGCCGCTCTGGTTCAGGTAACTGCGGTTGCCGCCCCGCGACGGGCCGGGTCCCTCGGTGCACGGGTTGCCGGCGTCGAAGGTGAAGAGATCGAAGAACGGGCCCGGCGTCGGCTCCTTGTGCAGGTCGATGCCCGGCGGAAAGAGCGGCTGGCCGCCGTAGCTCAGCGTTCGGTTGGTGACCGCCCAGCCCTGTCCCCCCGGGGGGTCGGGAAGCCAACGGTAGCCGCGACCGCTGTTGTCGAGGATGCCGCGCAGCGTCTCGTAGCCTTCGCGGCTGCTGAAGTAGTAGGCGTTGCGTGATTTGGTGAGCGCCACGTCGACCGAGAACATCGTCGCGTCGGCCATGCGAAAGAGCGCCAGCAGCTCGCCGGCCTGGTCGGCCACGGCGATGACCATCCTTGCCGATTGGCCGATCGGCAGGCGGATCATGGCGCGGGTGATGTCAGCGGCGACCAATGCCTGATTGACGATCGTCTCGACGTCGGTCTGCGTCAGGCCTCCCACGGTGCTGTCACGCGGGCCGACGAGGAAGCCTTCCGGCGCCTGCCGGCCGGCGCGAATCGTGCCGGCAACGACGTGGCTCGGGTCGAACGACCCCGGAGAGGAGCCCGCCGGCCGTGCATTCGCCAGCCGGTCGGCGATGCAGGGGATGTCGATGCAATCGCTGAAAAAGGGCAGCCGGATCCCCTCGATGAATACCGCTCCGGGCACCGGCAGCGCCGGCGGAAAGCCGATGCCGTTGCCGGCCGTCGCGGCCGCCAATGCCGCCGCGAACTCGGCGCGGTCGGTGGAAACACCGGCAACCCCGATGCCGCCGACGACCTGGCCACCGCGAAAGACCGGGATGCCGCCGGGGTTGACGCCCTCCTCGACGTTGCCGGCGGGGGCGCGGTCGAAGACATTGGCCTTGCCGGTCGTTATGCCGACGGAGGGCAACGGAACGCCCAGCGCGTCGAGAATGGGCCCGCCAACCGCGCAGCCCCGCGTGTCCGAGGGCTCACAGGGAAGTGCGCCGACGCCGTCGGCCGGGGTGAAGTCGGTGCCCTCGATCGAGCGTGTCGGCGGCAGCAGCGCG
>Ga0214471_10004229_pt1 | contig 11085 bp, 7 predicted proteins | sample RVTome_5_FD_207665 | JGI IMG/M metagenome (GOLD analysis project Ga0214471, IMG submission 207665) | Soil microbial communities from uranium-contaminated site in the Upper Colorado River Basin, Wyoming, United States - RVT142D155 | ecosystem: Environmental > Terrestrial > Soil > Contaminated >... | reverse complement strand
AGGGCGGGCCCGGCGCGACGCTCGAACTCGCCGACCTCGCGTTCCTGGAGAAACTGCCGTGATCGCGGCGATCGTGCTCCTCTTCGCCGCGCCGCAGGACTACGTGCCGGCCGCGGACGCCCACGCCTGGTTCGCCAATCCCGCGCGCGCCGACGGCGACGAGGACCGGCTCGCCGCGTTGCGCCAGGCCTTCGCCCGCGCCAATCCCGGCTACAAGCTCGCTTGGGATCCCGCGTTGCGCGAACTGCCGCCCTCCCCGCACGCCCGCGCGCTCTTCGTGCAGGCCGGAGCGAACCACGAAGCCTTCGTCGACCACCACGACCCGGCGCTCCGCTGGAGCGTCGCCTCGGCCGTGGCGAGCGGCGACGTGGCGATCCTCCCCCCGCACGCGGGTTTTTCGATCAGTCCGCCTGCCGATGGCGCGCTCCAAGCACTGGTGTTCACCGTGCCCGGCCCCGCACCCGCCGGAGTGCCAGACTTCGTGCGCCCGGACTGGGATCCGCGTTTGACCGACGTGCCGGGCGGCTGCGCCACGCAGACCGGCGCGTACCGGCGCATCCTGCTGACCTGGAACCGCGAAGTCGGCCCGTACGTCTGGCACGCGATCAACGCGCACCGCGTGCGCATCGACGACAGCTTCACCCACTACCATCCTGTCAACGGCGGCTTCGACGAGTTCTATCTGGTGCAGTCCGCTCCGCCCGGCGCGAAGCTGCTCACTTCGACCCGCGTCGACTTGCTGCTCGACCCGGCCTCGGCGAGCGCCGCGGACGCCCCCGCCATGATCCAGGAGCATCCGCTGCGCACCGGCGACCTGATCTACCTGCCGCGCGGCGTCGCGCACCGCGGGATCGGCGGGGCGCTGGTGCAGGTGATCACCGTGCCCGGCTTCCGACCGGACGCCGAGATCGGCCTGGACGCCGGCATCGCCGCTCTCGACGCGACTTTGACGGCAGCGGGTGTCGCGCCCTTGCCGCGGCACGAGCCCGCGCAAGAGCGTGCCCCGGCGCCGCCCGAGCGCATCTTGGTGGTGACGCTGCCCGACTCGGCCGACGCGCGTTCCTACGAAATGGCACGCGAACGCGGCACCGGGCGCGGCTTTGCGGCCCAGCGGCTCGGCGCCGGCCGCGTGGCCGTGCGCTACTCCGGCCCAGCGCCTGATCCGGCCGCGCTGACGTTCTTCGGACCGCCCGCCGGCGCGGTGCCCTTGCGCGCCGTCGAAGTCGCAGTCGACGAAGCGGGCGCCACCGTGCTGGTCGACGGGCGGGCGCTCACGCGTTTCCACCTCGATCCGCGGCGGCCGTATTTCTTCCCCGTGCGCGGTCCGCGCGGCGAGCACATGACCCGGCGCTTTCCCATGGAGGCCGGAGTCCCCGGCGAAGCCGCGGACCATCCGCACCATCAAGGGCTGTGGCTCGCGCACGGCGACGTGAACGGCCACGATTTCTGGCACGGCGGCGCGACGCCGCCGCAGCGGCGCCTGCAAGCGCTCACTGCGGACGCCTCGGGTCCTCTCTTCGGCGGTTTCACGGCGCGATTCGAGTTGCTCGACCCCGCCGGCGCGTCCCTGGGCACGGAAGTGCAGCGCTGGAGATTCTGGTCGCTGGGTCAGGACCGCCTGCTCGAAGTCGCCGCCGAGTTCGGCGCCGGCCGGGCCGGATTGAGCTTCGGCGACACCAAGGAAGGCTTTTTCGGCATCCGCACGCATCCGGCGCTGCGTTTGAACGGCGAGGCCGCCACCGCCACCCTGCTCGACTCCGCAGGCCGCCGCGACGGCGATATCTGGGGCCAGCGGGCGGCGTGGGTCGATGCGTCGGGCGTCGTCGATGCGCGTCCGGCGGGCGTCACGCTCTTCGATCATCCGGACAATCCGCGCCACCCCACCTGGTGGCACGCGCGCGACTACGGCCTGCTGGCGGCCAATCCGTTCGGCGTGCACGACTTCGAACGCAAGCCTGCGGGCACCGGCGACTTCCACGTCGCGCCGCTCGACAGCGTGCAGTTCCGCTGGGCCGTGCTGCTGCACGACGGCGACGCCGCCCGCGCCCAGATCCCGGACCGGTGGTCCGACTGGGCGGCGTCGGGCGGCTTCTAGACCGCGGCGGGGACGACGAAGGGCGCGCGGTAGTTGCGGGACAGCAGCAGATCGGCCATCGGCGCGCCGACGAAGCGCTCGGTGGCCGGATCCATGCGCAGATCGGCGCCGAGGACCGGCTCGAGCGTCGCGAGATCGAGTCCGCGCCCGGCCAGGTGCTCGACGAGCCGCGCGTAGGTCTTTGCAGCAAAGCCGCTGGCGAATTGCGCCTTGATCGCTTCGGGCTCCGTGATCCGCCCCACCCGGTGGCTGATGTTGCCGGTGTGGCAGAGCGCGCTCGAGAGATGCCCGCCGAGAATGCCGTTGGCGAGATCCTGCGGCGCGCGCCGCTGCACGCAGTCGAGGAAGTTGGCCACGTGGGTCCGCACGGCGTCGGGCCCAGCTTCGAAAGTGCGCAAGAGCGCGCCTTCGGAGTCGTGGGCCCAAGCGCGGGCGGTGTCCATGGCGACCCAGCCGTGCTCGCATTCGATCACGTTGCCGATCTTGATCCCCCGGTAGCCTTCTTGTTGCTGGTTGCCGTTGTTCTCGTAGAGACCGCGCACTTCGAAGACCAAGCGTCCTTGCGGGAACTCGTGCACGGCGAATTGCGTGTTCGGGGTTTCGCCGTCGTCGACGTAGCCGAAACGACCGCCGACGCTCAGCACGCGCTCGGAAAGACTCTCGGCGCCGAGCGCCCAGCGCGCGATGTCCATCTGGTGGATGCCCTGGTTCCCGATGTCGCCATTGCCGGTGTTCCAGACCCAGTGCCAGTCGTAGTGCAGGCTCTTGCGGCGCAGCGGCAGCATGTCGGCGGGCCCGCACCAGAGGTCGTAGTCGACGCTGGCGGGGATCGGCGTGGGGCCGGCGACGCGGCCCAGCGACTTGCGGGTCTTGTAGCAGAGGCCGCGCGCGACTTCGATCTTGCCGAGTCCTCCCTCGTGCAACCAGGCGATCGCTTGTTGGATGCCTTGCGAGGAACGGCTCTGAGTGCCGGTCGCCACCACGCGGCCGTACTTGGCCGCGGCTTCGACGGCCTTGCGGCCTTCGAAGACGTTGTGGCTCACCGGCTTCTCGCAGTAGACGTCCTTGCCGGCCTGACACGCCCAGATGGTGAGCAGCGCGTGCCAGTGGTTGGGCGTGGCGATCGCCACGGCATCGATGTCGGCGCGGTCGAACAGCCGCCGCGCGTCGGCCTCGCCGTCGGGCCGGTAGCCGTGGCGTTGCTCGAACTCGCCGAGCCGGCGCTCCAGGACCGCCGAGTCGACGTCGCACAAAGCGATCACGCGGCTGCCCTCGGCTGCCGCAAAGGCATGGGTGAGGTCGTTGCCCCGCCCGTTCAAGCCGATCACGGCGACGCGCAGGTCCTGGTTGGCGCCGCGCGGGCGCGCGGCGGCCCGCAGCCAGGCGCCGGTCGGAACGGAAAGGCCGGCCGCCGCGGCCAGGCCGCTGCCGAGGAAGCTTCGTCGGGGCATTTCGCGCATTCCGGCAGCCTAGCGCATGCCGGCTACAGCAGGGACCCCGGTCCTGCCGAGAAAGTCTCTCTTCCCTGATGAACATGGCCTTCCTGTTTTGCGTCGGGTGTGGCAAACAACTGCCAATCGATGCCGAACTCCCCGGTCTTGCCCCGCGCTGCGACTCCTGCGGCAAGGGCAAGGCGAGCATCCGACGGTCCCACCCCGACCGCAGCCACAGAGGGGCGTCCGGCGTCCGCCCGGATTCCGGCAAGCCCGTCCGGGGCTTGCTCGGCGCCGCCGTCGGCGCGCTCGCGGGCGCGGTCCTCTGGGCCACGGTCGCCTACACCGACGCCTACGAGCTCAGTCACGTCGGCTGGGCCATCGGCGCAATGGTCGGCTTCACGGCTTCGCGCGCCGGCGCCCGCGGCACGGTCGTGGCCGCGCTCTGCAGTTGCCTGGCCCTCGGCGGCATCGCCACAGGCAAGCTTCTCGCCTTCCGCATGCACCAGGAACGCGAATTCCGGGCCGTCCACGCCGCGACTTTCACCCCGACCAACCACGCCGCCCTCCAGGTCGAAGCGCGGCGCGCCAAGGAACTGCTGGCGCGGCTGGGCGCCGAAGCCGAACGCCAGTGGCGGGAATACGCAGCGGAAGCGGATGACGGAGCGCTCCCGCCCGCGGGATTGGCCCGGAATCTGCGCAGCGCGTCGGATGAAGCGCGCGGAATCCTGGCCGCCGCGGGCGACTTCGAGGCCTGGCGGAACGCGGTCGAGTCGACCATGCGCGAGGCGATGGACGAGCAATTCGAGCCGCGTTCGATCCTCTTGGACGACGTCCAAGCCGTCGATCTGGTGTTCGCCTTGCTCGGCGCCTGCACGGCCTTCGGCATGGTCCGCGGCCGCCGCAGGGCCCGCTCCTGACCGGATCCCGGTCCGCGCCCAGGTTGCCCGGTGACGGCCGGCTCAAGTCCCCTTCCACTTCCTGCCGATCCAGGCCGGCAAGGAACGCTCCACTCTCATGCATAGGATCTGCACCGACTGCGGCATGCTCTTCGTGACCGAAGGCGGCCGCGTCATCGCCAGCGCGCGATGCCCGGATTGCCAGCCGGCGATCGCCGGTGCGTCGTCCGCAAGCCCGGCAACCGCCGAGCCGGTGCGGGCGGCGAACGAGCCCGGGACGGATCGACCGCGAGAGGCGGCCGCGAACGGCAGCTTTTCGATCGGCCCGATCGCCCCGAACGAACCTGGGCCGAGCGTCTTCCGGCAAGCCGCTGCCGGCGCCATGGCCGTCCTGATCGCGGCCGGATTCGCCTGCGAGTGGTTCTGGGTGTCGAGAAACACCGACCTCCCCACGCGCTACCTTCCGGCGTTGGTCGGAGCGCTCGTCGGAGTGCTCTGCTGGCTCGTCGGTGCCCGCGGCGAGCGCTTCGGAGGGGTCTGCGGCGTCCTCGCGGTCCTGGCGGTCGTTGCCGGCATGGGCGGGGTCAAGCAGGCGACGCTGGACGAGGACATGCAGCGCGAACGCGACCAGGTGTACACCCAAGGCATGTACGACGAACTCGCGGCGAACGCGGAACTCTTCGCCATGCTCCCGGAGAATGCCAGCAAGTACGACCAGCTGACCTTCCTCATCGAGCGCGGCTACAGCAAGGCCAAGAACCCCGCCGCCGTCGGCGGCGCCGAGTTCCAGAGCTTCCTCGACGAGACGAAACCGGTCCTGGTCTCGTTCCAGGCGCTGCAGCCCGGTTTCCAGTCCTGGCAAGACACGCACATCGCCGGGATCGACCCGCGAGACGGCAGCTTGATGGGGCTCGTCGAACTCGTGCGCGCCGACTTCACGATTGCCGATTACCTGTCTTTGTTCGCGTGCTTCCTGCTCGCGTACCTGGCCGTGTTCAAGTTGCGGATCCGCCGGAAGCCGCGGTCCAGGCCGAAGGCCGCGCGCGAGACCGATGCGGAAACGACCGGCGACGCGGTCGAAGCGCGGCCGGCGCTGGTCACCAGCGGCTCAATCTCCGGCGACGTCTAGCTCGGCGGGGCTCCAAGGGCCGACGCGCCCTGCGGTCGCCTCCCTCTGCGCTGCGATCAGCCCCGGCGCGACCGGCGCGGCACCGTGCCCCCATTCGCGACGGACGTAGGTGAGCACCGCGGCGAGGTCCGCGTCGCTGCCGGCGAATGCGGGCATTTCCAGGTCCCATTCGCGGCCCGCGCGGACCAGCGGCCCCTGCATGCCGTGCAGCAGGATCCGCGCCAGGCGTTCGGGTTCGCCAAGCGCCCAGGCGCTGTAGCGCAACGGCGGAGCCTTGCCCGGTTCGCCCCGCCCGGAAGCTTGATGGCAGCTCGCGCAGTTCTGCGCGAAGATCTCGCGCCCGAGCCCGAAGCGTTCGAGATCGGCGCCGGTCAACGCCTCCACTTGCAATGTCACGATGCCGGCGCGGCCGGGCCAGGCGAGAAACGGCCCAGCCTCGGGTGAACCGAGGGCTTCGCGCTCGAGCGCGGCAATGCGCTCGGAGGCAGCCGGCGCGCGCGCGAGCGGCACGCTCGCAGGTTTGCCGTCCGGGCCCTTGGGCCGCCCTTCGAGCAAGCCGGCCAGCAAAGCGCGCCGCCGCCAGCCGGCCGCTTCCTCGACGCACTCTCCCAGCAAGCCGAGCACCGGGTCCGTGCGGCCTTCGCTGACGATCGCGCGCGCGAGCAACCGCAGCAGCGCCGCGCGTCCGGGCGCCTCGGTGCGCCATTCCGGGTCGGCGAGCAGCCCGCGCACGAATTCCAATTCCCGCTGGTAGAGGCCGCTCACCGCGGCCGAACGCAGCTCCGCGCGGGAGCAGTCGAGGGCGAGCAGATCGCGCATGGCATCGGCGCCCTCCCGCGTGGCGCACTGCCCCAGCGAAAGCAGCGCCTGCCAGCGCAGATCGGGATCGGCGCCGGCGCCCACGCGCGCCAGCGGCGCCAACAGCGGCGAGCCCGGGCGGGCGAGCGTCGCCTCCGCGCAACGCATGGCGGCGAGCCGCACTTCGCGGTCCGGGTCGTCGAGGGCGGCGAGAAGGGTCGCGTCTTCGAGCCCGCCGATGCCCTCCAGCGTCCAGAGCGCGTGCACGCGGCCCAGCACGCTCTCGCCGTGCAATGCCAGGGCGTGCAGCCGGTCGTGGACTTCGTTCACGCGCCCGCCGCGCGCGATGAGCCGGCGCTGGGCGGCATCCCGCCACCAGCCGTTGGGGTGCTCGAGCAAGGCCACGAGCTCGCGCCACGAGGCGCCCTCCAGATCGCCGCGCGGCATTTCGGGCGCAGCTTCGTGCACCACGCGCCAGATACGGCCGAGGCCGGTCGGCGCGGCCAGTCCACGCGCGTCGACCTGTTCGCGCAGGAAAGTGGTGAGAAACACGCGGTGCTGCAGGACGCCGCGGTACAGATCGACCACGTAAAGTGCGCCGTCGGGACCGTCGTACAAGTTGACCGGCCGGAAGCGCTCGTCGGTCGAGGTCAGGAACTCGCGGCCTTCGAACGCCTGCTCGCCGCGCACGCGGCCGCGCTCGTCCGCATGCAGGCGGTAGCGCTTGATCAGGTTCGCCGCCGGCTCGGCAACGTAGGCGTCGCCGCCCCAGCCGTCCGGAAAACCGTCGCCGCGATGGATCAGCGGGCCGCACGCAGCGGTGAATTCCACGAGCTTCCAGTCGACCAGGAAACCGCTGGCGTAGTTGTAGCCGCGGTTGACGCCGGTGGTCATGCGCCCAGGCCACAAGCGCCGGTCCGCGGCGATGCGCTCGTTGGCGCCCTCGGCCAGGTCGAGGTTGGGGTTGCGCATGGTGTAGTGCGAAGCGATGCGGTCGCCGCGCAGCGGATCGCTGTTCGTGTTGAAGTAGAAGCGGCCGCGGTCGTCGCGCGTCAGCCCCCACTGCCCCGCCCCGGCCGTGCGCTGGCGCTCCCAGACGCCGTTACGCAAGCGGTAGCGTGCGTCGTGGTTGCCCAGGCGGATCCAGTTGTCGATCCCGAAAGTCGGCGCGTTGATCGCGTGCTCGGGGTTGTCGAGGCCGGCGCGGAACCCCGATTCGATCACCTCGAATTCGTCGGCCCGGCCGTCGTCGTCGGTGTCGCGGGCGAACACCAGGTCTGGCGGCAGCACCAGCAAGGCGCCGTCCCGGAACGGCAGCACGCCGCGCGGCAGAACCAATTCGTCGGCGAAGGTGGTGCGCGCATCCATGCGCCCGTCGCCGTCGGTGTCTTCGAGGACGGCGATCGAACCGACCGGCTCGCGCTCGCCGCGGCCGTCGGCGTCGGGCATGAAACCGCGCATTTCCACCACCCACAGGCGGCCCGGGCCGTCCCAGGCCATTGCGACCGGGTCGCGCACAAGCGGCTCGGCGGCGACCAGTTCGACGCGGAAGCCCTCGGGAACCACGAAAGTGGCGCATTCCTCGTCCGGCGAGAGCGCGGGCGCCGGCGGCACCACCAGATCGGCCGGCAGCCGCGGCTGGGCTTCGCCGGCGTGGTCGCCGGCCTGTGCCGAAGCGCCGGCGCACCACAGCGCGCCGAACGCGAGCACGACCACGGCGCGGAAGATCGGGGAACGCGGACTCACCATGCCTCGCTCCACTCTAGGATCGCGCGCCCGCCTACCATGAGCGGGCCGCGCCCGTGGCCGGCGATCGCCATGGAGCTGCGCGTCCTCGAAACCGATTTCCGGGCCACTCCCTGCCGTACGCGGCTGCCCTTCCGGTTCGGGATCGCCACGCTCACCGAGGCGCCGACCTTGCAGGTCCGCGTGGTGGTCGAGACCGCCGCCGGCCAGCGCGCAGTCGGCCACGCCGCCGAACTCCTGGTCCCCAAGTGGTTCGAGAAGGATCCGGCCAAGTCGCCGCAGGAAGACCTCGAGGCCCTCGCCGCCAGTGCCCGCGCCGCGGCCGCAGCCTGGTCGGAACCCGCCGCCGGCTGCGCCAGCGTGTTCGCGCACTGGTGGCGCGTCTACGGCGCTTGCGCCGGCGCCGTGCCCACGGACGCGCCCGACCGCCTGGTGCGGGGCTTCGGGGTCGCGCTCCTCGAGCGCGCGGTGATGGATGCCGCTTGCCGCGCCGCTGGACTCGCCTTCGCAGTGGCGCTGCGCGCCGACCTGTTCGCGTTCCGGCCCGGCCAGATCGATGCCCGGCTCGAAGGCTGGACCGCGGCCACCGGCCTGTCGACTCCGGCCCAGCGCGTGTTCCTGCGGCACACCGTCGGACTGCTCGACACCTTGCGCGAGGCCGATCTCGACGCGGCTTCGCGGCTGGACGACGGCCTGCCCGATTCCCTCGAGGGTGCGATCCGCCGCCATGGCTTGCGCTGGTTCAAGATCAAGATCGGCGGCGCGGCGCCCGCCGACCGCGCGCGCCTGCTCGCCATCGCCGCCACCTTGCGCGACTTCGCGGGCGCGGGCGCGCGGCTGATGCTCGACGGCAACGAGCAGTTTCCCGACCTGGCGCCGCTGCTGGACTTGCTGGAGGGCCTGCCGGCCGATCCTGCCGGGGCCTGGCTGCGGGAGCGTCTCGCCTACGTCGAGCAACCATTGCCGCGCGCGGCCAGCCTCGATCCGGCGCATGCGGCCGGCCTCGCCCGCCTCGCGCGCATCGCTCCGCCGGTCCTCGACGAAGGCGACGCCGGCGTCGAGTCCTTTCCGGCCGCCCTGGCCGTCGGCTGGCGGGGCGTCAGCGTCAAGAACTGCAAAGGCGTGTTCCGCGCCCTGCTGAACCGCGCATGGTGCGGACGCGTGCCGGGCGCGTTCCAGACCGGCGAGGACTTGACGAACCTGCCGGTCCTCGCGCTGCAGCAGGACCTTGCCACCCAGGCTGCGCTCGGCATGGAGCACGTGGAGCGCAACGGCCATCATTACTTCGCGGGCCTCGACCACTTGCCGGCGGCGGAAGCCGAGGCCGCGCTCCTGGCTCATCCCGACCTCTATGAACGCGGGGCCGGCCGCATCGTGCTCCGGATCCGCAACGGCGTGCTCGAACTCGGCAGCCTGCAACGGCCCGGCTTCGGCTACGACCTGCCGATCCCCCCCCCGGCGCGCGCGCCGCTCGGCGCGCGCGTCGCCGAGGTCCTAGAAACGTGAAATTCGACCCGCCCGGCCGTTTCCGCGACGTTGCGGCGTTCCGCGCCCGCTTGCGCGAGCTCGACGCCGGCTTCGACGCCGACGCCGACCTGCTGGCGGCCGACGGGCCTCTGGGCCAGCCCTACGCGCTCTGCGGGCACCGGCTCGGCAACCGCTTCGCGGTGCATCCGATGGAGGGCTGGGACGGCAGCGCGGAAGGCCGGCCGAGTGCGCTCACGCGGCGGCGCTGGCGGCGCTTCGGGGCGAGCGGCGCCGACTTGATCTGGGGCGGCGAGGCTTTTGCGGTGCAGCGCGACGGGCGTGCGAATCCCCATCAGCTGTACCTGCACGGCCCGGAGGCTCGCGCGGATCTCGAAGAGCTGCTCACCGCCTTGCGCGCCGGCCGTTGCGACGGCGCTGGCGGCGGCGGCGGCGATGGGCTGTTCGTCGGCCTGCAGCTCACGCACTCGGGCCGTTTTGCGCGTCCCGAGGGCGCTCCGGCGCCGCGGCCTGCCGCCCCGCATCCGGTTCTCGACGCACAGGCGCCCGCAACTCCGCTCACCGACGCCGAGCTCGAAGGCATCGGCTCCGCCTACGTGGAAGCGGCCCGCACGGCGGCCGCCGCCGGATTCGATTTCGTCGACCTCAAGTGCTGCCACGGCTACTTGCTGCACGAGCTGCTCGGCGCACGCGCGCGCCCCGGCCCCTATGGCGGCAGTTTCGAGAACCGCACGCGTTTCTTCCGCAACCTGGTCGGGGCCGTGCGCGCGGCCTGCCCCGGCCTCGAGATCGGTGTCCGCCTTTCCGTCGGCGATGCGCTGCCGCACGCGATCGACCCGGCCACCGGCGTCGGCGCTCCGCTCGGCTGGCGGCCCGGCGAGCGGTGGGAGCACGGCTTCGGCATCGACGCCGCAGACCCCGAGAATTTCGACTTCACCGAGCCGTTCCGTTTCCTCGAGCTGCTGCGCGAACTCCGGATCGGCTTGGTCAACGTGACGCTCGGAAGCCCCTATTACTGCCCGCACCTGCAACGTCCCGCCGCCTATCCGCCGAGCGACGGATACCCGCCGCCGCGCGATCCCTTGCTCGAGGTCGCGCGCCATTTGCAGGCCACGAGCGCGGTCAAGGCGGCCTTCCCCGACTTGTGCGTCGTGGGCACCGGCTACAGCTATCTGCAGGAATGGCTTCCGCACGTCGCCCAGCACGAACTGCGTTCGGGCCACGTCGACTTCGTCGGCCTCGGCCGCATGGTGCTCTCGTACCCCGAACTGCCGAGAGACGTGCTCGCGGGACGGCCGCTCGAGCGCAGGGCCATTTGCCGCACCTTCAGCGACTGCACCACGGCTCCGCGCAACGGCCTGCCCAGCGGCTGCTACCCGCTCGACGCCGCCTACCGGGAACTCGAACAGGCCGCGGCGCTGCGGGCGATCAAGCGCGCTGCGACTAGACTCTGAGCGGGTCCGCAATGGAACTCGTCCTCTTCGGAGCCACCGTCCTCGC
>Ga0214471_10004228_pt1 | contig 11087 bp, 12 predicted proteins | sample RVTome_5_FD_207665 | JGI IMG/M metagenome (GOLD analysis project Ga0214471, IMG submission 207665) | Soil microbial communities from uranium-contaminated site in the Upper Colorado River Basin, Wyoming, United States - RVT142D155 | ecosystem: Environmental > Terrestrial > Soil > Contaminated >... | reverse complement strand
GACCCGTTGTCTTCCTGCCGACCCCACAACGTCCGCTGCTCGGCCGGCTGGTCAGGGACGTTCTGTTTCGATGCTCGGCACGCTACTCGCCCCGGCGATCCAGTCGCGGATGGCGCGGGTCGCGTCGACGTCTGCCCTGTTGTAGTCGAGGAGCCATCGGCGGGCCGGCTCATCGCCGAGGGCGGCGCGATCGAATTGGACCATCGATTCGCCGCCGCCGGCGTCGTCCATGGGCCAGGCGAAACCGGTGATCGGCGCGATGACTTTCAGGCCGCTGCCGGTGCCGGTGATGAAGTGGTGATCGAAAACTTCCCGCAGATCGATCCACTCGTCGCTGTCGATGAACCGCTTGACCTCTTCAAGCAGGCCCGCGTGCCGGCCGATGCGGTACATCTGCGTGTTCTCGGCCGGCTCGTGCCAGCAGTAGGCTCGAAAGGTGAGCCCCCGCGCGAGTGTCGCGGCGCGGGTGGTCACAAGCCACTCCCAGAATGCGGTGAAAAGCTCGGCTTCTGAGTCGGGCGTGAGCGGCCCCCAGGTAAAGAACGGCCGATATTCGCCTCCGATGAGGACGCCCCACATGTAGACGCCGTCCTCGACGTTTTCCATGTCGACGTCGACCTCGACGTCGGCGCGAGGAACGACAACGCCTTTCACGCCGCGCTTGCGGTAGACGGGCGCGGATCCGAGCGCGGCTCGTGCGCGATCGATGTGCTCGGGCAGCGACTTCATCCCCGTCGAGGCGTACGCCGCGGTCCGCTCATCCAGAGAGGCAAGATGGCCGACCGTATCGATGCCTTCCGATTCCAGGATCGAGCGCTGCTTGGGGCGACGGTCGAGGAGCTTCACGTCCGAGAGTGGATGGTCTGCCGGCATTCCTTGCACGGCCTCCGACAGCGAGGAGAGATCAACGCCTCCGGCCACAAGCCGCGCGGTCAGAGGATCCAGCGACGCCACGTCGGCTCGCGTGGTGACGCCACGGTCCCGATACGTCTCCCACTGCGACCACGTCAGGCTGGGGATGAGGCTGGGATGGCCGCTGTCTTCTTGGAGTTGCGGCCGGCACCAATCCCACCACGGACACTCATCGCATTCGGACTTGCGAAACGGAATGACCAGCAGCGGCGTCGCGGGATCGTCGAGATGCCGCATCGCGATCGCCATGATGTCGAGTCGAAACCCGAACTCGAAGTCGTAGATCTCCATCGTCGACCGCATCTTCTGCTTGCCGGTCGAGGACGGCGTTCGCCACATCGGCTCGTTCAGGTCGTACCAGACCACGCGCCGTTCCACACCGATGATGCCGCCGAGGCGTCCATCTTGCGCCGCGCGGCCGGCAGATTCGAGCATCCGCTGGTAGTGCGCAAGCTGAAGCAAGTCGCTCTTGTTGGACCGCGCGCTTCCTGCTTCGTCGTCGTGGGCGGCCTCAAGAGTCGCATCGGCGAACTGAGAGGTGCGCGCATGGCCCGAGTCGGCCTTGAGTGTCATGTGATGCTTGATGTCGACCGGCCGATAGCCTCCGTCGGGCGCCACGATCAGCACGTCGGGTTTGCCGACGCGGCGGCCCAGATCATCGGATGGCAGACGAGCGTTCAAGATCAGCGACGCGCGAGCAGCCATCGCATCTGCCGTGCGTTGTTCCCGAAGCGCCGGGTCGTCGCCGTCGACAACAACGACGCCGGGGTGGAGTGCCGTGAGCTCCGCGACGATTTCGGCCTCGAATGCGTTGCCCCGATCGAAGCGGCGTTGCAGCATCGCGCTGGCAGGCCGAGGCGCAACCGGCTTTAGAATGTCGAGCTGCGCCCGCACCGGACACCGCTTCGCGATGTACCCCCCCTGAGGCGGGACGAGCGAAACATCATTCCGAGGTGACATGAAACCCATTGTCGCACGCGGGTACGACACGCAGACAGACTGGTTAAGAGGTTGCGCACCGACCCCCTATTCGGTCGCTTTGGGATGACCGAGGTGGACGGCTTCGATCAGGATGCGTTTACGGGGGCGGGGACCTCGTCCGGTCCGGGCGGGGCGGGCGAGACCGCCCTCGGTAGGATCTTCGACGAAGTACCACATTCGGCCACCGCCGGTCACCTCGTATTGCCAGCGTTCATACGTTCGACCTTGATAGCTGCCGGACGCGAGGCTCCCCTTGAGCCGCGTCTGTCGATCCGAATGAGTCGTCGGGTTCGACGAGAGCTGATCCCATGCGGCGGCGGCCGCGTTCGGCGCTGCCGCGCAGAGCTTTTCCCAGTCACGCGCCGCTCGCGAGTCGATCGCCTCGATCGCCCACTCGGTCGTGCGCGTCGGGCGTGGCAGGCGGCTACCGCGCCCGGACACGCGAGGTGTCGGGCCGGTGCACGGGGACGGCCCGTCCCCGGTGCCGCTTCTTCAAGCGCTGTGCAACGTTCGGATCGGCGTAGGCCTCCGCGGTTGCCTTCCACCCACGGAGCGACTGAGTCAAAGGTTCGTAGTTTTCGATTTCCACACACGCAGCCGCTGTGCGCGCGAAGTCATCGAGGAACGCCCGACGATCTGACTCGGGAAGAAATTGGGTCCACGGAATCTCCTCGGTCAGCCATTTCGCGGTTGCCGACTGGGCACGTTCATCGTGAAGCGTGGCTCGCAGAAAGCGAGCCAGCACGCCGAGCGAGTCGCGAATTCCCTGCTGCCGCGAGTGCAGCGCGAGGTAGAGATCTTCCCCGTCTCTGCGTTGAAGGACGACGTCGCGGTATTCGACCTCCTCGAGCACTTCGCCCGAGTTTCGGAGCAGATAACTGAAACTGTGTTCCGCTGATGCCATGCGATAGAATATACATCACTACTTCTGAACTAGCAATCTCACGCTCACGGATGAAAACCCGGGAAGCTTAGCGGCGGAGTTTGGCGAGCATCTGCTCGCGCGTGGGGACTTTTACGTTCCACACAAGCCGAGCGGCGCGGAGCACGCGCAACATGTACCAGCCGGGATCGACCTGCCATGCGCGCAGGCCGAGCCTGGCCGACCAGGGGAACGCGTGATGGTTGTTGTGCCACGATTCGCCGAACGAGATGATCGACAGCGGCCACACGTTCTTGCTCTCATCGCGCGCCTGATACGCCTCGCGTCCGTAGAAGTGACAGATCGAGTTGATGCTCCACGTCACATGATGCAGCAGCGCGATTCGCACAAGCGACCCCCACAAGAACGCGGACACCATTCCGCCCAGCGTGCCGCTGAGGAGCAGACCGACGAGTGCGGGCAACAGGAACGTGACCAGCGTCAGCCAACCGAAGCTACGATCGACGCGCGCGATCGCCGGCTCGGCGACCAGATCCGGCGCCCACTCGTCGCGGTCGCTCTGCTCGGAGTCGAACAGCCAGCCGATGTGCGCATGCGCGAGCCCGGCCAGCACGCCGCGCAATCCCTTCGCGGTCGCGAGATGCGGCGAGTGAGGATCGCCGAACTGATCGGCGTAGGCGTGATGACGGCGGTGCGTCGCGACCCAAGCGATCGTCGACCCTTCGAGCGCCATCGAGCCGGCGACGGCAAGCGCGACCCGAACCGGCTGGGCCGCGCGAAAGCTCTTGTGCGTGAACAGCCGGTGATAGCCGAGCGTGACACCGAGGCACGTGAACGCGTAGAAACCGAGCATGATCCCGAAGTCGGTGCCGCTGATGCGCGTGCCCCACAACGAGATGATCGCAGCGACGACGGCGAGCGGCGGCATGACGGTCAGCACCAGCGTGATGCGCCGCTGAAGTCGCAGCTGCTGCGCATCGAGGCGGATGACACCGCGCGTCTCGGGCTGATCGGGTCGTTCCAGGAGTTGAGTGGACATGGTTCCCTTCCGGCGAGCGGCGCGGGGCCAGGGCAATCTAAAAAACGAGCGGCCGCGAATGCCCGCGGCCGCCCTATCGCGCAACTTCGAACGCCATCCACGTTAGCACTGCGGCAAAGCGCCGGGGAGTGGGCAGTCCTGCCACCCCCAGCGAAGCGTCAGAGTCGGAATCGCGCTCCGAGTGGCGGGCGTCGCGCGGGCGCTTCGACTCGGATGCGCGCGTCCACGGCGACCGCGCCGGCGGGCCCGGTCATGACGGGGTTCAAATCCATCTCGGCGATCTCTTGGTGCTCTTCGACCATCGCACCGACGCGGAGCAACAGATCTTCCAGCCCGGCAACATCGGCCTTGGCCGCCCCGCGGTAGCCGTCGAGCAGCGGGAAGGTCGCCAAGCCGCGGATCATCTCGCGCGCATCGACGTCGGTGAGCGGGGCAAGCCGCACGTTCACGTCATGCAGCAACTCGATCGCGGTGCCACCGGCGCCGCAGGCGACGACAGGCCCGAAGGTGCCGTCGTGCACCACACCGACGAACATCTCGACGCCGGACTCCACCATCGGCTGAACCAGGAACCCTTCGACCGTATGGCCGGCCTCGCCGAGCCGGCGGGCCATCTCCGTCGCCGCACGCTGCACGGTCTCGGCGCCCAGCAAGCCGATCTGAACGCCGCCGGCGTCGCTCTTGTGGAGCAGCGTCGGCGAGACCGCCTTCAACGCGACGGCGCCGCCGAGCGAGCGCGCCGCGCGTCCAGCTGCCGACGGTGAAGGCGCAACCGTCCACGCGGCGAACGGCACGCCGTAGGCGTCGAGCACGCGCGCGGTCTCGACCGGCGTGAGCCATCGCGGGCCGCCGGCGAGAATCTCGGCGAACATCGTGGCGATCTCGTCGCGCTGCGCTTCGGGATAGGCGGGCACCTCCCCTTCCGGCCGGTCGCGCCATGCGCCGTAGGACGCGGCACGCGCCAGCGCGCGAGCCGCCTCCTCGGGAAACGCGAACGCCGGGACGCGGCGCGCGCCTTCGCGCAGCTCGGCGGGCGAGCCGGCGACGCCCATGAACACGCTCAGCACCGGGATCGGCGGATCGAGCCGTCCCGAGGCGTCCACGATCGCGCGCGCGACATCCTCGGCTTTGGTCACCAGCGGCGGCGCGAAGATCGAGATGACCGCATCCACGGCCCCCGAGTTGCCGATGGCATCGATCACGGCGCCGAAGTCGTCGGCGGTGGCAGAGGCGATCATGTCCACGGGATTGCCGGTCGCCGCTTCGCCGGGGAGGAACGCGGCAAGCGTCGCGCGCAGTTCGTCGTCAAACGCTGCGATCGTCAATCCTTGCGCGTCGCACGCGTCGGCGCACAGAATCCCGGGCCCGCCGGCGTTGCCGACGATCGCGACGCGCGTCCCGCACGGCGGCGGCTGGCTGGACAGCACCGACGTCACATCGAACATCTCCGCGAGCGTATCGGTTCGGATCACGCCGGCTTGGCGAAACAGCGCATCCACCGTCACGTCGGAGGCGGCCAGCATCGCGCCGGTATGCGACGACGTGGCGCGCGCGCCGGCCGCGGAACGGCCGCTCTTGACGGCGATGATCGGTTTCGACTTTCCGACGCGACGCGCGATGCGCGAGAACTTCCGCGGATTGCCGAACGACTCCAGGTACAGAAGGATCACATCGGTGTCGTCGTCCTGCTCCCAGTATTGAACCAAGTCGTTGCCCGACAAGTCGGCCTTGTTCCCGATCGAGACGAACGACGACAGCCCAAGGCCCAGCCCGGCCGCGTGATCGATGATCGCCAGGCCAAGCCCGCCGCTTTGCGACAGGAACGCGACCCGCCCGTGGGGCGGAAAGTTCGGCGCGAACGTCGCACCGAGCCGCACGTCGGGCGCGGTGTTGATCACGCCCATGCAGTTCGGGCCGATCAGGCGCATGCCGGCTTCGCGGCAGATCTCCACCAGCTCGCGTTGCCGCTCGACGCCGTCGCCGCCGACTTCGGCGAATCCGGCTGAGATCACGATAAGGCCGCCGACACCTTTCGTCGCGCATTCGCGAGCGACGCCGATCACGTCGGCGCCGGGAACGACGATGACGGCGCAGTCGACGGGTCCCGGGATCGCGGTCACCGACGGGTAGGCGACGACCGATTGGACGACGTCGGCTTTCGGATTCACGGGATACACCGGCCCTTGGAACTCGTTCGCAATCAAGTTGTGAAACAGTTCGCCGCCGATCGTGCCGCGCGAACGGCCGGCGCCGACGACCGCGACGGACGTCGGCGCGAGCAGCCGTCGAGCGGCGGCGACGGCGGCCGTGCGCTCACGCTGCTCGAAACGCTCAACCGCCTCGGCCGTCAGGGAGGTGGGGTACTCGATGCGGACAATGCCCGGTTCGGATGTGGTATTCAGCGGAAACCCGCTGTCGCGAAGCAGGTTGATCATCTGCCGGTTCGCGGGAAGGATCTCGGCGACGAACGCGGCGATCCCCTGCCGCGACGCTTGTTCGGCGAGCTGGCCGGTCATGATCGTCCCGAGGCCGCGGGCCTGATACGCGTCTGCGACTTCGATGCCGACGTCGCCGCGGTCGTCGTCGTCGCGCACATACATGGCGTGCGCGATGATGCGCCCGCCTGCCAGCGCCACCAAGCCGAACCGGTTGCGATAATCGACGTTCGCCGCCCAGCGCGCCACGTTTTTCAAATTAACGCCGCCCGAAAAGAAGCGGAGATAGATCGTCCGATCGGACAGCGACTCTAGGAAGTCCCGGATCGCGTCCTCGTCTTCGGCGCGCACCGGCCGGACGCGCACGGTGGACCCGTCGCGCAGCACCACGTCGGCGTCGAGATGCCGAGGATACGAGGACGCTTGGTCGCCGGCCTGCACGGGCTTCACGCTACGCCTTTCCCGTCGACTTAGCCCGCTCGGCGCTGATCGCTGGTCGGCGCGATCGGCGCGGCGAGCACCGGCGGTGCAACGATGAACGCAAGCGGATCGGCTCCGAGCGACACCGCATCCGCCATTCGCTGGATCGCGTCGGGTCCGGCGTGGCGGAGCTCCGGAGCGAGAATCTCGCGACGGCGCACGTCGATCGGGTCCCACGGGCCGAATCCGATGACGATGCCGTGCGGGGCACCGGTTTCGCGAAACGCGAGATAGGCCTGGTTGAGAGCGTCGTGCATCATGGTGTCGACCCGCTCGGGCATCACAATCAGCATCTGGTCGCCACAGCGGATCGCATCGCCGTTGCGAACCGCGGACAACCCGGCCGCATCCAGGATCGCGCGCACCAACTCCACCGGGTCGGTTGCGTCGCGGATGCGTCCGCGCACCGTCACCGGAAGATCGAAGGCCTGGGCGACCGGCATGCGGAACGCCGGCCGTTCACGCGGATCAAACGATGCTGTGGTCGGCCCGCGATGCGAACCCAATCCGGCGGCCGCTTCGGCGCTGCGTCGAGACGCCGGCGGCCGGCGGAACGAAGCCGGTGGGTTACTCGCCGGGGGAGGCATCGGCTTGTTCCCGGCGACGCGGCCCAGGAGCCTTCCCGTACGGCTCAGAACCACGATCTCGCCGGCGTCTCGCGACTGCGCGGTGGCGCGTCGCGCGGCCTCGTTCACCAGACGCCGGACGCTTGCGTCCGCGGGGTCGGCGTCGGCGATGTCGAGGACCACGGTCACCGGGCGGCCTGCGATCGCGTGCTGCGGCGTCACGATTTCGCGAGCGCGATGACGCCAATGCAGCGCGAGGACGATCAACAGGGCCAGGGAGGCCACGGCAGTCGGCAGCGCGAATTCCATGCATGCATCGTGATGGTCGCCGCACTCGTTTCACAGGGCCGAACGACCGTGGAATCCCGGGCCCCTCTCGCTAGACAGCGGCAACGACGCGGCACCGCCACATGCCCGATTCTTCGATGAACTCGCCGCCGTGGGACACGCCTTTCGGCAGCGGGCCGATGATGTCGAGCGCGTCGACCGGCGCGACGTCGAAGACGCCCGCGATGCCTCCGTCGTCGGATTCATCCAGGGTCAAGTGCACCGGGATTGTGCTCGCCACGTCCACGAGAAAGATGATCTCGTCCAGGAGAGCGGCGAGCATCTCGATGTCGGATGCGGCATCGATTCCGACCGAGACCGGCTCCGTGGCCGGCACGTCTCGGACTTCGGCGAACGTCTCGATGAATGCGCGGGCCGCTTCTTCGAAGCATCGGACGCGCGTGGGCGCCCAGGCTTCGATCATCACATCCGCCGTGTGCGGAAGGATCCGATGTCCCGCGTCGGTGTCGTCCACGCCTCTACCGTACTCCCCGCGAAAAGGGCGCATGCGCCCCCGCAACCCGGGCCGTCCGGCCCTTCACTCCTGCGACCGAATCGGCTACGGTGAGACAGACCAACGGAAGGAGACGATCATGCCCAGCGGACGAATCGTCGTTGGAATCGACGGGTCCGAAGGATCCGAGCGTGCGGTGCGCTGGTGCGCGGACTACGGCGCGCGGTTCGGCTTCGAAGTGGTCGCCGTGCACGCGGTCGTGCTGCCGGCCGCAGCCTGGGTGGTTCCGGGCGGCGGACATGCGATCGCACAGGCGGAGGAGACGCGCGAGAAGCTGGAGCCGATCGCTCGGGGCCGCTGGTGCGCGCCGCTGGAGGAATCCGGTGTCAAACACGACGTGCTCTTGGTCGAGGGCAACCCGGCATGGATGCTGATGGATGTCGCCGAGCGCGAAGACGCTGAGATGATCGTGGTCGGAAGCCGCGGCCACGGCGGATTCGGCGAGCTGCTGCTGGGCAGCACGAGCCATCAACTCGCTCATCACACGAAGCGGCCGCTGGTGATCGTTCCGCCCGCGCGCTGACTCACTTCTTCGCGGGCCGGATGATCACGACGGGCACGTCGGCGTGGTGCGACACATGGGAGCTGACGCTGCCGAGCAGCATCTCCTTGAACCCGCTCCGACCGTGCGCACCGACGACGATCATGTCCGCGTTGATCGTGCGCGCGGTATCCAGGATCGCGCCCGCCGGGTTGCCTTCAACGACCTCCGCCTGAAAGTTCACGCCGGCTTCGCGGAGCGGAGCAACCCAACGCCCCTCCATCTCTTCGCGAGCCGCCTTCAGCAGCGTCTTGTCGTCAACGGACGCGAACGCTCCCTCGCTGACGCCGAGCACGGTGAGAAGATCGAAGGCGTGCACGGCGGTGACCTCGAGGCTCAAGTCGCTCGCAAGGTCCACGACCCAACGCATCGCGTGCTCGCCGCCTTCGGATCCGTCCACTCCCAGTACGACCCGTCGGGTCCTCACAAACGGCTCCTTTCGCTATGCGGCCGAGCCGCCTGCCACGGCTACCGGGTGCAGCATGATCCGAACCGCCGGCGGGTTCATGAGCGTATTGTGCACCGTACACGCCTCGACGACGCGTTGCAGCGGCTCGCGGCGCTTGTCCGGGAACGCGGCCGGGAGCGAGATGTCGATCGCGATGCCGGTGACGCGAGCCGGGCGATCCTCGCTCATCTCGAAATCGCAGTCCACGCGCCAATCGCCGGCGTCGATCTGATGCCGCCGGAAGTAGCGGCCGGCGTAGAACGCGACGCACGCGGCCAGCCCCGCGACGAACAACTCGGTCGGCGTCGGCCCAAGATCGGCGGCATCGCCGGCCGGCTGATCCACGACCAGGCCGTGGTGGCGAATCCCGACGTGATAGTGATCGTCGTGTTCGGGGCGGATCGTGATACGTGCCATGGCAGAGCCTTTCGTAACGGGACGCTGCCAAATGTACCGGCGGCCGGCGCGGCCCGGCAGGGCCACCGGACCCGTCCTCGCGGGGCCGGTGGCCTCTGCCGCGACGAGATTCGGTCGCGTGATGATGGCCGATGAGACCGAGAAGCGCGAGGAGGATCCGACATGACCTGGGGACCGTTCGGAGTCAAGGGCAAGAACGTGATCGTGACCGGCGGCGCCGTGGGCATCGGCCGCGGAATCGTCGATCGATTCATCGAAGGCGGAGCCAACGTGCTGCTGGCCGACCTCGACGGTGATCAGGCGGACGCGGCCGCGAGCAAGCTGGCCGGCTCCCCGGGCCGAGCCGTCGCCATGACGGTCGACGTGTCGCACGACGGCGCAGGCACGAAGATGGTCGAGCGGTGCGTCGCCGAATTCGGATCCGTGGATGTGCTCGTCAACAACGCCGGGATCTACCCGCAGATCCCGATGGTTGACATGACCTCAGAAATGTTCGACCGCGTCTACCGCATCAATCTGCGCGGCCTCGCATTCGCCTCGCAAGCCGCTGCCAAGCAGATGATCGCCCAAGGCGCCGGAGGCGTCATCGTCAACATCTCTTCCATCGACGCGTTCCGTCCTTCGATGGTGGGGCTGGCCGCCTACGACGCATCCAAAGGCGGCGTGACGATGTTCACCAAGAATCTCGCGCTCGAGCTGGCGCCCCACGGGATTCGCGTCATTGCGATCGCTCCCGGCGGGATCCGCACCGAGGGAGTGTCCAAGCCGATGGAGGGAAGCGGGATGACTCCGCAGCAGCAAGACGAGATGATCCGTGCGTTCATCGAGCGCATCCCGATGAAGCGGATGGGAGAGCCGGACGACATCGCCACCGTCGCCGTGTTTCTTGCCTCCAGCGGCGCCGGATACATCACAGGCACGACGATCGTCGTGGACGGCGGCGCGCTGCTGACCTAGGAGCGCTGCCGTCGCACACTCAGATCGTCAAGACGGCAACGCCGTCGATGCGCCCGATCCATTGCCGACGAATACCGGCTCTCGATCCTCGCCGGCGCCCGCAGGCAGGTCGGCCGTCGCGTGCTCCCGAAGTTCTTGCAGCTTCGGCATCGCCATGGCCTTCAACTGCGCGGCGCGCTCCTTTGCGACGGCGCGGCGTTGCGGGCCGCGCTCGGAGTCCATGAAGTAGGCCACCGCGGCGCCGGCGGCCGCGGCGACGAGCAGGGTCCTGATCTTCATCACGTCACGCTCCCTTCTCGCTCGGCAGCGGATCTGCGACGGGTGCGCAGGATCTCGTCCCGGCCGGGTCGCCGCGCGTTTCGCCCGAGCCCGGCCGCGCACAGGGCGCGGATGAGCATCGTTCCCGGATCGACCTGCCACCATCGAAGCCCGAGCCTCGACGACGACGGAAACGCGTGATGATTGTTGTGCCACGCCTCACCGAACGAGATGAACGCGAGCGGCCAGACGTTCCGGCTCTCTTCCTTCGTGTCATACGGGCGGCGGCCGAAGAAGTGGCAGATCGAGTTGATGCTGAACGTCACGTG
>Ga0214471_10004227_pt1 | contig 11087 bp, 8 predicted proteins | sample RVTome_5_FD_207665 | JGI IMG/M metagenome (GOLD analysis project Ga0214471, IMG submission 207665) | Soil microbial communities from uranium-contaminated site in the Upper Colorado River Basin, Wyoming, United States - RVT142D155 | ecosystem: Environmental > Terrestrial > Soil > Contaminated >... | reverse complement strand
ATTCAGCTCCTGAGAGAGCTCGATTTGCGGCTGGTGAAGGCCATCGACACGCATCTCCACGCCGATCACATCACGGGGCTCGAGGCGCTGCGCGAGCGCACCCGTTGCATCACGGTGATGGGCGAGCAGACCAAGGCTGACGTGGTCTCGATAAGGGTCGGCGACGGCGACCGCGTCGGCATCGAGGGGCTCAGCCTTGAAGCCCTTTATACGCCGGGCCATACGGACGACTCTTACAGCTACATCATGGCCGACCGGGTGTTCACCGGCGACACCCTCCTGATCAGGGGCACTGGCCGCACCGACTTCCAGAACGGCGACCCGCGGGCGCAGTACGACTCGCTGTTCGGGCGCCTGCTCAAGCTTCCCGACGAGACGATGGTCTATCCGGCGCACGACTATAAAGGCGACACCGTCTCGACCATCGGTGAGGAGAAGGCCTTCAATCCACGGCTCCAGGTAAAGTCGGTCGATGATTATGTCGACCTCATGAGCAATCTCCACCTGCCTAACCCCAAGATGATGGACGTCGCCGTCCCGGCCAATATGCGCATCGGGCTCGCCCAGCAGATTGTCGCGGGCAAAGGCTGGGCGATCAGCGCCGATGAGGCGAAAAATCTTTTGAGCCTCTCTGAGGTCGCTTTGATCGACCTCAGAGAGGACCAGGAGAGGCGGAAGCACGGGATCATCCCCGGATCTCTGCATGTTCCCTATCAGGACGTGGAAGGGAGTCTGAAAGCGGACGGCTTCTTGCAGCAGCTGGCGAGAGCCGCGGGAAAACGCCTCGTTTTCTACTGCGCCTTTGGCGAGCGGTCGGCCATGGCGGTACAGGCGGCGCAAGCTGCGGGGCTTGCCACCTCGCGCCACATTCATGGCGGAATGCAAGCCTGGCAGCAGGCTCAAGGACCCTTGACCCACTGAGCCTTCATTGCGGGCTCGACGTCGCAAAAATAAGCCACTAAGAAAACGGTCATGTCCAAGTCCCCCCTTCGCGTTGCCGCAGCGCTCGCGGCCTTACTCCCCTTATTTGCGTCCTTCCCGGCGGCCACGCTTGCCAACGTGAAGGTGTGTCGCAGCCTCGAGCAGCGCTACGAACAGATCGAGCGCGGGGCCAGCACCGTGGAAGTCAACGCCATGCTGTTTTCCGCAGCCGACAAAGGCTGCCTCGACCTGGCCAAGCTCCTTCTCAGCGCGGGCGCCTCGGTCGAGGCGCGCGATCGTCTCGGTGCAAAGCCGCTCGCGCGTGCGGCTTCAGCCGGTCAGGCCGAGCTTGTCACGCTGTTCCTCGAACGCGGCGCACCCATCGATGCGCGCGATCTCGACGGCTCGACCGCGATCTTTAAGGCGGCGGAGACGGGACGGCTTCCCATCGTCCGCCTTCTGACCGAGCATGGAGCGGACGTGAAGCTCCCCGGCCGCAATGGAATAACGCCGCTTTCTGCCGCCGCTTATATGGGCAGCGCTCCGATCGTACAGTTTCTAATGGACAAGGGCGCCGATCCGAAAGTGATCGACGACACGCGAAAGGCCGCCATCATCTACGCCGCGGGCCGGGGCTTCTCCGCCGTTGCACGCCTCCTGCTCGACCATGGCGTCGACGTCAACGCAAAGTATGGCAACGATTTGACTGCACTGATGTGGGCGGCGGGGCACTCCGCCGAAGCCGGCGTGAAAGACGTGGTGGAGGTCATGACCCTCCTCATCGATCGCGGCGCGCGCCTCGACGAGAGGGACAATCGCGGGCGGACGGCGCTGATGATCGCCGCCGAGCTCGACCACGCGGTGGCGGTCGACGTGCTCCTTGCCCACGGGGCGGATAAGAGCCTGAAGGATAAGCAGGGCAAGGCCGCGAGCGATCTCACGTCGCTGACAGCGCTCCGCGCGGAGCTCCTGGCCGCTAGGCCTTAACGCCCGTTGCCGAGATATTGGTCAATCTGAAGCCCGGCGAGATATTTCGCGAGCGCGGTGAGGTCGTCCGGCGCGGTCGCTTTCATCAGATCGGTCATGCCGGGATTGTTGCCGCGCTTGCCGTCGCGAAAGTCAAAGATCGTCTTGGCGAGATAGTCTTCCCACTGACCGGCCAGCCGCGCGGTGGTGCCGTCGCCCTGAAAATGGGCCAAATGACAGCCTGGGCAGCCGACCGAAGCCGCGGCGGATTGCGCCTTGGCCGCAACGTCATTCGGCGCCGAAGGCTGCTGCAAATTGGGCCATTTCAGCTTGGTGAAATAGGCGGCGAGCGCCAGCAGGTCGTTCTTCTCCAGCGTCGCGGCGATCGGCGACATCAGCTCGTTTTTGCGGGACCCGCTCTTGAAGTCGCGGAGCTGCAAATAGAGATAGCCCTCGTTCTGCCCCCAGATCACCGGCGTGGTCTTGTTGATGGGAATGCCTTGCTCGCCATGGCAGGTGGCGCAGAGCTTGGCCTTTTCCGCGATGCCTTCGGCAGCGAACGCGTTCCCGCCTACGAGCAGGACGCAAGCGAGAAATATGGTGCGCGCTGCCAGGCGGCTCAGAGTCATGCTCTCAACTCCATAGAGCAAGGCCGGGTTATGAAAAGGACGGGGCATAAGATGCCCCGTCCTCTGGTGTTGTATATGCGGCGACTTGCCGCCGCATTGCGGCGAAACGATCAGTCGGCCGTAAAGGCGATGATGTTATTGCCGCGCTTGAAGTCGATCTGGGTGTTACCGCCCGCACCGACCACAATGTACTGCTTGCCATCCACGGAGTAGGAGGCCGGCGGCGCATTGACGCCAGCGCTCGCAAAGAACGACCACAGCACCTTGCCGGTCTTGGCGTCGTAGGCCCTGAACCAGCCATCGCCTTCACCGGTGAACACAAGGCCGCCGGCGGTGGTGAGCGCGCCGCCCATCATGGGCAATGGCGTTTTCACCTGCCAGGCGATCTTGCCGGTGTTGTAGTCGACGGCGGTGACGTTGCCGGACTGCTGCTCAGTCGGGATCACCTTAAAGGCGCCGCCGAGCCACAGCTTGCCACCCGGGTATTCCGATGCCTCGACGTGATAGGTCATCGGCTGGTGCAGGTTGACGGCGTAGGTCAGCCCAAGCTCGGGATTGACCGCCATCGGCGACCATTCCACGCCGCCATTGGCGCCGGGAAGCATGCGCGCACCCTCAGGCGTGGGCAGCACCCACATATTCTCCTGCGCCACCATGGCCTCGGAGAAGCGGATCAGGCTGCAATCGTCCCGGTTGTGAATATAGACGTGGCCGGTCTTGCCGCCGTGAATCACGCCCGGCACGACCTTGCCGTCCTTATTCTTGACATCGACCAGGACCGTCGGGCTGACAGCGTCGAGATCCCAGACATCGTGGGCGATGTACTGGGAGTGGCACACATACTTGCCGGTATCGAGATCGACCGAAACGAGCGAGTTGGTGTAGAGATTGTCGCCCGGCCGGATCGCGCCGTAGAGGTCAGGAGAGGGATTGCCGACCACGAAGAAGATGCGGTTCGACTTGAGGTCGACTGACGGATTCTGCCACACGCCGCCACCGAGCGTCTTGTAAGGATCGCCTGCCTTGGCAAGCTGCGCCTTCTCGGCCGCGATGTCGCGATGCATGTCGCGTCCGGTCGCGTCGTGGGTGGCCCATACACCAACCGAGTTCTCGGGAATGGTGTCGAAGTTCCACACGAGCTTGCCGGTCTCGGCGTCGTAGGCCCGCACAAAGCCGCGGATACCGTATTCGCCGCCGTTGGTGCCGATCAGGATTTTGCCGTCGACAGCGGTCGGGGCCATGGTCTCGCTATAGCCAAGCTCCGGCTCGGCGATGTCGGTCTGCCAGACCAGGCTGCCGGTCTTGGCATCGAGGGCGACAAGCTTCGAGTCGAGCGTGCCCATATAGACCTTGTCTTTATAGATGGCGACGCCGCGATTGTTGGGACCGCAGCAATAGGTCGTGACGGGGCCCATCTTGTGCTTGTAGTGCCAGTACTCCTCGCCGGTCTTAGCGTTGATGGCGTAAACGTGGTTGAAGGACGTGGTGACGTACATCACGCCATCGACGACGATCGGCGTCGTCTCCAGCGACTCTTTCACCTCGGTCTGGAAGATCCAGGCGGGGCGAAGCTTGCCGACGTTCGACGTGTTTATTTGCTTACCGGGATAATACCGGGTCTGGTCGTAATTGCCGTTGGTATGAAGAAAGTTGTTTTCATTGCCTGCCGCGGCGTTGAGCTGGTCCTGCGTCACAGACGGTGCAGGCGCCTCTTTGATCTTGGTGGTCGCGGCTGTCTCGGTTTCTGCTCCACTCCACGCCGGGCTCATCAACCCGGCAAAACCTAAAATGAGCGCGCCAACGAACGTGGCCGCTGTTTTACAGCACCCCATGTTTTCCTCCATTGCGTGGTCCCGTATCGGCCGGCTTGAACCGGTCGCTCCAGTCGGGTTCGCACGGAAAAGACTGCGCGCGGCCTTGCCATTTGTCAATGCGACGTTGCCACCGAGTCCAATGTGGTCGGCAAGTAGGCAGCGAGATTTGCCACTCTTGGCTGCGTTTGCTGCTGTTTTGCCCGCAGGCAAGCGGGTAGATTTGAAGCGAACCGCAGCGTTCACCAGCGCGAAGACTTGTGACGAGCGTACAGGCTATTTTCCGGATGCAATCCAGACAAGGTCATCAGTCGCGGGAACCGCGCAGTTCTCAGCCTCCGCGCGCTCGCAAATCCCGATGTCGCTTCAGGTCCCTAATCTTGACCTCGCTGTTTCTCCTCTTTGCGCCGTTGCCGGGTCGCGCCGCGACGGAAGGCGGGGATGAGGCGACGCGGCTTCCGCCCGCCGGCGAGTTCGCCACCGTGCCGATCGGATACCTCAAGCAGGAGGTGAAACGGTTCATCCCGCTGTCGCGGCTGAACGTGGAGCCGGAAGATTTGGGCATCGCCGGGGCTGAGATCGCGCTCAAAGACAACAACACCACGGGGCGCTTCACCAAGCAGCAATTCACCCTTGAGGTTGAGCGCGTGCCGGCCGGGGGCGATGCCGTGCAAGCGCTCGAGACGCTGGTGGAAAGCGGCCACCATTTCGTGCTGGTGGATGCGCCTGCCGAGACCCTGCTGCGCCTCTCGGACGCGGTCAAAGGCAAGGACGTGCTCCTGTTCAACATCCGCGCGCCCGACGTGAGCCTCCGCCAGGAAGACTGCCGGGCAAACGTGCTGCACACGGCGCCGGACCGCGCCATGCTCGCCGATGCGCTCGCCCAATATCTCGTGTGGAAGAAATGGCCGCGCTGGTTCGTGGTGAAGGGCGTCTTCCCCGAGGACCTTGCCTATCTCGACGCGCTACGCCGTGCGGCGAAACGCTTCGGCGGCACGATCGTCGAGGAGCGCGAATACAAGGAGACGCCGGGCGCGCGCCGCTCGGACTCCGGTCAACTACAGATCCAACGGCAAATGCCGGTCTTCACGCAAGGAGCGCCGAGCTATGACGTGGTGGTCGTGGCCGATGAGAAGGAAGTCTTCGGCCCCTATCTGCCGTATCGCACCTGGGACCCCCGGCCGGTGGCTGGCACCGCAGGTCTTACGGCCATGAGCTGGCACCCGGCGCACGAGCAATGGGGGGCGACGCAAATGCAGAATCGGTTCCAGCGCTTTGCCAAGCGCTTCATGCTGCCGCTCGATTATCAGGCCTGGGTGGCGGTGCGGGCCGTGGGCGAGAGCGCCTCGCGCGCGGGCTCCGACTTCGCCCCGATCAACGCCTATCTCCGCGGCGATGAATTCGGGCTCGCGGCGTTCAAAGGCCAGAAGGTCACGTTCCGCACATGGGACGGGCAGCTCAGGCAACCAATCATCGTCGCCGGTCCCGATCTGCCGGTGTCGATGTCGCCGCAAGAAGGCTTCCTGCATGAGCGTGCCGAGGTCGATACGCTGGGCATCGATGAGCCGGAGAGCAAATGCAAATTTCAATGAGGATTGAGCAGAAATCGCACGCCTGAATGGCGGCGTTGATCGGGAGGACGACTGAGGATGGCATCAAGCGCAGAACGAGCTGCGATCGTGGTCGCCGCTACGATGGGTGTTATCTTCGCCGCGCATCCGGCCGCGGCTTATACCGTCTACATCTCCAACGAGAAGGGCAACTCGATCACCGTGCTCGACAGCGTGACACTGGAGGTGAAGGAGACGATCCCCGTCGGTCAACGCCCGCGCGGCATCATTTTGACCAACGACGACAAATATCTCCTCATTTGCGCGAGCGACGAGGACGCCGTGCAGATGCTCGACGTGACGAGCCGGGAGCTCGTTGGCGACCTGCCATCGGGTCCCGATCCCGAGCTGCTTGACCTGCATCCCTCGGGGAGCCCGGTCTATATCGCCAATGAGGACGACAATCTGCTTACGGTGATCGATCTCGCCGACAAGAAAGTGGTGGCGGAGGTGGAGGTCGGCGTCGAGCCGGAAGGCGTCGGCGCCAGCCCCGACGGCAAGACCGTGGTGGTGACCTCCGAGACCACGAATATGGCCCATTTCATCGACACCGGGAGCTACGAGATCACCGACAACGTCCTGGTCGGGTCGAGGCCGCGCTTTGCCGAGTTCACGGCCGACGGAAGCCGGCTCTGGGTCACTTCCGAGGTGGCCGGAGTGGTGACGGTGATCGACGCCAAGACGCGCAAGATCATCAAGACGATCGGCTTCGCGATTCCGGGCGTTCAGCCCGAGCACATTCAGCCGGTCGGCGTCCGCATCACCAAGGATGGCGCCAAGGCCTTCGTGGCGCTGGGGCCGGCCAATCGCGTGGCGGTGATCGACGCCAAGACGCTCGACGTGGAGGAGTATCTGCTCGTCGGTCAGCGGGTCTGGCAACTTGCCTTCACCCCTGACGAGGCCCTGCTGTTCGTCACCAATGGCAACAGCAACGATGTGTCAGTGATCGACGTTCCCAACCTGAAAGTCGTCAAGTCGATCCCGGTCGGCACCGCGCCCTGGGGGGTTACCGTCTCGCAGCATTGAGGGTAGTAGCGAGCATCGCGCAGGGAAACGTCGCTAGCAGATCGTTAGTCGCTAGCAGATCGTTTGGTCAGTGCCCGGTCAGAGCCTACGCCGCCGCAATCCATTCGCCCGCCACGTAGCCGAAGGCGACCGCATCGGGGTCACGCTTGGCGGCCAGCCGCAGCTTGTCCTCGGCGTCTACAACGAGGGCGCGATGCTTGGTGCTCTTGTCCTTGGGCCCGTCTTTGAAGCCGCTCAGCAGAATAATCTTCCTGCCGCGCATAACTATCTTCGGGAGTGCCATCCCACCTCCTCGGCCCACCCAAAAGATTCGCTCTGAGATTTTATGGCCGGGGCTCAGAGTCGCATCTCAAGGCGAGCGCCTTGCTGCACATGGCGACCCCCGTCAGCCATGGTGAACCATAGCAAGGAAATGCGACGATGGTAAGACCGGAAGCGCATGCAGACGGACTTTCAGACTCAATTTACGGCAATTTCGCTGCGCGCTTCGCAGTGCACAAAGTCGTCACGCTTGTACTGCGATGCAGCATCACGGAGACGCCTCGTTGCGGAGGAGCGCGGCAAGTCCCGCCGCGGTTTCGATGGGAGGGACCCAATTGAGCCGGGTCAGTGCCGAAGGATCGGCGACCAGTGAGCCGAACAGAGGCGCGCAGGTCTCGGCCTGGCCTGCGGCACGAAGCGCGCCCCTGAGCAAGGGCTTCGGCACGTAGAACAGCGCCGCCCGCCGCCCGAGGCCTTGGCGCATGGCCGCGATCATCGCGGCGATGGTGAGGGGCTTCGGGTCGGCGACGATGAGCGGCCGCTTCAGCGGGGCTTCCGCCGCCAGCACCTTGTCGACGGCCTCAACCAGATTGTCGAGGCCAAGCAACGAGTGCTCGGTTTTCAGCCCGGCCAGGGGGAGGGGATAGGGAGAACGGGCGAGCTTGATCAGCCTTGCCATGTTGCCCTCGACGCCAGGCCCGTAGACAAGGGCGAGCCGGAGCGCCACCCAGTCGAGATCGGTCGCGGCGAGACCCTGCTCGGCCGCGAGCTTTGAGCGGCCGTAGGCGTCAGTGGGCTGGGGCTCCCGGTCCTCGGTCAGCACGCCTTCGGCGGTCGGACCGGACTGCGCCCTGATCGACGACAAGAAGACGAAGCGCCTGATCCGCGCGCGCTGCGCCGCTTTGGCGAATCCGACCGTGGCCTCGGTGTTGAACAGGCGATAGTCGTCCTCCGGCACGCCGGACATCGTGCTGGCAAGGCCGGCGGTGTGGATCACCGCGTCGACCTCGGCAAGCGCCTCCGCCATGTTGTAGGGTCGCGCCAGATCGCCGATGACCGCGCTGGCGCAGCCTTTCGGCAAATTGGTCGGGCGGCGGAGCAGTACCCGCAGGCGGTAGCCCCGCTTCGGCAGCTCGTTGAGCAGATGTTGGCCGATAAAGCCCGTGGCGCCGGTCAGCGCGACCAGGGGCTTCCGCGCCGGCTTACGATCGCTTCCCGCCGTTTGGCTCATGCTGCTCCTGCGCCAAGCCCGCTCGCCCGCGGGCCCGACCACTTGCAGCACAGTTCACAACCACATTGGGGCCAGAGCAAGCCTTTCGAGGGAACCGGTTGGCCCCTAAGGTTCAAGCGCGAGGGGTCCTATGGCAGCAGTTCCGAAGGCCCGAGCTTGAAGCTCACTTTGTTGATCGTGCCGGTGAAGCGGAATGGCACGTCGTAATCGGCGTCGTCCACCGGCGTGCGGGTGTCGGACCCGATGTCGAGGGTCTCGTCGATCGTCAAGATCGCCGGAGTGCTTTGGGACATGCTGTTGGTTGCGACCTCCTTGCCATCCACCTTCAGGACGCCGCTGCCGCCCTTGGCCATGCCGGGCCCATCGTATTTGAAGTCGAATTCGAGAGTATGCTTGCCCGGAGTGAGCGGCTCCTGCCCTTCCCACCGAGCTTTCTCAAGAGCGAGGAGATTGTAGGTGAAGACCGGCTTGCCCTTCAGCACATAGAGCCCGTAACCGCCGAAGCGACCACCGTCGGTAACGATCATCCCATCCCCACCGCCCGTAGGAACCTCGATGTCCGCCGTGATGGTGTAGGACCTCGCCAGAATGTTCGGCGCATTGCTGTTGGGTATGCCGGTCAGCTCGCCCGCATAGCTGAACTCAGTTCGCCCAGCGACGTAGCTCGGCTTGGGGTCCAGAATGCGCTGGAGGATGTCATTATCCAGCGGGAATACGTTGTATTTCGCCGCCTCGACCAGGAAGAGTTCCTGCAACTCGCGCAGCTTGTCGGGGTTCTTCGCAGCGAGATCGTTCGCCTGCGAGTAGTCCTCAGCGATATTATACAGCTCCCATTTATAGCCGTTGACCACGTCGGGCATCTTGGTCAGGCCCATCAGCCAGGGCCCCGCTGGCGGCGTGGTGCAGGCGTACCAGCCTTCGTTATAGATGCCGCGGTTGCCGAACATCTCGAAATATTGCGTATTGCGCTTCGATGGCGCATCGGCGTTGGCCTTGTCGAAGGTGTAATCCATGCTCACGCCTTCGATCGGCTTCTGGGCGACGCCGTTGACCATCACCGGCGCGGGGATGCCGGTGGCTTCGAGGATGGTGGGCACGATGTCGATCATGTGGTGGAACTGATGGCGGATGGCGCCAGCGTCCTTGATGCGATTGGGCCAGGCGATGACCATGCCCTGGCGCGTGCCGCCGAAATGCGAGGCGACCTGCTTGGTCCATTTGAACGGCGTGTCGAAAGCCCAGGACCACGCCACCGACATATGCGGAGTCGTCGTAGGCGAACCCCAGGCGTCGTAGTACTTCAGCTGCTCAGCGACCGGGACGTCGATGCCTTGGATCGCGGCCATGTCGAAGGGCGTGCCGATGGTCGAGCCCTCGGCGCTCGTGCCGTTGTCGCCGGTGATGTAGATGACCAGGGTGTTGTCGAGTTTGCCCATGTCGTCCACCGCCTGGATGACGCGGCCGATCTCATGGTCGGTGTAGGCGACGTAGGCGGCGAACACCTCCGCCTGGCGGGCGAAGAGCTTCTTCTCATCGGCAGAAAGGGTGTCCCATTTCGGCAGCTTGGCGCCGCCATACTCGGGTTGGCCGTCCGGCCATGGCGTGAGCGTCGTGCTCGCCGGGATCACGCCGAGCCGCTTCTGATTGGCGAAGATCTGCTCGCGCATCGCGTTCCAGCCCATGTCGAACTTGCCCTTGAACTTCTCGATCCATTCCGGCGTGGGCTGATGCGGCGCGTGGGTAGCGCCGGGCACGTAATAGAGTAAGAAGGGCTTGTCGGGCGCCGCCGCATTAAGCTGCTTTAGGTAATCGATGGCGTCATCCGCCATGCCGGTGATCATGTTGTAGCTGGGCTGGTCGCGCCAGGGGAAGATTTGCGTGGTGTTGCGGTACAGGAATGGCGTCCACTGATCGGTCTCACCGCCCATGAAGCCGTAGAAATAGTCGAAGCCCATCCCGGTGGGCCATTGGTTGAACGGTCCGGCGGTGCTGTATTGGTAGTCGGGCGTGTTGTGGTTCTTGCCGAACCAGGACGTGGCGTAGCCGTTCTGCTTCAGGATTTCGCCGATGGTGGCGTTGTCGATGCCGATAATGGAGTCGTAGCCCGGATAGCCGGTGGCCTGCTCGGAAATGACCCCGAAACCAACGGAATGATGGTTACGCCCGGTGATCAGCGCCGCCCTTGTGGGCGAGCAAAGCGCGGTGGAATGGAACTGGGTGTAGCGCAGTCCCATCTGCGCTATGCGGTCCATGGTGGGTGTCGGAATGACGCCGCCGAAAGTGCCATAGACCCCATACCCCTGATCGTCGGTCATGATCAGCAAGATGTTGGGTGCGCCTTTGGGAGGCACAATCTGCGCCGGCCAATATGGCTTGGAGTCCTTGGCATCGAGGCCGATCTCGCCGCCGAACCTTGGCGGCGGATTGGGAAGGTAGTTGCCGTCGATGGTGGTCGTGGCGCTCGGCGCTCCTGGAACGCCGGTGGTTTCCTGGGCGCTTGCCACTGCGGTCAGCGCCGTGCCGACGAGAAGTCCTAACGTCAGCGTCAGCAACTCTCTCTTCATGACATGCTCCTCCCGTTCACGCGGCCCGTTCGGGCTCATCTGCAATGGAACGCCGCAAAAAAGTCTTT
>Ga0214471_10004226_pt1 | contig 11088 bp, 13 predicted proteins | sample RVTome_5_FD_207665 | JGI IMG/M metagenome (GOLD analysis project Ga0214471, IMG submission 207665) | Soil microbial communities from uranium-contaminated site in the Upper Colorado River Basin, Wyoming, United States - RVT142D155 | ecosystem: Environmental > Terrestrial > Soil > Contaminated >... | reverse complement strand
AGTGCTGGCCATGATTCCGGGAACCTCCCGAAGTGGTGCGACGATTTTTGGTGGGCTTGCTCAAAAACTGAACCGAAAGACTGCAGCAGAATTTTCGTTTTTTCTTGCTGTCCCAACCATGTTTGGTGCAACAGCCAAAAAGGGATATGATTATTACAAAGCAGGTTTTGAATTAACTAGCAATCAAATCAATTATCTAATTGTTGGCAATATCATTGCATTTATTGTGGCCCTAATTGCCATTAAATCCTTTATTGATTATTTGAGCAAAAAAGGATTCAAGGTTTTTGGTTATTACCGAATATTCCTAGGAATAGCATTGCTTGTCATTCATTTTTTCATTTATCGCTTAACCACCATTTAATGAAACATCCTTGTTCAATCTTTAAACAAACTGGAAATGATTATTAGGATGTTCCATGTGACCTTTGAAAAAACCTGTCTGCCGACAGGCAGGCAATTAATACAACCACATGAAAACTGCTGAAAATTTTCTGTCCGGTCAAATTTTACTCATTGACAAACCTTTGCATTTGACCTCTTTTGATGTGGTGAACAAACTTCGATGGGGAATCAAAAACGCTTTCAACATCAAAAAAATTAAAGTAGGGCATGCAGGAACATTAGACCCTTTGGCGACAGGTTTATTGGTGATTTGCACTGGGAAAATGACCAAACAAATTGACACTTTTCAAGGTCAGGTAAAGGAATATACCGGTACATTTGTTTTGGGCAGTACCACACCGTCCTACGATTTGGAAACCGAAATCAATGCCACTTTTCCAACCGAGCATATTACAAAAGCATTGATTAATGAAACCACAAAACAATTTATTGGAGATATTGAACAGTTTCCGCCTATTTTTTCAGCCATAAAAAAAGATGGAAAACGATTGTATGAATTTGCTCGGGCAGGTGAACAGGTCGATATTAAGTCCAGAATCGTAAACATTTCAGAATTTGAAATCACTACCATTAAAGAAAACCACCTAGAATTTAGGGTGGTTTGCAGTAAAGGAACTTACATTAGATCATTGGCTAACGATTTTGGCAAGGCCTTGAATTCTGGAGCACATCTTTCTGTTTTAAGGCGAACTAAAATTGGTGATTTTGATGTGAAAAAGGCCATTTCTCCAGTGGAATTTATAAAACAACTCCCTCACAAATAATCGATTAAAATCTAAAATAACCGATAAAATTATGATTTTATAAACTTTTTCCTTTATTTTAACGTATATATTAGTGCTAATATACCCTAAACTTAACTGAATTGGATTTTACAGAAAAACATAAAGCTGCTATAATTACATTCCTTATTACAGGTATTGTGGTGTTTAGTATGTTCAGTTTTCATATTACTAAACAGAATGAGCTTATAGCCGAAACTTACTACGAAGTTGAGCCTCCTACACCTGAAGAACTAAAACAACTTGAAAAGTTGGAAGCTCTTGAAAAAGCCCTTAAAACAACCAATCAAGCTGCAAGTGAAGATGAACAGTTTAAGGAAATGATGAAAAATTTCAAATCGATGAACGCCAACGATTTTGAAAACACTACAAAAGAGCTTGAGAAAGAAGCGTTTAAAGAAGAAAATGATGTTGTGACCGCAGAATCCTCTTATAATACGTCCAGTGGCTATTCCGTAAATCAAGAAGAACTCAATAAATACCGAAAGGCCAAAGATGTTTTGGCCATGCGATCTTCTGAAAAAAGGGCGGAGGACTCAAAGTCCAATGCAGTGAGCACGCTTACCTATTCCCTTAAGGGACGTACGCTTTTGGACTATGACACTCCAAGATATCTGTGTGAGTATAGTGGTAAAATAGTGGTCAATATTACCGTAAATGGTCAGGGTCGGGTTACAAATGCCTATATTAACAGCTCTTCAACTTCAACCAACGAATGTCTGATCGATGCCGCATTGAATTATGTCAAAATTGTTGAATTTGACGACTCTGCCACACCTTCTCAATTGGGTTCAATTACGTTTCAATTTAAAGGAAAATATTAACGTTTTAACAAACGCATCAAATCTTCCATAATCGTTTGTCCCTTATCCTTATTGTACCAACGTTGTAATTCTTCCTTAAATTCCGGAGTTATTTTTTCGTGTACCTGCTTATATTCTTCAACTATTTTAGTAACAGCACTAGGTCTTGGCCCGTAAGTGCCTATAACTTCTTCGGTTGTATTATCAATCATAATCAACTTTGGAATTGCCCTTGCTCCATTGGTCAAAAATTCATCCATTAACGTTTCATTGTCATCCCGTAACACAATTTTTAGGTTGATGCCATCATTCAGTTCTGCAATTTTATGAATTACAGGAAGCATTTGAGCACCATCAGCACACCAACTTTCAGCAATCACCAACCAAGTTACATGGCTATTGAATTGTGACAGTCTTTTTTTAATGCCTTCTGGGACCTTAACGGTTTTTTCCAAACGCCTCATGCGTCTGTCATTTAATATCGTATGGTTGATGGAATCTTCTGATTTTTCCTTGCCCGATGTAGAATGTTGTTCAACCAATTGCTGGATATAATTTCGATATTGATCATACGAAAAGCATTTTTGTGCATTACAGATTAATTGTTCTGTTATCATAATAGTGCATTTATAAAGCTCAAAAGTATCTTCAAAATATGTTAAAAAACATGACTTTTATCACAACTATATCTATATTTAAAAAAACTAATTTTATGACTGTAAAACACAGATGCGGGTGGTGTTTGGGCGACCCATTATATGAATCCTATCACGACCACGAATGGGGCATTCCCGTATACGATGACGATGCACTTTTTGAGTTTTTAATCCTTGAAACCTTTCAGGCAGGTTTAAGTTGGATTACCATATTGCGAAAGCGTGAAAATTTTAGAAATGCATTTGACAACTTCAACTATAAAAAAATAGCCAATTACGATGAGGAAAAAATTGAAAGCTTACTTGAAGATGCCGGAATTATCCGAAATAAGTTGAAAATTAGGGCCACTGTTACCAATGCACGGGCCTTCATGGAGATTCAAAAAGAATTTGGATCATTTTCAAAATACATTTGGGGTTTTGTGGATGGCAAACCTATAAAAAATAAACTCAAACACCATAAAAATGCCCCTGCAACAACACCTTTAAGCGACACCATTAGCAAAGGTTTAAAACAACGCGGGTTTAAATTTGTGGGCTCAACGGTAATCTATGCCCACATGCAAGCTACCGGTATGGTCAATGATCATGAATTGGAATGTTTTAGATATCGTGAAGTTTGATTTAAACGATAACGATTTCGGCTCATTAATGACATGAAAAACGGCTTTAGGCTTTGAAAATCAATGTTTTTTGGTCATTTTTGAATCGACCTTTAATTAAAGAAATTTGTTCATCATTGCTTTTTTTGAATTTGTCATAAAGGTCAAGTCTAAAACAACAGATTTAAGCCCTGAGATGATCAGGGCTTTTTTAATTGAACAACATTCCATGCTTTGTGCAGTTTAAAACGGAAGATCGTCATGATCTTCTTCATTTAAATCGGTTACGGGTTCAAAGGCATCCATAGGAGGAATTGGAGGTATTTCGCCAGAAGTTTCGTCCTGCAAAGTTTCTATTCTCCAGCCTTGTATGGAATTAAAATATTTTGCTTCTCCTTGGGGATTTATCCACTCACGGCCTTTTAAGTTGATGCTTATCTTCACAGCCTGTCCAACTTGGTAATTGTTCAATAAATCGGTTTTATCCTGTACAAACTCTACCAAAATATGCTGGGGATATTGTTCTTCAGTGGTGATAACCAGTTCACGTTTTCTAAACCCATTACTTCCAAAAGTTTGGGTTTCTCCAATCGTTTTAATTTTTCCTTGTACTTCCATTTCTATTGTTAATTATAATTTTAATGTTTTGTTTTCATTATGACAATAAGAGCTTCCAAGCACTTTCAATATCTCCATAACTTAAATAGTTTCGGGCTATCTTGTGCTTTTCGCGATGTGACATCATTGTAAAGTTTGGGTAACGCTCGCTTACATTTTTTAAAAATTGGTCAATTTCATGGTCAGTTGGCAATTTCTCGATATTTCCAAGCATTCCCAAATCATTGCCCGTCAAAACCATACTGTTCCTGACATGTTCAGGCATAGCATCCACACCAATGCCCAATCTTTGACTGGGTTTAGGAATTTCAAAAAAACCTTTTTTTGCCCTATTGTAATAATTTCCTCCAGCTCTTGCAACCAAATCCAGTTTCTCCTGGATTATGGCGTTGTTTTCATCTAAAACCTCTTGTGCAATATGAAATTTAACAACTTCGCAGATGATTAAATTACCGGCCCCACCTTTTGTCCCAAGTTTGATAATATCATTGACTTTGCATTCAAATTGAATGGGGGACTCTGCCACCCTAAACGGTTTTACCAAATCCGATTTTAACATCGTCAATCCTGCCTTTTCAAACTCATTTATACCTTTTGCATAATCGGTACTGCTCAACGATGCCTGTTGCACAATGTCATAATTCACCACATTAATGACCACTTCCCGTACAGCTTCAACGTTTTCAAGGGTGTGCTTGATGGAATTGTCCCTAACGCGACGAGATGGAGAAAAGATCAAAATTGGAGGATTGGCACTAAACACATTGAAAAAACTAAACGGAGACAGATTGGGATGCCCATCTTTGTCAATGGTGCTTGCAAAGGCTATGGGTCTTGGGGCAACGGCACTCAACAAATAGCTATGAAGTTTTTGTGTGGTAAGGTCTTTAGGGTTAAAGGAAATCATCAATAATGTTCATTATGACATCACCTTAAAACGGTAATGTGTTAAGCCACAAATGTAACCATATTGCCAAAGTTATAAAAATGATTTGTTGGAATGCTATACAATATTATTAACAGATTTACATTATATTTAAAATTGAAAACACAAACTAACAATATCGACCATGAATAAAAACATGATACGGTGGATTATAGTCATCGCTTCATTTATTGTTATTTCACTTATTTTATGGAATACCTACATTTTCTTTCAGAACTTTAAGGCTGAAGAGCGCAACAAAATGCAAAATTGGTCGGCCGCCCAAACCGAATTCATTAAATCCGATGATTCTAATATCGACAATTCCTGTTTCGAATTGACTGTCCAAATTTTAAATAGCAATACAACAACACCAATAATTGCAGTATTTAAGGATGGAAGTATTGCGACCCATAGCAATGTCGATGAGACCAAAATGAAAGATTCAGCATATTCTCAAAGGCTAATCGATAAATTTAAAAGCGAGAATAAACCCATTGAGGTCATGTTTGAAGGAGAAATATTCTCTACTATCTATTATGGCAATTCTGAACTTTTGAACAAGTTGAAATACTATCCAATGGCATTGTTGCTCATTATCTTTTTATTTGGAGCTGTTGCCTTCTTTTTTTACAGAAGCACTAAAATTGCTGAACAAAACAGACTCTGGACCGGTATGGCCAAAGAAACGGCCCATCAAATTGGGACACCCTTATCATCCCTTGTAGGCTGGACTGAAATTTTAAGATCAGAAAACGTTGACCCTAGTTATATTATCGAGATTGAAAAGGACATTAACAGGTTGCAGACCATAACGGAACGGTTCAGCAAAATAGGCTCTATGCCAACTTTGGAAAAATTGGATATTGTCAATGAAACCTTAGAGTCTTACGATTATCTAAAGACACGCTCGTCGGATTTGATTGATTTTGAGATTTCGGCCCCTAACCAGGCAATTTATGTAAATCTCAATAAACAACTCTATAGTTGGACCATAGAAAACTTGGTTAAAAATGCCATTGATGCCATGAAAGGAAAAGGACAAATAAGCATCGCCATTCTACAAGAGGATAAACATGTGAAAATCCATATTGTAGATACAGGAAAAGGAATACCAAAACACAAATTTCACAAAATTTTTGAACCTGGATATACCAGTAAAAAAAGAGGCTGGGGCTTGGGTCTCTCTTTGGCAAAACGGATCATTGAAGATTACCATCAAGGTAAAATTAAAGTACTGCACAGTGAACTTGGCAAAGGAACCACAATGCAGATCTCAATTAGATTAATTTAGTAATTTTATACCATGGCTGACAAATTTTTTATTTTAAAAGAAGTTCGATTGAACAATCATTGCCCTGAATGTTACTCAAAAGAAGATTTGGTACTGACATTTAAGCAGAAATTTATTGAAAATGCATTTTTCAAAGCGCTATCTAAAACTACCGCACATTCGCTTTCCTGTAAAAAATGCAATACCGAAATTTTCCCTGTTCGGTGGTCCGATGAAATAGAGCAAGTTGTGGATTACCACATTCGGGCTACAACCCCAAAACCTAAATCGCTCAAACTAAAAGCAATGGCCTGGGTTCTTATTTTGGCAGTTATTGTAATCCTTTTTGGAATTGTGTATTTTGGAACTGATGTTTTGGATACATTATTCCAAAAATGAATTAATCCTTTTGGCCAAAGCTTCAAACTCCTCTTTTTCCAATTTTACCTTAGAAATAAATCGGGAATCATCCATTGAGTGCAAAGGAATCAAGTGCACATGGACGTGAGGGACTTCCAACCCAATAACTGAAACCCCAATGCGTTTACATGGCACCGCTTTTTCCAAAGCAATCGCTACACTTCTTGCAAACTCCATCAAGCCGATATAGGTCACTTCATCCAGATCAAAAAGCTTATCAACTTCTACTTTAGGAATACATAAAGTATGACCTTTGGTATTTGGGTTGACATCCAAAAAGGCCAAAAAATCTTTGGTTTCCGCTACTTTGTAGCACGGAATTTCGCCATTGACAATTTTTGTGAAGATGGATGCCATTTATTTGTTTTCAAAAAATTTAATAGGTTTTAAAAGACAATAGACCACTTTGTTTCTAGAAACAAGACAAAAGACTTGATTCTTACAATAGGTGGACATTGTAAATATAAAAATAAAAATCCTGTTAGATTTTATCTTAACAGGATTGTTTTTATAAATTTTAAAAACAGTTTTTTAATTCATTGAGCCGATTAGTTTTGCCGACTAAAAGGATTCCTGCTTTCCTGTCTGCCGACGTGCAGGCGCAGGAAGTCATTATCTGCTAATTTCTAAAATATCGAATTTCATAGTTCCATTGGGCACTTTAATGTCTGCCACTTCACCCACAGATTTCCCCAACAAGCCCTTGCCTATTGGAGAATTCACCGAAATCTTGCCCGAAGCCAAATCTGCTTCACCATCGGCCACCAAGGTGTAGGTCATTTCCATGCCGTTGGTTCGGTTTTTTATTTTAACTTTTGACAATACCAAAACTTTTGAAGTGTCCAACTGTGATTCATCAATCAGTCTTGCATTTGACAGGCTTTCTTCCAATTTGGCAATCTTCATTTCCAACATGCCCTGTGCTTCCTTGGCGGCATCATACTCGGCATTTTCACTTAAATCCCCTTTATCCCTTGCCTCCGCAATCGCTTGCGAGGCCCTGGGGCGTTCAACATCCCTGAGTTGGTTTAGCTCCTCCCTTAATTTTTTTAATCCTTCCGCAGTGTAATATGATACTTTACTCATAACTTCATCGTTTACTTAATAAAACATGCTGAACCTTACTTCGTTATTGCTCAGTACAGGAGTTCAGCATAAAAAAAATCCCGCTCACACGAGATTCAGTATACAAATATACAAAATTTTTAGTTCAACTTATATTTTGTCGTAAATTGCCCTTGAATAACTTTTGAAAATGAAACAGATTATTTTATTTCTATCTCTTTTATTGTTAATGGCTTGCAGCAATAATGACCGCTTGAATAATTGCAATAAACTGCTTGATTTAGGTGTCAACGTCAGTATCAATTTAAATCTGCCTCAATATAGCCAATTGCAATTTACCAGTAATTCTGTTTACATTGCCAATCAGGGAAATGGTGGCATTATCGTGACCAATGTGGGTTCAAATTTACGAGCATGGGATGCTGCCGATCCTAACCACGAATTTAGCAGTTGCTCCATTATGCAAATTGTAGGAGCTAATGCCAAATGTGGCTGTGCCGATGCCAATGAATACAGCTTGTTTACAGGTGGCTCTCTTGGCACTCAACTTCCATGCGGGTTAAAAGAATACCGGGTAACGGACACCGGTGGCAATACCTACACTATTACCAATTAAAATTTGATGGTTGCCCCCAACAAAAAGTTGGTGGTTGCCTGTGGATAATATCCCGCACCTTCAATGGTTGTGATGGTTCCTGGATTTGAAAAGTCATCATCATAGGTGTAATAATAGCCGTTTGAAATGTACTTTTCTCCAAAAATGTTGTTCACCAATCCTGATAGCACAATGGATTTAAAAACAGACTTCGGTTTTAGTTCATAAGTGACATTAAAATCATTCACAAAATAACCATCCAATTTTGAGACTTCAGAATCCGTATTGCCCATAAATTGTTCCCCCACATATTTACTTAAAAATGAAAGTTGAAGATGATTTACGGGTTGAAATATCAACATATTGGCCGCTACAACTTCCGGAGAAAATGAAATATTGGTTTTGCCCAGATTCACCAAGCTTCCATCAATAGAGGCGATTGTGGACTTATTTTTGTTTGAGCTCAATGTTATATTTGGATTAATGGTAAACTGTTTTGACACCTGTATGGCTGCCTCTACTTCCAAACCTAACCTATAACTTTCACCGCTGTTGGTTCTAACCGGGGTTCCATTATTGTCGATGGCTCCAGAAAGCACCAACTGTTCGTTGTAATGCATATAATAAAAATTGGCATTAAGCTTAAACGCATTGGCGTTGTGCCTCCAGCCCAATTCAAAATCATTGAGTTGTTCTGGTTTGATGTTTGGGTTGCTTTCAAAATCACTTCTACTCGGCTCTCTATTGGCCCTCGCATAAGAAGCATATAGATTGTCCACAGCACTTAATTTATAAGTAATCCCTGCTTTAGGATTAAAGAAATTGTAATTTTCATCAATGTTGAAAGGCACCACATCTGAATTTTGCCCTGACGTTTTATAATCTACAAGCCTTAATTGCAAATCCCCATACAAACTTACCTTATCATTTACCCTAAAGGTTGACTTTGCAAAAACACTAAAATCCTTTTTCTCTCCTTTTCCGTCATAGTAATGTTGCCCTTTGGAAATGGCATTTGAATATTCTGCCCAAACAACTTCTCCAAAATGCTTTCCTGAATAACTACTGTAAGAACCGCCAAAAGACATATCCAAATTTTCATTTTTATAGTTGGCGTTGGCATTAACAACATAAAAATCATTGTCCAACCAACGTTTTCTTACATAATCCATGGAATTGATGGTTTCACCATTCACGGTAATAGGGTCCAGCCCTAAAAAATCAAAGGATGAGTCTGGAGCAAAATAAATATTGGTGTACAAATAATCATCCACATACTCTTCGTAAAACCCTCTTCCGTAGGTATAGTTTAACCCCAAATTTGTTGACCAATTGTTATCGTAGCGCTCGTTCCAATGCAATTGATAATGGTCTTGCTTATAATCATCTACCTGATTATTGTAATAGCCTTCAAAAGTTCCTGCATTGTCAAATTGAATCCCTGCAATATTAAACCTTCTGTTTTCATCCAAATTGGGATTTTCACCTATATAGGAAATCGTTGCGGCATCAAATCCATACCAAGATTGATACGTTACCTCGGCACCTCCAAAGACTAAAGCCTTGATTAATGTATTGTCATCTTTATAGGCACCTTGGAGGAAATAGGATTTCAAATCGGATGTCGCCCTATCGATGTATCCGTCAGATTTAATCTGGGATAAACGTCCAGACAACTCAAAATGGTCATTAAGCAGCCCAGTACTGAACTTGACATTATGCTTTCGGGTGTTGAAACTTCCAAATGCATTGGATAGTTCAGCACTTGCTTTTTCCGAAACGGCATCCGTCAGAATATTGATACTGGCACCAAATGCTCCCGAACCATTGGTGGATGTACCAACACCACGTTGCAACTGAAGACTCTCCACAGACGACGCAAAATCGGGTAAATCCACCCAATAAGTCCCAAGAGATTCGGCGTCGTTATAAGGAATCCCGTTAACCGTGATATTGGTGGATTGGGCACTTACGCCACGCACCCTGATTCCGGTGTAACCAACACCTGCGCCTGCATCGCTTGTGGTTACCACAGAGGGCAATAAATTTAATAAAATGGGTAAATCCTGACCTAGATTACGTGTTTCCAAATCTTCTTTTTTAATGTTGGAATGCGTAATGGGCGAATCTGCATTGACCCTGACAGCTTTTACAAGGACTTCGTCGAGTAATTCAACTTTGGTTGAATCTTGCTGTTGACTTTCTTGTGCATTAATGAGATTAGATAGCAAAAAAAGAGCTAAAAATGCGAATAAATTTTTCATACGATTATATTATAATCGAATAAAAAGAGGTAATTATTCCGGTTAATATTAATTAAAATTGGCGACTATCGCCGTCCCTTAGCAGCATTACCTGCCCAGGTTCATTGGGTATGATCTCAGCCGTTTATAGGCACCCCTTTATTGAGAACGTTACAAAAATAATTAACAATTAACAATTAACAATGAATAATGAAGACTATTTTCAGTTTATTTCAGGCGGTTTTCTACCGGCTTTCTTTTCGGCAATTTGCTTTTTGATCTCCAATCGTTTTTGTTTTACAGCTTTCGGAATGTTTGTCTTTTTTCGTTTTTTAGGAACAATCAATGCTTGACGGATCAATTCCAAAAAACGCTCTATTACCAATGCTTTGTTTTTATGTTGACTTCGGCTTTCATCACATTGAAGTATAAGGACATTGTCTTTTGTCAATCGGGATTTTAGGTTGGAAATCAACCTAGCTTTTTGGTCGTCATCAAAAACCACCGAATCATTCAAACTATAGGTCAACTCTACTTTCGATGCTGTTTTATTGACGTGCTGCCCACCGGCACCGGAACTCCTAATGGCCTTAAAACTTAATTCTGATATCAACAAAGCTTCATCAAACATACTAGGTGGCTTGATGTGGTGCTTTGAGTAAATCGTTCACAGTTTTTACAGGGTTGAAAGTGATAAGCGG
>Ga0214471_10004224_pt1 | contig 11089 bp, 11 predicted proteins | sample RVTome_5_FD_207665 | JGI IMG/M metagenome (GOLD analysis project Ga0214471, IMG submission 207665) | Soil microbial communities from uranium-contaminated site in the Upper Colorado River Basin, Wyoming, United States - RVT142D155 | ecosystem: Environmental > Terrestrial > Soil > Contaminated >... | reverse complement strand
CGAGCGTGGGGGGGACCCGGCGATCGGTGTTCACGGGCTCGCCGACGTTCTGTGCCGGCGGGGGTTGCATCTGGTGCTCGACGCCGAACCGCGCCGCGTGCAGCGCCGCGGCCGCGACCAGATAGGGGTTCGCCGCCCCGTCCGCCATCCGATGCTCCAACCTGGTCGCCTCACCCCGGGCCGGCGGGATCCGGATGCAGACCGTGCGGTCGTCGTACCCCCAATTCGCCCAGTAGCCGTTGAGCATGTCGGGCTGGAGCCGCTTGTAGGCGTTCACGTGTGGGGCGGCGATGGCGGCGATCGCCTCGTGGTGGGCGAGCATCCCCGCGATGCACCCCTTGACCATCGGAGTGAGACCGTCGGGAGCGCCCGGGTCGTGGAAGGCGTTCGAGCCGTCCTCACGCCGGAACGAGATGTTCAGGTGCAGGCCACTGCCGCCGCGGTCGTTGAACGGCCGGCCGAGGAAGGTCGCGAGCTTGCCGTGCTTGGTCGCGATCTCCTTCACGAGGAGGCGGAACAAGAAGCACTCGTCGGCGGCGGGGATGACCTCCTTGAAGCGGAGGTTCACCTCGTACGCGGCGCCGTCGAACTCCGCACCCCACGCCTCGATCGGGAATCCCGTCTTCAACGAGGCGCGGACCATGTCGTCGACCGTCCCGTCCGGGTCGATCGCGGCGCCGGTGCCGTAGACGCGGTGCGAGGGGAGGTCGACCGGCTTCCACGCACCGTCCTCGGCCTTGTCGCACAGGTAGAACTCGGACTCGAACGAGAACATCGGCTCCAGTCCCATCGCCCGCCAGGGCTCGACCGCGGCCCGCAGCACCTGCCGGGGGTCGACGTCGAGCGGGACGCCGTGCTGCTGGACGTCGGCGATGCCGACGATCGTGTCCTCCTCCCAGCCCTGGCGGAGCGTGTCGCGGTCAACGAACGCCTCGACGTCGGGAAGCCCGACATCGAACTGCTGCCGCGAGATGTCGAGGATCTCCCGGTCCGTCGTGAGCGGATAGACCCCGACGCAGAACGCGGCCCGGCCGCCGTCGGCCACGTCGCCGAACAGGTACTTGCCCCGTTCCACCCCGAGCACGTCCGAGAACAGGAGCCGGAGCCGCTTGCCTTTGATGTCCAACTCGCTCTCCTGCCCGGCGTCCCATCGGTCCGTTCGGGAGCGAACGGTCTCCGCGAGGATAGTGCACCCCGCTCGCGTCGGGGAAGCCGGCGGGTGCGCCCGCCGGTAGGGTCGGCCCGTGGACGAGGCGTTCTCGCTCGAGACCGAGCGCCTGCGTCTGCGGGCGTACCGGCCGCAGGACGTGGACGACCTGGCCCCGATGTTCGCCGACCCCGAACACATGCGTTTCTATCCGGCACCGTTCGATCGCGAGCAGACGGAGGCCTGGATCGCTCGCCAGCTCGAGCGGTACCGCGAGGACGGGTTCGGACTTTGGGTCGCGGAGCTCCGGGACGACGGCGGGTTCGTCGGCACGATCGGACCCGCGGTGCAGGAGGTGGCGGGCGAGCGCTTGGTCGAGATCGGCTGGCACGTCCGCCCCGGGTTGAAGGGCTCGGGGTACGCGCCGGAGGCGGCGGCTGCCGCGCGCGACTGGGCGTTCGCGAACCTGGAGGTGGGGCACGTGATCAGCCTGATCCTGCCCGAGAACACGCCGTCGGCACGCGTTGCCGAGAAGATCGGGATGCACGTCGAGCGCGAGGCCGACTTCAAGGGACTGCTCCACCGCGTCTACCGCATCGACCGGGACGACGCGACGATCGGGCCATGAGCGGCGGGATCCACCGGCGGTGGCCGCGGCGGGGTGGGCGTGCCGCGAGTGCGGTCTCGAGGATCGGGAGCTCCGAACGCAAGCTTCCTAGTCGCGCTTCGGCGGCCGGATCCCTCGGAACTCCCAGTCGCCGCCGAACGCGGTCGAGATCACCTCTTCGGACCCGCTCGGCTGCGCCCCGACGTCATCGCGGACCGGGACCGAGCCCTCCACGATCGTGTTCCGGAGCACGCCGAGGCCCTCCACCTCGACCTCCACGACGTCGCCCGGCTCGACCGGGCGAGAATTCGCCGGCGTTCCCGACAGGATGACATCGCCCGGCATCAACGTGATCGTCCGCGCGATGTCGGCCACGAGATAGGGCATGTCCCAGACCATCTCGTCCGTCGAGCCTTCCTGCGCCACGTCGCCGTTCACCCGCGTGCGGATCCGCTTCCCGCGGAAGTCCCAATCCGTCACGAGCCCCGGACCGAGCGGGCAGAGCGTGTCCGCGCCCTTGACCCGCAGCATCGAGCCCGCGTCCGTGTCGCGGAAGTCGTGCAGGCCGTAGTCGTTCGCGATCGTGTACCCGGCGATGTACTCGCCGGCCTCGGCGGGCGCCACATGACGGCACTCGCGGCCGATCACGATCGCGATCTCGCCCTCGTAGTTCAGGTACCGGCACCGCGGCGGCCGCACGACCGTTCCACCGTGCGCGTTCAGCGCGCTCACCGGCTTGTGGAAATAGGTGGGAGCCGTGGGCATCTTGGCGAGGAACTCCTTCACCCGGCTCTCGTAGTTCAGGTGGATGCAGACGATCTTCGTCGGCTCGCACGGCGGGAGGTGCGCGGCCTCGTCGATCGGCAGGCGACGGCCGTCGGGCGCAAGCAGTTCCTCGCCCTCGCGCGTGACGCTCGTCGGCATGCCGTCGAGCAGGATCCGCCTGGTCTCCACCACCGGTCCTCCCGTGCTCCGCGGCTCCGGTTCCGCCGCACGACGAGGGTCGTTCGGAGCCGAAGGGTAGTATGCCGCGCATGGCGGAGCTGATGGGTTTCGTGCCGCCGCTCACGCCCGAGGGTCGCTCCTCGGTCGTCCCCGGTCCGCCGTGGCACTACTCGGGCGACCTGCTGACGATCGAGTATCGAACGGCGCCCGGCTCCGTCGCGCGATGGCTGCCGGAACCGCTCGCGCCCGTCGACGAGGATCCGGACGCCGTCGCCGTCATCTTCGCCGACTGGCAATCGTGCTCGGACTCGTACGAGGAGCTCCTGGACCCGATCCGCTCGCAGTACAAGGAGGCATTCCTGGTCGTGCGCTGCTCCTACCGCGGCGAGCGGTACTCGAGATGCGTTCTGATCTGGGTCGACAAGGACTTCGCGTTGGTCCGCGGCTGGCACCAGGGGTATCCGAAGAAGCTCGGTTCGATCTGGTTCACGCGCCCAGTCCGCCACGGGAAGGCCGGCCCTCGCCTCGAGCCCGGCGGGCGGTTCGGCGCGAGCGTGGCCGTGCACGATCGGCGGATCATCGACGCGCGGTTCACGATCACCGGCCCGGCGGACTCGAACGGGTCCGTGAACGCGCTGCCGATGCTCCATCACCGCTTCTTCCCCTCGATCGAGGAAGGGAGCGCCCCCTCGATGAACGAGCTCGTCACGATGAAGAGCTACGACTGGGAAGGCTCGGAGGTCTGGACCGGTGACGCCGAGCTCGAGTTCGGGAGCTCGCCGGTCGAGGAGCTCGAGAGCCTCGCGCCCGTCGAGACGATCGCCGGGTACTGGCGGAGCGTCGGCGTCACGTGGGGCATCGGGACCCGGCTCGCCTGACAAAGGGGTGACCGCTCTCCGCCGGATCGACCTGTGCACCGCGCGTCGCCTCGCGATCGCCACGCAGCGCCTCGCCGGCCCGATGCCGCGTTCCTCGCCGGCGAAGGTGCTCGACGTGATCCGTTCGATCCGGTGCGTTCAGCTCGACCCGATCTCGGTGGTGGCGCGCAGCCCGCTGCTCGTGTTGCGCAGCCGGATCGGCGGGTTCCAGCCCAAGCACCTCGACCGGTTGCTGTACCGAGACCGTGCGCTGTTCGAGTACTGGGCGCACGCGGCCTCGATCGTCCTGTCGGAGGATCACCCGATCTTCCGGTACCGGATGCGCAACTGGCCCGGGCCCGAGGCCAGGGGCGACCGGGTCCGAGGCTGGATCCAGTCGAACGCGAAGCTGCGGCGTTCGGTGCTCTCGGAGCTGCGCCGTCGCGGCCCGCTCCGCCTTCGCGACTTCCCCGACCACTCGGTCGAGAGCTGGGAGTCGAGCGGGTGGACCAGGGATCGCAACGTCGACCAGATGGTCCGGTTCCTGTGGATCCAGGGCAAGGTGATGGTGTCCGATCGGAACGGTCTCGAGAAGTGGTGGGACCTCGCCGAACGGGTGCTGCCCGACCCGGTGCGGCGTGAGCGGATGTCTGACGGGCAGGTCGCACGGCGCGCGATCGAGCTCTCGCTCCGATGTCTCGGCGTCGGCACGGCGGCGCACGTCCGGGGGCATTTCACGCACAGCTACCCGGGACTGCCCGAGATCCTGCAGGGGTTCGAGCGCAGCGGCCTCGTCGAACGCGTCGAGGTCGTCGACGAAGGAGTCCCGCGGCCCGGCACCTGGTACGTGCACCGCGAGGACCTTCCGCTCCTGGAGCGGATCGAACGCGGCCGGTGGGAACCGCGCACGACGATGCTGTCGCCGTTCGACAACCTGATGCACGATCGCAGACGACTGCTCGACCTGTTCGGCCTGGACTACAAGATGGAGATCTACGTCGCCGCCGTGAAGCGCCGTCACGGCTACTACTCGATGCCCGTGCTCCACGGGGACCGCTTCCTCGCGCGGGTGGACCCGGCGAACGACCGGGAGGGCTCTCGCCTGATCGTGCGCCACGTCGTTCCCGAGCCGGGCGTGAAGGCGGACTCCGCGACCGCCCGAGTGGTCTCGACCGCCGTGCACGACCTGGCCGGATGGCTGGGCGCCGAGCGCGTCGACGTCGACCGCTCAGTCCCGACGGCCTGGCGCCGCGCGCTCGGCTAACGAGCCCACGGCGGGCGCTCGGGCGGGGATCGCTGCGATAGCCTGCGGGCGATGCGCCTCGTCCGCTTCCGCTACGGCGACCGGATCGCCACCGGGGCGTCGGAGTTCGGCTCCGACACGATCCGGGTGCTGAAGGGCACGTTCTTCCAGGACCCGCTTCCGACGGGGGAGGAGGTCCCCTTCGACGACGTCCGACTGCTCGCGCCGGTCCTTCCCTCCAAGTGCGTCTGCATCGGGAAGAACTACGCGGCGCACGCCGCGGAGTTCGACATGGAGGTCCCCGAGGAGCCGCTGGTGTTCCTCAAGCCCTCGACCGCGGTGATCGGGCCGCACGACCCGATCTGGCTCCTGCCGATCAGCAAGCGGGTCGACTACGAGGGCGAGCTCGCCGTCGTGATCGGACGCGTCGCGAAGCACGTCCGCACGGAGGACGCGTACAAGTTCATCCTCGGCTACACGTGCGCGAACGACGTGACGCTGCGCGATCTGCAGAAGACCGACGACCAGTGGGCGCGGGCGAAGGGGTTCGACGGCTCGTGCCCGCTCGGACCGTGGATCGAGACGGACCTGGACCCGACCGACGTCCGCGTCGAGACGCGCGTGAACGGCGCGATCCGCCAGGCCGGCCAGACGAGCGACATGGTGTTCGGGGTCGCGACCCTGATCGAGTACGTCACGTCGTTCATGACGCTGCTCCCGGGCGACGTGATCCTGACCGGCACCCCGGAGGGCGTCGGGCCGCTCGCACCCGGCGACGTCGTCGAGGTCGAGGTCGACGGCGTCGGTACGCTCTCGAACCCCGTGGACGCCTCGACATGACGTCGCAGGTCCGCACCCGCTTCGCGCCGGCGCCCTCGGGTTCGCTGCACGTCGGCAACGCGCGGACCGGCCTGTTCTCGTGGGCGTTCGCGCGGCACCACGGCGGGGCGTTCATCCTTCGGATCGAGGACACCGACGCTTCCCGCGTGACCGAAGAGGCGTTCCACGGCGTGATGGGCTCGCTCCATTGGCTCGGGCTCGATTGGGACGAGGGACCCGACGTGGGTGGCCCGCACGAGCCGTACCGCCAGTCGCAACGTCTGTCGATCTACCGCGACATGACCGAGCGCCTCCTTGCGCAGGGCGACGCGTACCCCTGTTACTGCACCGAGGAAGAGCTCGAGGAGCGCCGGAAGGCGACGCTGAAGAGCAGCCGCCCTCCGCCGAACGACCCGTGCCGCGACCTCACCGAGGAGCAGCGCGCGGCGTTCGAAGCCGCGCAGCGTCCGCACGCGGTCCGGTTCCGGATGCCCGAGCGCGAGTGGGTGACGAACGACCTCGTCAAGGGCGAGGTCCGGTGGGCGCCGGGGCTCCTGAAGGACTTCGTCCTGATGCGCTCCGACGGATCGCCGGTCTTCCTGCTCGCCGTCGCCGTCGACGACATGCTGATGGGCGTGACGCACGTGATCCGCGGCGACGATCTCCTGGACAGCGCGCCGAGGAACGCGGCGGTGATCGAAGCGCTCGGGGGCACGCCGCCCGCGTTCGGGCACGTGCCGCAGGTGAACGGGAGCGACGGCAAACCCTTGTCCAAACGCCATGGGTCGACCAGCGTCGAGGCCTTCCGCGAGCAGGGGATCCTGCCCGAGGCGCTCATGAACTACCTGGCCCTGCTGGGTTGGTCCAAGGACGCGGAGACGACCTTCATCTCCAAGGACGAGCTCGTGGCGGCGTTCGACCTGTCGCGGGTGTCGAAGAACCCCGCGCGGTTCGACGTCGACAAGCTCGAGTGGATGAACAACCACTCCATCCAGACGCTGGAGGACGACGACCTCGCGGCGCGCTGCCTGCACTTCCTCGCGACCGCGGGGCTCTCACCCGAGCCCGCGCTGCTGCGACGCGCGATGCCGCTGGTGAAGGAACGCATGAAGCACCTGGCCGACTCGGTCGAGCTGCTGCGGTTCCTGTTCACCGACGACATCGTGCCCGACGAGAAGGCCGATGCCGTGATCGAGAAGGCCCCGCCCGGGTATCTCGCGCAGGTCGCGGACGCGCTCGAGACGCTCGAGCCCTGGGAGGCCGAGGCGATCAAGTCGGCGCTCGACCAGGCGGCGACGGCGGCGGGTTTGAACCGCACGAAAGGCTTCCAGCCGGTGCGCGCCGCGGTGACGGGCTCGGTCGTCTCGCCGCCGCTGCCCGAGTCGCTCGAGCTCCTCGGCAAGGAACGCACGATCGAGCGCCTCCGCGCGGCCGCATGAGACGCGTCCTGCCCCTCGTCCTCGCGCTCGCCGTCCTGGTGCCGGAGGTCCCCGCGTCTGCCGGCGATCCCCCGGATCCGGGAACGATCCAGCCGGAGATCGAGTGGAAGAAGATCCCGTTCGGCGCGAAGCGCAAACGCCAGATGGCCGCCTACTCCAAGCGTCACTACGGCGAGCGGACGTACGAGCTGACCCGCCCGAAGGTCGTCGTCGAGCACTACACCGCGGGAACCTCGTTCGACTCGGCGTGGAACCACTTCGCGGCCAACGGCACGCACCTCGGGGAGAAGCCCGGGGTCTGCGCGCACTTCATCATCGACACCGACGGCACCGTCTATCAGCTGGTGAACCTGGCGATCCGGTGCCGTCACGCGATCGGGATGAACTGGACGGCGATCGGTATCGAGCACGTGGGCACGAACGCGCGCGGCATCCTCGACAACCGACGGATGATGCGCGCGTCGCTCCGCCTGACCGCGTGGCTGATGCACCGGTTCGGGATCAACGTCGGGAACGTGATCGGTCACGCCGAGATCCTGCAGAGCCCCTACCACCGGGAGCGGTACGAGGACTGGCGGTGCTCGACCCACGCGGACTGGAACCACGGCGAGATGCGGATCTATCGGCGGCGGCTCAAGCGCGTGGCGCAGCGGCTCGGCGTGCCGCTCGGCGCCGGGCCCCGCTGGGTCGACTCCGGCTGTTAGAAGGCGGCGGTACGTGGCAAGCCCGTGGTCAAGTCACGGGGCCCGGCAGCTTGTTCACGCGCCACGTCCCGCGGACGGTGTCCTGGCAGTCGGCGTTGTCCTGGACGGAGCGGAACGTCCCCCTCGCGCGCTGCCGGCTCGTGAACTCACCCTTGACGATCAGCCGGTCCTGCGCGTTCGTGCCGCCGAAGAACCGCATCGTGAACGACCCGTCGTCCTCGATCGCGAACGCCGTGTTCCGCTGGTTCGCGAGCACCACCAGGTTGCAGGCCTCGTGGAAGACCGAGGTCTTCACCGCCGTGATCGTGTCGCCTTCGACCTCGAACCGGACGATGCGGTCCTGGGACGTCGAGCCCTTCCACAGGCCGTCGCGGTTCACTCCGAGCGCCGGCACCGCGACGAGCAGACAGGTCCCGACCACCGCCACGACGACCCCGAGCCGAGCCTTCGGATGGATGCTCACTTCGCCGTACCCCTTTCACCCGATACGGCGGACAGTAAGACGACTGCTGGGTGCGGCACAAGGCAACGAGGCGGGTCAGGCGTCCCGGTTCTTCGGAGAGAGACCACGCCCGATCAGCGCGACCGCTCCCGAAATCAGGAGCACGGGGAGCGTGACCGCCATGACGAGGCCGGTCAGGAACACGGCAACGCTCATCGCGTCGGAGGAGAAGTCGGTGCCGACGATGAGGGCGTAGACGTTCGCGAACAGGTAGTAGATCGGCACGATCAGGGCCGGCAGCGCGATGAAGGCGCCGGCGACCGCCAACCCGATCGCGAGACCGATCGGCTTCCCGCTCCCCGGATCGGGCCGGCTTCCCGACCATCCGTCCGTCATCCGGGCATCCTACGTGTCCGTTCCGATCCGTGCCTGGGCGTGCCTGCCCCAAGAAGGGGAGGGCCGAAGAGCGGACTCAGTTCCCGGGCTCGAGAGGCCGATGGTTCAAGGTCATGTACGACCACATCGCCTCGCCCCCGAGGCCGAAGCCGGGTTCGGCGCTCCGAGCGCTCTGGGCAACGCTCGCCGGGATCCTCCTGCTCCTGGGCGGGGTCGCGTTCGCCGCCAACCTGTACTTCGCGAGCGAGCTCGAACGGGGCGCGACGAGGGACGCCCGCAAGCTCGCCATCGACGTGATCCAACCGCTCCTGTCGCCGGCCGATGCCTCGGCTCCGATCCGCGGAGCGAGGTACGACCAGATCCTCGCGTCCCTGGAGCAGAACGTCCTCGCGGGCCCGATCAACCGCGTTCGCCTGTGGCGGGCTGACGGAACGATCCTGTTCTCCGACGATCCTTCACTCGTGGGGGACCGGGAGGCGGACATGCGCGACGACATCCACGCCGTGACGGCGGGGGTGTCGGAGAGCCAGGTCCTCGGCGACCGGTTCAGAACGCTGACGTCGATCCGGGTCGGCGAGTCGCCGCCGATCCTGCTCGCGGTCGAGCTCGGGCGCTCGCATGAAGCGATCGTCGAGCCGGCGAGCGAGCGTTGGCAGCCATGGGTGGTCCGTGCCGGCGTGGGTGCCGGGGTCTGCGTAGCGCTCTACGTCCTCACCTTCGTGTTCTTCGGCGTCTTCGGGGCGATGAAGCGCCGCCCGAAGACCGCGAAGGCGAAGTCCCGGGACGCCGACCGAAGCACGCGGAAGGCTCCGAAGGACGGGGAGCCGGCCGACGCCGAGCTTCCGCCGTACATGCAAACGGGGTTCCAGGACGAGTTCCAGTCCCGCAAGCGAGCGGAGGATGCGCTCGCGGCTGCCGAGCGACAGCGCGACGCCCTGATCGAACGGGTCCGCGTCCTCGAGCTGGAGCTGGAGGCCGCCCGGAACAAGGCGAACGGCCAAGAGTCTCGCCCCGCTCTGCCGACGGGCTAGCGCGTGTCCGCATCCTTCGCTTGACGCAACGGCTTTCGAACCATGTCCACGGCTGCCGACGCGATGACGCGCGGCCCGCGGTCGGGCAGTATCGGGTGATGAAGAGCGGAGCCGTCGATCGCTCGTTGCTTGTCCAGCAGCTGGCCGCGGGCGGTTGCCTGGCGCCCGAGGAGGAGGCCGCGGAGCTGATCCGGGCCGCCGCCGATGGGTCGAGCTCCCTCGAGGAGCTGGTCGCGCGCCGGTTGAGCGGGGAGCCGCTCGCCTGGATCATCGGGTTCGTCCGGTTCTGCGGGATCCGCGTGCACGTCGAGCCCGGCGTCTATGTGCCGCGGCCTCACACGCAAGCGCTCGCGCGCCGAGCGGCTTCGCTTCTGCCTTCGGAAGGGATCGGCGTCGATCTCTGCACGGGGAGCGGCGCGGTGGCGGCGGTCCTCGTCGCCGCAGAGCGCGGGGCGACGGTGCTCGCGACCGACGTAGAGGCCGCGGCGGTGGCGTGCGCCCGACGGAACGGCGTGCGAGCGCTGCTCGGCAGCCTCGACGAGCCGTTGCCCGTACCGATCCGGGGCCGCGTCGACGTCATGACCGCCGTCGTCCCGTACGTCCCGGTCGAGGAGCTCCACCTCCTGCCGAGGGACGTCCTCGCCCACGAGCCGCGGCAAGCCCTCGACGGCGGCCCAGGCGGGACCATGTTCCTCGAGCAGGTTGCGCGGCTCAGCGCCGACTGGCTCGCTCCCGGAGGGCACGTGCTCCTCGAGCTCGGCGGCGATCAGGCTGGTGAGATCGCGAGGACCATGGAGGACGCAGGCCTCTCGGATATCCATGTCCATCGCGACGAGGACGGCGACGACCGCGCGATCGAGGGGCGATATCCGGGATAGCGTCCTACTTCCCTGGTAGTCCCAACGGGACGGTATTCGAACTCCTGGCAAGCCTTGTCGCGGCCCAGAGCCTCATCGGCGACGGGGGCCCCAACTAGTGACTCGGTGCTCGGCGGCCGACGCGAAACCCCGGGCCAGTCCTTGGTCCAGGGCTCATTTAGTGGGCGGCGAAGGAGAGTTTTTGGGGAGGCAGAACTCCACGTCTTCTCCGCCCCCTCGCGACGACTCGAAGGCAACGCGGCGCAGCGGCGACATCCTCGATCGGCGCTCTGTCAGGCGCTGCTCCGAAGCTCTGGGGGAGGGACTGACGAAGAGTCGCAGGAGGATCAACGAGGTCATGGTGAGCGATCCCGGCCACGTCTACGTGGAGCGAAAACGGCGGATCACGACGGTCGGAGGTCGGCGATCACGATTCGGTCGGCAGGAACTGCGCGGAGGGCACAGCTCCTCGGCCCGTCCGCCCGGGTCCCCCGGGCGATTCTGTGGAGCTAGCTCTGGACTAGGTGGGGGACTGGGCCCAGGCGCATAATCGCGCATGGTCCGCCACGATCCGGAAGTCGGAGAGCGCCGAGCGGGCGCCG
>Ga0214471_10004223_pt1 | contig 11089 bp, 7 predicted proteins | sample RVTome_5_FD_207665 | JGI IMG/M metagenome (GOLD analysis project Ga0214471, IMG submission 207665) | Soil microbial communities from uranium-contaminated site in the Upper Colorado River Basin, Wyoming, United States - RVT142D155 | ecosystem: Environmental > Terrestrial > Soil > Contaminated >... | reverse complement strand
GTCGTCGACCACCAGCGGCGAGCTCGTGAAGCCCCAGCCCGGGACCTTCACGCCGGTGTCGGACGCCGCGTCGCGCGACCACACGACGGAGCCGTCCTCGGCGTCGAGCGCGTTGAGGATTCCGGTGGCGCCGAGGGCGTAGACGCGGCCGTCGCTCAAGGCCGGGGTCCCGCGCGGACCGGCGCCGGCCATCGCCTCCCAGAACCGGACCGGGTCGCGGTGGATCCACACCGGCTCGCCGGTGGCCGCGTCGTAGCAGGCGACGGCCTCGTCGTCACCGCGTTGCTCCTGGGTGTAGAGGAGGCCGCCGCGGACCGCGAAGGACGACCAGCCCGGTCCGACCGGCCGGCGCCACAGCTCGACCGGCGGCGACGCGGACCAGTCGGTCTCGATTCGCACGCCGCGGACGACGCCGTCGCGCTCGGCGCCGCGAAAGCCGGGCCAATCCGGCCTGCCGGGGTCCGGCTGCGCCGCTGCCGGAACCGGCGCCGTCGGCTCGTCGCCGGCCTGGGCCAGGAGCCGCTCCTCGGGAGACTGCGACCACCGCCACCCGAAATCCCAATCGAAGCCGCCGGAAACGCCATAGGTCCGCAGCAGCGTCCACACTCCGCAGGCCAGCAGGATGGTCGCGGCCATCGCCGCGCGCCGAGGTCCGACGGCAAGGCGACGGCTGGCCACCGCCCAGAGGACGAATGCGAGACTCAGGACCGGGACGGCGTAGATGAGGAACAGCATCCCCATGCCCCCCGTCGCGATCGACTCGTGGAGGAGGCGCGGCGTCGCGATCAGCGCGACGATCATCAGGCCGACGGCGCCCAGGCGCTCGGACCAGGGCGCCCGGCTGAAGAACACCCACCAGAGGACGATCGCCACCCCGCCGAAGAGGCCGCTCATCACCGCGAAGGGTATGGCCGCGGGCGCGAAGACAGGGACGACGAACCTGAACAACCACTGCATCGTCACGAGGACCACGCCGGGCCACAGCCGCAGCGGCTTGCGGAGAGACGGTTCTTGGGTCGGTGCCATGTCCATGCCGGTCGGATCTCCTTCTCAGTCGCGCTGGGAGGGTTGGAGCTCGCGGCGGGCGGGCGCGACGTCCTGCCATCTCCTTTACGGCGCCGCCGGCGTTTTTGTTCGCGGCGTTGCTCGGCAGCCCGAATCGCCGCGAGCCTACCTCTTCGGTCAGTTTGGAAACGTCGCGCTCGACGAGATAGGGTTCGCTTCCGGACCGGTCTGGTCATGCGACGCGATCACCTGCTGCTCGCCGCCTTCGTGCTCTCCGGCGCCGCCGGCCTGGGCTACGAGATCCTCTGGACCCGGCTTCTCGCCCTTGCCCTGGGCAGCGAGAGCCTCGGCATGCTCGGCGTGCTGTCGGGGTTCTTCGGCGGCCTCGCCCTGGGTTCGTGGCTCTTCCACGACCGCGTGCTGGCGTCGCGCGACCCCGCCCGGCTCTTTGCCCGGCTCGAGCTCGTAGCCGCCGTCTTCGCTCTGGCGAGCCCGCACCTGCTCTACGCCCTCGGCCGGCGCCTGCCGCCGCTCCTCGGCCCGGCGGCCGGCGACAACGACACCTTCGTGGGCCTGGCGCTGTCGCTGGTGACGGCCACGCTGGCGCTGCTGCCGGGCACGGTGTGCATGGGAGCCACGCTCGCCGCCCTGGTCGAGGCGCGGCGGCGCGCCCTTCCCGGCGACGACGAGGGGCGGGGCCTCGGCCGCCTCTACGCCGCCAACACGCTCGGCGCCACGCTCGGCGTCGCCGTCACGGTCTACTTGCTGCTGCCGCGGCTGGGCATGGGCACCGGCAGCGCCGTCCTCTCGGGCCTGGGGCTCGCCGCCGCCGGCCTCGCCGCCGTCTGGGCGCGCGGGCGCGGCCTCGCGGCGCCGGGGCGCGCGAGCAAGCCGGCCAAGCGCGGCAAGAGAGCCCGGCGCGAGGGCCAGGAGCCCTCCTGGAACCTCGCCATCGTCACGGTGACCGGCTTCGCGGGCCTGGGTCTCGAGGTCGCGGGCGTCCAGATCCTCGCCCAGAACATGGAAGACACGGTCTACACCTTCGCCAATACGCTCGCGGTCTACCTCGTCGGCACGGCGGCCGGGGCCTGGATCTTTTCCGCCCTGGCGCCGCGCCTGGCCGCCCGCGGCCGCGATACGGTGACGGCGGGGCTCTTGCTGCTGCAGGTGGTCACCGTCGCGCTGGCGGCGTTCGTCCTCCGGGGCAGCCCGGCGCTGCTGGAGATCCTGGCGCCCTCAGGCCCGAGCTACGCCGGCGACGTGGCCGCCGAGGCGGCGGTGGCCGCCGCCGTCTTTTTGCCGCCGACGCTGGTCATGGGCGCCCTCTTCAGCCACGTGATGGGCCAGGTGGCGCCGCGCGGCGTCGGCCGTGCCTACGCCCTCAACACCTTCGGCTCGATGCTGGCGCCCTTCGTTTTCGGTCTCTGGGCGATCCGTGCCCTGGGCTACGCCGCGGCCTTGCGACTGGCGGTGCTCGCCTACCTGGTCCTGCTCCTCGCTTTCCTGTGGTCGCGGCCGCGGCGGGCCGCCGCGGCCCCGCGGCTGGCCGCGGCGGCGCTGGCGGTGGCGGCCTACCTGGCCGTACCAGGGCCGATGCTCCTCGTTCCCATCGCGGCGGGCTGGACGCCGCTGGTCCAGGACCCCGGGCTCTACGGCCTGGTCGTCGTCAGCGAGGAGGCGACCTCGACGCTGCCGGGAAACCGCCTCCACCGCCGGCTGCAGGTCAACCGCCACTTCCGCATGGGCGGCTCGGTGAGCTTCGGCGAGCAGCGCCTGGGGCACCTGCCGCTGCTCTTCGCCCCGACGGCCAAACGCGCGCTGTTCCTCGGCGTCGGCACCGGCGCCACGCTGAGCGCGGTGCGGCACTTCCCGCTCGAGCACGTCGACGCCGTGGAGCTGGTGCCGGAGGTGCTCGCCGCCCTGCCGTACTTCGAGCACGTCAACGAAGGCGTCTTCCGCGATCCGCGGGTGCGCTTCCACGCCGCCGACGCCCGGCGCTTCGTGGCCGCCGGCGGCGAGCGCTACGACGTGATCGTGGGCGACCTCTTCCATCCGGCCCGCGACGGCGCCGGCTCGCTCTACGCCCGCGAGCACTTCCGCGGTGTGGCCGCGCGCCTCGCCCCCGGCGGCTCTTACGCTCAGTGGATCCCGCTCTACCAGTTCGACGTCACGAATCTGAAGACGGTCGTTCGCACCTTCCTCGACGTCTTTCCCGAGGCCCACAGCTTCGTGGGGATCTACAACGCCATGACGCCCGCCCTGGCCCTGGTAGGGCGCGCCAACCGGGGCGACGGATCCTGGCCGGTGGAGCTCGGGCACCTGCGGGCGCAGCTTTCGCGGCCGGTCTACGGCCCTCTGCTGATGGCCGATCCGCGCGACGTCATGGCCTCCTACATGCTGGACCGCGGCGCCCTCGCGGCGTTCGCCGGCGAGGGCCCTCTCAACACCGACCTCGATCCCCGCGTGCTTTTCGACGCGCCGCGCAGCGCCTACGAGAACCGCGACGACCTCAACTGGGGGAGCCTGCAGGCGCTCCTGCCGTACCGCACCCTCTACCCCGAGGAGCTGCTCGAGGCCGACGCTGGTTTCCGTGCCGCGACGCGGCGCTTCTCCACGGCCCTGACGTTCTATCTCGAAGGGGAGGTCCTGCGGGTGAGCTCCCCGAGCTCCGGCCGATTCCCCGCCGCCGCCCTCGACCGCTACCTCGCGGCCTACGAGACCGCGCCCGAGCTCTACCCTGCGGCGAGCCTGCTCTACGGCGTCGCCGCCTTCGACCACGGCTCCACCGAGGAGATCTTCCGCCGCATGCTCGAGCGCGCCCCGGACGATCCGCGCACGCGCCTGGAATACCTGCGGTACCTGGAAGCCCTCGGCGACGCCCGTCGCGTGCAGGAAGCCCAGGAGCTCTTCAGCCGTCAGAATCCTCTCGATAGGGAGAACTAGCATTCTCAGATCTGATACCGACCTTTCTCAACTTTGAGACTCCGGGAGTCTCAAAGTTGAGAATCCGCACCGCCGCCGCCGCCGCCCAACGGCCCGATGAAGCCTGCAACCTCCCGGTAACACGACGCTTGCTCGCGCTCTCTGATTCCGACTCGACCGGGAGAGCACTTGGTACGGCTCTTGCTTATCGTCCCAGCGTCGGGATTATTTGAATTCGAGCAGGGTTCCTCAGGCCAAGTCAGACCACGCCTCGTTTCCATCGGGCTCGCAGAGAGAAGCGGCGTGGTTCGCGCGTGTGGTCTCGACGTTCACAGAGCCGCAGGAAGGCTCTGCCGGCGTAAGCTCGCCCATCGCGGGCGGGAGGACTCGACAACGTATCAGGACCAGGCAAAGGAGTCAGGAGATGAGGAGAAAGACGATCTTCGGATTACTCGCGGTGGCTGTGACTGCCATTCTGGCGCTGCCGGTGTTCGCCCACAACTGGGGCTGCTGGCGGCAGCCCAACCGCACCGTCTGGGTGCGCAACACGGCCACCAACTCGTCGCAGGCCGCGGCGGCGCTCAACGAGTGGAATGGCGACACGATCCTGACGATACGAACGACCAGCTCCCACACCGAGGTCAGCGTCTTGGACGGCAACTACGGCAACACCGGCTGGGGCGGCCTGGCGAGCATCGAGAGCGCCAGCGGCTGCAACATCCTCCACGGTCACGCGACCTTGAATACCTACTATTCGTACACGTCGAACGGCAAGCGCGGCGTCTTCTGCCAGGAGGTCGGCCACCTCTTCGGGCTCGACCACTCCAACGACGGCGGCTGCATGGGCGGCGGCTACTACTACAACATCAACACCAACTACAACGTCGTATCGCACAACATCAGCGACATCGCCAGCAAGTACAACGGCGTGCCCCTGGCGCTCTACGGCGAGGACGAGAAGCACGGCGAGCACGGCGAGGAGCCCGATCACTTCGACGGCCCGGTCGTGCACGCGCTGTGGTACGACCACCCGCGCAGCCTGGTCGAGGCCGCCGAGATGGCGAGCGCCGTGGTCGTCGCGCGCGTGACCGGCGTCTACGACGCGCCCGACATCGTGGTCCCGGCCAAGGGCCTCGACAACGACGAGCACCGGGTCCCGAACCAGCGCGTCGCCTTCGAGGTCACGAGGGCGATCCGCGGCAAGGTCGAGGCTTCTTTCGACCTCTTCCACACCGGCAACGCGACCTACGTGCTCGACGGCGATCCTCCCTACGAGATGGGGCAGAGGTACCTGCTCTTCCTCACTCCGCGGGAAGACGGCACCTACCGGGCGATCTCTCCCGAAGGCCGCTACGAGATCACCCCGCACGGCCTCGAGCCGGCGTCGCGCGAGGAGTTCTCCCAGATGCTGCGGGGCACTTCCGTGCGCGACTTCACCCGTGACCTCACCGAGGTGCTCGGCTTCCGCATGAAGTAACGGCCCACCTCGGGGCTCGTGTCACCAGGCGGCTCCGTCCGCCGTCGACGTAGCGGCGGGCGGAGCTGTTTCCGGGTGCGGGTCAGCAGGGCGGACAGCGACGCGATAGGATCCGGTCGTCGTGCAGCCCAACGCCGGACAACCGGTCTCCACCGCCGGCGCCCGCCTCGACGAGGCGGATGCGGCGATGGTCCTCGTCCACGGCCGCGGCGCCACCGCCGCCAGCATCCTGACTCTCGCCGACGCCCTCGGGCGTCCTCACGTCGCCTACCTGGCGCCGCAGGCCGCCGGCAACACCTGGTACCCCTACAGCTTCCTGGCGCCGATCGCCGACAACGAGCCGGGGCTGTCGTCGGCGTTGGCGGTGCTCGTGGGCTTGGTCGAGGAGGTCACGGCGGAGGTGTCGACGTCGCGCACGATCCTCCTCGGCTTCTCGCAGGGAGCCTGCCTCACGCTCGAATTCGCGGCCCGCCATCCGGCGGGCTACGGCGGCGTCGTGGGCCTCACCGGCGGGCTCATCGGCCCGACGGGCACGCCGCGGGACTACTCCGGCTCCTTCGGCGGCGCGCCCGTCTTCCTCGGGGCGAGCGACCCCGATCCGCACGTGCCCTGGGAGCGGGTCGAGGAGACGGCGGGCGTCCTGCGCGGGATGGGCGCCGACGTCACGCTGCGCCGCTATCCCGGCATGGGCCACACCGTCAACGACGACGAGATCGCGGCCGTCCGCCGGATGGTCGACGCGGTGGCCTGAGCCATTTCAGGGCTGAGCTACCTCAGGGCCTTCTCCGCGGCGCGCGGATCGACGACGGCGAGCACGAAGGCGCAGGCGCCGTCGTCGCGCGCCGTCACGGTGTAGGCGTAGTCGATGTTGATGCCGGCGCGCCCCAGCTCGCGCGCCAGCTCGGCGAGAGTGCCCGGCTCGTCAGGCACGTCGAGGCGCAGGACCTGCTGCTCGCCGCAGGTGAAGCCCGCGGCGCGCAGGACGGCCAGGGCGCGCTCGACGTCGCCGACCAGCAGCCGCACGCGGTCGTTCCAGACGCCGAAGCCGTCGATGTTGACGCCGGCCTTGCCCAATGCCTCCGACACTTCCCCCAGGGCCCCCGGCTGGTTGGAGATCTCCACGTATACTTCCGTCGCAGCGGCCATGGTCGGCTCCTCTCTGTAGATGGGCGCCCATACTAACGCAGGCCGCAGGAGGTGCTCGTGCAACGCCGTCTCGTGCAAAGCCGTCTCGCCGTCCTGATCGCGCTCCTCGCCGTCCCCGCGGCGCTCGCCCAGTCGCCGCACACCGAGCACACGCTGAAGTACGACGATGGCTCTCAGCGCCCCGCCGCCACCCTGGCCGACGTCGCCTGGCTCGCCGGCCACTGGCGCGGCGAGGGCCTGGGCGGGCTCGTCGACGAGGTCTGGACGCCCCCCTTCGGCGGCTCGATGACGGGCCTCTTCAAGCTGGTCAAGGACGGCGCCCCGGACTTCTACGAGATCCTGACGATCGTCGAGGAAGAGGGCACGCTCCTCCTGCGCCTGAAGCACTTCCACGCCGACCTCAAAGGCTGGGAGGAGAAAGACGACACCGTCGACTTCCGGCTGGTGAAGATCGAGCCCGGCAAGGCCTGGTTCGGGGGCCTGACGTTCCTGCGCCAGGGCGACGACGGGCTTGCCATCTACGTCGGCATCCGGCGCAAGGACGGGACGATGGGCGAGCTCGACTTCGTCTATCGCCGGTTCGATGGGTCTTGAGCCCGCTGCTCGCCTATGACGACGTAGGGCGGATTCCGGCGCTCCCAGCTCCGGATCGCCGCGCAGAGCCCGGACGTTTGGAAGTGCTCTTTCTCGTAGGCGAGCCGCAGCTCGCGCTCGATGGTCTCCACGCCCACCTCGAGCTGCTTGCGAGAGCCGAGAGCGTGCCGCAAGCCGATCGAGAGGATCCGCGCCATGTCGTGCCCGTTGCTCAAGTCCAGCGACGGGACGTCCGGATCGTCTTCGATCCGCCGGAGCTCTTCCAGGAGCTCACCCTCCTTCAATCTCGAATTCTGCCCGTGGGTTCGGGCAAGCACGGTACGGACGAGCTTGACGCGATCCAAGGTAAGATCCCGTTCCACGAACTTGCTGAAGGTCAGCTCTTGGAAGTGGAGCCCGAGGCCCTCTCGCTCCGAGACGTGGCGCAGCGCTCCGACCGGTCGGGCGAGGATCGCGAGGTGATCGCGGACAGACCTTCCGTGCTCGGCTTCAAACCTCTTGATCTTGTCCCGCGAGCCAACCTCGGCCAGCACTTTGTCCAGGGCCGGCGAGTGGACGAGCATCGACTCGAGATCGCAGCCGTCGGTCAGGAGGACGTTCTCGCTCGGCGGGAGATCGCCGGAGAGGCGCGAGCGGTCGGCGTCGACGATACCCAGGGCACCCGGGAACCCGTCGGCGTCCAGGATCGCCATCACTTCGAGGACGTTGTCCTTCCCGTGAGCCGGCTGGAGCTGGCAGCGGCTCCGATCGATGAGGCGGTCGTACACCCGGAGGTCCGCCGTCTCACCCTCCACCAAGACGAACGCGCCCCGATGCTGGCTGCGCGTCATCCGGATGTCGTTGGCGATGTCGTCAGGGGAGAGATACTGCTTCAAGCTCGGCCTCGGTCTTGGGGCTCTCGAGCTCGACGGTCAGATCCCATCGCTTGTGGATGATCTGGGGAGAGTGGGTGGCGATGAGGACGTCGAATGAGGCGAGCTCGGTGATCTTCGTCAGATCTTCGAGGAACTTCTTCTGCCAGGCCACGTGGAGGGAGATCTCGGGCTCGTCGATGAGGACGAGGGAGTTCGGCTTGAGGCGGAAGAGAAGCTCGTACAGAAGGATGACCTCCTGTTGCTCCCCGGAAGAGAGAGCGTTCAAGGATAGGGGATGGCCGGCAGAGGTCGTGAAGACTAGCCCTTTGCTGCGGGAAATGCTCAGCCGTTTGAAGAGAAAGCGACTGTTGATGATTTCTTGGAAAAACTCGATTCGGCGAGACAGGTCGTCGAAGACGCTCAGCTTCTTTTCGGCATCTTCGACATAGATCGCGAGCACGTCGCGGGTCTCTTCGGCTAGATGCTCGATCGGCAGCAGGGGCATCTCTTCTTGCTCGTCCAGCAGCCCGGCAATCTGCAACCTCTCGCGTTTACGCTCGAGCTCGGCCAGCCGCTCGGTGAGCTCGCTTTCGCTCAAGCCGTCCTCGTGAATCCGCTTCAGTAGCCGGGCGGGGAAAGTCCGATCTAGAGACTGAGACAGCTCGACAGATTCGGCGAGCTTCTTCTGGAGCGTTCGGGCAAGCTCGTCGGAGCGTTCTTCGACCGCGCTTGTGATTACTCCGGGTGCACTTTGCCCAAACCCGAATGTCGGGCTGGATATGGCCAGTCGCTGCTCGCGGATTATCTCGACTCGGACGGAATTCCGGAACTCCTGCCACCATTTTGGATCGCCATGATCAAGCTGCGCCTCCTGCCGCTGACGACCCCGCTCCACTTGGAGCAACGTCCTCCACGGATGCTCAAAGTACGGGTTCAACCACCTGCCGTTGGTATGCTTCCTGGCGACCATCTCGGTGATCTGCTTGCGTCGTACCACCACACGTGTATTGTCCTCGAAAACGACGACGAGCTGGCCGAAAGGTACCCCGTTCAGCCTTCCATACTGGCCGTTGAAGAGGCCATAGACCATCTCGAGGAGGATCGTCTTCCCAAAGCCGTTCGGGCCGTGGATGATGGTGACCCGATCCTCGGTGTTCAGCCGGATACGGTGGTGGAAGGTCCCGAAGAGCTGTTCGATCTCGATCTCGACGATTCGCATGGGTCTACCTCCGGTGTGGCCTCTTCTAGACTCTATCACGCGTGAGCTCCGGATCGACGTCGCGCGAGCTACTCGACCGCGCCGCCGGCTTCGCGCTCTCAGGACCTTCACCCTCTTTACCCCGAAGGGGTTGCATCCAGCAGCCCAGGGCAAGCGAAGCGCCGCCCTGGGTAGGCGGTCCCAAGAACGGGAACCCTGTAGGGGTTCTACAACTCCGGTGGCTTGTCCCGGAAGATGGCGTTCCCCGCCGCCAACGAATCTGTAAAACCCTTACAGGGTTTAGACGCGCGTGGGGTCTCGGTCCCAGGGTGTTACCCTGGGCTGACGGATCTAACCCCGTTGGGGTATGAACCCCGGTGAATCCAGGAGATCCCAATGTCATCGCTCTCGGCCCTGCCCCGGCCAGTCTCCCAAAATTCTCTCAGGCTCATCACCAAGAGCTCGCAGGTCGACAAGCCGCTTCTTCACGCCCAGATTGGGAATCTCGAGACGGAACGGATCCTCAGTCTGGGTGAGAAGACCCATGTAGTAGAGGGCCGAGGCAACGACTCCCCGATCTTTGGCCATCCTCCGTGCCAGGTCGTCGAGCGAGAGGCTGGCCTCCAAACCGGCGACTGTGACGGTGCCATCGTCGCTTTCTGTGAGCTCTTCGATCACGTCGGTTCCAGCTTTCGTGCGGGCCACGACGCCGAGCTTGCGAGCGTCCGGGCTTCCGATCTCTCCGTGGACTTGCCGGGGTGGCTCGCGGTGGAGCCGGACTTGCCTCAGGAAATCGATGACGTCAGTCGGATTGAAGATGAGCTCGGTAGTTCCACGGGCGAAGCGGTAGCCGTTGTACCAAGCTCGCATAGTGTCCAGGGCCTCGTCGATCCTACCTGGCGCGAGCCCTCGGTCTTCGGCGACCGACCGTAGGATGCCTCGGAGCTCCGCTTCCCGGAATCCGCAGAGCGAGGCCAGCTCTGGGGCCAGGGACACGTCCTCGGCGATATTGAAGCCGTCCCTCAGCTCGTTGAGAGCCACCGGCGACACGCCGGTGACGAAGACCCGCTCCAGTCCCTGGCCCTCGGTGCCGCTCTTGACCGACTTGAAGAGTTGCTTGTAGGGACCGTCCTTGCCGAAGAGTGCGCGATAGGTGCCGGCGTCCTGGACCATCACCTCGTTGACGAAGTTGTCGTACTCGTCGATCAGCAGGTAAAGCTTGTAAGGTGTCTCGCTGACCGCCAGAAGGATGCTGCGGAGGATCGCCGCCGGGCTGCCGTCAACCTTGATCGGGGCGAGGAAGTCCCTGTACTCCCGCGCGAAGACCTCGGCCTGGGCGCTGACGTGCTCGCGGAGGCTTTCGGCGATCTGCGCGACGGTGCCGCCGGGGTCGACGGTGGAGAAGTTCCACTGGAGCACGAAGTAGCGGTTGGCGAGCGGGGTGGCGGCCTCGCCGCCGGCGGCGAGGCCGCCGGAGAGGTCCTCGTGCTCGGCCGTACGGCGCACGTCGTAGTAGTTGGCGAGCGTCTGGAGCCACAGCGACTTGCCGAAACGCCGCGGACGCAGGAAGACGAGGATGCTGCCCAGCCGCTCGAGGTCACGGATGTGAGCCGTCCGGTCGACGTAGACGAAGCCCTGGCGGCGGATGCGGTGGAAATCGGCGATGCCGTAGGGGAGCTCGTTCACGTGCCAGGACCTCGGCAGCCAGTCTACCCGAGAGGAACGCGGCGCGGCGCGGACGGTGATACCGTACGCGGCCATGCCGAACATCGGATCGTTCCACCCCATCGTCGTCCACTTCGCGATCGCCCTGCTCGTGGCGGGCGTCGTGTTGCGCTGGATCTCGCTGACCAGGAAGCTCCCCTTCACGAGCCCCGCCGCCGTACTGCTGAT
>Ga0214471_10004221_pt1 | contig 11091 bp, 12 predicted proteins | sample RVTome_5_FD_207665 | JGI IMG/M metagenome (GOLD analysis project Ga0214471, IMG submission 207665) | Soil microbial communities from uranium-contaminated site in the Upper Colorado River Basin, Wyoming, United States - RVT142D155 | ecosystem: Environmental > Terrestrial > Soil > Contaminated >... | reverse complement strand
CTCCTCGAGGCCCTCGCCCTTGTAGGCGAACACCGGAATACCGGCGGCGGCGATGGCGGCGGCGGCGTGATCCTGGGTGGAGAATATGTTGCACGACGCCCAGCGCACCTCGGCGCCGAGTTTCACCAGCGTCTCGATCAGCACCGCCGTCTGGATCGTCATGTGGAGCGAGCCCACGATGCGCGCGCCCTTGAGCGGCTGCTGTCCCTTGTACTCCTCGCGCACCGCCATCAGGCCGGGCATCTCGGTCTCGGCGATCGAAATTTCACGCCGTCCGAAATCGGCCTGGCCGATGTCGGCCACGTGGTAGTCCTTGCCTTGGGAAGACCGGGTTGCGGCGTTCATCACGCTCTCCTTTCCGTTGTCAGAAAAAAGTTCGTGAGCGCCGTTGCTGATCTGGGATCGCCGAGCCTGGCGGGGCGGGGCCCCGTCGCAACGCTCCTCGGCGAGGACGCGATTATAGCTCAGGCACCGGCATCGGCTTTCAATGCGCTCGCCTTGTCGGTCGCCTCCCAGGTGAATTCCGGCTCGTCGCGGCCGAAGTGTCCGTACGCGGCCGTCTTCGAGTAAATCGGCCGCAGCAGGTTGAGCGCGTGGATGATGCCCTTGGGCCGCAGGTCGAAGTGCTTCTCGACGAGTTTTGCAATCCTGTCGTCCGGAATCCTGCCGGTGCCGAAGGTGTCCACCAGCACACTCACGGGGCGCGCGACGCCGATGGCGTAAGCGACCTGGATCTCGCATTTCTTCGCAAGTCCGGCTGCCACGATGTTCTTCGCGACGTGGCGCGCTGCGTACGCCGCCGAGCGGTCGACCTTGGAGGGGTCCTTGCCCGAGAACGCCCCGCCGCCGTGGCGCGAGTAGCCGCCGTAGGTGTCGACGATGATCTTGCGCCCGGTCAATCCGGTGTCGCCGAGCGGCCCCCCCACGACGAAGCGGCCCGTCGGATTGATCAGGTAGCGGGTGTCCTTGGAAATCATGTTCTTCGGCAGCACGGGTTTGACGATCTCCTCGATCACCGCCTCGGTGAGCGGCTCGTGCGAGATGTCTTCGCGGTGCTGGGTCGAGATCACGACGGTGTCGATATGGTGCGGCTTGCCGTCGATGTAGCGGACGCTGACCTGCGATTTCGCGTCCGGGCGCAGCCACGGCAGCCGCCCGTCCTTCCGCACTTCACTCTGCCGTTCCATCAGGCGATGCGCGCAGTAGATCGGCAGCGGCATCAGCTGCGGCGTCTCGTCGCAGGCAAAACCGTACATCAGCCCCTGATCCCCGGCGCCCTGTTCGAGGTCGAGACCGGAACCCTCGTCGACCCCAAGCTTGATGTCGGCTGATTGCTTGTCGAATGCCGTCAACACCGCGCAGGAGCGGTAGTCGAATCCGATCGAGGAATCATCGTAGCCGATACGCTTGATGACATCGCGCGCAAGCTCGCCGTAATTGACATTGGCGCCGGTCGTGATCTGACCCGCCATCACCACGAGGCCAGTCGCGACCAGGGTCTCGGCTGCGACTCGGCCGTGCTTGTCCTGGGCCAGTACGGCATCCAGTACTGCGTCCGAGATCTGATCCGCGACCTTGTCGGGGTGGCCTTCGGAGACGGATTCGGAGGTGAACAGGAAATCGCTCATTATCGTGATTTCGCCAAATGAAAAAAGGCGCTTACAATATCACATAAGCCTCGATTTATAAAGAAAAATCCATGTTGGTTCCGGTGCTGCGCCTGCTCGCGCGAATGCCCCTGAGGTGGTTGCATGGCGTGGGCGCGGTGCTGGGTTGGGTGGTATACGGTGTGTCTCCGACGTATCGCGCCAGGTTCAAGGAAAACCTGTTCGCGAGCGGTGTATGCACAAGCAACGATGCGCGCCGCAGTCTCCTGCGGCAGGCGATCGCCGAGGCGGGGAAAGGGGCGGCCGAACTCATCGCGATATGGTTCGGCACCGAGGAGAAAGTTTCGGACCTCGTTGTGTGCAACGACTGGGCGCTGGCGGAAGAGGCGCAACGCGGCGGTCGCGGCATCATTTTCCTTACGCCGCACCTCGGTTGTTTTGAGATCTCGTCACTGTATGGCGCGCAGCGCCTCGCGCTCACGGTGCTTTATCGCCCGCCGAAGCTGCGCTGGCTGCAACCGCTGATGATTGCCGGCAGGCAACGCTGGCGTGCGAGACTCGCGCCAGCGAGTTTTGCCGGCGTGCGCGCCCTGTATCGTGCGCTGCAGCGGGGAGAGGCTGTGGGACTGCTGCCGGACCAGGCGCCGGGAGCTGGCGAAGGCGCATGGGCCGATTTCTTTGGGCGCCCTGCGTATACCATGACCCTGGTTCACAGGCTGCAGAGCGCGACGGGCGCTGCCGTGATCATGGCCTTCGCCGAGCGCTTGCCGCGGGGGCGCGGTTACCTGCTGCACCTTGAGTCGGTGCCGGCAGAAAATCTCGATGAAACCGCCTTGAATGCCGCGGTCGAACGCAGCGTGCGGCGCTGCCCGGCGCAGTACCTGTGGAGCTACAACCGCTACAAAATTCCGGCGCGGGCGGAGCCACCGGAATTTTGAAATGGTGAGACAAGACAAGGAGGCACACGCATGGAGCCCGATCCCTGTATTTTGCAGGCCGCACGCCCCCCTCGTAATCAAGCGGAAATTATGACGGCGAGTCCCGAGATAACACGGATCTCCCCACATTCCCCGTTTTCCGCCACACCACCGGTGTGTTAATGCTTACTCGCTTGGGACTTGCCGTCATCTGGTTGCTGCATTTCCTGCCGCTTGGCGTACTGGCGGCGATCGGGCGTGGCGTGGGTCTACTGCTTTGTCTTCTACCGTTCGAGCGGCGGCGTGTCGCGCTCACGAACTTGCGGTTATGTTTTCCCCAGTGGAGCGACGCGGAGCGTGCGCGCGTGGTGCGGCGGCATTTTCAGGCAGTCGCCCGGAGCTTCATCGAGCACGGCATTCTTTGGTGGTCGCCGCGGGAGCGAGTCTTGCGTCTGGTTCGCATCGAGGGTCTGCAACACTGGCAGGCCGTCGGCAACCGTCCGGTCATCTGGCTCGCTCCCCATTTCGTCGGGCTGGACATGGGCGGCGTCCGGCTCAGCGCGGAGTATCGCGCGGTGTCGGTCTACAGTCGTCAGAAGAACCCCGTGTTCGACGCGATTCTCTACCACGGCCGCACGCGTTTCGTGATGCCGGAACTGGTGTCGCGCCAGGAGGGCATGCGCGCGGTGGTGAAGGCAATGCGGCGCGGGCTGCCGTTCTACTATCTGCCGGACATGGATTTCGGCGGCCGCGATTCGATCTTTGTGCCATTCTTCGGCGTGCCGGCGGCCACCATCACCGGCCTCGTGCGGCTGGCGCGGCTGGCGGGCGCGGCGGTAGTGCCCGCGGTCACTCGGCAGCTCCCGGGCGCGCACGGCTACGAGTTGCGGTTCTACCCCGCATGGAGCGAGTTTCCCTCGCACGACGAGGAAGCCGACACGCGCCGCATGAACGAATTTATCGAGCAGCGCGTGCTGGAGATGCCCGAGCAGTACTACTGGGTGCACAAGCGCTTCAAGACGCGGCCGGCGGGACAAGAGAAGATCTATTGAAAGCAGATGAACACCGGTGACCGCCCGAAACAGCTTCAGGGTCAGACGCTCAAGGACGTCGAGATTGTGGCGGTCGAGCCGGCCGACGTTGAAAAGATTTCAGCGCTCGCCGCTGAAATCTGGTGGCACCACTATCCGGGCATTATCAGCGCAGCGCAGATAGAATACATGTTGAGGCAGCGCTACGACCCGGCGGTGCTGCGGGCGGAATTGCGATGCAAAGACCTGTGGTGGGACAAACTTGTCGTCGGCGACGCGATGGTCGCGTTCGCGGCGTATTTTCCCGTTGATGACGGCAGGGCAATCAAGCTCGACAAGCTCTACGTGCACCCCAGCCATCAGCGTACCGGGTATGGCGGCATCCTGCTTGCCCGCGTTTGTGAATGCGCGCTTACGCGAGGCTGCTTGCGGATCACCCTGGCGGTGAACAAGAACAATGCCAGTGCGATCGCCGCCTACCTGAAGCATGGATTCAGGGTGGCCGATACGGTCGTCACGGACATAGGCGGCGGATTCGTCATGGATGATTACATCATGGACCGCCGTATCTACCTGGATTAGCGGCGATATTATAGATAAATGCGCCTAAAATTCACCAAAATGCATGGACTCGGGAATGACTTCGTTGTCCTTGACGCAACCCGGGCCGCCATCCGGCTTGGCGCGGGCGAACTCAGTGCGCTTGCAGACCGGCACTTCGGCATTGGGTGCGATCAGGTGCTGCAGATCGAGCCACCCCGAACGCCTGACACGGATTTCTACTACCGCATATTCAATGCCGATGGGGGTGAGGTCGAACAGTGCGGCAACGGGGCAAGATGCTTTGTCCGTTACATCCACGAAAAGGGCCTCAGCGGGAAGCGTGAAATCCGGGTTGGCACAATCGGTGGCATCATCATCCCGCGCCTCGAAGCGGACGGGCAGGTAACGGTCAACATGGGGGTGCCGGCGTTCGATCCAGCAGGCATCCCCTTTCAAGCACTGGAGCAAGCGCTTACATACGATCTAGATGTCGATGGAGAACACATTGAAATCAGTGCGTTATCCATGGGTAACCCGCACGCGGTTCAAATCGTGTCCGATGTAACCGCCGCCCCGGTGACAACCCAAGGGCCACGCATTGAAAGGCACCCACGCTTTCCCCAAGGCGTCAACGCCGGATTTCTCCAGGTGGTCGATCGCGCGCACGCCAGACTGCGTGTCTACGAGAGGGGCGCCGGGGAAACGCTCGCATGCGGCACGGGCGCCTGCGCTGCCGCAGTGGCGGGCATCGCACGCGGCTTTCTTGCGCCGGCCGTCACCGTGACGATGCGCGGCGGCGACCTCGGTATATCATGGGCGGGGCCGGGCGCGCCGGTGATGATGACCGGCCCCGCGGTCACTGTGTTCGAGGGCGAGATCGAACTGTAAGTGGGCAGCCGTCAGTCTGGAGTCTGCTGCAAAGTGCCGCCGGTGCGGTCAACTGGCGTCATTGCCAACTGCTGACTGCCAGCTGCAAACTGATCAAGGGAAACGAATGAAACCGGAAGACGTCGCGAGCTACCTGCAGGAGCACCCCGAATTCTTCGAGGACTACGCTGACGCGCTTGCGCAGATCTACCTGCCCCATCCGCACGGCGGGCGCACGATCTCCATCAGCGAGCGCCAGATCCTGACCTTGCGCGAGAAGGGGAGGCAGCTGGAAGGCAAGCTGCGCGAGGTCATCCAGTTTGGGGAGGAGAACGATGTCATCGGCGAGAAAATGCACCGGTTCACGGTGGCTCTCCTCGGGGCGCGCGACGTTGCCGGCGTCCTGAGCACCGCGTATCTGAACCTGCGCGAGGACTTCGCCGTTCCCCACGTCGTGCTGCGCGTCTGGCACGCAGCCGCCCCCGGGGACCTTCCCGAATCCGTACCCGTGAGCACGGCATCGCGCGAGTTCGCCGCGAGCCTCACCCAGCCTTACTGTTGCGCCCATCCCATGGTCGACACGATCGGATTGTTCGGCGACGCGGGGCCCCATCTGCGCTCCTTCTCCTACGTGCCGCTGCGCGGCAGCGAGGCGTTCGGGCTGCTCGCGCTGGCGAGCGAGGATCCGCAGCGCTTTTACGCGGACATGGGCACGCTTTATCTGAAGCGTCTGGGAGAACTGATCAGCACCGCGCTGTCGCAACACCTGGGCGCGTGAAGCGTGAGGCGCGCGAGGCCGGCTACACGCGCTCCGGGGCGGCGCAGGGATACCTGCGCGATTACCTCGCGCACCTTGCCAACGAGCGGCGGCTATCGGCGCACACCACGCGCAATTACGCGCGCGACATCGGTGCGCTGATCGAACTCGCCGGCGACACCTCCCTCGGCCGCCTGGAAGTGCGCGAGATCCGCCGCTTCGTCGCGCAGCTGCACGGACGCGGGCTCGACGGACGCACGCTCGCACGCATGTTGTCCGCTTGGCGCGGTTTCTTCAACTATCTCGCACGCGAGCATGGTTTCGGGCAGAACCCCTGCCTCGGTATCCGGGCGCCCAAGGCGGCAAAGCGCCTGCCGCACGCGCTGTCGCCCGACGAAGCGAGCCGGCTGATGGAAGTTTCCGGGGACGATTTTCTGGCGTTGCGCGACAAGGCGATCCTGGAACTCTTCTACTCCTCGGGCCTGCGCCTGTCGGAACTGACCGGGCTCGCCCCCACGGACGTGAACTACGGCGACGCCACGGTGCGCGTGACCGGCAAGGGCGCCAAGACCCGCATCGTCCCGGTGGGCAGGCACGCCATCACGGCATTGAAGACCTGGCTCGCCGCGCGCGAGCGGATACCCGGCGTGCGGCACGACGCGCTCTTTGTCAACCGCAGCGGCACACGCTTGAGCCAGCGCGCCGTACAGGCGCGCCTCAAGCGTCACGCCTTGAAGCAGGGACTTGGCAGCCGCGTGCACCCGCATGCCCTGCGGCACTCGTTCGCCTCGCATCTGCTGCAGTCGAGCGGGGATTTGCGCGCGGTGCAGGACATGCTCGGTCATGCCAGCATTTCGACCACGCAGGTCTATACCCAACTCGACTTTCAGCACCTCGCCAAAGTGTATGATGCTGCGCACCCCCGGGCGAAGCGGAAAAGTTGAGAACAGGTTTTCATGCACAAGCTGGTTCTCAAGCCGGGGCGGGAAAAATCGCTCAAGCGCCGGCATCCGTGGATATTCTCCGGCGCAGTGGCACGCGTGGAGGGTGAGCCTGCGCCCGGTGACACCGTTGAGGTGCGTTCCAACGACGGCGAGTTTCTTGCCGTGGCCGCGTGGAGTCCCGAGTCGCAGATTCGGGCGCGGGTCTGGGGCTGGAGTGAACGCGAGATCGACGCCGGTTTTTTCCATGAGCGCGTGACGCGCGCGGTACAGGCGCGCGCGGCGTTGTTCGAGAGCGGGATGACCGATGCCGAGCGGCTCGTGCATGGCGAATCGGACGGGCTGCCCGGCATCCTGGCTGACCGCTACGCCGACACCGTCGTGCTGCAGCTGCTCTCCGCGGGCGCTGAGCGCTGGCGTGAGGCGCTTGCGGATGCGCTCATGAGTGTTACGGGCGCGGCATGCCTGTGGGAGCGCTCGGACGCCGACGTGCGGGAACTCGAGGGACTCACCCCGCGCGCGGGGCTGCTGCGCGGCGCGCCGCTCGCGGGTTCGCTGACCCTGCATGAGCACGGCCTCGCGTTCGGGGTCGAGGTGCAGACGGGGCACAAGACCGGGTTCTATCTCGATCAGCGCGACAACCGGATGCGCTTGCGCGCGCTCGCGAAAAACTGCGACGTGCTCGACTGTTTCTCCTACACGGGCGGCTTTGCCCTCAACGCGCTGGCAGGAGGCGCACGTTCGGTCACGGCGGTGGAGAGTTCAGGACTGGCGCTTGAGCACGCGCGCGCCAACGAAGCCGCCAACGGCTTCGCATCCGCGGAGTGGGTCGAAGGCGACGCGTTCCAGGTGCTGCGGCGGTTTCGCGATCAGGGACGCCGGTTCGACCTCATCGTGCTCGATCCACCGAAGCTCGCACCCACCGCCGCACACGCGGAGCGGGCCGCGCGCGCCTACAAGGACGTCAACCTCCTCGGATTCAAGCTTCTGCGTCCGGGCGGCTTACTGATGACGTTCTCGTGTTCCGGCGGCGTGTCCACGGACTTGTTCCAGAAAATCGTGGCAGGCGCGGCGCTCGATGCTGGAATCGAGGCGCGCATAGAAGCGTGGCTCCACGCCGCGTCTGATCATCCCGTCGCGCTCAACTTCCCGGAAGGCGAGTACCTGAAGGGACTGGTCTGCCGGCTGGCGGACAAATGATCATTCCGCAGTCCGCGTTGGCGCCGGTGGCACGGGGTCGACGCCGCCCGGGTGCCAGGGGTTGCACCGCATTATCCGCCAGAGAGCGAGCCACGAACCACGCCACGCCCCGTGGATTTCGATCGCCTCGCGCGCGTAGGCCGAGCACGTCGGGTAGAAGCGGCACTGAGTTCCGAAGAACGGACTCAACAGCAGCCTGTAGACGTCGATCAGGCGTAGGAGAAGAAATTTCACCGCGGTCAGTATACCGGTTCACAAGGCGGGGACATGCCCGGCCAGAGTGGGTCCTGGGGTCCCTGGATCGAACGGAGCTTCCATGGAGTGATTCGTCCGGTCGAGATTGCATTCGACCAGGCGATCCTCCTGGACAGGCAGGGTGAGGACGCGGTGCGCCGGAAGATCCGGGAAAACGTCGAAGGCCGCGACGACAGCCGCGTCACTGACCTTCATCTTTGGTCGATCGGTCCGAACGTCTACGGCGCCATCCTTTCTAATGCAACAGAGTTGCGCGAAAACGCAGCCCGTGATTTAATGCTGCCCATGACGCCGGCGTTTCACGATCGTGCCGAAGACTTGGTGCAGCACACCGGCGCGCGCATGACTCGGCAGCGCGTCGAAGTGCTGGCCGTCCTTCTGGCGGCCCGTCGCGCGCTTACCCACCATGAAATCGAAGGGCGCGTCAATCGCGGCGCGGGGATGGACCGCGTGACGGTCTACCGGGTTCTGGAATGGCTGACCTCCCATCACCTGGCCCACAAAATCGCGGGCGACGACCGGATATGGCGTTTCAACGCGGCAAGCGATGAACCCGAGCGCAGCCATTCGCACGCCCATTTCAAGTGCAACGACTGCGGCGAGGTCATCTGCCTGGACGAGGCGACGGCGGCGCGCAGCGTCCCGCTGCCCTCCGGTTACCACCCGCAGGAGATCGAGTTGACGGTTAAGGGTCTGTGCGTCGGCTGCGCGCCCGCGGCCCAACGCCGGCCGCGGGCTCACGCGCAACATCGGCATTGACCTTCCGGTAGGGAGACGACGATTACCGATATGGATCTCGCAATGCAACTGATTTGCATCTGGTAGCGCGCCTTGCACGCAACCCTGTTCTGGATCATCGGGGCCGGGCTCGTCGGCGGCGCCGTGAGTGTTCTGTTGGCGGCGACGGTCGCCTACTCGCTGCTTTCGGGATGGGTGCCGCGCATGGTGAGCTATTCCGCGGGTATTCTGCTCGGAGTGGCGTTCCTGGGCCTGTTACCGGAAGCCTTCGAGAAATCCACCGATGCGCACTCGCTGTTTGGAATTGTGCTGGCTGGCATATTGGCGTTTTTTCTTCTGGAAAAGGCAGCGCTCTGGCGTCACCGCCACGAGCACGACGACCGCGGAACGCGCAAGTCGTCCGGAATACTGATCCTGGTCGGCGATGCGTTTCATAACTTCGTGGACGGCGTGTTGATCGCCGCAGCCTTCCTGACCGACATCAGGTTGGGCATTACTACGACGATCGCGATCATGGCGCACGAGATCCCGCAGGAACTCGGAGATTTCGTGGTGCTGCTCAAGGCCGGCTACGGCAGGGGACGCGCACTATGGCTCAATCTCGCCATCAGTTTAATGTCGGTAGCGGGCGGCATCGTGGGCTATTTCTTGCTCGAGGGCGCTCAGGCTATGGTGCAGTACGCGCTGCTGCTCGCCGCGTCCTGCTTCATTTACATCGCGGTGGCGGATCTCATTCCCGACATGCATCGGCAGAACAGCGCCCGCGACATCGGATGGCAGATCGGCCTGATGACCATCGGCATCGCCACTGTCTGGACGGTTGAGTCGCTGTTGCACTAGTCACCGCCACCCATGTGCCGCTCGGCATTCAGGTTCTCAGCCGCGGCATCGTGTTCATCGATCTCGCGATCGCCCAGATTGCGGGGCTGGGGGTGATCCTTGCCGACAGCATGGGACTGGAGCCTCAAGGCTGGGCGGTGCAGGCTGCCGCACTGACTGCCGCGCTCGCGGGCGCGCTGCTGCTCACTTGGACCGAGAGGCGCTGGCCGGAAGTACAGGAAGCCGTCATCGGCACCACCTTCATCCTTGCCGCGAGCGGCGCGCTATTGCTGCTCGCTGCCTGCTATGCCCTGGGCGCCGCCGGATACGCGCTCGGGCTCGCGATCTCTGCGATCTTCGACCTGCCATCGGGTGCGGTGATCGTATGGGCGATGGCGCTGCTCGCGTTGCCGGTGTTTGCCTGCGGGGCGCGAGGTGCTGCTGCACGTTGAAGCACAAACCGGCGTCCTGCCTGGCGGGTTAATATTGCACGCTCGCGGCGCACGAGGCATGTCCTTACTGATCGAACACGGTGGCGAGTTTTCCGGCACGTCGTCGGCGCGAGCGCACCGACGCGGCCGGCGCCTGCTGCTCATATTCCTCGCGGCCAGCGCCGCGCTGCACGCCGCAGCCCTGACCGTAGTGCCGCCGCTCATGCGTGACGGCGCGCTTGCCAAGGTGAGTGCGCTGGAGGTGGTGATTTTGAAGCCCCAGCCGCCGCCGATGACGCCGCCCGCACCTGCTGTGCCGCCGCCGCCACAATCACTGCGCAAAATTGTGCCCGAACCGGCCGTGCCCAAGAAACCGGCGCAAGCCCCACCTGTGGGGCAGCGCCCGGCAGAACCGGTGGCGCCGATGCTCGCCCTTCCGGATTCGCGTCCGCCAGCCGAAGGCGCCTACACAATGCCGCCGGAAAAACACGACGAGACGCGCGCGATGGCCCCGGAGCCGGGAAACGCAGGAGTCGACGCCCCGCTGGTACCGCCAGCGCTCAACTCGGCGTACCTGCGCAACCCGGCCCCGCGATACCCGCTCATTGCACGACGCAACGGCGAACAGGGAACCGTAACCCTGCGCTTGCTGGTCACACGCGAGGGCGTCCCCGTGCAGGTGAGCGTCGAGAAAAGCAGCGGCTCGGTCCACCTTGACGGCGCCGCGCTCGACGCCGTGAAGACCTGGCGTTTCGTTCCGGCGCGGCGCGGCACCGAGGCGGTGGAAGCATGGGTGCTGGTGCCGGTCGTATTCAAACTCGAGGGTGTCTCCTGAGAACAACGCGGTGCGCCACGGCCAGCTATAATCCGCAGTGGTATCGGCGTCACGCGTGCACCCGCCGGCGCATTTGTGAGCCGCGTTCCGTACGGCAGTAAACGTCCACGATCCGATTGCACGACATCCATCCCACCTTCTGCATGAGCG
>Ga0214471_10004220_pt1 | contig 11091 bp, 8 predicted proteins | sample RVTome_5_FD_207665 | JGI IMG/M metagenome (GOLD analysis project Ga0214471, IMG submission 207665) | Soil microbial communities from uranium-contaminated site in the Upper Colorado River Basin, Wyoming, United States - RVT142D155 | ecosystem: Environmental > Terrestrial > Soil > Contaminated >... | reverse complement strand
GCGTGGCCGAAGTGAATCTGACCGGAGAATACGCCGACAAGCGGTTCCGCGGGACCGGGCGCCTGAGCCACGCGGACACCACCGTCCTGACGGTGGACGCCAATCTGCCCATCGACCTCGCGCTCCGCTCCCGCAACGACCGAATGCTGGATGACTCGATCCGTGTCACCGTTCGGTCGCCGTCAGTCGATCTGTCCATCCTGGAGACATTCACAACCGCCGTCCGGTCAGCGAGCGGCGTCTTCACGGCCAACATGGACCTGTCCGGGCCCCGGACGGCCGCGGCGTTGAACGGGTCGATCACCGTCACGGATGGGCGCGCGACGCTGCCAGGCATGGGCATCACGTTGCGCGAGACACACGCCAGGATCCAGGCTCGCAACGATACGCTGCGCGTTGACAGCCTGTTCATGCTGAGCGGACCGGAGAACGACGACTATCTGACGGTCGGCGGCTGGATCGCTCATCCGCTGGACACCACTCGGGTCGCTTTCGACCTGCACGCGCGCGCCGCGGAGTTCCACGCGATCGGGCTCGAGCGGACACTGGCGGACCTGACCATCGACGCCAACGTCGGCTGGAGCGGGACCCATGACGCGTCCAGCGCCACGGGCTCCGTGGTCGTCCAGCGCGGCTCGATTGCCCTTCCGGAAACGTCGGAAAAAGACCTCTTCCCCATCGACAACTGGCGCGAGCTGGGCATCGACAGCACCGACCTGAGACGGCTGGGCCTGATTCCAGGCCCGGCGTCGACCTTCATCCGGGGTCTCTCGGCGCAAAACGTGCGCATCGTCATGGGCCCCGACGTCTGGCTGCGGTCCGAGGATGCCGCCATCAAGCTGGCTGGTGCAGTCAACCTGAGCGTGTCGCGCGACAGCGCGTTCGGTCCGGCTCAGCCGGCGCTCGTCGGCGACCTGCAGACGGAGCGGGGGACCTACCGCCTGAACGTGAGCCCGTTCCAGCGCACCTTCTTCGTGGAAAGCGGACGACTGCGCTTCAACGGGACGCCCGGTTTCAATGCGGAACTGGACGTTCGCGCTATCTACACGTCGCGCCAGGTCCAGGCCGACTACGGCGGAAGGAACGACGTGAGGGTCGGGGCGCACATCACTGGTTCGCTGCTCAGCCCGTCACTTTACCTGTACAGCGCGGACTCGCTGGGTTTTCTCACCGAGCCTGATCTCTGGAGCTACGTGCTGTTCAACCGGCCGAGCTTCGCCGTCGGCGGTGGAACGCGCGACGTGGACTTTGCGGTCTCGCTGCTGCTGGGCACCGCATCGAGTTTCGCGAGTTCCATCGCGTCGCGGTATGCGGGCGGACTGGTGGACTGGGTGCAGCTGCAGACGTCGCAGGCGTCGTTGTTCGCGGGCGACGCCAATTCCGGTATCTTCGAGGGCGCGCAGCTGGGCATCGGCGGGCAGTACGGCGACCGCCTGTTCGTCACGGCCACATACGGGCTCTGCCAGCTCGGGCAGGCCGCAGTCGACACCAGGCTCCTCTCGAGTCTGGGCGCCAAGCTGGAGTATCGCTTCGGCCGAACGTCGCCCGCCGGTGTCTCCTTCAGCTATGAACCCTCGTTCGAGAAGGTGATCTGCCGGGGCGCCGCGGATGTCGACCTCACCGGTTCCCGGCAGCAGGTGGGATTCGACTTCTTCAGGGTGTGGCGCCGCTGACCCGGCGCGTCCTGCTGGTCGTCAACCCGGCGTCGCGCCACGGCCTCCGCAACCGAACGGCCGCACTGAACGCGTTCCGCGACGCCGGCGTTACCGTCGATGAACTGGTGACCGAGCATCCCGGTCACGCGAGCAGCCGGTTGCGCGATGGTCCCGAACGCGCCGACGCGGTGTTCGTGCTGGGTGGAGACGGGATCGTGATGGAGGTCGCTGGTGCTCTGCAAGGGACCGGCGTGCCGATCGGCGTGCTCCCGGGCGGAACCGGGAACCTCGTAGCCGGTGTGCTGCGGGTGCCGCGACGGATGGCGCGCGCTGTGCCCATCCTGCTGGCCGGAAGCGTCAGGCGGCTTGACCTGGGCCGGCTGCCCGATGGCAGGTGCTTCGCGTTCGCGGCGGGAATCGGCGTCGACGTGGACATGGTGCTCGGCACCACTCGGGGGCAGAAGAAGCTGCTCGGTATCCTGGCGTACGCGATCACCGCCACGCGCAGCGCGTTCAGACGCCGAGCGTTCGACATCCGGGCCGAGGTTGACGGAAACGTTGTGACCGGGCGGGTCGTGATGGCCATGGTCGCCAACGCTGGCGCCCTGTTTGGTGGCCGGCTGCTGGTGGGTCCGGACATCCGTCCAGATGACGGCGAACTGGATCTCTGCCTCTTCTCGGCCACCACGATCGGGGAGGTGCTGGGGATCACCTGGCGCATCGTACGGAGAGATTTCCGGCCGCATCCCCGGATGCGGTTCCTGCGGGGGAAGCGCATCAAACTGTCAAGCGAGCCGCAAACGGCCGTCCAGGCCGACGGAGATCTGGCCGGCATGACGCCGGTGGAGATCGTGGTGGTTCCGGGCGCGGCCGCCTTTCTGATACCGCGGGAGTCGTGACTGACCGGAGCGAAACGGGGCGGACAAACCGGACGAGCAGCGAGAGGTGAAAAGGCAGCGGTGGGGAGCGTTTCGCGGCGCCTCGCTCGGGCATACCCTTACAGGGGGCGCCCCGGGGGGTGCTGATTCCGGCGTCACCCCGGCGCCGTGCTCTCTCAACTTTCAACCGTCAACTCATACGATGGCCGAGCTCAAGGAACGTGACGCGATGATCTGCCGAGCCTGCGGCAACGAGGAGCGGGCTTCGGAAGGGTACCCGTGCGCGAGCTGCGGCACCTTCATTTGTCAGGTCTGCAACATGAAGGGTGTGGTCCTCTGCCGTCGCTGCGCGTCCAGGGCGGAGACCCAGGCGCCAAGCGCGTGAACCCGGTCGATTTCCGCCCTCTGGGTCTCATGGTCGGTCACGCGACCGACAGTGAGGGCGGCACCGGGCTGACCATCGTGCGGCACGCGGAGCACGCATGGCGCGGTGGGGCGGTGATACTCGGCCGCGCGACGGGGACGCGAGAGTTGGCGGCGGCTTCACCGTCGTCGCTGGCGGACCGCATCGATGCCGTCATGCTGACGGGCGGGTCGGCGTACGGTCTGGATGCGGCGGCCGGAGCGATGCGCTGGATGGAAGAACGTGGCAGGGGATTCCCGCTCGGCGCCACCGTGGTGCCGATCGTGCCGGCAGCGGTGATCTTCGACCTCCTGCCCACCGGTCGTCCCGACGCACGACCGACGGCCGAGATGGCGTACGCGGCGTGCGGGTCCGCGACGTCGCATGGTGTGGAGGAGGGGAGCGTGGGAGCGGGCACCGGCGCGACGGTGGGGAAGGCAGCGGGTCGCCAGGGAGCCATGAAGGGCGGTGTAGGCTGCTGGCTCGAGCAGGTCGACGGGCTGGCGGTGGGTGCGGTCGCCGTGGTGAACGCCTTCGGCGATGTTCGCGATGCGCAAGGGAGCATCCTGGCCGGCGCGCGCGATCCCTCTGGACGATTCGTGGACAGCGCGCGACTGCTGGCCCATGGGCCGCCGCCGAAGCCGGACGATCAGGTGGGCCGGAACACCACGCTCGCGGTAGTAGCCACGAACGCCGCACTGTCGAGGACGTCGGTGCAGGAACTGGCCATGGCCTCCGGGGCCGCGCTGCACCGGCGGATCACCCCGGCCGGCACGTCGTTCGACGGCGACGTCATCTTCGCGCTTTGTGCGCACGAGGGATTGACGGTGCCGGCGATCCAGGTGGAGGCACTGGCGGTTCGCGTGCTGGAGATGGCCGTGGAACGCGCCGTACGTCTGGCGGTGGGGCGTGATGGTGTTGCAGGTTTGGGTGGCGAGTGAGGTGGGACGGGAAGACCAGTACCGGTTCCACGACTGACGACTGACGACTGACGACTGACGACTGACGACTGACGACTGAGGCCATGGAGTTCCTGACACAGTTGTGGATGCCGATCGTCGTCAGCGCCGGGGTGGTGTTCATCCTGTCGGCGCTGGCGTGGACGGCGATGCCGCATCACAAGCACGAGTGGCAGCCGCTTCCCAACGAGGACGCGGTACTGAACGCCATGCGGGCCAGCCAGCCGCCACCGGGCCAGTACACGTTGCCGTTCTACATGGACCCGAAGGAACGGGACAATCCGGTCGTCCGCGACAAGCTCATGAAGGGACCGGTCGGGTTCCTGACGATAGTGCCTAACGGCATCTGGTCGATGGCCCCGATGATGGGCAAGGCATTCGTGTACAACCTGGTGGTGTCGTTCCTGGTGGCCTACGTGGGCTGGCATGCCCTGGGCGCCGGTGCCTCGTATCTCGCGGTGTTCCGCGTGGTGGGTGCCGTCGCGGCCATGTCGTACGTGCTGGCCGTGGTGCCGGAGTCGATCTGGTTCGGCCGCCCCTGGAAGACCTTCCGGCTGCACCTGCTGGACGGCACGATTTACGGATTGTTCACGGCCGGCGTGTTTGGCTGGCTCTGGCCCTCCTGAGGAACGGCGGGCGCCGCTCGGAGCGACCGGACTCAACGCTCGCCGCTACGGTGCGTAGCCCACTCGTGACTGTTACCCGTCACCCGTCGCCCGTCACCATTACCCGTCACCCAGTACCGCGAATGCGCGCTCTGACTTTCAATCGGCTCATCGTCGCCAGTCTCATCGTGACTCCGGCATCACTGTCCGCCCAGGCTATTGACTCGCTGACCCTGGCGGGCATGCGCTGGCGCAACGTCGGCCCGGCGACCTTCGAGGGACGGATTGCCGACATCACCGGCATTCCATTCCCGTCGCGGACATTCTTCGTCGCCGCGGCGGCGGGTGGAATCTGGAAGACCACGAATGGCGGCGTCACGTTTCGTCCGGTCTTCGACAACTACCCGGTCATCTCGATGGGCGCGCTCGCGATCGCGCCGTCCGACACCATGCAGGTGTGGGCGGGCACCGGCGAGCAGAACTCGCGCAATTCGATCGAGCCGGGCGGCGGCCTGTACAAGTCGGCCGACGGTGGCATCACCTGGCGCCTGATGGGGCTGGAGAAGACCCAGCACATCGGCCGAATCGCGGTCCATCCGCGAAACCCGAACGTCGTGTACGTCGCGGCCCTCGGAGCCGCGTGGGCGACCAACCCCGAGCGCGGGTTGTACAAGACCGAGGATGGCGGGCAGACGTGGCGCATCGTGAAGTTCATCAGCGATCGCGCCGGATTCGTGGACGTCGCGCTCGACCCGTCCAACCCCGATGTGGTGTGGGCCTCGAGCTATGAGCGCATTCGTGGTCCGTACTACCTGATTTCCGGCGGTCCGGGCTCGGCGCTGTGGAAGTCAACCGATGCAGGTGCCACCTGGACGGAGATCAAGGGCGGAGGATTTCCCGCGACCACGAAGGGGCGCATCAGCTTTTCCATCTACCCGGGCAACTCGCGCATCGTGTACGCAATGGTGGAGGCCGACTCGACCCCGAATCCCCGGCCCACCGCCGGTCAGGCGCAGCAGCAACTCAATAACGGCCTGTACCGGACGCAGGACGGCGGGACGACCTGGGAGAAGACGAACGACGCCAACGTCCGGCCGTTCTACTACTCGCAGGTGCGGGTGCATCCGACCAAGCCGAATCGCCTCTGGTTCTCCTCGACGCCGCTGATCGTGTCCGATGAGGGTGGCCGCAACGGTCGCCAGGCGGCTGTGGGCGTGCACATCGACACGCATGCCCTGTGGATCGATCCGGGCGACCCGGAACACATGGTCATCGGGAACGATGGGGGCGTGTACATCACCTGGGACGGCGGCGGCGCCTGGGACTTTGGCGAGACGCTGCCCGTCAGCCAGTTCTATGAAGTGAGCTACGACTATCGTGTCCCGTACTACATCTGCGGTGGCGCGCAGGATAACGGCTCGCACTGCGGTCCGAGCAGGCGTCAGGGGAACAACCAGAACAGCTACTGGTTCATGGTGTCCGGCGGCGACGGATTCTATACCGCACAGCACCCCAGGGAGCCGTGGGTTGTCTGGTCCGAGTCGCAGGGCGGCAACATGCAGCGTCGCAACATCCGCACCGGCGAGGGCGGCGGATTGGCGCGGCCGACCTACCGTGCCGCGTATGTGGCGTACGAGGACTCCATCATGGAAGTCCGCGGTGACACCACGCGCCCGGCCACGCGCGAGCAGACGCGGCGGATCGCCGAGCTGCGGCAGCGACAGGTGGCGGACTCGATCGAGTCAAACATGCGGTACAACTGGAACAACCCGTTCCTGCTGTCGCCGCACAACCCCGACGTCTTCTACTCCGGTGGCAGTCGGGTCCTCAAGTCCACCTGGCGTGGCGACAACCTCTTTGCCATCTCGCCCGATCTGTCCAAGAAGCAGTGGGGGAAGATCGACACGAGCATGACGAAGACGGGCGGCGTCACCCGTGACGCCACCGGCGCGGAGACCTATGGTACGGTCGTGGCGCTCGCCGAGTCGTACGTGACGCCGGGGTGGCTCATCGCGGGCACCGATGACGGCAACGTCTGGGTCACCCGCAACGATGGCAAGGACTGGGAACAGATTCCCATGTCGCGCTTCCCGGGCATTGCGACCGGTGACATCTACAGCGGCAAGATCGAGCCGTCGCACTTCGACGCGAACACCTTCTACATCACGTTCGACAACCACCGGAACAACGACTTCGCGCCTTACGTGTACGTGACGAACAACTTCGGACGGAGCTTCCGTTCGATCGTGAACAATCTCCCGCGTGAAAGCCAGGCTGACTACGCGCGCGTGCTGCGCGAGGATCCGCACAACCGCGACCTGTTGTTCCTCGGGACGTCGCGCACGGTCTACGTTTCGCTCGATCGCGGCGCGATCTGGACGCCGTTCCGGAGCGCGATGCCCCATGTGCCGATCTACGATCTGCAGATTCACCCGCGTGACCGCGAGCTGATCGCGGCGACTCACGGCCGCAGCTTCTGGATCGTCGACATCAATCCTCTGGAGCAGATGGCGGGCTCCCTGGGCACGCGTGTGGTGTCGAGTCCGGCGTACCTCTTCGAGCCGCGAGTGGCGTACGACTATGGCGAAGGCCCGAACATGGGCGAGTCGTTCTACGGCGTCGGCCAGAAGACCTTTCAGTCCCCCAGTCCGCCGCATGGCGCGGAGATTTCGTACCGCCTCGGCAGAGGCGCCATGCCCGCTGGTGGAGGTGGAGCCGGTGGCCGCGGTGGTCGCGGGGGCGCGGGTGGCGGCGTCTCGGTGCTGATCTCCGACGTCTCCGGCGACACGGTGGCGGTGCTGAACGGCCCGGGTACGCCCGGTCTGCACAAGATCACGTGGAACTTCCGTGGCCGCCCGAGTCCGGTGATGGTGACACTCTCACCCTCGCAGACACGCGACAGCGTGAATGTCGCGCGGCGGATCAATGCGATCTTCGATTCGGCGACGGCGGCCGGCTCACTGCAACGGGACGCGGCGGATCGGATGCGTACGGCCATGCTGAGCGGCAACCTGGGTGGTGGCGGTCGTGGCTTTGGCGGTGGTGGCGGCGGTGGCCGTGGTGGCGCCGGTCCGGCGGGGTGGGTCGAGCGTCCGGGTGAGGGAGGTCCCGTCGGTCGCGGTGGGCGTGGTGGCGGCGGCGGTGGCGTCGACTTGTTCGCCGACTTCCCCGGTGGAGCAGAGCGGCTTGCCGAGCTGATGCGTCCGCGCGGTGCACCACCATTCGCGGGTCGCGGCGGCGGTGCTGGCGAGATCGCGCTACGCCTGTCGGCGTTTACCGGTGGGGGCGGTGGCGGGCGTGGTGGCGGGCGTGGTGGCGGTGCGGGAGCGCCGCTGATGCCACCGGGCGACTATCTCGTCACGCTGACGGTTGGCGGGCAGAGTTACAGCAGGAAGCTGCGCGTGGAGCGGATGGAGGGGTTCGGGGAGGTAGCGCAATAGACAGCTGAGTGCTGAGGGCTGGGTGCTGGGTGCACCCTGCCCCAGGGTGTCGCTCTCAGCACTCAGCGAGATTCCTTCAGCTGACCATCCCGTTCGCCGGCATCATGGACTGTGCCCCGACGCGCACCTGCAGCTTGACGTCCGCCCGGGGCTCGTTGTCCAGCGAGATCCGCATTGTGTAGCCGCCTGACGAGTCGAGCGGGAGATCCACCGGCGCGATCAGGGGAAAGTCCATCTCCGTCACGGTGGTCGGCGGCGTGGTGATGTCGATCTCTCCACCCGAGTTCCACAACTCGGTGCCGGACGGATTGATCCACTGCAGGGTCATGGTGTGCATCCCGATGTCGGTCCGATTCCCCTTGAGGCGCACGACGAGGTGCGCGCGGGGATGTACGGCCGGCAGTGTGGCGACCTGCACGGCGTCGAATACGCCGAGGATGTTGAGCTTCCCTTCCTGGGACAGGTTCGCCGCGTCGGCGAAAAGAGCGAAGGATACGTGCATGACCCAATAAAGGTCGCCGAGCAGCGAATAGGGAAGGCGCATCGAGAGTCACCGACCAGGTCACCTCTGACCTCTGACGTCGGCCCACTAGCTTTCCTGTATGCACTCTGCCGCGCCTGAGGTGGCGCAACCGTCCACGCCCCGGCGCTTGCCGCGGCGACTCGGCCTCACTGACGGGCTGCTCTTCCTGATGGCATTGATCTGGGCCGTGAACTACAGCGTGCTGAAGTTCGGCACACGGCTCATCCCCCCGCTTGCCTACAATGGCCTCCGCATCCCGATGGCGGCCGCCCTGCAGTTCGGGGTGGCGCACGCGATGCGGCTCACACCGGTCAGTCGGAGCGATTCCATTCGGTTGGTGTTGCTGGGAATGATCGGTAACGGCGTCTACCAGGTCTTCTTCATCACCGGCCAGGCCATGTCACGCGTCGCCACGACGGTGCTGATGCTCGCGTCCGGGCCCGCCCTCGCGGCCATCCTGGGCCGCCTTCACGGTTCCGAGCGCCTCGGCCGGCGGTCGTGGAGTGGCATCGCGCTGCAGCTGGGCGGCGTGGCGTTCGTCGTGCTCGGGACGGCCGGAAGTACCTCGGGAGCGGACAGCCTGTGGGGCGCTGGTCTGGTGTTCGCCTCGGCGGTCAGCTGGGCGATCTTCTCCGTCATGGTGAAACCGTTGACCGAACGGGTGTCGGGAGTACACGTCGGGGCGTACACCATGCTCGGCGGAGCCATCGTTTCCCTGGCGGTCGGGATTCCTTCCCTGCGGAACGTCCTCTGGGACAGCGTCTCGCTCGGGGTGTATGGCGCGCTGGCGTATTCCACCGTGGCGGCGATGGTCATTGCCTACCTGTTCTGGTACCACGGAGTGAAGACTCTGGGCCCGACGCACACCTCGATGTACTCCAACATGCAGCCGCTGATGGCCATGGCGGTGGCATGGGCCACCCTCGGCGAACTGCCCACCCGATGGCAGGTGGTCGGCGCGGCATCCATCATGAGCGGATTGCTGCTGGCGCGTACCGCGGCCCACGAACCGGAAGGCGGTTAGGCATGTCGCCCGTCCCGCGCCTGGTCCTGTTCGACATCGACGGCACGCTGCTCCACAGCCACGGCGTGGGACGTCGCGCCATGGAGGTGGCACTCCGCTCGGTGTTTGGATCGACTGGTCCCACGCACTATCGCTACGACGGCAAAACCGATCGCCAGATCGTGCGGGAACTGATGCACGGGGAGGGTCATGACGACGAGAGCATCGACGAGCGGATGCCGGTGGTGCTCGAGGCGTATCTCGACGCGCTGGGCCGGGAGTTGTCGTCACCGGACGCGCGGGTTGAACCGATGGTCGGCGCCGTGGCGTTGCTCGATGCACTCGTCGCCCAGGCGCACTGCGTGGTGGGGCTTCTCACGGGCAACATCGAGCCGGGCGCCCGGCGCAAGCTCGAGGCGGCCGGATTCGCGTTCGATCGGTTCCGGGTGGGCGCGTTCGGCTCGGACCACGAGCTCCGCGACGAGCTGCCGGCCATAGCCCGGCACCGCGCACGCGGGCGCCTGGGCGCGGAGTTCCGTGGCGAGGACCTGGTCATCATCGGTGACACGCCCAGCGACATCACCTGCGGTCGGCCGACAGGCGCGCGCGCGATCGCGGTGGCCACCGGCCATTACACCGTCAGCCAGCTGGCCGCGCACCGACCCGCGGCGGTGTTCGCCGACCTGTCCGACACCGACGCGCTCCTGCGGGTAATCGCCCATGCGTGAGCCGGCGGACAGGTCGGCGCCGCATCCGGCTGCCGCCGTACCGTCCGTCGCGGACCGCGACCTCGTACTGACGGTGCGGAGCGTTACCGGACAATGGGGTCCGTTGCAGTTCAGCGGACCGGGGCAGCTCCGCCTGACGAGTGATGCCATGGTGCTTGACGCACCGCGCGGGGCGTCGCTCCGGGCGAAGTTTGCCGCGATCACCGGAGCCGCCTGGCGAACCGGCGCACTCGTGGTTCATGGGGTCGACGGTCGCGTCGTGATGGAGACCGAAGCGGGGCTCGAGACCGCCTGGGTGGCGCTGGTCTCGCGTGCCTGCCCGTTGCCGGAGTTCACTCGCGGGTATCGCCGGCTGGGTTCGCGCCGTGGCGGCACACCGGAAACCCAGGCGCGCTTCCTGGGGCCGTTGCTGCAGGCACGGCGACAACTGGAGGAGGAAGCGGATCTGGACCGGCGCGTGGCGGCGCTGGAGGCGAAGGCGCTCCGGGCGCGTCTCCAGGAGGCCATCGTCACGGTTGCTCAGGAGGCGTTCCCCGACAGCTCACCGGATCGCCGTGCCCTGAGCGTCGAGCTGCAGGAGGCGCTCGCGCTGGTCTTCGCGCGCATCGCCGGGATGGACGAGGCGGCCACCCGCTACCGCGCCTCGGATGAAGCGACCCGTTTCGTGGCGTGGCGCGAGTGGGTGGATGCAGTGGGGTCGGTTTTCCGGGACGCGGATCGCGTGTGGGCATCGGTCGCCGTCGTCCTTCCCGCGAGGTCGACACGATGATCGTGGGAATCGGCGTGGACGTCGTGGAAATCTCCCGGGTGGAGGCGCTTCTGACGTCGAAGGGTGCGCGCGCGCTCGAGCGCCTGTTCACCGAAGGGGAACAGCGATATTCCGCGACCATGGCGCAC
>Ga0214471_10004219_pt1 | contig 11091 bp, 10 predicted proteins | sample RVTome_5_FD_207665 | JGI IMG/M metagenome (GOLD analysis project Ga0214471, IMG submission 207665) | Soil microbial communities from uranium-contaminated site in the Upper Colorado River Basin, Wyoming, United States - RVT142D155 | ecosystem: Environmental > Terrestrial > Soil > Contaminated >... | reverse complement strand
ACCGCTACCAGGGGACGCGGCACAACGCGGGCTTCTGGCTGGTCGAGCGCCTCGCCGCGGAATCCCACACGGTGCTGCGCAAGGATGCGAAGTTCGAGGCGCTGGTCGGGCGGCACGAGGCGAGCGGCGCGTGGCTGATGCTGCCGCAGTCGCACATGAATTTGAGCGGCAAGCCGGTCCAGATGCTGGCGAGCTTCTTCAAGATCGCGCCCGCCGACATCCTGGTGGCGCACGACGAGCTGGATTTTCCGCCGGGCGTCGCGCGCATCAAGCAGGGTGGCGGCATCGCCGGCCATAACGGGCTCAAGGACATCTCGGCGCGTGTAGGCTCGCACGAATACTGGCGGGTGCGCATCGGCATCGGCCATCCCGGGGATCCCCACGCCGTCACCGATTACGTGCTGCACAAGCCCTCGCAGGAGGATCGCGCCGCCATCGACGCCGCGATCGCGCGCGTGCTCGAAGTGCTGCCGCTCATGCTCGCTGGCGACCACCAGGGCGCGATGCTGAAGCTCCACACCGAGCCGGAGCCCGCGAAAGCGGAGCGGCCGGTGACGCCGGAGCCCGCAAGGCCCGCGAAAGCGGCGGCGAGCCCCGCGAAGGCCGGCAAGCCCGCCCCGGCGGGCAAGACCGCAAAGGTCGATAAGGACACCAGGACCGGGAAGGGCGAGATGGACGAGAAAGCCGGGAAGGAGGGCGTGATCAGCTCCTTCCTGAAGAAGCTCATCCCGGGCTCGGACGCCGCGCGCAAGAAATGAGCCTCCGATGCGGCATCGTGGGCCTGCCCAACGTCGGCAAGTCCACGCTGTTCAACGCGCTCACGAAGGCCGCGGTCCCCGCCGCGAACTATCCCTTCTGCACCATCGAGCCCAACGTCGGGGTGGTGCCGGTGCCAGACCCGCGCCTGGGGAAAATCGCGGAGATCTCCCGCCCCGCCAAGGTCACGCCCGCGGCGGTTGAGTTCGTGGACATCGCGGGGCTCGTCGCAGGCGCCTCCCGGGGCGAGGGTCTCGGCAACCAGTTCCTCGCGCACATCCGCGAGACCGACGGCATCATCGATCTGGTGCGCTGCTTCGAGGACGAGAACGTCGTGCACGTCACAGGGCGCGTCGATCCCATTGCCGATATCGAAACCATTCAGATGGAACTCGCACTGGCCGATCTCGCGACGGTCGACAAGGTGCTCGACCGCGTCGTGCCCAAGGCAAGGTCGGGCGACGACGAGGCGATCCGGTTCGAGGCCGTGCTCAAGCGCGTGCGCAGCCGCCTCGACCAGGGCAAGCCCGCGCGCGGCCTGGGCCTCCAGGCCGAGGAGTTCAAACTGCTGCAGCCGCTGTGCCTGCTCACGACCAAGCCCGCGATCTACGTCGCCAACGTGTCGGAGCAGGGGCTCTCGGGCAATCCCCTGCTCGACCGCGTGCGCGAGTTCGCGGCGAAGGAAGGCGCGCCGGTGGTCGCGATCTGTGCGGCGCTCGAGGCGGAGATGGCGGACATGTCAGAGGACGACAAGCGGGTGTTCCTCGCCGACATTGGCCTCGAGGAGCCCGGCCTCGACCGGCTCGCGCACGCGGCCTACGACCTGCTGGGACTGCAGACCTTCTTCACCACCGGTCCCAAGGAAACGCACGCCTGGACCATACACAAGGGCGAAACCGCGTCGCAGGCAGCCGGCACGATCCACACCGACTTCGAGCGCGGCTTCATCCGCGCGGAAGTCATTGCGTGCGAGGACTTCATCGCCTGCGGGGGCGAGCAGGGCGCGAAGGAAGCCGGGAAGATGCGGCTGGAGGGCAGAGATTACGTCGTGCGCGACGGGGATATCATCTTTTTCCGGTTCGCCGTCTAAGCCAATTTAGGAGGTCGGGAATGGCAAACATCCTCAAGCTGCCCGCAATTGACCCCGCCGCGGTGCCGGCCGTCACCGGCTCGCGCTACCCCGAGCCGTTCAAGTCGCGCGTCTCGGCGCGCCGCAAGCAGCGGCTGGGCGATGCGCTGGGGCTCAAGAACTACGGGGTCAACCTCACCACGATTCCGCCGGGCGCGGTGTCGGCGCTGCGTCACTGGCACTCGCACGAGGACGAGTTCATCTATATGGTCGGCGGGGAGCTGACTCTCGTCACCAACGACGGCGAGCAGCGCCTGATGCCCGGCATGTGCGCGGGATTTCCGGCGGGAAAGGCGGACGGACACTGCCTCGTCAACCGCACGCAGCGCGATGCGATCTATCTCGAGGTCGGCGAACGCCGCCCGGAGGACGCCGTGACCTATCCCGACGACGACATCGCGGGGCAGGCGACGCCGCAGGGACGGCGGTTCACCCACAAGGATGGAACGCCGTACTAGCAAGGAATGTAGGCTCAGGGAACGACGCAAGACTTGGAAGCCCGGATGCCGTCTAATCGGCAACCTCCGTTTTCAAGGCGCAGCTGCCTGCCTGGGCGCTCGAGATCTCCGCCGCCCAGGCCAATCAACGCTTCCGGTCCGCTCAGGGTTTGAGGCGTCCCGCCGCCGTCTGGGCGCTGCCGCGCGCGGTGTTTTCCTTCAGAAAGGCCTCGACTACGGCGTTGAACTCCCCGGCGTTGCGCCGATAGGAGTAATGCCCGCCTTCCCTCATCAGGTAGAGGCGGGAGCCTTTGATCGCGCGGTGGAGATCTCCCGCGAAGTAGCCCGGCACGGTGGGGTCGTCCTCGGTGCCGATCACAAGCGACGGGCGCATGATCTTGTGAAGCTCGCCCGTGCGGTCGTGCTCGAGGGTCATCCGCAGCCGGCCCACCAGCACATCGACCGGGGCGATGGTCCTTTTCTGGCGGTTTTCCAGCGCCTGCACCTTGTCCCAGTTGAACCGGAACTGGTTCGGCCCGCAGGTCCAGAGCGAGCTGAACTTGATGTATTCCTCGGACCCGTAACTCTGCGCGATGCGCATGCGCGAGGTCTGTACCCGCCGGATGTACTCGTCCGCCGTGGTCCAGGTGTTGGTGAAAACGCAGCTCAGCAGGCGCTCCGGATGATCGATCGCGAGATTCTGCAGGATGCAGCCGCCGGTCGAGGTGCCCGCGACATGCGCTTTTTCGATTCCCAGCGCATCGAGCAATCGCACCGCATCCTCGGCGATGAGGCGCGTGGAATAGGCATCCTTCGGCTTGTCGCTGTCGCCGGTGCCCCTATGATCGAACCGGATGCAGCGGTAGCGCTGCGCGAAGTGGACAACCTGAAAATCCCATGCGTCGAGAAGGCCCATGAGGCCGGGAATGAGCAGGAACGCCTCGCCCTTGCCTTCATCCTGGTAACTGAGATGCAACCCGCCGATATCGATGCGCGGCATTGGAAAAGTCTCCCCGAGCTAGCGTGTTTGGAGCATGCCACAGCGAACGACGGTAAGGGGTATTCTCGATTCACCCTTTCGCCGGCGCCGCTGGCCTCAGGCTGATCACCACGACGCCGACGAGCACGAGCGCCGCGCCGGCAAGCTGAAGCGGGGTCATGACTTCCTCCAGGCCGAGCCAGCCGAACGCGATGGTGGTCACCGGGCCCAACGCCCCGATGATGGCGACGGTGTTGGCGCCGACGCGGCGCAGCGCCTCCGAGGTCATGAAGACCGGCACCGCCGTGGAGAGCACCGCCATCGCGATTGCATATCCGTACACCGGCGCCGGGACGTCGAGCGCGGAGAGCGGCCGGAGCAGCAGGAACTGCAGGATGCAGGCAACACTCGCCGCGCTCATGGCGTAGGCGGTGAAGCGCACCGAGCCTACGCGCGAGATGACTTCGGCGCCGGCGACGAGATAGACGGCGTAGCAGATCGAGCTCGCAAACGCGAGCGCCGCGCCGAGCCAGAAGTACTTCTGTTGCCCCTCCAGCGATTGCGCGAACACGAGCAGCAGGCCGGCATAGGTGATCACCAGCGCGGCGACCTCGCGCCCGGTTACGCCCTTGCGCAGCAGCGCCGCCGACAGGATCACCACGATGGTGGGATAGGTGAAGAGCAGCAGGCGCCCGAGCCCCGCCGGGATGTACTGCAGCGCGAGAAAATCGAGAAAGCTCGCCCCGTAGTAGCTGAGGATGCCGAGCGCCACGACGGCGGCGAACTCGCGCCCGGCAAGCGGGCGGTGCTCGCTCGCGCTCCTCACCCACAGCGCCGCCACGATGAAGAACGGCACCGAGAACACCATGCGCAGCGCGAGCAGCGTGATGGGATCCGTGACCCAGGCGTAGGCGAGCTTGATGAAGATCGGCCGCAGCGAGAAGAAGACGACGCCGCCGACTGCCAGCAGCAGCCCGGTCACGAACCAGCCGCGGCTTCTTTCACCCATGCCTCGATTTTGCTACGGGTGCTGCCCGTCCGGCCACTGTCCACCCATTGGAAGTGATATCGAGGGCTGCCGTGCGGTAAGCTTCGCAAACCACCCGGAACGCATCATTCGTGGAAGAAAAAACCCATCCCCTCTTCGCGCTGAGAGTGCGCGACTTTCGTCTTTACTGGCTGGCCCTGGTCACGCAGGTCGTCGGCCAGCACATGTTTGCTTTCACGCTGGGCTGGCTGACCTTCGAGATCACGGGATCGCAGGCGCAACTGGGCCTTGTCCACCTGTGCGGTTTCGTGCCCCAGTTCGCATTGACGCTGCTGGGCGGCGTGCTGGCCGATCGAATCGATGCGCGCAGGCTCATCGGCGCCGCGCAGGCGAATGCCGCGATTGCAATGATCCTGGTCGGCGCGGTGACGCTGCTCGGTGTGGCGCAGCTGTGGCACCTCGCGCTGGGGGCATTTCTTTGGGGACTGTCGGCCGCCATCGACGAGCCCGCGCGCGCATCCTTCTTCCCGCGCCTGCTGCCCCGCCCGCTATTGCGCTCCGCCGTGCCGCTGATCTCCATGGCGTTCGGCAGCAGCCGCGTGATAGCCCCCTCGATCGCGGGATTTCTCATTGCCGCGGCGGGCGCCCCGGCCACCTTTCTCGTGTGCGCGGCGGCGGTCAGCACGATGGTCGCCGTGTTGTTCCTGGTGCACCCTGCGCATAGCGCCGCGCGTCCGCATGAGAGCCTCCTCAACAGCTTCACCGAGAGCCTGCGTTACATCCGCGCCAACGAAGCATTCGCCCGGGTCATTGGCGTGGCGCTGCTCAATGCAACCCTGGCCATGGGCTTCATCCACATGCTCCCGGTATTCGCCAAGGATGTCCTGCAGGTCGATTCGCGGGGTCTTGGCATCCTCGCCGCCGCCGCGGGCGTGGGCTCGCTGGCCGGCTTCATTTCGTATTCCTGGCTGCAGACGCGCCTCACGCCGAGAAACCTGATCGTGGGCGCGCTCACCGTCTATAACGCGGCTTTGATCGGCCTCGCCTTCAGCGAATGGTACTGGCTTTCCTTCTGCGCGATCCTTGTCGCCGGGCTGGGCCACGGCTACTTCGTGACCGGCGCGCAGGTGATCCTGCAAACCCTGGTCGAGGACCATTACCGCGGGCGTGTGATGAGCGTGTTCGCGCTGGTCTGGAGCCTGATGTTCCTGAGCGGATTCCTGCTGAACGTCGCGGGAGAGTGGGCGGGCCCGCGCCTGGCGCTCGCGGGCGGCGCGGCCATCGTGCTGGCCTACGTGTGGCTGTCGCTGGTGCGCGCCAAGACGCTGAAGAAGCTCGTTCTGGTGCCCAAACCAGGCTGAAGGGCGAAAATAGGATTAGGGTGAGGGGGAAACTCAAATGGCGATCATCGATTCGCAAGTCCACGCCTACGAGGCGAACACGCCGAAACGGCCGTGGCACAGCGTGCCGAACTGGCCTCCGAGCGCGACGGGCGACGAGACCGTGGCGGCGATGGACAGGCTCGGGATAGACGGCGCGATCTTCATTTCCGCCTTTTCGATCTACCAGTACGACGCCAGCTACGCCGTGGAGGTGCAGCGGAAGCACCCCGGCCGCTTCGCCATCGTCAAGCCGGTCAACCCGGACGATCCGGCCGTGGCCGACGTGGTCGCCGACTGGAAGAAGACGCCGGGCGCGGTCGGCGTGCGCATCATGCTGACGAAGGAAGCCAAGCGCGCGCCCGACGACCCGCGCCTCGACCGCATCGTGCGCGCGGCGATCAAGCACGACTTTCCAATCAACGTGCTGTTCTGGGGCAACCTGGACGCCGGTACCGCGCTGATCGACCGCCACCCCAACGCGCGCTTCATCATCGACCACCTCGGCATCCTGCAGCCGCGCACGCCGCCCGCGCCGCGCGAGCCCTGGGCCGACCTGCCGAGGGTGCTGGAGCTCGCGACTCGCAGGAACGCGGTGATCAAGGTGAGCGGCGCCTGCACGCTGTCGCAGAAGCCGTATCCCTTCCCGGACATCTGGGACCCGCTCGCGCGCCTATTCGACGCCTGGGGATTCGACCGCTGCCTGTGGGGCACCGACTGGACCCGCGCCTTCGCGGTCGTCAACTACGAGCAGGCCGTCGAGCCCTTCCGCCTGACCGACCGCCTGAGCGCGAGCGAGCGCGCGATGCTGATGGGCGGCGCGTGCACGATGGCTTACGGGTGGAGTCCCGGAAATGTCAAAAGTCGCAGTCATCGGTAACACGGCGCGCGCGATCGGTGCCGTGTGCGCGTCGGATCTCGCTTTGTCGGGCCACGAAGTGCGCTTTGCGGTCTTTCCGGAGCAGAAGGACCAGATCCCGGCGTTGCGCAAGGCGGGAGGCTACACCGTCGAAGGCGAAGCGAAGCACCTCGTCTCGAAGAAGACCGGCTTCGCCAGGCTCGACAAGGTGTGCGACACCACTCGCGAGGCGCTGAAGGACGCCGGGGCCGTGCTGATCGAGGTGGACATGCATCAGCTCGAGGTGAAGTTCAGCGCGATGATCCCCGAGTTCGCACCCGGCGCCGTAGTGCACATCCAGAGCCACGGCTACTGGCCGGCCGCGCGCCTGACACCGCTGCTCCGCAAGGCGGGCCGCGCAGACGTGATCGTGACCGAAGCGCCCGCGCCCACGCATGCCGCGCGGATCGACGGCACGGTGGTGACGCCGAGGGGGCTGCGCAAGGGCATCCGGATTGCGACGGTGCCGGCTTCGCGTTCGGACGAGGCGCTCGCGGTCCTGAAGCCGCTGTTCCCGGATTTCGCGGCGGCGTCGTCCGTGCTCGAGACCGGACTCGAGAACCTCAACCTGATCGTGCATCCGGCGATGGTGCTGCCGAACGTCGGCGGGATGGAGCGCGCGAAGCTCGAGGGCAGGAAGTTCGGCTTCTACCAGGAGGGCGTCGTGCCCGCGGCAGGTGTGCTCGGGGATGCGCTCGATGCCGAGCGCAAGCTCGTGTGCAAGGCCTATGGCGTCGAGCACACGCCGATGGCGAAGGCCATTGAGCAGTACTACGGCTACAAGAGCAACACCTTCTACGAGGCGATGCAGAATCCCGTCTACAGGTCCTTTCCCCCTTTCCAGCCGGACATCTGGCGCGAGTGGGTATCGGTGGACCTGCCCTACGCTATAGTGCCGTGCGTGCAGCTGGCCGATCAGGCGGGGATCCGGGTGCCGCTGCACCGCGCCTTCGCGGAAGTCCTCGGCGCGCTGCTCGGCGTCGACCCGTGGCGGTGCGGGCCGTCGCTGGCGGACATGGACCTCCAGGGCTCGCCGGAGGCGGTGAAGAAGCGGGTGCTAGGCTTGTGATGAGCTTTTATGGAAAGGAACGAATCATGAAAAACGTTGCGGTCGTTGCAGTACTGCTCGCCGGCGTAAGTTTCGCAGCACAGCCTGCACACGCGCAGGGCGGCTCCGTACCCAAGTACCCCGAACGCCCCATCCGGCTCGTAGTCGGATTTCCGCCAGGCGGGGCGACCGACATCCTCGCGCGCATCCTGCAGCAGCACATGCCCGAGTCGATCGGGCAGCCGGTGGTGGTCGATAACCGCGGAGGCGCGAGCGGGACCATTGCGGCGGCGTTGGTCGCAAAGGCGTCGCCGGACGGCTACACGATCATGATGGTGCCGAGCGGGCCGTACACCATCAGCGCCAGCACGTACGCGAAACTCCCCTACGATGCGGTGCGGGACTTCACGGGCGTTTCGCTGCTCGTGTGGGTGACGAATGTCATCGTCGTGCCGCAAAATTCAACGCCGAAGACGTTGCAGGATCTCATCCGCATGGCCAGGGAAAAGCCCGGGCAGGTCACTTTTTCGTCGTCGGGAGCAGGATCCCTGCATCATCTCTCCACCGAAGTCCTGAAGCGCCTGACCGGCACGGACATGATTCACGTCCCGTTCAAGGGGGCGGGTCCTGCCCTGGCGGCGCTCGCGGGCAGCGAAGTCACCTTCGGCTTCACTTCGATGCCCTCGGCGATGCCGCTCATCAACGCGAAGCGGATCAGGCCGCTCGCCGTGACGAGCGTAAAGCGCATGCCCGCGCTGCCCGCCACGCCGACGATGGCTGAAGCCGGCGTGCCGCCGCCTCCCGGGCTCGACATCCGGGAATGGTACGGCGTGATCGTCCCCGCTGCGGCCCCGGCGCCGATCGTCAGCAAGCTCAACGCCGAGATGATAAAGGTGTTCAAGCGCCCGGATGTGCAGAAGCGGCTCACCGAAATGGGCGCGGAGTACGTGGGCAGCTCCCCGCAGGCGCTGAACAAGCAGCTCGCGAACGACGTGAGGACATGGGCGAAGTGGGTGAAGGACGTGGGCATACGTGTGGATTGACGGCGCCGTTTGCGCCGGGCGGCGGGCTCGACATCACGTAAGTCCCGGCAGAAGTTGTGCCCATTCCGGCTTGATTCCAGCCTTTACATCGTCATTGCGACGGCTACCAATAGTCTCTGGAGCGCCTCGCCGAAGCCCGTCTCCCGCAGCCACCGGCGCAGGTAGCGGCCCGCGTTCGGCTCCGCGCCGTTGCGCCTTTTCAGGTCGAATGGGATAGCGAGGGCCCGGCGCATCCCTTCGCTCTCGGGGTAGAAGACCGCGCTGCCCCAGTCGGCGACGCGCACGCCGAGCACTCCACCCGGGGCGAGCAGCGCCCGCATCTGCCGGAGCGCGTCGAACGGGTGGCGCAGATGCTGCAGCACCTGATGCGCAAAAACGGCGTCGAACGTTCCGGCGGCAAAGCGCGGCTCGTAGATGCTGCCGACTTCGAAGCTCAGGTTTCGCGCCGCCGTCGCGCCGGCGAGCGATTTTGCCGTCGCGATCACGTCCGCCGAAGGGTCGATGCCGATCATCTCGCCCGGCGCCACGCGCTGCGCAAAACCGGAAGTGATGGAACCGGGCCCACAGCCGACATCGAGCAGGCGCATCCCGGGCTTCAGGAACGGCAGGAAGAACGCGGCAGCCGTTTCCACCGTCCGTCTCGCGTGACGAGCGACGACCGACGGGTCGTGGCCGAGCTGATAGGTCTCGCCGGCGGGCACGGCGCTCGACATTGGAGTCCCTGGGTGCGCCGAGCTTATTCGGGCTTCACACCCGCCTCGCGCACGACCTTCCGCCAGACCCCAATCTCTTGCTTGATCCTCGCCAGAAACTGCTCGGGCGTGCCGCCCGCGGGTGAGGAACCGCCAGTCTGAAGCCGCTCGCCCGTTTCGCGCAATTTCAACCACGCCATCACTTCGCCGTTAATGCGATCCACGATCGGGCGCGGCAGTCCCTTCGGTCCAATCAAACCTAGCCAGTTAACGACTTCATAGCCCGGTAGTGCGGATTCGGCGACGGTCGGAACGTCCGGCGCGGCAGCATCACGGCGGCTCGACGTGACGGCGATCGCACGGAGCTTTCCAGCCCGTACGTGCGGTAGCGCGACCACCACCTGGCTGAAGTAGAGGGCCGTGTGACCGGCGAACGTATCGATGATCGCCTGGCCCCCGCCTTTGTAAGGAACGTGAATCATCTTGATCCCGGCCATGCTCGCAAACAACTCAGCGGCGATGTGAGTGAGCGTGCCCTGCCCGCCGGAGGCGAAGTTGAGCTTTCCCGGGTTCGCCTTCGCGAGCGCGATCAGGTCTCGAGTGGTTGTCACGGGGATCGAGGGATGCACGACCACAAGCAGGGGTGCTTGGATGATCTCGATGATCGGCGTGATGTCGCTGACCGGGTCGAACCTGAGCTTGTAGATGCTCGGAGATATCGTGTAGGGTGCCCCGATCATCGTCAACGTGTACCCGTCAGGTGGAGATTTGACCCCGGCCTCGGTGCCGATAACTCCGCCTGCGCCGGGCCTGTTCTCGACGATGAACTGTTGCCCGAGCGCCGTTGTGAGTCGCTGCGCGATAGGGCGACCGATCATGTCCATGATACCTCCCGGTGAAAACGGGACAACGATCTTCACGGGCTTGGTGGGGTACTGCTGGGCTGAAGCCGGTGGACATGCGACGAGTGCCGCCGTGGCTGCAAGGCCGTAGCAAATTGCCGACCGGATCCTGCGCATGGGACTTCCTCCCAAGGAAATTGAACCAGGTTGAAACGATACGCGGATAGCGTATAAATGGAACCTGGAAAATGCCCCCCACCCTGTAGGGAAAGCCGATGGCGCGTGCCACTCCGGACTGGGAAAGCCGCATCGGCCGGCGCCTGCGGCTGCGCGACCTTCACATCCTTTCCACGGTCGTGCAATGGGGCAGCATGGCCCAGGCGGCCTCTCATCTCGCGATGTCTCAACCCGCCGTGTCCGAGGCGATCACCAATCTCGAGGCGGCGCTCGGCGTCCGGCTGCTCGACCGCACGACGCACGGCGTCGAACCCACGCTCTATGCGAGCGCCCTGCTTAAGCGCGGGCTCGTGGTATTCGACGAGCTGCGGCAGGGGATCAAGGAGATCGAGTTTCTCGCGGATCCGACTGGGGGCGAAGTCCGGATCGGATGCATCGAGTCGCTGACGGCCGGGTTCATGCCGGAAGTGATCGATCAGTTTTCGCGCAAGTATCCGCGCGTGCTCGTTCACGTCGTCAACACGTCGACGGCTACGCAGGAGTTCCGCGAGCTGCGCGAGCGAACCGTGGATGTGTTGGTGGGCAGGCTCCACAAACCCCTCGCCGATGACGAGATCGACATGGAGGTCCTGTTCCAGGACGACTACTTCGTGGTGGCGAGCTCCCGCAGCCCGTGGGCGCGCCGGCGCAAGATCGCGCTCGCAGACCTCCTCGACGAACCGT
>Ga0214471_10004218_pt1 | contig 11093 bp, 6 predicted proteins | sample RVTome_5_FD_207665 | JGI IMG/M metagenome (GOLD analysis project Ga0214471, IMG submission 207665) | Soil microbial communities from uranium-contaminated site in the Upper Colorado River Basin, Wyoming, United States - RVT142D155 | ecosystem: Environmental > Terrestrial > Soil > Contaminated >... | reverse complement strand
GCGTATGTCGCCCCAGCCCGCGCCGCGTCCGACGCTGAGCACGCGCAGCTTCTCCAGCGTGTCGGGCTTGCCGATCCTGGCCTGGTTCCCCTTGGCGATCAGGCAGACCCTGTAGCCGAGCAGGCCCTTGTCGATCGGGAACGGCACCGGGGTCATGCCCTCGGTGAGCGCTTCGTTGCCGAAATCGATCGCCAGCACGTTGATCAGGTCGCCCTTGATCGCCTCGCGGATGATCCGGTTCGTGGTGAGCGCCTCGGTATAGGGCTGCTCGACATACGGGCCGAACGGCGCGACGGTCCGCTGCATGGCCTCGTCGAGCAATTCATAGTGAAAGGCGAACCGCGCGAAATCGGGCGGCCGCGGCGGCTTGACGACGTCGGCGGCACCCGCCGGGCCGGCCACGCAGGCCCCGATCGACAGGGCAACCCATGCCACCACCGCCACAAGCCGGCAGCGGCGCGCTTTGGTCGCGAAGCGGATTGCGAGACCGTGCATTCGCTCGATCGCAAAATTGGCGCATCGGCGCTTTCGGTGGTGTCAGGATCGACGAGCGCCCGATGCCTGTCCACAACGATGATCCGCGAACGATCGCCGGACGCGATTGAGAATTACCTGCGACACGACCGCCCGGCTGCTCTTATCGATCCGTCAACGGATCATCGCTAATCTCGGCCATCCGCCCCCGCAAGACGGGTGCTTACCTCGAACCGAACGCTGCGGAGAGCCGCGACGATGGTCAATCCGGCCATGGCCCAAGCGGCCGCGGACCCCGGCCCCTGGGTGGCCGACGACGATTTCGCGCTGCTCGATGCGATGCCGGCGCACACGGCGATCCTCAATTCCCGCGGCGACATCATGGCCGTGAGCGAATCCTGGCGGCAATTCGCCTTTTCCAATGGCTACGACGATCCCGCGCTCGGCATCGGCCGGAACTACCTGGAGATCTGCGCGGCCGCCGGCGACGACCTGGTCGCGGCCAAGGTGCGGCACGGGATCATGCAAATCCTCGCGGCAAGGCGCTCGGGCCTGCAACTGGAATATCCCTGCCACGCGCCGGACAAGCATCGCTGGTTCAGGCTGCACGCCGCGCCGATCGCGTTCAAGCGCGAACTCGGCGCGCTGGTGATGCATACCGACATCACGGACGAGTTTCGCGCGCGCCGCGACCTCCGGCGCGGCATCGCCCGGTTCCAGGAGATCGCCGAGATCGTCTCGGACTGGCTGTGGGAGACCGACGCGGCCTTCCGCGTCACCTACCTGTCCGAGCGGTTCAGCCAATTGTTCGAGATGCCGGTCGACCAAGCCGTGGGCCGGGAGCTGGGCGACGTGCTGGCCTTGCTCGAAGGCAGCGAGAACGAGCGGCGGTTCCGCGGCCTGCTGTCGACCGGAAGGCGGTTCCGCGACGAGACGTTCCGCCTGACGCTGCCGGACGGCCGGGTGCGCACGTGCCGCTTCAGCGGCGGGCCGATCGTCGACAGCAGCGGCGTCCTGCGCGGCTACCGCGGCACCGGCGCCGACATCACCGAGCAGCTCGCGGCGCAGGCGAAGGCCGAGGCCACCAGCCGCCGGTTCCTCGAGGCCATCGACAAGATGCCGCGCGCGATCACGCTGTGGGACGAGAACGACGTCCTGATCCACGCGAACGGCGCCTACAAGAGCGTCTATCCCGGCCTCCATCATATCCTGGAGCCCGGGCTCAAGTTCGAGACGCTGTATCGCGCCATCGTCGACCATGGCTTCATCATCGTTTCCGACCCGGACCGCGAAGGCTTCATCCGCCGGCGACTGATCGCTCGGCGCCAGTCGAGCCACGACATCACGTATCGCATGGGCAACGGCCGCTGGGTGCAGATCGCTACCGACCTGCTGAGCGACGGCTCGCTGGTCAACTCCCATACCGACGTGACCGCGCAGAAGCAGGCCGAGGCGCGGGCGCGCCACATGCAGAAGATGGACGCCGTCGGCACGCTCGCCGGCGGCATCGCCCACGAGCTGAACAACGCCCTGGTGCCGATCATCTCGCTGACCCAGCACACGCTGAAGAAGATGCCCGCCGGGTCGCGCGAGCAGGAGAGCCTCGCCATCGTCGCCACCGCCGCGCTCCGGTCGCGCGACCTCGTCGGCAAGATCCTCAACTTCTCCCGCAAGTCGGCCGGCGCCTCCGGCGTGACGCGCGTCGCCGACGGCATCCGGGCGGCGGCCAAGGCCATCGTGGCGACGCTGCCGGAGCGGATCTCGCTCGCGACCGTGATCGCCGACGACGTCGGCGCCGCGCGCATCGAGAGCAACGAGCTGCAGCAGGTGCTGATCAACCTCGCGACCAACGCCGTCCAGGCGATCGGCGACGGCAGCGGCGCGATCCGGATCGCGGCCGCGATGGACGCCATGACGCACGAAGGCGGCCGTCGCGCGGTCCGGATCACCGTCAGCGACGACGGGCCGGGCATCCCGGCCGCCGTGCGCGAACGCATCTTCGAGCCGTTCTTCACCACCAAGCCGCCAGGCCAGGGCACCGGACTCGGACTGTCGCTGGTGCACAGCATCGTCGCGATCCACGGCGGCAGCATCGAACTCGCGTCCGAGCCCGGCGCCGGGGCGACGTTCCACGTGCGGCTGGAGGAATCGGCCGACGCTGCGGCGCCCGGCGACTTGCCCGCGCAATAGCGCCACCGACCGGCAAAAGGCGATCGGAGGACCATAGGCCATGAAACCTTGCCGCCGCCATCGCATCGAGGACCGCGCGGCACTGCGCGCGCTGCTCGCCTTGGGCCTCTGCCTCCTGGCCTGGCCGGCGATCGCGGAGACCCGCGTCGCCCTGGTCGTCGGCAATTCGGCCTACAAGACCGCGCCCTTGAAGAACCCGGTCAACGACGCCCGCGCCATGGCGTCGCGCCTCCGCGAACTGGGGTTCGCGGTCGTGGCGCGCGAGAACGCCACGCGGAATGCGATGGGCGAGGCGGTCGCCGAGTTTGCGCGCAAGCTGACGCCGGGCGGGGTGGCGCTGATCTACTATGCCGGCCACGGCATCCAGTCGCGCGGCCGCAACTACCTGATCCCGGTCGACGCCGAGCTCGCCGCCGAATCCGACTTGCGCTTCCAGGCCGTGGACGTGACGGCGCTGACCGAGGAAGCCGAGCAGGCCGGCAGCGGCGTGAGCTTCGTGATCCTCGACGCCTGCCGCAACAACCCGTTCGAGCGGCGCGTGCGCGGCGCCGCGCGCGGCCTGGCCGCGATCGACGCGGCGCGCGGCACGTTGATCGCCTATGCCACCGCGCCCGGCGCGGTGGCGGCCGACGGCGCCGGCGAGAACGGCATCTACACGGCGGCATTGCTGCGGGCGCTCGCGTCGCCCGGGCTCAAGGCCGAGGACGTATTCAAGCGCGCCCGCATCGAGGTGGCCGATGCGACCCGCAACCAGCAGGTCCCATGGGAATCGTCGTCGCTGACGGGCGACTTCGTGTTCAACATCCAGGTCAACGTCACCGTGGCACCGGCCGCCGCGCCACCGGGCGCGGCGGCGGATCGCGAGGCCTTGTTCTGGCAGTCGATCCAGGCGAGCCCGTCGGCGGCGGATTTTCAGGAATACCTGAAGCACTACCCGCAGGGCGAGTTCGCCGGCCTGGCGCGCAACCGGATCGCGGCGCTGAAGCAGGTCGCGCGCAAGGCCACGGTCGACGAGAAGAGCGCGGCGCCGCGCCCGGCGCAACCCGCGCCGGCCAAGCGCGAATCGAGCGTGGCGCCGGCGCCTCCGGGCGCCGAAGAGCTGCAGCTGATCGATCGCGCCTGCGCGGCGAGCGGCGAGCGTGCCGCCGGCGCCTGCGCGGCCGCCCGCGGCGGCGATCCGGCCGGCGTCACCGCCATCGCCGAGCGATACGAGGACGGCAGCGACCTCGACAAGGACAACCGGGCGGCCGTCGCGCTGCTGCGCTGGGCGGTCGAGCGCGGTCATGCGCTGGCGGAACGCAATCTCGGCCTGATGTACGCCCGCGGCCATGGCGTGGCCCAGGACTTCGACCAGGCGCTGCGCCTGTTCCGCCGCGCGGCGGCGCAGGACGACCCCGGCGGCCAATACAATCTCGGCGTCATGTACATGCAGGGCTACGCGGTCAGGCGGGACGATCGCGAGGCCGTGCGCTGGTACCGCCTGGCGGCCGCGCAAGGCCACGCCGCCGCCCAGCACAACCTGGCGCTCATGTACGAGCACGGAAACGGCACGACGCAGGACCATGCCGAGGCGATGCGGCTCTATCGCCAGGCGGCCGCCAAGGGGCACGCGCTGGCGATGCACAATATCGGCGTTCTCTATCTCCAGGGTCGCGGCGTGACCCAGGACTTCGCCGAGGGAACGCGGTGGCTGCGCGATGCGGCCGCCAAGGGCTCCGAGGATTCCCGGGCCGCACTCTCGACGATGTGCAGCAAGGGCTACCAGCCTGCGTGCTGAAGGCGCCGATCCCCAGCGCCGGGCACGTTGACCGGAATGGTTGCAATTCACGCAGCGCGTTGAAGTTGTCGATCGATACTCTATAGTGCATCGACGTCGATCCGGATCACGAGTGCGGGCTCGCCGCGCCGCTCGAGCGTCTAGAGGCCAACAACAACAAGGAATGGAGAACGACCGGCAACCGACAGGTCTCTAGAGGATCGCATGCCAGGCTTGGGGCGAGCCGGCCGCAACCGCGGCGCGGCCGAGCGACAGCGTATGCAATCGTGGCCGCTGGTTACCGTTGCGGTGATCGGCGGCGGCTTGAGCGCCGGTGTCGCCTATCTCGGCAAGGACTTCGACGACCAGCGGGTCCGCGGCGTCCTGGAGCTGCGGGCGGAATGGCGCGCCCGCGACCTGCAAAGCAAGATCAGCAGCGCGGCCGACCCGCTCAAGGTCGTGGCGGCGTTCGTCGGCAGCCGCACCTTGGCGACGTCGAGCGCCGAATTCGCGGACATCGCGTCCCGCGCGCGGTCGCGCGACGACACGATCCGCACGCTCGTCTGGGCGCCGTATGTCGCGGCCGCCGACCGGCCCGACTTCGAGCGTCGCGCCCGCGAGCTTGCCGGCGCCGATTTCCGGATCCGGGAGCGCGGCGCCGCCGGCCTGGTCGAGGCGCCGCCGCGCGACGCGTATCTGCCGCTGCTGTTCGCCCGGCTGTTCGAGCCGAGCGCCGTCGCGCCGCTCGGCTTCGACATCCTGTCCGAGCCCGTCCGCCGCGCCGCGGCGCTGCGCGCCCGCGACGAGGGCATCGTCGTCGCCACGCCCGCCGTGTCCGCCGTGCTTTCCCGGACGTCCCAGCCGATCTTCAACGTCTACTTGCCGGTCTACGCCGCGAGCGACCTTCCGGCGGGCGTCGAGCAGCGCCGCGCGGCCTGGCGCGGCGCCGTCGTCGGCGCGATGGGCGTCAACACCATGCTCGATGCCGCGCTGGCCGACTCGCCGGAAATGATCGAGACCCTGCACGTCGCCATGGGCACCGGCAGCGGCCCAGGCGCCGATCAGGTCGTCGCCCGGTATTCGCCGTCGACCCGGCGTTTCGAGGCGAGCGGCGCGCTCGCCGCGCCGTCGCGCGACATCGCCTTCCGCATCGCGCGCCGCTTCGACGCGCTGGGGCGGCGCTGGTCGCTGACCTTCGACTTTCCCGAAAAGTCCGTCGCCGACCTGCGCTCGGCGCAGAAATGGGCCTGGCCGGCGACGTCGCTGGCCCTGACCGTGCTGCTGCTCGCCTATCTCTATCGCCGCCAGGGCCATCTCAGCCGCGTCGAGCGGACGGTGCAGGAGCGCACGGAAGCGCTGCGCGAGACCGGCGACCGGCTGCAGGCGACGATCGACGCCGCGCCCTACGCCATCGTCGGCATCGACGCGCGGCGGACGGTGCGGATCTGGAACGCCGCCGCCGCCGACATGTTCGGCTATCCGCCGGAAGCGGCCGTCGGCCGGGCCTTGCCGCTGATCCCGCCGGGCGGCGAGGACGAGTTCAACCAGCATTTCGCCCGCCTGGAAGCGGGCCAGGTGCTGCGCAACATCCGGTTCCGGTGCCGCCGCACGGACGGAAAGGGCATCGTCACCCGGTTCTCCGCGGCGCCGCTCTTCGCCGGCGACGGCGCGTTCAACGAGGCGCTGTACGTGCTCGAGGACGTGACGCAGCGCGAGGACATCGAAAGCCAGCTGCATCAGGCGCAGAAGCTCGAGGCGGTCGGCCAGCTGACCGGCGGCATCGCGCACGACTTCAACAACATCCTCGGCGTGATCGTCGGCAACCTGGACCTGCTGCGCGAAGTGCTGGGGCCGGCGCACGCCGCCGCCGGCATGGCCGGGTCGGCGCTCGAGGCGGCGCTGCGCGGCGGCGACGTCATCCGGCGGCTGCTGACCTTCTCGCGCCGGCAGGACCTGAACCCGACCGTGTTCGCCGTGAACGAGGCGATCGAGGGCATCACGCCGATGATCCGCCAGTCGATCGGCGAGCGCATCTCGGTCGAGCTGTCGCTCGATGCCGAGGTCGGGTCGATCGCGGCGGACCGCCACCAGCTGGAAAGCGCGCTGCTGAACCTCGCCATCAACGCGCGCGACGCCATGCCCCAGGGCGGGCGCATCACGATCATGTCGCGACGGGCGGTCGTGGACGCGGACAACCAGGGCCTGTACCCGGGCGTGCGGCCCGGCACCTACGCGGCGATCGGCCTGGCCGACGAAGGCCAGGGAATCCCGCCCGAGATCCTCGAGCGCGTGTTCGAGCCCTTCTTCACGACCAAGCCGGAGGGCAAGGGCACCGGCCTCGGCCTCAGCATGGTCTACGGTTTCATGCGCCAGTCCGGCGGCACGGCGAAGATCTACAGCGAGGTCGGGCACGGCACCACGGTCAGGCTGTATTTCCCGCTGAGCGGCGCCGTGCCGGACGCGGGCACGGCGGTCGAACGCGGCGCGCCGCCGACGGCGACCGACGGCGAGACCGTGCTGGTGGTCGAGGACCGCGCCGACGTGCGGGAATTGGCGGTCACGGTGCTGGCGCGGCTGGGCTACGCGACGATCGAGACGCAGAACGCGGCCGAGGCGCTGGCGGTGATCGAGTCGGGCCGGCGGATCGATCTCGTGTTCAGCGACATCGTCATGCCGGGCAAGATGTCCGGGCTCGACCTGGCGCAGGAAATCCGCCGCCGCAACCTTCCGATCGCGCTGCTGCTGACCTCGGGCTATGCCAGCCCGCAAATGCTGCGCGAGCAGGCGCAGGCGGCCGGCCTGACGGTGCTGTCGAAGCCCTACCGCGTCGCCGACCTTGCCGACGCCATCAGCGCCGCGCTCAAAGCCCGGACCGGCGAAGCGGCACGGTGAACCGGGCAGCCTGCCCGGTCGTGCCGAGGACAGGCCGACCAAAATCAACCACCAAGGCACCAAGACACCAAGGGAATCCGCCCTTCTTGGTGTCTTGGTGGTTTCTTCCGGCGCGGGTTTGGCGCAACGGTCACAGACAGTCGGGCGGAACCGGCGGCGGTAGCGGCCGGCGCGCGCCCTGTGCCGCAGCGCACACCTCGGGCGTGACCGGCGTCACTGTCGCGCCGTGCCCCGCACGGCACTCTCGGCGCGCCAGATCGACCCGCCCGGACCGACCCTGCAGGAGGCCGCCATGACCACGAAGACCAAGCTGCCGCGCCAGGCTCTGCTCGCCGCCACGGCCGTCGCCTTCGGCGTCTTCCTGCTCGGCTTCGCCGCGGACGCGCAGGCCCAAAGGCAGACTCCGAACGGCAACATCCCGGGCGTGAACGTCCTGGTGACGCAGCCGAAGCCGCCGGTCACGACGCCGACGCCGACGACGCGGCGGAACCCGCCGCCGCTCATCGTGACGAAGATCCCGCCGCCGGTCATCGTCGTGAACCGGCCCGACCCGACCCCGCGCATGCCGGACCGGCCCGGCACGTTCGTGAACCTGCCCTCGGACATGCGCAGCCTGACGCAGTTCGGCGCCGTGACCTCGATCGAGCGACTGCTGACGGCGCCCGGCGTGATCGACCTGACCGTGCCGCGCCAGGCGGTGCCGAACTTGCTGGAGAACCGCCCGGCGTCGAAGCCGATCACGATCGGGCGCGCCAGGGACGCGGACAAGCTGGACGCCCGCCAGGCGCTGGAGAACGCGAAGCCGCTGATCTAGAACTCCCGCCCCTTCTCGTCGATGAACGCCGTTTGCGCCAGGATCAGGTCGATCGTCGCGCCGGCGCCCGCCATCGGCGGGTAGCCGCGCTCAGCGCATCCACACGTAGTCCGACACGTTCAGGATCATGTCGACGGTCGTGCCGTCGCGCGCCAGGGGAAGGCTCAGGCGGTGCACCTCCGCCACGTAGCGGTCGTGCGGCAGCTGCGGCGGCCCGCCGCGGAAGTCGGGCATGTGACGCTCGCAGACCGCGATCAGGCGCTGCTGCAGGTTGTTCGGCCTGGAATGGTCGACGAGCGTGTCGAGGTAGTCGCCGACGCGGTGCACCGCGCCCGCGCGCTTGAGCGCGCCGCCCACCAGCCGGCAGCGGAAGCGATACGGGTTGCGCTCGACGTCGAGCAGCCAGAGATGCGGCAGCGCCTCGGGGTTTTCCGCGGCGATCGCCAGCGGATCGACATGCTGCCGTCCGGGGATCCGGCCGAGGCGATCGGCCATGGCGCACCAATAGTCGAACACCCAGGCAATGATCGGTCCGGGGTCGACGGCGCCGAACGGCGACTCGGGCGTGATCGGCGAGAAATTCGACAGCATCGTGCGCAGGGAACCTCGAGTGCTGAGCAAGGAGCGGCGCCCTGTGTGGCGCGGAAATCTTTACATACCGTGTACGGCGGCCGCCGGACAAAGGGTTTGTGCCGAACCGCGCCAAGAGCGCCTACGCCCCCGCGTCGCCCAGATAGGCGGCGCGCAGCGCCGGTTGCGCCAGCAGCTCGCCCGGGCGTCCCGAAGCGACGACCCGGCCGCCTTCCAGCACATAGGCGCGCTGGGCCAGCGCCAGCGCGCGGACCACGTTCTGCTCGATCAGCAGCACCGAGACGCCGCCGGCGTGGATGGCGCCGAGCGCGTCGAACACCTGGGCGACGATGCTGGGCGCAAGCCCCAGCGACGGCTCGTCGACCAGCAGCAGGCGTGGGCGCGCCATCAGCGCACGGCCGATCGCCACCATCTGCTGCTGCCCGCCGGACAGCGTCGCGGCGCGCTGGCGCCGGCGTTCCTTAAGGACCGGGAACAAGCGATAGACGCGCTCGAGCTCCGCGGCGCGGTGGCGCCGCGCCGCCTGGCGGTAGCAGCCCAGCTCCAGGTTCTCCTCCACGGTCAGGCCGCCGAACAGCCGCCGCCCCTCGGGGATGATGGCGACGCCGCGCGCGCACATGCCTTGCGCGTCGCAGGACGTGACGTCCTCGCCTTGCAGCAGCAATCGCCCGCCGCGGATCGGCAGCAGGCGCGCGATCGCGTTGACCAGCGTCGTCTTGCCGGCGCCGTTCGGGCCGACCACGGCGACCAGCTCGCCGTCGCCCAATTCCAGCGCGACATCGTCGAGCGCCGGGGCATCGCCGTAGGCGACCCGGAGCTGCTCCACCCTAAGCATGCGCCGTCCCCAGATACGCGGCGACCACCGCCTTGTCCTTCACCACGTCGCGCGGCGCGCCGGCGGCGATCACCTCGCCGTGGTTGAGCACGACCATGCGGTCGGTCAGCTCGAGCACCGCGCGCATGTTGTGCTCGATGAAGATGATCGTAGCGCCGCGGTCGCGGATGGCACGGACCAGCTGGACGGCGCCGGTGATCTCGTTCGCCGTCAGCCCGGCCAGCACCTCGTCGAGCAGGATCAGCCTGGCGCCCGAGGCGAGCACGCGCGCCAGCTCGAGGAACTTGCGCTGATGCAGGTTGAGCTCGGCCGGCATGGCCTGTGCACGAGACGCGAGACCGACATAGTCCAGCCAGTGCGCCGCCACGCCGAGCGCCGCGTCGCGGTCGAGCGCGGCCGCGCCGAACATCGCCGGGATGGCGACGTTCTCGATGACCGACAGGCGCCGGAACGGCCGCGGGATCTGGAAGGTCCGCGCCACGCCCAGCCGGGCGATGCGATGGCCCGACAGGCGCGCCAGGTCGTGCGTCGCCCCGTCGGGGCCGCCGAAGCGCATGCGTCCGGCATCGGGCCGGTAGTAGCCGCTGATCGCGTTGGTCAGCGTCGACTTGCCCGAGCCGTTCGGCCCGACCAGGCCGAGGATCTCGCCCGGGCGCAGCTCCAGGCTGACTCCGGCCAGCGCGCGGACGCCGCTGAAGGCAAGCTGCACGTTCTCGCAGACGAGCAGGGGCGCGGATGCTTTGATCTCAGGCATCGGCGCGACTTGCGTCGGCGCGACTGGGACTGGCGCGGGCGGCGGCGTCATCGCCAGCGGAGTCGCGGGCCGGCGCCGCCGCTTTGCGATCATGCCCATCACGCCCTGCGGCAGGAACAGGATGGCGAGGATCAGCGTCAGGCCGATCGCCGCGCGGCCGGCCAGCGCCCATTCGCCGCCGACGAAGGCATAGGTCAGCGCTGTCACGAAGGCCGCGCCGATGGCGGGTCCGAGCCAGTGCCGCGCGCCGCCGAGCACGCTCATCAGCACGACGTAGAGCGGCACGGTGATCGAGAAGGTCTCGGCCACGGTGACATAGCTGACGAACACGGCATGGATGCCGCCGGCGACGCCGGCGAGGAAGCACGACAGCGACAGCGCCGCCAGCTTGTAGCCGAAGGTCGGCACGCCGAGCACCTCGGCGACGTCCTCGTCGTCGCTGATGGCGAACAGGCCGCGCCCGAACCGCGAATACTGCACCAGCCACGCGGCGACGATCGAGCCGAGCGCCACGACGAGGCCGAGCAGGTAGAAGCTCGAGGCCGAGCTGGCATAGACGCGCGGCAGCTTCACGCCGCTCAGGTACACGCCCGGCCCGCCGTCGAGCGGCGTGTTGAGCACGATGGTCGCCAGCACGAAGGTGACGGCGAGGGTCAGCAGCGCGAACAGCTCGCCGCGCAGGCGCCGCACGCGGAACACGACCACGCCGATGCCAACGCCCAGCAGCATCGCCGCGCCGCCCGCGACCGGCAACGTCCACAGGAACGGCACGCCGAGATTGCCGGCG